>Ga0209648_10006031_pt1 | contig 10431 bp, 7 predicted proteins | sample GraSoi2013_115cm_FD_185830 | JGI IMG/M metagenome (GOLD analysis project Ga0209648, IMG submission 185830) | Grasslands soil microbial communities from the Angelo Coastal Reserve, California, USA - Sample 9_17_2013_115cm (SPAdes) (version 2) | ecosystem: Environmental > Terrestrial > Soil >...
GCTGAATGTAGCGCGGATACTCGTCGATCCAGGGAAGGGCGTTGGCGCGCGTGAGAAAGATCGAGCCCTTCTCCTGCAAGCGCATGATGTCGAAGGGCGGCACGTAGCCGCTCGATTGGCCATAGATGATGAGATAGCCCGCGGGAGCGAGGCTATCGAGATTGGCTTCGAAGGTGTCTTTGCCAACGCCGTCGTAGACGACGTTGACGCCGCGTCCGCCGGTGAGTCGGCGCGCTTCCGGGGCAATATCCATGCGCGAGGAGACGATCACCTGGTCGGCGCCGGCTTCACGGACGAATTTGGCTTTTGCTTCCTTGGAGGTGACGCCGATAACGCGCCCGCCACGAATCTTGGCCATCTGGCAGAGCAGCAAGCCCACACCTCCCGCAGCGGCCTGGACGAGGCACCAATCTCCGGGCTTGACGGGATAGGTGTGGTGCGTGAAGGCGTAGGCGAGGAATCCCTGGTTCATGCCCGCCGCGGCAATCTCGAAAGTCAGCTCGCTGGGAATGCGCATCAGCCGCGCTGCCGGAACGACGGCGTGGGTGGCGTAGGAATTTCCGAAGAAGAAGCTGACGCGATCGCCGGGCTTGACGTTGGTGACTCCTGCGCCGAGCGCTTCGACTACGCCCACTCCCTGGCTGCCGAGAAATGCGGGAAGTTCATTTTCACTATGACGAGCATAGAAGGCTTGGCCGGCGAGTTCACCCCGGCGCTTTTGCACGTCGAGGAAATTCACGCTGGCGGCATGGATGCGCACCAGCGCTTCGCCGGCGCCGGGTGCCGGCGTCGGCAGTTCCTCGAGGCGCATAACCTCGGGGCCGCCGTAAGCGTGAATGCGAATCGCTTTCATGGCGTCCTTGTTGGCTTAAGGAATTTAGCATGGAGGGCACCGAAAGACAGAGTGGACAGAAATCGCACAGACCGGCGTTTGCCGATGGAATGATGCGCCAATCCCGAAGGTGCGTGCATCCAATCGCTTCTGGGAGGAAAGACACATGCAAGCTGCAGTCGTACCTGCTGTGAGTGGTTCGTGGCAAGTGAAAGATGGTCCGCAGCCTAAACCGGGGCCCAATCAAGTCCTGGTAAAGATGCACGCCAGCGGCATCTGTTACACCGACGTGCACGAAACGCTGGGACATATTCCAGGAGAATTTCCGCGCATCCTGGGGCATGAGCCGGTAGGCGAGATCGTCGCGGTAGCGCCCGACGTCACCATCCGAAAAGTGGGGGATCGTGTGGGGACGGCGTGGGTACAGGAAACTTGCGGGCGCTGTGAATGGTGCCAGCGCGGCAAGAAGAATTTCTGTCCGTATCAGAAAAGCACCGGCGTGAATCTGCAGGGCGGGCATGCCGAGTACATGCCGATGTATGCCGACGCTACCTACCTGATTCCCGACAAGGTTTCGTACGAGCAGGCGGCGCCGATATTCTGCGCCGGTTATACGGTGTATAGCGGGCTGCGCTGGGCCGATCCCAAACCGCACGAACGCGTCGCCGTGCTGGGCATCGGCGGACTTGGGCACCTTGCCGTGCAGTACGCCAAGGCTGCGGGATTCGAGACCATCGCGATTTCGCATTCGCCCGATAAGGACAAAATGATCCGCGAGCTGGGCGCGGATGAAATCGTGCGCGACGGCAAGAGCCTGGCCGCGGCCGGCGGCGCGGACATCATCCTGAGCACTTCGAATTCGACGAAGTCCATGGTGGACAGCCTTCAGGGATTGCGGCCCGACGGGCGGTTCATCGCCATGGGCGCAGACGCCGAGCCCATCGCCGTGTCGCCCTTCGATTTGCTGATGAAACGCATCCGCATCATCGGGAGCCAGCAGAATGGCCCCGAATATCTCTACGAAGCGCTCGACTTTGTTGCCAAAGGCAAAGTGAAGACGATGGTCGAAACGTATCCGCTGGCGGAGGCGCCGAAGGCGTATCAACGCGTGGTGGATGGCAAGGCGCGATTCCGCGCCGTGCTCACGATGTAAGGCGGAGAGGAATTATACGGGGGGACAGAGAAAGCCAGAAAGAACCCAGGAACCCCGACCGAAAGAGTCGGGATCCTGGGCTACAAACTTCAGAGAGATCCCTCGCTCGTCCGCCCAAGGCGGATTCGCTCGGGATGAGCATCCTGGCCGGATGCTCACTTTTGGCTGATCATCTTCAGACCCTTGGGGTCCTTCGATTGATCGAGCGGCACGGCGGTCATGACCGGAGCGGCGTCGATGTAGATGTGGAAGCTCTCCATCATCATCCACGTGCCGTTTAGCGGCGCAAAGACGCGGCTGGCCCAGTAGGCACGCTCGCCATAGGTGGGCTGTACGGAAATCATCACGACTGCGCTGCCCAGGTCCCACCAGCGCGACCACAAGAAGGGAACTGTGGCCACTTCGGGCCGATGCTCCGCAGCGGCACGTTCTTGACCTTTTGCGATCTGGGCGACCATGTCGGACTTCGGTCCGCGCGGGCCGCCGTAAGTGCTCACGGCGCGCTGATCGTAATTGTCGGCGATGTGCTTGGCCCACATGCCGGGCTTGCCGGATTCCTGCTCCATCCATCCGGCGAGAGAGGCTTTTTCGTTCGCGGTGAGCGGCTTGTAGGGAACGTATTCGCACGGATTGATGCAGGGCACGGCGTAGTTTGGCCGCACGGCCTGATAGTCGCGCTCGTGCACGGCGATCTCTGAGGTCTGCAGGAGCTTCCATCCGCCTTTATCGCGCTTCACCCAGGTATGGGCGGCGTAGTTTTTGCCGACGTTGTCCTGGAGCCAAACGACGTTGCCGTATTTGTGCTCGACGACTTTGACGTCGCCGGCGCTCGGGACGAGCGGCTTGACGCCGGCCTCGAGGGCTTCGCGCAGAGGCCACATGATTCCATCGGTATCGATCCAGGTGAATTCCGGATCGACCCACTTGTTGATGAGCGCTTTGTCGCCTTTCTCGAAAGCAGCCGTAACGGCGCGATCGGCGTTGACGACTTCATCGTCGGCCGCGGCTGCGGGGCGCGCGGTGAAAGCGGCGAGGACGCCGGACGAAATGATTGCGGTTACAGCCAAGACGGTGAACCATCGCTTCATGTGATCCTCCCTGATCCAGGTGGCGGTGCTATAAGGTCTGTCGGTTCGACGCGAAAGGCGGATGCGAAGAGCGCCTCCCTAGGAGCCAAGCCCCAGCGGCCGCGAACGGCACGCTGGAGACGGATGCTTTGCGCTTTTCGCACTTGGCCGAATTCTATATCGGGGAGTCTACACCCGAGTGGAATCCCACACAACAACGCAAAGAGTAGGGGAGAGCGGGATTCAGACGGCCTGAGAATCACGCTTCGTCGCCATTAGCGGGATGCGATTATTTCTAAAGCACGAGGGCACACGTGTGCCACTTCTCATCCTCGCCGTGAGCATCACAGAACCACCTGCCACATTTCGGGCAGTGCACCGTTGCTTCACCAGTACACCGCTCACCATAACGGGACACGCATATGCGCTCCAGGTCCGCTTTCTCCGCCTGTCTTTCTTCGGTGACCGTCGAGGGCTTCACACCCTGCAGGGCGGGCCTGTAGGTCTCGAGGTGTTCACGTGCCACATTCCCAGTAGCTTCGTTCATCAAAGCTTTTGCGGAATCGCCGGATGCAACGTCAGGGACCGGAGGTCCGACAACGGATAAATCCTCGATTGTCGATGCATCTTGCTTTGGCAATCGGACTTGCGCGTTCGCGGGACCAACCGGCGCAACGGAACTCTTCGGTTGCTCTGTCGGAGGATTGCTAGGAACAGGTTGAAGCGTTATGGCCATGACGCCCGGGGAAAATTTGCCCATCTCGGTAGCGTGAGCGTCGCACAGGTAAATCGGAGCCATTCCACCCTTTTCCCAGGAAAACATCACTGCGCTCCCGTGATCGCAGGGCAGATGGTAGTGCGGCGAAAGGCGCTCGGCGGCCTTCCCTCGTAGTACGCGCCATTCCGCTCGGTTTGTGCAAGCGTCCTTGGCCACAGGGCAATTGTAGCGAACCCTGCCCTAGTAGTTCCGTGGTCATCACTTTCTGTAACGGAACATGAACCCCTGAACTTCCTGAACTGAACTCCCTGGACTAACGGACGATAGGCGTACCGTTAGTGCAGGAGGAGGGATGAAATAGTGCAGGAGGAGGGATGAAACAATCGGTAGGTTCTCTTCCGATGTGCAGGGTTTTGCAGGTAATGGGCGAAGAATTGCCACTGGACCGTTAGACTTCGGCTGCTAATGGGCGGCAAGACCTTTGCAATCAAAGTGCTCGATCTTCATAGCTTTGGCCTCTTGAATGCCGCATTTGGGGCACGGAGGGGTCTATGCCTTACAGGTTTGCCCGCTCTTCCTGTGTCGTCGTTTTCATTGCCTCGATCGCTCTTTTAGCGCTGACGCCGAGTGCCTTCGCACAAACTGTATGGAACGGCGGCACCGGTAACTGGAGCAATCCGCTTAACTGGAGCGGAGGCGTTCCAATCAGCACGAGCAATGCACTGATCGGCGGGGCTTCGTCCAACGCCACATTAGACGTCGACTCCACGGTGAGCAATTTGACGCTGGATGCGGGCAACACGTTAACTTTCGATCAGAACACGCTGGTCGTGAATGGGGCCGCTACGCTAAACGGAACCACGAACCTTGATTTTGGCACGCTGACGCTGAACGGCACGGCCGTCAATATGGGCACGATTACCCTGCAGACGTTCGTTGCAACGGTAAACGGCCAGAAGATACTCGAGGGTATAGGAATCATAAATGGCGCCGGAACTCTCGACAATGCCGGCACGATTCAAGGAGCGGGCAGGATCGACCTGCCTTTACTCAATTCGGGCATCGTTAGCGCAACCGATCCCGCAAGTCCGCTGAGTCTATCGGGAAACGTGAACAACCTCTTTGGGATTCTCGAAGGCAACGGCGGCATTCTTTCTTTGAATGGCGCGACGGTGACCGACGGAATTGTCAGAGGCCAGATCGCAGCGAACAGCGGAGCCACGCTCACTAACGCACAATTCGGGTTCGAGCACGTCGATCCCGGCGTCCTCCCGGATTCTGTGACATTTACGCCAGGCTCAACGCTGGGAATTCAAGGAACTGTCGTCAACCAGGCAACCCTCAGTTTGGGCGGGGCCACCCTGAATGGGCCGGGCACGATCGTCAATAAGGAAACGATGCAGGGCACCGGGTTGATCGCAGCGAATATCAACAATCTGGGGAACAGCTTCAACACGCCCTTTGGAACGGCGTATAGCAATTCGTTTATCAGGGCCCAGGGCGGCACTCTGACCCTGATGGGCAATGTGGATAATACGCCGATCTTCGCAGGCCTTATGAATGGCATCGATGTACAGGCCGGAGCGGCCTTGGTGCTGGACGGGGCGCATGTGACGGGCGGGGCTATCTTGCGGGGACAAGTGACGGCGCAAAACGGGGCCACCGTCAATAACGTGACGTTTGGCGACCCGCTCTTTGGCGGAGGCAGCCTCACGCTGACAGGGGGCTCGACGCTGGGGATTCAAGGGACCTTGACCAATAACGTCAGTCTAACCTTGGGCAGCGGCGGCGTGGGCGTTACGCTTGATGGCCCCGGTACTCTCCTGAATAAGAGTGTGATCGCTACCCAGGGCACGACCTTGATCACAACAGACATCCAGAACCAGGGAACAGGTTCGAGTAACTCGCTGATCAACATCTCGAGCGGAACGCTGACGCTGACGGGCAATGTGGACAGCACCTCGACGAGTGTTCTGCCCTTGCCGAATGGGATCACTATGGGGTCTGCGGGGGCCTTGGTGTTGGACGGGGCGCATGTGACGGGCGGGGCTATCTTGCGGGGACAAGTGACGGCGCAAAACGGGGCCACCGTCAATAACGTGACGTTTGGCGATCCGCACTTTGGCGGAGGTAGCCTCACGCTGACAGGGGGCTCGGCGTTGGGGATTCAAGGGACTTTGACTAATGTCGCCAATCTGACGCTGGGGAGCGGCGCAGTAGGCGTTACGCTCAGTGGTCCGGGCACACTGGTGAATCAAGGTTCAGCCTTTAGCCACGACACCGTGGATGGCGGGGGAACTCTGAACGTTCCCATCGTAAATAATGGCTTCATCGTTGCTGACAATCCTTCGGTGCCCTTGGTGATTGCGGGCAACGTAACCGATCCGAATGGGTTGAGCGTACTGAGAGCCACCAATGGCGCCACCCTCACCATCGATCCGGCCACAGTGAATGCTCAGATCGTGAGCATCGAGGCGGGCAGCAAGCTAAACGGCGTCGGTACGATCAACGTAAACGACAACGTCGCGAATGGCGGAGTCCTGGCTCCCGGGCTGGGCGCTCCCGGCACTCTGACAATCAACGGCACCTATACGCAATCCAGTAATTTCACGTCGACGGGAATTCTCGATTTCGCCCTTGGGGGCGGCCAACCGGGACAATATAGTCAATTGGGTGTGAGCGATTTCGCACTGTTTGACGCCGGCAGCATCATTCAAGCGGAGTTTTTCAACAATTTTAGTCCTTCGGCCGATTGCGCAAACGTAACCGGCGTCTGCGATACGTTCGACATCCTCCACCTCACGACTGGGTTTATCGAAACCAACGGCGCATTCGGAATTTCGGGGTTGAATTTTCAACTGCCCACCCTCGCGGCAGGTCTGACTTGGTCGGAAGTGGACCCGAACCACCAAGACATTCTTCTCGAAATCACGAGTTCGGGAAGCTCCGGAGGGACTGGCGGCGGGGGCGGTGGAACCACAAACACGCCGGAGCCGCCGACCGTGCTCCTGCTTGGCGTCGGGCTGATCGTGCTCGGATCTGCCGCTAAGAGCGCCAAAAAATGGATGCGTTCAGCGGAAGCCTGAACACATTTCGTCGACGTAGCTTGATCGTTGGCTTTCGTACACCTGCCTACATTTCGTTCAAACTAGATCGCGCGCGTTAGTGCAGGAAGCGCGCGGCGCCGAGGACGAGGCCCAGCGTCAGCAGCGCGACGGCGACTTCGCCGATGGCGCCAACCAGGAATGGCCGCAAGCCCTGCTTGCGCATGTCCGCGATATTGGTGCGCAGGCCCACTCCCGCGAACGTCAACAGGAAAGCCCAGCGCGAAAGATTGGCCAGGCTGGTGATCTGGCCGGCGTTGAAGAATCTCGCCGTGGCCAGCGCGGAGACGACCAGGAAGCCGAGCACGAATTTGGGGAATTTCTTCCACAGGAAGGCGGCTTTATTGCCGACGCCCGCTGTGCCCGATTTGCGCGCCCAATAGATCGCATAGCCAAGCACGACGAAGCCGATCATGGCGTTGCGCGCCGTTTTGGCCAGAACGGCGACTTTCCCGGCGGCGTCGGAGAAAAGCGCGCCGGCGGCGGTGGCTTCGGCGGTGTTGTCGACGCCGAGGCCGGCCCAGAGTCCGTAACTGGTGTCGCTCATGCCCAGCCAATGTCCGATCAGCGGAAAGGTGAAAAGCGCGACGGCGCCGAGCGCGAGCACGGCGGCGATGGCGTACGACGTGTCTTCTTCGTCGGCTTCGATGGCGCCTTCGGCGGCGATGATGGCGGAGACTCCGCAGATCGACGAACCGATGGCCAGCAGGGAAGTGAGCTTCGGGGTGAGGCCGAAGGCCCGGCCGAGCGCGGTCATAAAGAGCAGGGAAACCGAAATTTCGATGACCACAAGCACGAGGCTTACGCCGCCAAGCTTGAGCACGTCTCCCAGAATGAAGCGCGAGCCGAGCAGGACGATGCCCGCCTTGAGCCAGAATTCATACGTCGCCAGTCCGGGGCGGAACGCGGCGGGAATGCCCACGGTATTGGAGATCACCAGGCCGATCAGGATGGCCCAGAGGACATATTCGATATTCGGCAATGTGAGGTGATGCGCTTTGCCGTAACGCGCGATGGATTGCTCGACGAATTTTCCTGCGTAGCCTACGGCGATCAGCAGGAAGAGGCCGGGGACGAGCCGCGCCACGCGCTTGAAGAGATTATCGGAATACGGCGCCGGTATTGCTACGGATGATGTGGCCATTTCATTTGCTCCTTTTTTACGCGCCAAAAGCGCCGTGATGACTTCTTTATCGCCGCGAAGCTCCTGATGTCCATGACGTTCGCGGCGGACGGCCTTTTGGCGCCCGACAACCCCAGAAATGAGTCGCTGTGGCGACCTCGGAATGACAACGCGGCTGTGAGCGCCGCTACCAGGGGATGCGCTTGATCCAGCCGGCCCAAACCAGCGCGGTCAGCGCCAGAGCCAGCGTCACGGCCCAGGTGTCCAGCGAAATGCGCCAGCCCGAACCGTTCCTGGATTTCTGCACGGCTTTATGCGCCAGAGTGCGTGCTTCCTCGGAAACGTTTTGGTGCGGAATTGGATTCGCCATCTTTGCCGCTCCTTCTTCCTTCTTTAACCGCAACCACTCAACCGCAACAGCTAACCAACAACCGCCAACTTTGTTGAGCGGCGAAAGCTCATCCTGTTGGTGACTTTCGCCGCAAGAAAGAAAAAACCCGCTCGCCGGTTTTGGGGCCAGCGAGCGGGCGTTTCTTCCGATTGCGATTACTTAAGGGGTAACTTTAGGAACGCACCCGCATGCTGGCACGCTGCCGCAACAACAGGGGCAGCAAGCGCAACAACAAGCGCAGGTGCGAATGATCATGCGGGTATGCTAGCCAAGATGCTTTTTGAGGTCAAGTCGAAATGACTACCACCAGCTCACTGAGGAGGCTTCAGCGCAGACGGCTGAGGGGAGCGGCCTGACGGTCCGACTGAAGGCCGCGATTGAAAAAACGCGCTCGTCGCTTTCGCGTGGGCGAGGGGGCTCTGCTTCCGATTATCTTGAGGGCGTGCCTACACTCTCGGCGTGCGGCGCGAAATGCAGCGACACGCCCACCTGCTACCACCCAAGTTAGAAGCGCGCGACGGTCGGCGCTTCCGCCCACCGCAAGGATCAGCTCGCGAGACTAGGCGAGAAGCCCCTCTTCCACATCGACACGCCGATGAGCGCAGCGAGACCAAAGCCGAGCATCGACAGCGTTCCCGGCTCCGGTGTTGGCGTCCCACCGCCCGTACCGCCGGTCCCGCCACTACTGCCGCTGCACCCGGTCACATCGGTCGAATAGCACAAGTTGTCGAAGGCACTGATAATATTGGAGCCTTGTATATCTCCCAGCAACAGATAGCTGATGTTGCCCGCTGCGGAAGAGAAAAAGAGAGTCTTAGTCACATTGAGATTGGCCGCGTTGCCGCTGTAGAGATCCGTGATCTGGCTTCCAGCGATGAAGTTTAAGCTGCTGTTGAATGCTTCTATGTAGCCATATCCCGCCGAACCGAGGCCTTCTGGTGCCTGGAAGAGAATATCGTCAATGCTGACAGCGGATTGGGCTGTCTGAAAATGCACTTCGATTGCCCCTGTTGTGCTGTCCTGCGTGCCGGGAACGCCCGTTTGTAGTGTGGAAACAATGTTGGGAGCGCTGGTTGCAACCGACGAGAGTCTGGCGAACACGTCGCCGCTATTAGTTCCGTTGGGGCAGGCCAGTACAGAACTGAAGCAGGTGAAGGTCACGCCGGCGTACGCATTGGTGATGTCTGTGCCGTTCGCGACAGTGTCAAAATTTATGACGGTGTCCGCTCGTGCCCCAACTGCGACGACGAGAGACACCGCGATGTAAAGTGCTAGTACCGTCCAGGTTTTCTTCATTCTCCATGCCTCCGATCAGTATGGTGGATAGTGACCGCTACAGGAAACACCGCACTTTGAATGCCGACTGGAATGAAAAATGGAGAACGCAGTTGCTTTGGCTTACTGCGACGGGTCAGGTTATTCGTAGGGCCTAACTGCCTCCTAACATAGTAGTTACCGAATCCTGAAGATGGCGACGACTAGCCCCTTCCGTAGCGTTTCCGCCGCCCCCACTGCGATCACTTCACAGGCGACTAAAATAAGACAAAAATTTTGCACAGACTTAGCCTTGGCTTTCCAGAAATGGACGAAAGCGCTTGTGGAGCAGACCGATCTGATGGGCGAGAAACGCGCCCCAGACTTTGTCGCCAGGGCGGGGCTTAGGCCTTGTTGCAATAACCTTTGCCAGTCCGCACTGGCCACGTTTCGCCGTTCCAACGGTGCTTAAATTTCTACGGGTCCTATTTTTCGGGAAGTTGTTTGGAGAGGGCGAAGTCCGGGACGCTGGCGATGGCGGTGTGGTAGCTGACGGCCATCTGATAGCGGCCGCCGCGATTCACGTAGACGCGCGCGCCGTAGTAGGGCTGGCCCTTGTAGGGCTGCTGCAGCATGAGCAAGAGAACGGAATCGCCGAAATCCAGCGTGCGCGCCCACAGCACCGGCGGGACTTCGTTGGTGTGCACGCCGGCTTCTTTTTGCTTGAGAGTGTTGGCGATGCGCTGCGCTTTGCCGATCGTGCCGTTGCCGCCGGAATCGACGATGATG
>Ga0209648_10006032_pt1 | contig 10430 bp, 8 predicted proteins | sample GraSoi2013_115cm_FD_185830 | JGI IMG/M metagenome (GOLD analysis project Ga0209648, IMG submission 185830) | Grasslands soil microbial communities from the Angelo Coastal Reserve, California, USA - Sample 9_17_2013_115cm (SPAdes) (version 2) | ecosystem: Environmental > Terrestrial > Soil >...
CCGCCTCGCCATCGACCTCGCTCATCACCGTGTCGGCCACGATCACGCCGTCGAGGCCGCTATCCACCCGTGTCTGCAGCATTGGATTTCCTTTCCCAGTGTCGCCGGCACCGTCGGATCGTGGAAATATATTGTCAATCTTGATTATATTGATCAATATACCATCCATGTCGAACGAATGGCTGAGTTCCCGGGAAGCGGCGCGACGGCTCGGCGTGTCAGCGGCGACGCTCTACGCCTATGTCAGCCGCGGGCTGCTGCGCTCGGAGCCGGTCGACGGCCGCCGCGAGCGTCGCTACCGCGCCGATGACGTCGTGCGGCTGAAGCGCCGCCGCGATGTCGGGCGCAAGGCCGAAGCGATCGCCAACCACGCGCTCGACTTCGGCACCCCGGTTCTCGAATCGGCGCTGACCCTGATCGAGGACGGCCGTCTTTATTATCGCGGCCTCGATGCCGCGGCGCTGGCGCGCACCGCCTCCCTGGAGGAGATCGCCCGCCTCCTGTGGGATTGCGACGACAAGCCGTTCGCCGCCGACAACATCCCGCCCATGACCACGGCGCTGCGCCGCGCCTGGCTGGCGGCGGCGACGCTCGCGCCGGTCGATCGCTGCCTCGTGCTGCTGCCCGCTGCGGCGGCGCTCGACCATCCGAGCTGGGTCGAGGATCGCGCGGCGATGCTCGAAACCGGCGTCCGCGTGCTGCGGCTGCTGACGGCGGCGGTGACGGCGCGGCCACCCTCCCCGCTGCCGGTTCACGAGCAGCTCGCCGCTGCCTGGAAGGTGCGATCCGAACGCGCCCCGCTGCTGCGCGCTGCTCTCGTCCTGTCGGCCGACCACGAGTTCAACGCCTCGGCCTTCGCGGCCCGCGTCGTGGCCTCGACCGGCGCCAACCTCTACGGCGCCACCATGGCCGGGCTGGCGGCGCTGAACGGCCCGCGCCATGGCGGGCTGACGCGCCGGGTCGCCGCGCTGTTCGACGACCTGAAAAACGCCACCGACCTCGATGCCGAGCTGGCGCAGAGGGTGCGCGACCACATCTACATTCCCGGCTTCGGCCATCAGCTCTATCCCGACGGCGACGTCCGGGCCGCCACCCTGTTCGCCTTGCTGCGCGAGGCCGTGCCGCGATCCCCCGAACTCGCCTTCGCCGAACGGCTGGCGGCCGCCGCCGAAGCCCTGATCGACCGCAAGGCCAACGTCGATTTCACCACGGTGACGGTCGAACGGGTGCTCGGTCTGCCGAAGGATTCCGCGCTCGCCCTTTTCCTGCTGGGCCGCACCGTGGGCTGGATCGCCCACGCGCTCGAGCAGGCCGCACACGGGGCATTGATTCGGCCGCGCGCCCGCTATACCGGTCCACGACCCGGAGCCGGAGGCAATGCCTGATGACCCATGCCCTGATCATCATCGACATGCAGCAGGGCTCGTTCGGCGAGGCGACACCCCGCCACGATGCGGCGGGCCTGGTCGGCCGGCTGAACAAGCTCGCCGACGCCGTGCGTTCGACGGGCGGCGCGGTCGTCTTCATCCAGCATGACGGACCGCCGGGCGATCCCCATCACCCCGGCCTGCCGGGCTGGAAGCTGCTCAACGGGTTGGATGTCCGACCGGCCGACGCCATCATCCACAAGAAATCGTGTGACGCCTTCCTGGATACCTCCCTCGAGGAATTCCTGCGCGCGCGTTCGCTCGACCGACTGATCGTCGCCGGCTGCGCCACCGACTATTGCGTCGACACCACCGTGCGCAGCGCCCTGGCGCGCGGCTATCCGACGATCGTGCCGTCCGACGGCCACACCACGGCTGACCGGCCGCACCTCGGCGCCGCCAAGATCATCGAGCATCACAACGCCATCTGGGCCGACTTCCTGGCACCGCGCGGCCCCGCCCTGGTATGCCCCTGCTCGGACGTGCGACTGGCTTGAAACGAAGGCATGCCGGTTATCCACCAAATCGCCGCCTTGCGAGCACGGCACCAGCGTGCTTAACGTCGCGCTTTAGTGACAAGAAAACGCATGGGCGTGCCGAGGTTGCCCCACCTTCTCGGCATCGAGGGTCTTGCGCCTGAAGCCATTTCGGGCCTGCTCGACCTTTCCGAAAGCTACATCGACCAGAACCGATCCATCGACAAGCGGCGCGACCTCTTGTCGGGCCGCACCGTCATCAACCTGTTCTTCGAGAACTCGACGCGCACGCGCACCAGTTTCGAGGTCGCCGCCAAGCGGCTGGGCGCCGACGTGATCAACATGGACGTCGCCACCTCCTCGGTGCGCAAGGGCGAGACCCTGCTCGACACGGCGATGACCTTGAACGCCATGCGGCCCGACTCGATCGTCGTGCGCCACTCAGAATCGGGCGCGGTCAACCTGCTGTCACAGAAGGTCAACTGCGCCGTCATCAATGCCGGCGACGGCCAGCACGAGCATCCGACCCAGGCGCTGCTCGACGCGCTCACCATCCGACGACGACGCGGCAGCCTGCAGGGGCTTTTAGTGGCGATCTGCGGCGACATCATGCACAGCAGGGTGGCACGCTCGAACATCCATCTGCTGCAGATCATGGGCGCGCGCGTGCGTGTGGTCGGCCCGCCCACCTTGATGCCGACCGACATCGAAAAGATGGGCGTCGAAGTCCATTACAGCATGAAGACCGGCCTCCGGGACGTCGACATCGTCATGATGCTGCGCCTGCAAACCGAGCGCATGCAGGGCCTGTTCGTGCCGTCGATCAGCGAGTATTTCCACTTCTTCGGCCTCGACCACGAGAAGCTCAAGTTCGCCAAGCCCGACGCGCTGATCATGCATCCCGGACCGATGAACCGCGGCGTGGAGATCGACTCGGAAGTTGCCGACGACCTCGACCGCTCGGTCATCCACGAGCAGGTGGAGATGGGCGTGGCGGTGCGCATGGCCTGCCTGGAGGCGCTGATCGGCGGGCGGCGCAATGCGCTCGCGGGAGCCGCCGCGTGAGGGGCAACGTAGACAGGAGCGCGCCGCAGCACAGCGGATCGACTGCCTACATCAACGCCCGCATCATCGATCCCGTGGGCGACTCGGAATATCGCGGCGCGGTGCTGATCAGCGACGGCAAGATCGCCGATTACGGACCCAACCTGTTCGCCTCGGGCGCGCCTTACGGCATCCAGTCGGTCGACTGCCGCGGCTACAATCTCGCGCCGGGCCTCGTCGACACGCGCGTTCACACCGGCGAGCCGGGCGAGGAGCACAAGGAGACCCTGGCGAGCGCCGGCGCGGCCGCCGCGGTGGGCGGCATCACCTCACTGGTGCTGCTGCCCGACAACGAGCCGCCGTTCGACGACGCCTCGCTGATCGAGTTCGTCGCCCGCCGCGCCCGCCAGGTGAAGCTCGCGAACATGTATGCCTATGGCGCGATGACCGTCGGGCTGGAGGGCAAGGAACTGGCCGAGATCGGCCTTTTGGCCGAGGCCGGCGCCGTGGCTTTCACCGACGCCGACCATTCCGTCGGCAACGCCCAGGTGATGCGCCGCGCGCTCTACTACGCCAAGGCCTTCGACGCGCTGATCGTCCACCTGCCGCAGGAACCCACCCTGTCGGGCGGCCACATGACCAGCGGCGAGACGGCGACCCGGCTCGGCCTCGCGGGCAATCCGCCGCTCGCCGAGGTGATGATGGTCGAGCGCGACCTCCGGCTGGCCGAGATGACGGGCGGGCGCCTGCATCTCGCCAAGATCTCGACGGCCGAAGCGGTCGCCGCCATTGCCGCCGCCAAGGCGCGCGGCCTCAAGATCACGTGCGATACCGCCGCGCCTTATTTTGCCTTGAACGACCTCGCGGTCGGCGACTATCGCACCTTCGGCAAGTTGGTCCCGCCGCTGCGCGCCGAGAAGGACCGCATGGCCGTGGTCGAAGGCCTGAAGAACGGCACGATCGACGCCATCGTCTCGGACCACCGCCCGCAGGACCAGGACAGCAAGCGCGTGCCCTTCGCCCAGGCCGAACCGGGCGGCATCGGCCTGGAAACCCTGCTGCCGATCTCGCTCGAGCTGGTGCATAACGGCCACCTCACCTTGCCGCGCCTGTTCCAGCTGCTGTCGAGCACGCCGGCGCGATTGTTCGGCCTGCCAGGCGGCAGGCTCGCCAAAGGCGCGCCGGCCGACCTCGTGGTATTCGACGCCGACTATGCTTGGAAGGTCGATCGCGACGAGCTCTGCAGCAAGACCAAGAACACGCCGTTCGATGAGCGCCCGGTGCAGGGCCGCGTCATGGCAACCATCGTGGGCGGCCGCACCATCTATCGCGACGACAGTTTCACGCCTGCTGCACAAGCGGCCTGATGGCGCCGGCGGCGGCGCAAAAGCCGCCCCCAAATGGCCACTTCGTCTGGTATTGTCGCGCTCTTCCCACGGACCAGGGCGGCAGATGATGCTTCGACAGTTTTCTCTTCTCGCGGCCGCGACGGCGGCTCTCGCCGGCACGGGCCACGCCCAGCAGCGCGGCCAGACGCGCGACGATCTGCTCGACGCTTTGACGCGCCACATCCAGATCTGCGGCGAGATCACCGACACCCAGCAGCGCCTGTCTTGCTACGACCGCCTGCAGACCCAGGTCGGCGGCGTGACGGCCCCGGCGCCGACGCCGACGCCGCTGCAGGCAGCCCCCGCGCCCTCGATGCAGATGAACCCGCCACCCACCACGGGATCGTCGATCAACAGCGCGCCGCTCTCGTCCCAGCCGCTCGGCGTGCCGGGCGGCGGCGTCGCTACTCTGGGCGGCCCGTCGCCGCCGCCGCCGCCCGCCGGCACCCTGGCGCCGCCGTCGGATCCCAACGCCGCCTTCGACCCACGCAGTTCGACCTACCGCGTACCGGAGGCGCTCGCTGCCAAACCGCAGCCGCAGATGCGCCGCACCGGGCCGCGGCCGATTCCCTATTCGGCGACACCGCAGCCCCTGGTGACGCTGGGGGCGACCAACCTGACCTATGGCGATTCGCGCTACTGGCAGGTCACGGTGACGCTCACCTCCAACACGCCGAAGGGCACCAACACCCAGGCGGAGTGCACCTTCATGAATGCCGGACGGCCGGTCTCGACGGACTATCTCGGGCCGGTGTTCATCCAGCCCGGCGAGCAGATCACCACCGAGCTGATCGGGCCGCCGACCACCACCTATATCGATTCGACCAACTGCAAGGTCGTGAGCCCGTAGAATGGAACCGCACTATCTCACCCTGAGGAGCGCGCCGCAGGCGCGCGTCTCGTCGCGCGGAGTAACCTCCGCGCTGAGCTGGGCAACGGACAAGTCGCCTTTGGAGCTCACCCTTCGAGACGGCGCTACGCGCCTCCTCAGGGTGAGGCGGCGGGCTTAACAGATGCTGTCCACCCTGGTCCTTGTGCTGGGACCGTTCCTGCTGGGTTACCTGCTGGGCTCGATCCCGTTCGGCCTGCTGCTGACCCGCGCGGCGGGGTTGGGCGACATCCGCAAGGTGGGCTCGGGCAATATCGGCGCGACCAACGTGCTGCGCACCGGCCGCAAGGGACTGGCCGCCGCCACCCTGCTGCTCGACGCGTTGAAAGGCGCGGTCGCGGTGCTGATCGCCGCCCAGCTGGGCGAGCTCGCCGCCGTCGGTGCGGCGGCAGGCGCGGTGCTCGGCCACATGTTCCCGGTGTGGCTCTCCTTCAAAGGTGGCAAGGGCATGGCCACCGCCATCGGCGTGATGTGGGGACTGTCGTGGCCGGTCGGCGCCATCGCCTGCGCGGGCTGGCTCGCCTTCGCCGCGCTCTTCCGCTACTCCTCGCTGGCGACGCTGCTGGCCGTCGTGGTGGCAGCGCTTGCCGCCTGGTTCCTGACCGATCCGCGCGCGGCCATCCTGCTCACCCTGCTGGTGCCGCTGGTCTGGGTACGCCACCACCAGAACATCGACCGGCTGTTGAAGGGCACCGAACCGAAGATCGGCCAGCGCTCCAAGGCCGAGGGTGCCTCTACTTCAGGCGCGTGAAGCCGTCGGCGCTCCAATCCTCGCTGCCGACGCCGTGATGGACGAAGAAGAGTCCCTCGGGATCCACCTTGTCCTTGACCTGCCGCAGCCTGCGATAGTTCGTCCCCCAGAAGGCGCCCTGCCAGTCGGCTTCGAAATAGTTCGACTCCGATACGTAGGAGCCGGGGTTCGGCACCAGCTTGCGCAGTTCGCCCATCGCCGCGGCAATGTCGCGCGCATTGCGACGGGCGAGCGTCAGGTCGGGTTCGTGGCCCGCGATCCCCGGGAAGGCCGGCGGCCCCGCAGCGGCGATGATGGCCAGAGCGAAGGCCTCGATGGCGGCGGGGTTGGTCGCGGTGTCGCGCGCCGCCGCGATCGCATCGGCCGGCGCTCCGGCAAGGCCCTTGTTGAAATGCAGCGACGTCGTGCGCCGGCGTGAGGCGGCGAACAAGGCGTCGACGAGTTGCGGCTGGCGCGCCGGCTCGAGCAGCGCTGCCGGCATCCATGTCGACTCATAGCCGTGCAGGCACCAGGCGGCCTCCTCCTGGTTGGTGCGCCAGAACACGTTGCCCTCGGGCGCGCCCGGGCGGTCGTCGCCCAGCACGATCTGCGGCGCGTTCTTCTTGAGAAACTCGGCGTCCCACAGATATTGCGCCGGCGCCGTGAAGAACACCGGCGCCGCGACCGTGGTGAAATCGCCGCCCTGTGCCGCAATCCAGGAGACGAACGGCCGCCAGGCCGCTTCCGCCTGATCGCGATCGATCCCCTGGAAGATCATCGCGACCTCGAAGACGTTGGTGCCATAGAACTTGACCTGCTCGCCCCACGTCGGATTGAACAGTGCGTCGCGATAGAAGGCGACGAAGCGCTCGATCAGCCGCCGGAACGCGGTGTCGGAATTGGCCTTCACCGCGGCGAACGCGCCGCCGAAGAACTTCGGCAGTTCGTGGGTGCGCAAGGTGAGCCGCGTGACCACACCGAGGCTGCCGCCGCCACCTTTCAAGGCCCAGAACAGGTCGGGATTGGTGCAGGCGTTGGCGATGCGCACGGCGCCGTCGGCCGTCACCACCTCGGCCTCGATGAGGCTGGCGGCCGCCGAGCCGTAACGCTTGGAGAAGCTGCCGAAGCCGCCGCTCTGGACCAGGCCGGCCACTCCCACGGTGAGGCAGCCGCCGCCCTGCACGTAACGGCCGGCCTTGGCAACGGCGGCGTAGGCGTGCAGCCAGACCGCGCCGGCGCCGATCGACACCGCCGGCTGCGGGGCGTCGCTGCAGCCCTGGCCCACGAAGGCGTCGTGGATGTCGATGCGATCCATCGGCCGCGTCCAGACCAGCAGCGAGTCGGCCGCGTTCGACGTGCCCTGGTAACTGTGTCCGCCGCCCTTCACCACCAGCCGCAGCCGGTGCATGCGCGCGAAGTCGACGGCCGCCGCCACGTCGGCGGTGTTGCGCGCGGCGACAGCATAGGCGCTGGGCGCCGACGTCCAGGCGTCGACCCAGCCGCTGGTCTGGGTAAGCGCGGCATTGTCGCCGATGTACCAGGGGTTCTTCAGGCTGCGAAAGACCGCCACGCACTCGGCACTCTCGGGCGCGCTGCGGCAAGTCTCGAGCGGCGAGCGCACTTGCGTGAGCTGCCCGCCCACTTTGGTGTCGAGCTCGGCCCATTGCGCCGCCGACGGCCAGGAAGGATCGCCCGGGCGGCTGCGGCGAAAGACGGATTTGGGGCTTTGGGCATAGGCGGTCGACATCAGCGGCAGTCCTCCGGCCAGCATCATGAGCTTACGTCGGTTCATGGAGCACCTCGATCGGTTGTGACAGGCGCTGCTTCCTAGCCGTCAACCCTTTGATCTTGCCGTGAATTGTGACGACCGGCAGGGTTCGTGGGACGACCGGCGCGAAGGACGGGATGACCGGTCCCGCGCGTTCAGTTCTTCTTCGCCGCCTTGCCGTCGTAACGGCGCACCCATTCCTCCAGGATGCGCGTGCGGTTGCCGCCAGTGTGACGCGGCGAAGAGCGTCCGTCGACGCGGCATTGATCGGCCGCCGACCGACCGATAGGGTCGGATGCACAACACCTTCAGGAGGCAATGGCCATGTTCGTTGCTCGTATGGCCGTTCTCGCCGCGGCCGCCCTTTGCGCGACCTCGTTCGCCGAAGCCAAGACGTTGCGCTGGGCGAGCCAGGGCGACGCCCTCACCCTTGACCCGCACGCCCAGAACGAGGGGCCGACGACGGCGATGAACAGCCACGTCTCGGCGCTTGCCAAGGTGCCCGGCCTGGCGCTGTCGTGGAAGACGATCGCCTCCGACGTCTGGGAGTACAAGCTGCGGCCCGACGTCAAGTTCAGCGACGGCACGCTGTTCACCGCCGACGACGTGGTGTTCAGCTACAACCGCGCGCTCTCGCCCAGTTCCGACTTCAAGGCCTACATCTCCTCGATCAAGGAGGTGAAGGCGATCGATCCGCTCACCGTGCACATCATCACCGATGGCCCCAACCCCATCCTGCCCGACTACACCACCGCCATCCTGATCATGTCGAAGGCCTGGTCGGAGAAGCACAACGTGGCCAAGCCGCAGAGCTTCAAGGACAAGGAGGAGACCTACGCGGTGCGCAACGCCATGGGCACCGGCGCCTACACGGTGAAGCAGCGCGACCCCGACGTGCGCACGGTGCTGGAAAAGAACCCGACCTACTGGGGCGCCAAGGACTTCCCCAATTATCCCGACGAGCTGGTCTATACACCGATCAAGGAGCCGGCGACCCGGGTGGCGGCGCTGATCTCGGGCCAGGTCGACTTCGTACTCGACGCGCCGTTGCAGGACATCGCCCGCATCAAGCAGACGCCCGGCCTCAAGACCGAGGAGACCGCGCAGGTGCGCTCGATCTTCCTCGGCCTCGACATGGGCTCGGCCGAGCTCAAATACTCCGACGTCAAGGGCAAGAACCCGTTCGCCGACAAGCGCGTGCGCCAGGCCATGTACCAGGCGATCGACATCAACGCGATCAAGGCCAAGGTGATGCGCAACTTCTCGGCGCCCGCCGGCCTCACCACCGCGCCCGGCGTGCACGGCTACACCAAGGAACTCGACGAGCGGCTGAAATACGACGTCGCCGGCGCCAAGCAGCTGATGGCCGACGCGGGCTATCCCAACGGATTCGGCGTCACGCTCGACTGCCCCAACGACCGCTACAACAACGACGAGCAGATCTGCCAGGCGATCGCCGGCATGCTGGCGCAGATCGGCATCAAGATCGACCTGCAGGCGCGCTCCAAGACGCTGCACTTCCCCAAGCTGCAGAAGAAGGACTCCAGCATGTTCCTGCTCGGCTGGGGCGTGCCGACGCTCGATTCGCACTATGTCTTCACCTTCCTCTATCAGACCGAGGATGCGGCCAAGAAGGTCGGCGGCTGGAACTACACCGGCTACAGCAATACCAAGATGGACGCCCTCACCGACGCCATGCTGAAGGAGGTCGACCAGACCAAGCGCGACAAAATGATTGCCGATGCCTGGGCGCTGGCGGTCGTCGACATGCCGTACCTGCCGCTGCACCACCAGCTCATCGTCTGGTCGATGAGCGACAAGGTGACGATCCCGATCTTCGCCAACGACTCGCCCAACTTCAAATACTCGACGATCAAGTGAGCCGTTCATATGCCTCCCCATCGTCATACGATGGGGAGGTGCCCGCGCAGCGGGCGGAGGGGTCATGAGCATCATCACTGAGGCTCATGACCCCTCCGGCCCTTCGGGCCACCTCCCCACTTCGCGGGGAGGAAAGTAAGGTCCGGGATGCTCGCTTTCATCGTCTCGCGTCTCTTGCAGTCCCTTGCCGTCATGCTGGCGGTGTCGTTCCTGTGCTTCGCGCTGTTCAACTTCGTGGGCGACCCGGTCAACAACATGGTGGGCCAGGAGGCGACGCCGGCCGAGCGCGCCGAGATGCGCCGCGAGCTCGGGCTGGAGGATTCCGTGGCGGTCCAGTTCGCCCGCTTCCTGGGCAACGCCGTCACCGGCAATTTCGGCAAAAGCTACCGGCTGGCGCGCCCGGTCTCCGACCTGATCGTCGAGCGCATGCCGGCGACGCTCGAGCTGGTGGCGGTCGCGGCCCTGCTGGCCCTCGCCATGGGCATCCCGCTCGGCGTGCTGACGGCGCTGCGCCGGCACAAGCTCGACAGCGGCGCCATCATGACCTTCTCGCTGGCCGGCGTCGCCATGCCGACCTTCGTGATCGGCATCCTCCTGATCTATGTCTTCTCGGTCGAGTGCAAGAATTGGGCGCCGGCGCTCGGCCTGCCGGCCGACTGGTGCTTCCCGTCGTTCGGACGCGGCGAGACGGTGAAGCTCGGCTGGTGGAACTCGGGCCTGCTGACGGCGTCCGGCCTGAAGGCGCTCGTGCTGCCGGCCTTCACGCTGTCGCTGTTCCAGATGACGCTGGTGCTGCGGCTGGTGCGCTCGCAGATGCTCGAGGTGCT
>Ga0209648_10006033_pt1 | contig 10428 bp, 7 predicted proteins | sample GraSoi2013_115cm_FD_185830 | JGI IMG/M metagenome (GOLD analysis project Ga0209648, IMG submission 185830) | Grasslands soil microbial communities from the Angelo Coastal Reserve, California, USA - Sample 9_17_2013_115cm (SPAdes) (version 2) | ecosystem: Environmental > Terrestrial > Soil >...
GAGACAGGCCAATAGACGGCACTGACCCGTCGCGCTTTGCTGGTGGTCGCGGATTCTTGACACTGCTCGCGCAGCGGACACGAGCGACAATGGCCGATCCGCGCTGCATAGAGCACCCGTAACGAGCCATTGCGCTCTGGTCGCCGCTCTTGCGCATAGAGGGGACGCCCTGCCGGACAGCGCAGTGTCCCATCAGGTAACAGACGGAAATCTGCTCCGGCAAAGCCTTTGGTATACGATGGGCGTGCCCACTGTGGCGGTCCGTAGATGACGGGAGCGGGTTCAGATGGTCGAGAGACAGGATCAGGCGCAGCCTCGGCAGACTCACCCATCTGGGCGGGAGCAAATTCCGTCGTGCGCATGGACGTGGGATGCAGCGCATGTCCCAATTCGAGGCGCAGATTCCAGATCCATTGCGCAAGAATGAGCCAAAACTCCTGGCCCCAAGCGGTATGCGAACACCAGCGGTCAGGATCTTGCTCCTGATCCTCATCAGCGAGGACGGTCTCAAACGCCCCGCGATGCAAGTACAGTGCCACCACATCAGCAGGAGTAAACGCATCCACAGGCAAAGCGGTGAAGAACAGCTCGTAGACCACCTCACCACGCGTCGTGCCGACGGGAGGAGTGGTAGCGGTCGCCGGATGCGTCGCGACGATCACCCGTGTGCGCGGTCCTCTCGGAGTCAGCAGCAGATCAGGGCAGTCAAAGAGCGCGCGACACGTTCCCGTTTCGGGATGGGTGGTCTGTTGGTCTGGGGGCTGGGCCAGGCGGGCCTGCACCTGAGGAAGATTGAGCAGATCATAGTCCTTGCCTCGCATGACGTAGGCCAGTCTAGCCAGATCTGCGACAATGGCCCCATTGCCATATTGGCCATCTAGTCGCACCACGGCTTGGCGGAGTTGCAGAGATTGCGCTTGCACATACGCGCTGATCGCCTTGACGGCCTGCCGAAGTTCTCCGCGATAGTCGCCATTGCCTGCCCCAGATGTCCCGGAGAAGCTGCCCACCCACTGGTGCGTATGTGCTTGGAGAATGGTCGTGCGCGTCCGGATCACTTCGCCCCGTTTGCGCCCCGTATAGCCAGGAGCGCAGACCTCGTCCAACCGGCGCCCTGCGGGTGGGAGATCAGGAGTGCAAGGCAAAGCTCGTTGGCGGGCGGCTTGTCGCGTGCCATCGACATCGAACACCAGCCAATGCGTTCCTTGCCGGTCCCACAGCCCTCCTGCATGCTCCTCCTTCTCCAGAGGCCGGGCTACCAGATCTTCGAGAAACAGCGTGCGCAAGGCCTCGACAGGAGCTTGATCCAGAGCGGCAAGAAAACGGGAGAGCGTCGAGCGAGCAGGCAAGCGATTCCGCCCGAACAGAGCCATGAACGCATTGGCAAATGGCTGCACGCGCTCATAGAACGTTTCGAGTGTGCGTTCGCCGCTGATCGCATAGCCCAACAGCACGACCACAAAGTCGATGAGATCATAGTGTCCGAAGCGGCGGCGCGCAAAACGCACGCGTTCCTCAATGAGCGCTAACACGCCCTGGTGCCGCAGATAGTGAGCGATGAGAGACACTTCTCCCAACCAGCACGGCGTTGCAGGGACGGATTGGGAAGAAGTCTGGATTGTTACTGAGGAATCGGCGATACTGCTCATTGGTCCTCCTTATTCGGGAACGTTCACTTTTTTCCCTCTTAAGGAGGCACATTTTTCTGCTTACTCGCTACCTAATGCAACCTCGTTGCGCAACTCGTGGGTTTTGCCCATACACGTAGATCGATATCTCTTGGATTGAGCAGAAGAACTGGTCCGTCGTACGGCAACTGGTGGGCTATGGTCGCTATGACGGAAAGCCTGCCTGTGATCGGCTCCAGCACCTCTACGATGTGGTGCGGCTCTACACCAACTTCTTCCAGCCCTCCATGAAACTCGTGAGCAAAGAGCGCATTGGTGGGAAGGTGAAAAAGAAGTATGACCAAGCCAAGACCCCCTATCAGCGGGTCTTGGCCTCCCAGCAGGTCGAGTCCTGCGTCAAAGAGGCGCTGCAACAGGAGTATCTCACGCTCAATCCGGTTGCCTTGTTGCGTCAGATCCGACGTTATCAAGCCGCCTTCTGGGAGCTCGCTGTGGGCGATCTGGGTGGTGAGGCAGTCAAGGCAGCTCAGTAGCCGATGGGCTCAGGGAGACTAGCTGCTTTCCATCAGGCGCGAACGAGTCTGCCATACTCGCTTGCCTTGTCAAGGCACCCTGAAAGGGAACCCGCCTTGACAAGCCTGCACTTCGCATGGCATAAGACTCTTAGCGCCTGATGGAAGGCAAAAAATGACATGTGTTTTGTCCGAGTTAGATTCTGAGGTGAGGCAACGATACCCCTTGGTAAGATTTTTACGTGAGGCAACACGTGGTAGATTAGCCCAAGGTTCGTGCATTTTTTAGCCCAAGAGTGAGCCATTTCGCTCAAGGTTCGAACACTTTTGGTGGCTCTCCTTGCTGCACATGATCCTCTGTATCATCCAGTATGCGCGTTCGGTCACGGATCATCGTCACATAGGGGCAGTTTGGCTCTGGGCACTGAAAGGTCATCCATTTGATAGATCGCCAGGGCAATGGGCCTGCATACACCATCACGTCGCGAGGCGAGAGATCTAGCTGCCAAAGGGCATGGACGAGATAGCCGAGCGAGGTGGCTCTTTGAGAGGATCTCCCGCCTGGCAATACCCGCACATCTTCGTCGGGGAGAGGAACGCGGATCTCCCCTTTCTCGACCACACTGTCGTAGATGAGTCGGAGCGTGCTGGCAAGCAGCGCTGGCGTTCCCTTGGTGAAGAAAAAGTCGTAGGATGAGAGGAGGTGTTGCTCCACCTCCATGCGCTCTGGGTCCATTTTTTGTTGAGGGAGGTTTTTCCAATCGAGACCGCACTTGTGACAGGTAAATGGCCGCGCTTGACGATGGAACAGGCGAAGTGGCGCTCCACATTGGCAGAGTTTTACCAGGGAGAGCTGGTGCTGCGGGCAGTGTGTGATATGCGGTAAGGTGAGCAGACGGGAAAGCCTGCGTTCCTCGGCCACGCACGCCGGACACACATGAAAGACAAACGATGAAGAGAGCAATCTGGCATGCAGATGGGCAACGTCATACAGACGAGCCAATTCAGCCAGGTAGGTGGTAGCAACAAGGGCAGACAAAGGAACTGCCAGAGCGGCTGCCAACGCTTCGAGATCGATCACTGTTGGAACGATTGAACTGAGGTCATTCATTGCTGTTCTCTTACTCTCAGGGCGCAAGATGTGTCCAAGCGTGGTTCCGCTTCCCCAGAAATTCGCTTCATCGCAGCGCAGCAACAAGCCTGCGATCCATTCGTTGGGGAGAGGCGCAACCAGATGTGGAAAAGTAGTGCGCCAAGCAGGATCAGCAAGAGGAATATGGTGCATTACCTTACCTCCTGGACAGCAATGGAGAGGCTGGACGGAAGCCCCTCAATGGAAGTGATTTCATCGCGCCGCAGCACCATCAGTTCGGCCGTTGCCTGAAGCACGCTTGCATTGATATCGGTCGCCCCTTGTTCATAGCTCTGGCGCAGTGTGCTTGTGACCAGGCGCGTCAGATGATCCATCGTGACACGCTTGCTCCCGTCTGGATCAACTGTGGCATGCGTGAGCCAGGTAAAAATGGACCTCGTCCAGCGACCAAGCTGGAGATCGGGAAACTGACTTCTGTAGATATCTTCAAAAGCCACCAGAATCGAACGCACTTCCTCCTCGGTGTGCCCTTGGACCACACAGAAAGGCCGCTCTGTATCCAGACGACGACGAAATTGTCGCCAGAGGGTGTCAGGTTGCGAAAAGACTTCCTTGAGAGGAATGACAGCGCCGTTGTGAGCAGTCACCAGGCACAGGCTGACCTGCCGCTGGTAGGGTGGGGCAGCCAGATTGTCCGTCAGTTCTTTGAGAAATGCCAGATGGGCTAAGTTCAAGTCCTGGGCATCATCAATGACTATGCACTCGACATGAGCATCAGCTATGGCTTGAACCAGCCATGAGCGGCGCACATACCAGGGCATGGTGGGTACGAGACCGAAAGCAGCACAGAATGCCATCCCCAGAGCAAGATCTTTCCCCCCATTCTTGGGAGCACGAATCGCGAGAACGGGCATGTGTGTTCCTCTCCTCGTGTCCTTGTACGAATCGCTCTGCTGAGTGATATCGGCAATCCCCAAGGATTTTCCGCTTCCCGGGAGCGCCGCAATGACATGCCAGGTGCGATGCTGCCATGCCGAACGTAACAGGCCCTGAAAACGCAACTCAAAAGCGGTTTCCAGAAAGTAGTCACGGGCCACAAAGGGAGGTCGAGCACCGAAATCAGTCATCATCGCTCCTCCGCTTTCGTATCTGCAAACGCATGATCGGTGTCGTCGGTGCATCATCTTCAGGGACAGCCGGTGGCAGAAGTCCTGTTGGCTGACGAGGTGGTGGAGAGGTGGATTGCTGATGGGCAAGGACTCGGAGGGCTGCCTGAACATGCTCGGGGTGAATCTCTGGACGTTGTTGTTCCAGCAGGCGCTGCTTTTCCAACCGCTTGGTTTCTAGGGAAAGAGCTTTTCGGCCAGATGCCGCTTCTTGCTGAATACGCTGACGATTCTCCAGACTGATCGTGTTCGCATCTTTGGCTTGCTCCGTATCGGTCTTCCGTCTTGTCTGCGCTTCCCAAATGCTCATCCGCTGTCCAAGCAACTCGGTACAATACGCTTCGCCAACCAGCTCGCCTTCGAGAAAGAGGTAGATCACCGAAATATCGCGCCGATCGTAATAAATATCGATCTCCTTGCCACGCAACCGATCAAGCAGACCGGGACTCACGTAATTTCTGCCGAGAAAGGAGAGTCTGCCTTGCGTAATGGCGTAGCGACCGGTGATCGGATTCTTGCGATTCTTCGCTTTCATCAGCAAAAGCTTCAGGTCATCGGGTGACCCAAGATAGCGAGGAACGCCCTTTTGCTGGACACTTTCTTCCCAGAGCGTTGCTCTCCTCCCTCGTCGAAGATGATCCCATTCTTGCATGTAGGCATCCACGATGGCCTGGATAAACAGTTTTTCTAGGACATCCAGCGTAATGCCTGCTTTTTGTGCCTCGGCTCTACTGTCGTAGTTCCCGCGATCTGCTGGGGTGGCCTTGGTGGTCCCCGGAAGGCGATGCGTAAACTTGCGCGTGACCCAGGTAAACAAGGCTTCGACCGTCCCCTTGGCAGATGGTGCGTAAGGCGGAGCTTGCTCGGTCGTGATGCCCAGACGGTCTACCAACACCTGGGTCGCGCGCTCGGAGGTAAAAATTTTGCCCCGGTCGTGAAAAATGACGGCGGGTTTGCCGGAACAGGGCCAGGGGTGTTGGCAGTCGTAGAGCGCAGTGATCCGGTCCTTTGGCTCAATCGCCATCTTGACCAGCCGCATGTAGTCTTCTTCTTTCAGACTGTCGAGCGACAACACCGCCCCCAGGATCGCTGCCGTTTTCACACAAATGAGCACGGCTCCGTGAACTCGTCGGGTGATGACGGTCCCATCAGCAGTGACGACGAAGAGATCCAGGGTATGTTCGTCTACCTGGCAGATCAAGGCAGGCGAAGCAATGGAGAGGACAAACGACTTTGGGGACATGCGTTCCCGTGGAGGATGCTTGAGGCCAGAGCGAGCGTCTGCGACGTTTGGCACTTCCGCAAGCGCCTTCGCAAAATCCCAGATCTGGTGATAGCTCGGTACTGGGATGGGTTTGCCCTCCCGCGAACTCAGTTCTTCCGCGAGGTGCTTGAGTTGGACATCCTCGTAGACGGCCATGACCGTTGGACGCAGTGGCTGGGTGTACAGCTTGCGAATGAGCTGCTGAAGCTCTGGATGCAACGTCCGATCACGATGATAGGTCGCATACGGGACACAGGCAATCTGCCCAAGCTCCTTGGTACGCCGCACCAAACGCGAAAGCGCTGAGACAGCCATGCCATGCGCCTGAGCAACGCTCCTGCCGCTCATTCCAGCCAGCACGGCAGTGACTGCTGCCAGATTGCGATGGAAGCGAGCTTGCTCTTCTGCGGTTGCTAACACAGACGCATCAAAGGTCGGGCCAGGGATACCAACAAGGGGATCAAGGACAAGATCCTCGTCCGAACCTTCGGATGAGGCAATATCTACCAATCCCGTTTCCTCAAGCGCATGCGGAAGAGGATCAGGGAGAATAGGAGGTATCCCAGGTTCAAGCAAGACCAGGGGTGTCGCATGGGAAAGCTCCACTTCGGTCAGATCGACGAGGAGTCTTCCCTCGGCGGCAGCATCTCCCACCAGCTTCCAGACCGCAGTTTCAACTTCTACTTCAGACCAATGGGGACCAAAGCTGCGGACCAACTCGCTGACACAGCGCATGTCCCCGTAGGGCCATTGCGCTAGAAGAGCGGATGAGATTTCTGCGTAGGTCGGAAATGACTGGCGTCGGGCATGCAGATACAGCCAGTTCTGATGACGACGTTCGGAAAGATTCACATCCGTCCCGATCCAGTACTCGCCTCCCTTGATCTGCGCCAGCCGTTGCGCGGCTTCGGCTTTAACAAGCGCTTTTCCTTTGCTTTTTTCGCTCTCGCGTCCAGCTTCGGCAATGAGCAGACCCCCATCACAGAGCGTTCCGACGAAGTCGGGGAGATACTCGTGCGGTTTTCCCTCGAACACGTAGTTGATCCGATAGGGAGTCCCAAGATCGGTCACCAAGCCGTAGGCACTGGCACAGGCAGGACTTGCATCACCACGTTGGTAGAAACGCACATGAGGATGGTACTCCAGAAACATAGCTAAATGCTCCTCTAGGAGCGTGGTAAAAGGTTGCCGGACTCGGCGGGGATCGCCGGTTTTGAAGCTATGCACAAAGCCTGAGATCGAGCGTCCGGCAATTTTGAAGACATCGAGACCTGGGGTGCCAGGGCGTGTTGAAGCGCTACGTTGTTCTGCTTCCATTGGAACCTCTCGCAAAAGGAAAGAGCGAACTCTCACTCACTACACAGATTCACGCTTGAGGAAAACGCGATTTACATCCGCTTCGACAAAAACGCGCATGAGGGTTCAAAAACTCGCGCATCCTTCGGCTAAAGTACAAGTGCGGAGACAGCGCCAAAAGTGTTCGAACCTTGAGCGAAATGGCTCACTCTTGGGCTAAAAAATGCACGAACCTTGGGCTAATCTACCAACACGGCCTTTCTCAAGGCCCTTCACACATTCGGGGAAATGAGCAAACCTTCGGGTAAAAAATGGACACAAATTCGGATGAATCACCAATCTCCAGGGAGTGAGCCTTTTTCACGAGAACGCAACTAAAGTGAGACTCACCCCGTTCGCGCCAGCGGCCCGTCACATTGGCAGCGAAGCCGCTCCCCGACGCTCACGATCAATCGTCTGCCGTCTGGTAAGATTGCTCCACTCGTGTTCACCTTGCGACACACCTCCTCCAGGTCACGTACCAGTGCTCGGTTGTTAAAGGCGCAGAATTCGAGCTGCACCTCGCTCTTCGTTGCGGTGATCCACCCGCCCAATTTGAAAAAGGGGAGCAAGCGCTGCCACCCACAGTGGTGATAGTCCTCACCAAAATACTGATCCCTCACCCACATGCCCAGGTTAGCCAGTCCCACCTTGAACAGCGTCATCAGCTGATCTTTGGCGTGATCGAGTTCATACATCTGCCGCGCTTGCTCCTCGAGGTCCTCTTGCCGCCTGAGCACGTGCCGCAGGTCCCGGCAGTAGCCCTCACATTTGTCTAAGATACCTTGACGACGCACGGCATGCTTTTCCAGCTTGGCTTTGCGCTGACGTACTTCCCACTCCGTTGCCACATGCCGTGCTTTGACGGGAAAGTACTCCCGCTCCTCTCTTCGGCCCGCTTCTTCAAAGTGCGTGACCTGAATCGACAGCTCACTCCTGCGCTGCTCCTGCGCCTGGACTTGTTCTTCGAACTGGTAATCTTGTTCCCTAAGGGAAGCTAACCGTGCACGGCACACCTGTGCCAGGTGTTCCAGACGGTGTTGTCTGCCCGTCGTCACGAGTTGGCGTTTGGCCAGTTCCGAGTTGACGACCTGCTCTTTGGCGTAGCCGTGATTCGTGTCCAGATTGAGCGGAATCAGCCAGTCGCGAATGCTGTTTTCTTGGCACTTCCAGCGTTGGAAATAGGTCTGAGCCAGTTCTACCGCGTCCATACCGTGGCCCGTCGTAATCACCGGGATCAGTTTTGGCGTGGTGGGAGCAGGTGGGGCAGGCAGAGCTTGCCACCCTTCTTCCCAGAAGCGTTGGTGCTGCGGGGCCAGGTCAGCCTGCCAGTCCTGGACATCGCCTGCTTCATCGGCTTGCTCAACCACGAGCAGCTTGCGCCAGTCACGGATCAGCGCAACCTCGACCTCTAAGGGAGGGAGAGCATCGTCTGGTCGCTTTAACGCGAAGCGGGCCGCTGCGACTTCGCAGATCACCTGTCCACTGCGGTTGTAGCGCCAGGGCTGCCATTGCCCTACCTGTTCAAACGACCCTTCCGCTTCATATTGGTCGCTGCGCAAGAGGGTGACGACCTGCCGTCCTTCGAGCTTGAGTTGCGCCAGGAATTCTGCCGCCATCCCTTCTCGGTCCACTACGACCCGCTGCATCAGCGCCTGGCCTGTCGCTTGCTCATAGCAGTGGAGCATCTGCGGTAAGCCTCTCGTCAAGTGGTGATCGCCGCGGTGCGTGGTTGCCAGCAGTGGATGACCGTCGGCATCGTGTAACACCACCAATTCGCGGCAGCCCAGGATTTTTCCACCGAGCTTGCCCACGGGTCCCCTTGGAATGAGCATGTCACTGTAGACCGCCTTCCGATGCCCATCCACGTAAAATACGGCCGGATCAGTGGGCTGGTCAGAACCTGTTTGTTCCGCATGCCACAGCGACCAGGTCCACTTCGCCATCACCTCTGTCAGATGTTCGGCTGCTCCTGCATAGGCCAGCCGGGCGAGAAATCGCTCCGTGTAGCGCTGACTGTAGGCTCGCTGGCGACCTGTCACCACGGCCAACATCGTTCCTGTATAGCTGCGCAAGTCCCAGGTACGAGCCAGACCAGCGACTGGGAGGACCAGTAACGTCAGAAGCAGGCGTGCTATCACTGCCGGGTTGGGTGGGTTCAGCCCAGGAATGGTCGGATCAGCCAACGCCATCACTGTCTCGACCAGAGCCTCAAGCAGGCCCGTTTGCTGGGCTGCTGCCAGCAGCAACAAGCTGCCAATCCCTTCGTGCCAGACAGGCTGCGACTCATTCAGTTTTTTTTAACTGACATCTGATTCCGTCCTCGCCAGAGATGGCTCACCCCTAACTTGGCCCGGATCCGGTTGATCTGACTCACACTGACTGCTACGTTAAAGCGGCTTTGCAGTTCACTTTGTACTTGCCTCGAAGGAATCTGTGGATGGTCCGTGCAAAACTCGCTGAGCCATACTTGCACTGGCTCGGTCAACTTGTAGGGATGACCATGGCGATCGTCCAGGAATGCTCGCTCAGCTTTCTCCTCGTCGCGAGCCAGCTGCCTCAAGCGGTAGGCCGTGGCGCGCGACACATGCAACTGGCTCTGGGCCAAAGCTTCCTGCCACGAGTGGCCTGCGAACATCGACTCGATGAGCTGCAATCTCCCCTTGCGCTCAAGATGATCTTTCATCCTCTTCGTCCCTCCCTTTCGGGTAGTTCCCGCATCGTTCTGGGCTGCATTGTACCATCTCGCTTGATCTTAGTCTAGATGCGTTCTCGTGAAAAAGGCTCACTCCCTGGGGCTGCATTGTACCATCTCGCTTGATCTTAGTCTAGATGCGTTCTCGTGAAAAAGGCTCACTCCCTGTGCACATCAATGCTTCCAGTCCCCGTCTTGGCAGGCATCATTGAGGGTTGCCAAAAGCCCTGCTGATGCGTTTACAACTCCCTGGTGACACGTGCCTATGAAAAGAGCCGCAATCTTTGTTGGTTGCAGCTCTTTTTTCTTCGCGTACAGGCCCCCGGAAACACGCTCACACCCTGCATTTTTTCAGTCACCTTTGACAGCGTTGGCGAATTCAAAAGTGAGCGTCATTCCGAGCTTACGTTCGTAGGGTTCCAAGCTTGGAAATCGAATTCGCCAACACTGTCAAAACTGACAGCAAAACCGGTGGACAACGGTGGATTTCCATGGATGACAGTGGACATTCGATTGGCTTCTGGAGCGGATGGAAGACATCGGTGGATGGCAAAAGACAAGGAGTGCCGAAGGGGGGACTCGACTTGTGTTGTTCGCTGGTGTTCGCCCGTGTCCTTTTTGTGCTTGAAATATGCATGTTCTGTTCGTTGCGTGTTCTGTATTTTCGCTGATGTTCGTCGGCGTTGCTGTATGGGTTGCTGTACAGCATTTTATTGTACAGCAGTGTTTGAGAAA
>Ga0209648_10006035_pt1 | contig 10427 bp, 10 predicted proteins | sample GraSoi2013_115cm_FD_185830 | JGI IMG/M metagenome (GOLD analysis project Ga0209648, IMG submission 185830) | Grasslands soil microbial communities from the Angelo Coastal Reserve, California, USA - Sample 9_17_2013_115cm (SPAdes) (version 2) | ecosystem: Environmental > Terrestrial > Soil >...
CAAATGAGTCCGCAACTGCCAATATCCGGGCTCCGAACGGGATCACGTCCCCTTTCAGCCCCGCGGGATAACCAGAACCGTCCCATCGTTCGTGGTGGTGGCGCACAAGCGGGGCGACCTCGGCCAATGCAGAGTGCTGAGCGATCATGTCAGCGCCGATGTCCGGATGCCGACGCATGATTTCCCACTCGTCCTCGGTGAGAGGCCCAGGCTTGTTGAGGATGTCGTCTCGAACTCCAATCTTGCCAAGGTCATGCAAAGATCCAGCGGTGCGAATGAGCTCGCACTCCCGGTCACCCAGCTCGAGTTGTTCGCCCAATTTGGCGGAAAGTTCCGATACGCGTATGGAGTGGGACTCGGTATACCGATCCCGTGCGTCAAGTGCTTGAGCGGCCAGGTCAAGTGTTTGATCTTTGAGCTCCCCTTGGCGCTGTGCATCGGCAACGTTTCCGCGAACCGCCAGTACGAAGGCGAACAACCCCGGTGCCATGATGTAGCCGACTGGGAATGGCTGTGTCTGCAGGAGGAGATAGAGGATTCCTCCGGAGAAGCTCAGAGCCAAGGTCGACATCAGCGGCCGAACTCCGACATTCTCAAAAATCGTGGTCCAAACGGGTGCTTGCCCTACGAACGCCATGCCTAAGGCGGTCAAGATGTAGTTGAGACTCACCACCGCAAGCACGTATGCAGTGACCCTCACGGGCAATGCCCACCAGTTTGTCTCGCTGCCGATCGACGCCACAGCGATGGACGGCACCACGTGAGCTATCGACAGCATCGCGCGATTGAATAGGAAGGCCCACCACTGAATGGTTCGCCCTGGCACACGACCATCGAATATCGCTAGCCATGTCAGTAGCCCAACCCCTGCTCCCGGTGCAACTAGCCCAGCTGCGATGAGCAGCGGATCAAGGACTTGTTGGTGGCCGGACTTCCATGCGATAGGGCGCAAAGCCGCTATCTGCGTGCCAATTGCCAGGTAGAGGAGCGTAGCCAGGACGCTCGTGGGGATCGGGCGAACTAACCACCCGAACGCCACCATACCAACGCCGATCGCGATGACCCCGGCGAGGTAGAGTCGCGCTGACCAAGGCAGGGAACTAAAAGGGGGCACGCCGCTGGAATTCTAGATCGCTTACCCCGGCTTTAAGCCGCAGTCACCGGGTCAACCACGGGCCAAGACCGCCCGGCTCCCGGCATATATTGGTACTACCTAGGTGAACGACGCCTGTTTGGCTCTAGAAGATCCAGACGCCAACTACGCGGGACTTCCCCTGTGTCCGAAGCAATCTCCTGAAAATTCGCGCCATGACTAGATTTCCCCCTCTTTCCCTAGATTTGTGAGATCGGCAGCGACCATGTCATTAGTTCAAGTCTCGGGATTGGGAGCTCAGTTAGATATCGTCAATTCCCTTTATCGGCCCTCATGGGGATCCATGGGTACAGCCCATTGAAATCAATGAGCAAGAATTGGTATCTAGAGATCACCCAAGGTGATGAGCCCTATCTTCAGAGCAGTACTTACGGCTTCACCACGGTTGGCAGCGTTTAGTTTCCGGAACAGATTGTGGAGATGGGTCTCGACGGACGGTGCCCGGAGGCCGAGTTGTTGCGCCAGCCGTTTCGTCGGAATGCCCTTGGCGATGCCCCGCAGGATCTGCATCTCCCGGGACGTCAGCGCAACCGTGCTCGTGTTTTGTGATAGGGGAGTCTGTTCAGTTACACGCCGGAGAACGTCCGGGATCATCTTCCGGGGCACGGGGCTCTCGCTTCGGACGGCTGACCAGAGTGCCCGCTGCAGCTCAGCCGGCCCGACGTCCTTGAGCACATATCCCGAGCATCCGGCCCGCATCATTCGCAGGAGATCGTCGCTGGACTCCGATACAGTCCAGGCGATGACTTTCACGTGGCTGTACTGTGCCAGGATCTCGCTAGTGGTCGCCGCTCCGTCCATGCCGGGCATGTGGACGTCCATCAAAACCAGGTCTGGTTTGAACCTCCCCATCGCCTGGAGTGCCTCCGCTCCGGACGACGCCTCGCCTACCAGACGCAGGCCGGTCGCAGTGCCAAGCATCGTTCGGGCGGCAGCGCGCGGGAGCACACTGTCGTCCACGACGAGCACCCGATACTCCTTACGGTCCGGCGCAGCCTTCGCGATGCGCGCAGCTTAGCAAGAAGAGATTGAACAGGTCGCACGCTCTGGCGAGCTTTTTGGCGCTCCTTGGCTTGGGAGTTGTCGGCCTCAATCTTCTAGCGCGCCAGCTCGGCAACGATGCGCCCGACGATTTAGGCAAACTCCTCTTTCTACTGTTTGCAGGCGGGCTGCTGAACATGTCCGAGGTTCGGATTGATCGCGGCCGTTTGACGCTCACGGGCATCGTGTGCGGAACAGCTGCCATTCTCTTGAATCCGCTCCATGCAACCTTGGTGGGGCTTGGATCGTCGGTCGGTTTGGCTCGGCGTGGACCAGTTCCGATCGCCGTGAACGCAATCGTCTCGGCTTGGATTGCCTGCTTTGGATCGGTAGTGGCGGCTCAACTTCATGTTGGTGGTGCGCTGCCACTTGGTTCTCGAATACTGGCGATTGTTGCAACTAGCGCGGCAAACGTGCTGACAGTTGCTGTAGCGCTATCCGTGCGCACAGGCGAGTCTCCAAGGAGCATCGTGCGCCACAACTTCACATCGTCGTTCTATCTTGCCTTCGGTTACTTTGCGCTGGCCGCCCTGCTCCTCAGCTATGTTCTTGACGGTTCGCTTCTTGGATTCTTACTCGCGACCATCGTCTGCGGGCTCTCCCTCGCCCTCACCGACACCATCGCCGGCAGGCGCGTGCGCAGGGTTCTCGAGTCCGAACTCTCCGACGCCGACCGCCACCTCTTCCACAGCCGGGCCGTCGAGGGCGTCGTACACAACCTCAGGAACCACATGGCCAACGCCTTGGGCTATCTGCGCGAGATCGACACCCGCCGCCTTGACCCAGTCGACCGGGAAAGTTTCGAGACCGCGACCGCGGCCGCCAATGATGCGGTCACCGTTCTGCGGAGCCTTTCTCAGGGCGCTACGCCCCGAGTGACATACGCACTCGACCCGGTCGACCTCAACGAGCTCGTGACTCGCGGCCTTGGGATGGCTCGGCCGCGAGCTCGGGCCAAGGAGGTCCAGCTCGCAACTCGCGAGACACCGGACGCTGTCAACGTGCGGGCGGACCCGCTGCTGATGCGGGAAGTGATCACCAATCTGCTGAACAACGCCATCGATGCCGTCGACCAGGGCGGCCGGGTCGAGGCGACCACTGGAAGGCGCGGAAATGGATGGCCGTTCTTCAGCATCGCTGACAACGGACCCGGAATCTCAGACGACCAGCGGCACCGGCTGTTCGAGCCGCACTTCACGACCAAGGAGGGCGGCACCGGTCTCGGCCTCTTCATGTCGTATGGCATCGTGCGGGAGCACCAGGGTGAACTCGTCTACTCGGGTTCGTCACGCGGGGCCGTGTTCACCGTGGTTCTGCCGCCGTTTCCCGGATGAGGGCGCGCGGACGGAGTTAGGTCGCACCCTAGGCGCGTAACCGCGGCGCTAGACCTTCGTTATTTGGGGTGTTGGTCAATCAACGATTGAGGCCAAAACCAGCGTCCTTACTAGTTCTTGCCGCGGTGGTGACAGCGCTGATCGGGGCGTGCCAACCTCATGGTGTCGGCTCGGCTCCATCTCCGTCCCCGACTCGCGCACCCGTGGTGAGTACGTCTGGCGTGGCATCGCCCAGTTCCAACCCGTCGCCGCGTCGTCCCGCCGTCCCTTTGACGATGCTACGCATCAGCGGTGCTCTGACCGTGTCTACCGATCCAACCGGAGGTGAGAACGCTTGCTCTTACGGACAACCGTTTGGAGGCGCCGTGAGGACTTCGACACCGGGTATGCCTCTTCCTGACGGCCAAGCGCTCGGCGTGTTCTTCTTCAGCCCGCTTCGTGTGGGCAGCTATCTGGCGAGCTCAGACGCCGCCGACGGCCGAGCGATCGTCCGAGCTGCTCGCTCGACGCGTCTGGCCGGAGGAGGGGACTCAGGCGATTGGTTTGCCGTTTCCGGCACGCTGACCCTTACACAAACAACGAATCTCGGCGACAAAGCGAATTGGGGAGTCGTCGCGGGAAGTCTTGATGCGACGCTGACCCGACCCGACGGATCGGAACGCATCACGGTCCGCGGGCAATGGGGCTGTGTCATAGATCCGGTCGCGAACGGTTAGGCAAGACCACGGCGTATACAGCAAACCGTCGTGCGCGAGCATCAAGGCCAACTGATTTACGAAGGCAACCGTCGCGGGGCAGTCTTCACGGTGACGCTGCCCCCATTTCCAGGCTGACCAGTTGGCCCGCCAACGAGGCTAGCAGCCGATCGTATCTGGGTCGGTCGGCATGCCGCCGACTTCGAGCTGAAAGTGCAGATGTGCCCCAACAGAGAGACCCGTACTGCCGACAAAGCCGACCAATTGGCCCTGCTGGACCTCATGCCCAACGGCTACGTTCACCAGCGACATGTGGGCGTAGACCTCGACGAGGCCGAAACTGTCAGTGACCTCGACGCGGGTCCCGTAGTAGTCCGCGTTACCGGCTGCAGTCACTCTTCCACCGGCAGCGGCGACGATCGGTGTGCCGTAGCCGGCCAGCAAATCGACGCCGGTGTGGAAATGCAGATAACCGCCGAAGGGCGGTTCTAGCGCGAAGGACGTCGGCCCGAACCGCTGGATGATGTGAGCGCCGGCGATCGGACACAGGAACTGGCCAGGTTTGACCGGGTCCGCGGGCAGACCTGTGCTCAGGTTTGGACCCTGGGCCGGATCGACGGGAATCACAAGCACCGAGCCCGGCGTCAGCTGAGGGCCGCGAAGTCCATTGAAGCGGAGCAGGGTGGTCTCCTCAACTCCGTACTTGGCGGCAAGACTCGTCGGCGTATCCCCATTCCTGACGAGGACCACGACGCCCGGCACCGGTGGCAGTTTGATCGGCCGACCCACCGTCAGGGGCATCCGCAGGCCTGGATTCGACCAGAGGACCTCCCTCCAGGAGAGGTTGTACTGTCGGCCGATGCTCTCCAGGGTGTCTCCGTCCACGACGATGTGCACGATTGGGGCGCGGCTTACCAGCGCCGACGATGGAATGGAAAGCGGTTTGATGATGACGCTGTCACCGCCGAGAGAGAGGTCGCCGACGGCAACTCCCTGGTCGGCGGCGACTGCGGGGACGACCCCAGCATGGAAGGTCGGGAAAAAGCTTCGGTCCACCGCGCTGTAGCTGGAAATGGCCCCCGCGGTGACCAGAACCACGATATGGATCATGTAGCGATGGATACGTAACACTTAGCCCACCCGGTTTCCTTCGTGCGTTCTGTAGACGCTGAAGGCCGACGCCACCCTACCAAAGGAGCGGCAAGAGCGTCAACGTGAGTACCGTCACAAGCTTGCGCAGTAAGAAGGTTGGCGAGTGATTCCCACCCATGCGGTCTGCGTCAATGGGAGGACCTGGATGGCAGGCCAGGGGATGGACAAGGGTGAGCACAATGACATCGCTAATATGCTGGGTCGACTCGACGGCAGCAGGTCCTTCTCGCTGCTCCTCTGGAAGCTTCCGCCCGCCAAGCATCTTGACGAAACGAATCCCGGCCGAGATGCCAATGAGTACATACAGTGCGCCGGGTCGGCCGAGCGGATGACTGTGGAAGTGCGGCGCCTAGCAGGAGGCACCTACGAGCATTTCGTTGTGGGCCGCGGCCCTAATGGTGAGAACCGTGGAATCGAAGAGACGATCGATTGGGACGGTGTAAAGACCATTGTCGCTCCTAATGAGGTTTTTTCTGCAGAAGAAGCCGCAGAACTGTTCCACTCGTACTACCGGACGGGATGGGTGCCGTCCAGCTACGTCCTCAGGCTGCTCTCGCTCTGACAACTGCAAAGAATTTGAGGCCTCTGAAGTTCATCGGTTTCATTCAGCCTCCGCCATTCGGCGGTTGATCGCGACGGCCAGCTCATCCAACTCGATCGGTTTGACGAGGTAGTCGCTCGCATCGAGGCTGGCGGCGAGGGCGCGCGAGCCCGGATCGGTCGCCCCGGTGACCACGATCGGCCTGCTTGCGCGGATGGCTTGGCGCTCGACGGCGTCGAGGGCCTCGAGCACGCTGAGGTCAAAAACCAGGACCTCCCGAGCCCGAAGGCTGCGCAGCGAGCTGCGTGCTTCGGCGTCGAAACCGAGGCGGCGAAGGCCGCGTGCGGTGATCTCGGCCAGTCGCGCGTCGTCGTCGACCACCAACACCGCGCCGCGAAAATGGCTCGCGTCTTCTGCCGCGCTCAGGTAGGTCAGGGCTTCGCGAACATCTTCGAGCAGCCTCTTTGTCGGAGGCGCCGCGCCGTCCACCTCCGCCAGCTCGAGCTCGGCTTTCAGCCGGGCGAGCGTCGACCTCAGCCGGTGCAGCGCAGCCGGCAGCTCAGGGTTGCGTGACGAACCGATATCCGATGCCACGTACGGTTTCGATCCAGCCCGGTTCCTTGAGGGCTCGGCGCAGCTCGTATGCCGCCTGCTCGACGCTGTGCTCGAAACCCTTGAAAGTGCTGCCCCATACGCGTTCGAGCAGCTCGGCGCGCGTGACCACCTCGCCCTCGCGCGCGGCGAGCAGCTGCAGCATCAGCATCGGCCTTCGCTCGAGCTTCAGCGCTTTCGACGCGAGAAAGGCCTGACCTTGGGCGCTGTCGATTCGCAACCGGCCCCTGACCAGAACACGATCGCCGGTGGCGCGCTCGCGCAGTGCTCCGCGAACGCGCGCCAACAACACCTGGCGGTCCGTGCCCTTGACGATATAGTCGGTCGCCCCTCGCTCGATCCCGAGCACCTGGTCGCTCGACGAATGCCGTGCCCCGGTGAAGATGATCACCGGAAACGCCACGCGATCCGCGCCCGACCGCAACTCATCGAGCACCTCAGGCGCCTGCATGTCGGGCATCTCGTAGTCGAGCAGCATCAGGTCGGGCGCGCTCAACCGCGCGCGGGCGACAGCCTCGGTCCCGCTGGCCGCCACCTCCACTGAGTAGCCGGCCCGCCGCAGCAGCTCGGCAGTGAGCTCTGCCGTGCGAGGCTCGTCGTCAACGACAAGAAGCTTTGCGGTCACGCCGCCATCCCCGCCGCCATTATCAGTAGTTCAGCGTTTCTTGAGGAACTGCTGAACCCCTGGTGAGGCCAGATTCGCAAAGGGCTCATAACCTCCGGACATGGGCCAGCTCCCAGACCTCCGAGAAGCCAGGCGGCGGCTGGGACTGGCCCTTGAAGTCATCTGCCATGACCGCTGGGTGCTCGGCTATCTGCGAGCGGGATCCCTGCAACCGATCGCGGCCTCCGAAATCGCGCCGCGTTTTCTCCAGAGCCGGACCCTCGCGCCCTTATCGCGGCGGGCCCTCTACGAAAAGAGGCCGGTGGTCGTGAACTCCGTCATCGAGAACCCCAACCCTTCCAGCGGCTACGACTGGGAGCTCGACTGGCCGGCGATTCTGTACGCGCCCGTGGGCGAGCTCGGTCAGCGGCCGGTCGGCCTGCTCACCGTCGGCTGCCGTCGCGACCACTGGTATTCGGAGGCAGACGTCCACTACGCGGCGAGTCTTGGAGTCACGCTCGCGCCGATGGTCGAGGCCCTGCGCCGTCCGCTGGGCCGCCTGAATCCAACCGAAAGCGAGGTCGCGCAGCTGCTCAGCTACGGTCTGTCGGAATCAGAGATCGCCCGCGCCCTCAAGGTCCCCGAACGCCGCGCCAAGATCATCGCGGACGACGTCGCGCGCAAGCTGCGGATCGTCAGCCTCGAGGTCGCGCTCGCGTTTCCCGAGGTGCCGGCCCGGCGCCGGGAGTTGCGGCTATGACCTGGTAGGTCGCGCTAGTTGGGGCCGAACAGGAACACGGTGGTGCCGCGGCCCACGGTGCTGACCACTTCCAGCCGGCCACCGATGCCGGCCGCCCGCTCCCGCATCCCCACCAATCCGTATCCGCCCGACGTCGGCGCCTTGAACCCGCGTCCTTCGTCGGCCACTTCGATCAGGAACGGCCGGGCCGCGAACGCCAGCCGCACCCTGCAGATCGACGACCCCGAGTGCCGCCTCACGTTGGTGAGTGCCTCTCGCACGACCTGGTAGACCACTTCACGCTGTTGAGGCGGCAGCATATCCTCGGTTCCGTTGCTCGATATCTCGACCCGGATCGAGTAGAGCCGCGCGAACTCGTCCCCCTGCGTGCGGAGGTCGCCCAGCAGCCCTTCGGGCCCTATCGGCCGCGGCCGTAGCTCTGCCAGCGTCTCGCGAACCTGCTTCAGCATCCGCTCGAGGATCCCGAAGACGTTGCCCAGAATCTCGTCAGGACCGCCGGCCTTGCCGAACCCGGGATTGGCCTCCATATGCGTCTTGAAAAGCGAGATCGCGGCAGCGAGGTCGGTCGCGACTCCATCATGCAGCTCGCGCGCGACTCGTGCACGCTCTCGCTCGACCGCGTCTTCGGCGGCCTGCCTGGCGGCGGTGCGCGCGGTCGTGGCCGGCAGCTCCGGAGCACCGGAGGCCTCGCGCACCTCTTTCAACGCGCTGCCCTCCGGCGCCGCAGCGACGCGAACACGGCCAGGAACAGAGGGTGGTTCAGCGCGCGCAGTGTCCGCCGATACGGGCGCCACAGCGCTCTTGTCTCTTCGATCGCGCGCCGAAGCCGCTCGAGGTCGGCCTGGATCTCGGCCCGCTGGCTCGAGATGCTCTCGTTGAGCGCGAGCATCCGGCGGCTCATGGCCGCGCCCCACACCCCCAGCAGCACGAGCTCGACGATCAGCACCAACCCGGCTGCCACGAGCAGCCAGATGCCGATCGTCCCGAGCGTCGCCAAGTTGACGTTGGTCACTCTTTGGCGTCGCCTTCTTCGAGCGCTGCCACCGGCGCGATCGCAACCACCTGGTCGTCCAGCGCCAGCCGCATCACGATCACGCCCTGCGTCTGCCGGCCGATGCGTGAGATGGCGCCGACCTGCGTGCGGAGCACCATCCCGCTCGCGCTGATTATCAGCACCTCCTCCTCCGGATCGCTGCCCACCCGCATGGCGGCCAGCTTGCCGACCCGGTCGGTCACCTTGAGTGTGAACACGCCCTGGCCGGCTCGGTGGTGCATGGGATATTCGTCGACGGGAGTCCGCTTCCCATAACCGCGCTCGGTGACGACAAGTAGATCGCCGCCCGGCGTCGCGGTCGCGCTGCCGACCACGCTGTCGCCCTTGCTCAGCTTGATGCCGATCACGCCCTGGGTGTCGCGACCCATCGCGCGGACTTCCTTCTCGCTGAATCGGATCGCCTTGCCCAGGGCGGTGGCGATGAGGATGTCGTCCGAGCCGGTGGTTGGTGTCACCCAGTTGAGCTCGTCACCGTCCTGAAGGTTGATCGCTATCAGCCCGTTGCGGCGCACGTTGGCGTACTCGGCCAGCGCCGTCTTCTTTATATATCCGTTCTTGGTGACCATCAGCATGTAGCGCGCTTCGGCCTCAGTCTCCGGGCGCACGAACACTGCGCTGATGCGCTCGTTCGGTCCGATGTCGATGAGGTTGTTGACCGGCACGCCCTTGGCCTGGCGCTCGCGCTCGGGCACTTCGTGCACGCGCAGCTGGAACACGCGGCCGCTCTGCGTGAAGAAGAGCATCGACGCGTGTGTATGCGTGGTCAACAGGTGCACGGCGTAGTCCTCTTCGCGTGTGCCGCTGGGCGCGTCGCTGCCCGCGGTCGGCCGCGCACCCTTCAGACCCACCCCTCCGCGCTTCTGAGCTCGGAACACTCGCAGCGGCTGACGCTTCACGTACCCGCGATGAGTAAGCGTGACGACCACGTCCTCTTTGGGCACTAGATCCTCGGCGGACAGCTCGTTCGGCTCCTGGTCGGTGATCTCGGTGCGGCGGTCGTCGCCGTACTTCTTGACCAGGTCGTCCATCTCGTCCTTGATCAACAGACGGACCTTCTGGTCGCTCGCGAGGACGCTCTCGAGGTAGGCGATCGTCTTGATCACTTGCTCGTACTCCTCGTCGATCTTGCCACGCTCGAGCTTGGTGAGCCGGCCCAAAGTGAGCGCCAGCACCGCCCGCGCCTGGCGTTCGGACAGCCCGAACTTGGTCTGCAGCTGGGTCGCCGCGACTTCGGTGTCGGCCGCCGCGCGAATGGTCTTGATCACCTCGTCGAGGTGGTCGAGGCAGATCTTCAAGCCTTCGAGGATGTGGGCCCGTTCCTGGGCCCGCTCGAGGTCGAACCGCGTGCGGCGCAGGATGACGTCGCGCCGGTGATCGATGAAAAGCTGCAGCGCCTGCTTCAGGCTCAACACGACCGGCCGGCCCTCGACGATGGCGAGCATGATCACGCCGAACGTCTGCTGGAGCGTGGTGTGCTTGTA
>Ga0209648_10006037_pt1 | contig 10425 bp, 8 predicted proteins | sample GraSoi2013_115cm_FD_185830 | JGI IMG/M metagenome (GOLD analysis project Ga0209648, IMG submission 185830) | Grasslands soil microbial communities from the Angelo Coastal Reserve, California, USA - Sample 9_17_2013_115cm (SPAdes) (version 2) | ecosystem: Environmental > Terrestrial > Soil >...
CCATCGAAGAGCAGCGCGCTGTCCTTAAGGACAAGTCCGCCGATCCTTTGAAGCGCGCTGAAGCCATCCGTTACATCGTTCACTTTGTAGGGGATCTGCATCAGCCGCTGCACGCCATCAACAATGCCGACAACGGCGGAAACTGCGTCCCGGTGAAGTATTTTCGCCATGACCCGCTCCCGAATCCTCTCCATCCGGAGCGCGAAGATTATTCACCCAATCTTCATCAGATCTGGGACACAGAAATTGTGGAACGTGACATGGAAATTTCCAACCCGTTCCGGTATGCCGACGAATTGGACGAAAAGTTTCACAGGCGAACGGCTGAGTTGGAAGCCGCCGGAATTCACGTGGAAAACTGGGCTTGGGAGAGCCATGAGCGAGCGGAAACCGCAGTTTACGACGCGCTGCCGGAGAAAATTGGAATTGAACCGGACCTGAAATTGAAAAGCTGCGCCGAAAACAACCACATGGGAAAGCGCATGTTCGAAAGGCGCCTAGTTGTCGGCGAGGTTTATCAAAATAATGCGGCAAAGGCCGTGGAAGATGGCCTTTGGAAAGCGGGCATAAGGCTGGCGATGATTCTGAATGATGCAGTCAAGGCTGTGAACTAGGATTGTTCCGTCATGGCTTCGTAGTGGGAGATTCCGCCGAATGGGCGGACCCAAGTGATTTGATGTACCGCACCAACTGCCAGCGTTGAGGTTCGGGTAGCTTCGACCAAACCGGCATCTTCTTTCGAACCACCCCATTGGTCACCAACCAGAAAAGTGTTCCGGGTGTGACGCTTTGCACTTCTGAGGCACGAAGACTCGGCGCTTTGCGCGAACCTTCAGCGGATTTCCCGTGGCATTCGGCGCAATGCTGTTCGAATAGAATGGCGCCAGCCGCAACCGCGTCTGGATCATTCTGCAGCGGATTTGGCCGGTTCCTGGCTTTTTCGGGGGCTTTTTGTAATTCCACGTAAATGGCTGGATCGTACTTGGGAGCAGCATCGGCCGGTGGCTTGCCGGAATTCGGGCTTTGCGCAAGGACAATTGACACCGAAAGAAGTGAAGCGCAGACGGCAAGTGCGGCGGCGAGGGCTTTCACTTGCGGCCCCCAAATAGCCGGCTGACCATTGAACCGAACCCAGTTATTTCTCGCGAGACGCCCCAGCGCATGAGGACTTGGTGGCTGTTGTCATTCAAGCCAAGGCCGGGCGAGATTCGCAACGTCCAGCCGGACGGTAAGTTCCAGCCAAGAACCGGGGCCAGGTAATGCGCGGTATCGTGAAGGCCAAAACTGTGCCGGTCACCAAGGCCGCCGTACATCTCGACTCCACCAATAAAGTTTTGCCGGCAAAAAGTGCAGCGTTTCGCGGCGGCCTTCAGAGCGAGCGGGCGGCTTGCGCCGAGGGCATAACCGAATTCCCATGGTGAATTCGAAAGATTCTTGGCAGCGAGCGTGTTTTCCGTGAAATTCCAGCCTTTGAATGTGCTGGACAAGATGAGCTTTAGCTCAATTTCGTGAATATGCTCCTTGCGGGCCTCGGCGTTCGATACGAGGAAGTCCGATTCCACATCGTGGCCTTCGCCTTCCTTGAGGATCTTGTCGGCGCCGTTCTTGTTCTCATACTCCACGTAGAAAACGGGATTGATAAAGTGCTCGCGCTTCAGAACCCGGAAGCGATTCTCCCATCGGAACCCTGTGAATATGATGCTGTCGTTAAAAGTGGACTGGCCGTCCAGGTATAACTCGGTGGTCCACCAGGCCGTTGCCCCGTACTCGAACTCGGCCCAGAAGGCATGGAAGTTGTTGCCGCCTCGCTGAGTCCCAACGGTGGAAAAATACTCGATCTCCAGGTTGCCGGGTTCTTCGAGATAGTGGTCATAAGCGACGAAGTAAGGGTTCTCCTGCGCATGGACAGGGAAAACTGAGAGTGCGCAAACGAAAAAGAAGCAGATCAGAACGAGCCGACAAAGGGAATCCACGGAAATCTCCTTGCAATTGAATTGCAACAATGAATCCAGACTAACTTGGTCCGGTTTAATTTGCAAATCATTGTCATCTAGCCTTCACACACTTCTCTCCCGGCATTATCCAGGTTTTCCGCAGACGCCGGAGTCGTTGTGGGATTGGAGAAGCGGATCAGCGTGTCAGCTCTTGCAGGGACTGCACCAGAGAGAACAAGTCCGGCGCGTCCTGGAAAAGACGAATGGCGGCGATCCCTGATGCGCCAGCGGCGAGACAATCGGGGACATTTTCCAAAGTAATTCCGCCGATCACTAGAACGGGGACAGAGACCGCACGGCAAATTTCCGCAAGCCGCTCGAGGCCCTGCGGCACGCCGAATGCCGCCTTCGATGGTGTCGCGAAGACAGGGCCGAAGAAAAGATAATCCGCGCCGCCGCTCGCGGCCGCTCTCGCGGCTTGCAGAGAATGACAGGAAACACCAATGAGGAAATCATTCCGTTCGCCGCGGTTCTCGAGCAGCCGCTTGACTTCAGTAAGCGGCAAACTGTTTTCGCGGAGGTGCACGCCGCCGGCGCGCTGGGAAAGCGCGATGTCAAGCCGATCATTCACTAGGATTCGGGTTGGCACGGCCTTTCTTGCGGAGGATTTTGCTACTCGCTGCAAAGCTTCGCGTGTCAGGGAAGCGCAATCCTTGCACGAAAGATCTTTCTCCCGAATCTGAATCCAGTCGACACCAGCATCCGCAGCGGCTCCGATTTTCAACAAGAGCGTTTCCTGCGCTCCTGGAGAATCGTTTGCGGCCAGGCTGCGACGATCCGTCACGTAGCACAGAAGCGGCCTGCGAGATGCGCTATTGAGGCGGGACACGATCAGGCCCCGTGCGCGAACCGATCCAGCCGATTGCCAGGAGAATATCCAGGACCCCCAGGCCGCTTACCGCGCCGCGAAAGGAGGGATGAAGCACGATGGGCATCAGCGAAGGGTAATAGCTGAGAAAAAAATTCTTTTCCCAATAGACAGACCATGGCAAGTAAAGGAGCATTGCGCCCATTTCGAACGCAAGAACAATCAGTAGTGCGCGGTAAACCCGGTTCATGAATAAGCGGAACCCGTCCAGTCAGGAAAGGTGCAGGATCAGCGGATGGGCTTCTGAAGGGCCGCGATGCGTTCGGCCACGTCACGATAGTCTATGTTCATCGCGTAGACCTGGGAAAAGCTCTTCAACGCCGCATCAGGCTCGCCCGCCGATTCCTGAGCTACACCCAAATCATACCGCAAGGCGAGGGTGCTTTCCGGATCATTGCCTGGAGTTTTCAACGCACGCTCATACCAGATCGCCGCGATGGCCGGCTGCCCCTTATCCATGAAGGCCAGGCCCAAAAGCGTGCAGCACTGCATGGTATAGCGAAAGGCGCGGCCGCGATCGCTGGCCTTGGCAACTTTTTGGAATTCGCTAATGGCTTCTTCGAGGAGCCCCATTTCACGAAACGCGATGCCCAGGTTGTAGTGGGTTTCGAGGTCTTCGTCCTCCGCGCCCATCTCACCCAGCTCGGCGCGAAATTCGTCGAAAACTTCCTTGAGTGGACCAGACTCGGTAGACTGCGAGGACGGCGGCGCTGGCTTCGCAACGGACGGCGGCTGGGCGCTTGGCATCGTCCCCGAAAATCCTGGGGAAAGCTCGCCGATGCCAAGCTGATCGATCTCATTAGCAAGATCGGCCAGAAATTGATCAGAGGGAAAACCACTACCCGTGGGTGGAGATGGCGCCGCGTTTTGCGCAGCGGGCTGCGGCGGAGCAATGGGTTTCTCGGGCGGCCGCTGGTCGTACGCCGGGACGAGCGGCTCCGCTTCCAGCACGAGTTCATATTCCTGTTCCAATTCGAATTCGGGCTCGCTTGTCTCAGCCGGTTTCGGTGGAGTCTTCGCCCGTGGAACTTGTTTAGGCTTGGCCGGTGCCGGTTTCGCCGATGCTTTTTCAGCGACGGGCTCCGGCTCGAGCGGAATGGTGGGAGAGGCGGGTGGTGCGCCGTCCTTCGAAACGATCGCAGGTTCCTCGACAATCTGAAATTCCTCCACGTCCCCGTGCTTCGTGGGACGTCCGGCTCCGGCAGCAGGCTTGGCCGACGCAGGCGCAGGAGCTTCAACAGCCCCCTCAGCAGGGCGCGACGCGTCTAGAAGGGTCGCCCACTCATCGGACAAATCGACTTCCTGAACTTCTGCCTCGACAGGGGCGGCTTCGACCGGCTGGGGCTTCGCCCTCTCCACGGGAGCGGCCTTAACGGGCTCAGGAGCAGGCACGGGGGCCGCCGAAGCGGGTTCGGCCGCGATTTCGGGAATCGAACCACCCGTCGGCTCTGGTGCAGCAACCGCCGGGGAGGCAGCTCTTGTGGGGGGAACGGCAATTGCCAACTCCGCATCCGACAAACCAGCGGCACGCTGGAAGCGGCGGCGCAATTCTCCGAATCGTTCTGAGCTGCGGTTGTCGCCTGTTTCGCTGTGAATCTGTTCCAACTTTGCGGCGAGTTCGGCGGTGCGCCGGTCGTCGCCCGCGCCAAGGACAAAGTCGAGCAGTTTCTCGAGCGTAGGTGTGTGGCGAGGTGCGCGGCGCAAGATGGCCTCGAGCAACCCAATGGCTTTCTGAGTGAGGCCGTAGCTGGCGAAAAGATCCACATCGGTAAGCGATTGGGCGATGAATTTTTGCGTCTCATCGTCGAGCGCGGGTTCGCTGGACGCAAACGCAGGCTTGGCAGGTATTCCAAGAGCTGGTTCTTCCTCATCACCAGGCAGCTTGGCGGCCGGGGGTTGCGGAATTTCCGCCCGCAAGTTTTCCTCTGGAAAGTCTTCCGCCTCACCACCCTCGAGTAATCCCATTTTGCGGAGGACGTGATTGAGCTTGCGCTTGGCGGAGTCGCTCTCGGGATCGCGATCCACGAGCTGTTCAAATGTTTTCTTTGCGCGTTCGTACTGCCGATCGGCAACCAGGGCATCACCGAGGTGCGCGAGCGCATCGGCTATATGGAAGGAGTCACTGGTGCGTCCGTAGAGTTCCACGAGCCACTCGAGAGGCTCGACACTTCCAGGCATGCTGGCAGAAAGCTCGGTGAGTAATTTGGCGACGACCTCGTGCTCCCCGGCGTCGATCATGGACAGCCGCGACTTTTCCAGGATTTCCATGGCTTTTTGGCCATTCCCGGATTGCAGCAGGGATTCGACGACTTTTTGCATCGGCCCAAAATTCTTGGGGTCCGCCTCAAAAACGCGGTGCGCGAGCGCCGAAGCCTCGTCCCAATCGGAATTTTTGAGATAAAGATCGAGGAGGAGTTCGGTCTGCTCGCCGCCTTTCTCGAGACCGGCGGCCTGTTCCAAAAGCTGTGTGGCCTTGGTGAGATTGCCTTGCGAAGAATATGAGCGGGCCTTGATGATGACTGCGGCCAGATTGCTAGGTTCGAGTTTCAGTGCCTTGTCAGCGAGCTTTTCGCTCTCGCCCTGGTCGCCGCGAGCCAGCGCGCGCTGTGATGCGGAGACGTAGGCTTCGATGGCGTCCCGGGTCTGCCCCATGGCCTGGTACAAATCGGCCAGGCGGATCTGGATGCGGAGATTGTCGGGTTCCGCCTGCAGAAGTTTTTTGAGGAGTCCAATGGCTTCCGGCTGGCGATTATTCTTCAAATGAATTTCCGCCAGTTGGAGGAACAGCGGACGGGCTTCGCTCATCACCCCCTGTTGAACGTAGAGGTCGGCAAGCTTTTCCAGGGGGCGGATTTCTTCCGGGGCGAGTTTGGCGATGCGCTTGTAAACCGCGATGGCCTTTGTGAGGAAACCGTCGCCGACGAAAATCTGCGCAAGGCGTTCAAAATAATCGATGGCCTGGAAGGTTTCGCCCTGGCGGATATACAGCTCGCCGATGGTCATCAGGGTGACCTGATCGCGGGGCTCGTACTTCAGGATATTCTGGTATTCGGCGATGGCTTGGGCGACCTTGCCCTGGTTCAGCAGCTTTTGTGCGGCTTCGACGTTTTTGCTCTTGTTATATGCCATGCGCGAACAGGGACAAACCTCCACGCGGGAGTCTGCCCGGGACATTCTCCTCGATTGCTTGCGGTTGCGGAGAAACCCGCAATGGTACAGAACTACGCTATCAGGCGGGAAAAAGACAAGTCAACGAACCCAAAGCAGCTTGTGAGCAGCCAGTTATCCCCTTTGCATTCAGGAAATCCGGTAGCGAACACAGGGCGAATATGCTCCGGGCTTTGCTTGTTCGCCCTCGGGCGTCCAGCAACTAGTTCTCGAGAGGAAGTTGTGTCTGGATGGCGCCAGCGGCCCAGCAGGCGGATTCGCGTACGGGCGCGAAAGAATGGCGGTGTAGAGGCGAGGGGCCGTGTTGGCGCAAGGCTTCGAGATGGTCGGGCGTGCCGTAGCCCTTGTGTCGCGCCAAACCGTATTGCGGATAAATGACGTCCCACTTTTCCATGCAAGTGTCGCGATGTGTTTTCGCAAGGATCGAAGCAGCCGCGATGGAGATGCTGCGGGCGTCGCCTTTAATAAGGGATTTCTGCTCGATCAGGACTTCGAGTTGCATGGCGTCAATGAGCAAGTAATCGGGCGAGATTGTCAGTTGGAGAAGTGCGGCGGTCATCGCCTGGCGCGAGGCTTGGTAAATGTTCCACGCATCGATGCGTTGAGCGTCTATTTCCGCAACAGCCCACGCCAGTGAGTGTTCCTTGATGCGCGCGGCAAGCTCAATGCGACGATCAGCGGAAAGTTTTTTGGAGTCGTCGAGCCCGACAATGCGTCGCTTGGGATTGAGAATCACGGCGGCGGCAACGACCGGGCCAAACAGCGCACCGCGTCCGGCTTCATCAATGCCGGCGATGCGCATCCAGCCCAGTTGGCGCGCCGCTCGCTCGAAACGGGTGGAGCAGAGTCGGCTCATCGCGGGGAATTTTAGCACGTCGCGTAGATTGTGGATGACCAAGTCGAGCAAATATTAACTATTCGTACCACAAGGCAACTACTGGGTCGACTCGCGCGGCCCGCCGCGCGGGAATCCAAGCCGCTGCAATCACGACGACAACTAGGAAGAGTAGCGCGAGACCGATGTGTTCGCGCGATGGACACTATCCTCGCAAGAAGACAAGTTGACCGCGGAGGATGTTGAAGCCTAGGATGGCCGGGCAAATTCTGTTCATGTCGAGAATTGGGGGAGAATTCCATGCGTCTATCGTCACAGCCTGTTTTGGTTCGAGCCGGTTTTTGGCTTTCTTGCACGGTAGCTCTACTCGTGGCTTCGCCGTCATGCGTTGCTCAAGGTCTTGCCAGCAGCGATCTCTCCCGCTTGCGGTCGGTTGGAAGCGTCGAATTGTCGCCCGACGGCCGACACATTGCTTATACGGTGACCATGCGCGACCGGCCCGGCCGCCCTTATGGTCAGCTCTGGATCATGGATGCCACCACGCAGAAATCAGTCCGAGTGGGCGGCGAAAAAGATTCCGGAGGCGGTCCACTGTGGTCGCCGGACGGCAAATGGTTCGCATTTCAGGGGCATCAGGGCGAAAAGGGAGGATTGTTTGCCGCGCGATCAGACGGCTCTGAAGTCACCTTTCTCACGTCGCTGAACGGCACCAATAGCCCGCTGCCGGGCACTGGCAAAGATTTCACCTGGTCGCCCGACGGAAAGCAGATCGCTTTCATTTCCTCGACTCCCGGTGCGAAGACCGCGGAAGCCAGCGGAGATCCCATGGTAATTACACGCTATCTATATAAACCCGATGCTGGCGAAGGAATGACGCGCTTCAACGACAATCAGCGGCTACACATTTTCGTGGTGGACGTTTCCACAAAACAGGTGCGCCAACTGACACAAGGGGACACCGATGAACATTCCATCGACTGGTCGCCGGATGGCAAGGAAATTCTTTTTGCTTCAAATCGTGAGCCGAACCAAGACGAGTTCTTCAATTACGACATTTTTGCGTTGAAGGTCGCGGACAACGGCATTCGGCGCCTGACGGCTACGGAATATAACGAGTATGAACCGCTATGGTCTCCGGACGGCAAGCGCATTGTCTTTCGCGGCACTCGCCGTGGACTCACCGACCGCGAGACGACCATGGAGGACACCCACGTTTGGGTGATGAACGTCGACGGCAGCGATCGCCGCGAAATCGGCGCCGTCCTGGACAACCGGCAGGGCGCGCCACGTTGGGCGCCGGACGGCAGCGCTGTCTACTTTACGATTCAGGAGCGAGGCAGCAACCATTTGGTGCGACTCCCGATTTCGGGCAGTAAGCCCGAGTACGTGGTGAAAGACTCCGGAGGTGTGGGGGGTTGGTCCGTGGGGAAGGACGGAACGGTGGCGTACGGTTTCGCTTCGCCGAAGGATGCAGCGGAGCTTTATCTTAAGGGGGGCAGCGGTGCGTCACGCAAGCTCACGGACTTGAACGCGCAACCCTTCGCGGGAAAGCAAATCGCCGAAGTCGAATCCTTTACGTTCATCAGCAACGACAACAAATTTGAAGTCGAGGCCTTTCTCACCAAGCCATTGGGGATGACTGCTACGTCGAAACATCCTCTGATCGTCAATATTCACGGCGGACCGCATGGACAAAATGGGCCGGTGTTCAATTTCAAGAACCAGGTCTACGCCGCGCGCGGGTGGGCCACGCTAAACGTCAACTATCGCGGCTCCACGGGCTATGGACAAAAGTTCGCCGACGCCGTCTTCGCCGATCAGAACGGCAACGAAGGACAGGATGTTTTATATGGGGTGAGCGCCGCAGTGCGCCGATACTTATGGATCGATCGCGAGCGTATGGGCATCGAAGGCGTGAGCTACGGCGGCCAACTGACCGACTGGCTCATTACGCAAACAAATGAATTCAAGGCTGCGATTCCCATCGCGGGGATCGCCAACCTCGTAAGCTACAACTACATGACCTATTACAACCAGTATGAAGAAATCGAGTTTGGCCAATTCCTGCACCAGGGAAACTTGATGGACGTCGCGTGGGAACGTTCAGCGCTGAAGCATGTGGCTGCCGCTCACACTCCTACGATGTTGATGCACGGCGAAAATGACAATGACGTGCCCATCGCCGAAGCCGAGCAGTTCTTCATTGCCCTGAAAGACGTGGGCACCGAGGCCATTTTCGTGCGCTATCCGCGCGAGGGCCACGGCCTTAGCGAAGTTAAACACAACATCGATTCCATCGACCGCTGCATCGCATGGTACGAAAAGCACTTCCCCAAGCCCGGCGCGGAAGGCGTCACAAACGTTCAACCCTGAAGGGAAATGAAAAGCCCCGGTTTGCCCGGGGCTTTTCTTCAATCGGTGTGAAATCGAGAATAGCCGCTTAGGCCTTTGCTTCGGTTCCGGCAGTCGCCACGGCAGCCACTTCCTCGCGACCGGCGCGCTTGATGCGGGCAGCCTTGCCCTTCAAATCGCGCAGGTAATACAGCCGCGCACGGCGCACTTTACCTTTGCCAACGACTTCGATCGAGCTGATTGTTGGCGAGTGCAGCGGGAAAATGCGCTCGATGCCAACGCCAAAGCTGACCCGGCGCACCGTAAAGGTAGCACCGGACGCCCGGCCCTTCTTGGAGATCACCACGCCTTCGAATGCCTGGAGGCGCTCCTTCACCTTCTCGCCTTCGCCTTCTTGCAGGCGGACGTTTACGCGCACGGTATCGCCCGGGCGGAATTCGGGGAGGTCTTTGCGCAGTTGCGCTTCATGCAATTTTTGAATTACGGGATTCATGTTCCTGTTTCCTTTTAGACCCACTCAGGCGGGGCCAACTCTTCTGAGACAACCAATAATTATAGACAAATCGCTACGTTTTGCCTAGCGGATTCGGGCCGCTGGCGAAGCCGTCCCCCTACCTGAATGGTCCGCCGGGCGAAAAGCTCCCTGCTAAGCCGGCGCCGCCAGGATCGAATCCCGGCGAATGATCGTAGCCGCAAAGCGCTCCATCTCTTCCAACTGAGGGCTGAATTGGAGCAGAACGAGGTCAACGCCCGCGGCTTCGAATTGGACCAGGCGCTCGGCTACCTGTTCCGGCGTTCCGACCAGACCCGACCGTAAGCCGCGATTCGAGACCGAATAATCTTCCAGGGAAACGCGCTGCTCCAGTTGCGTTCCAGCAAGCCATTGCTGGTAATTCGCATAGCCTGCCGCGGATTGGCGAACATCCGTGATGCGCCGCAGCTCGTACTGTGCTTCGCGTTCCGTTTCGCGAACAATCGCATATCCCGCAACGCCGAACTTGAGCGGCGGCAGATTATGTTTTGCCCGGCGCTCGCGCAGGTCAGCGATTTTTTCCCGGACGCGCTCCGGCGGGTCGCCGTGCATCAGATAAGCATCACACTTTTCAGCGATCAGCTCCTTTGCCGCCGGAGACTCGCCGCCCGCGTACAACGTCGGCCGCGGCTTTGCCACCGGGTTGGGCTCGAGAACATTGTCTTCCACGCGGTAG
>Ga0209648_10006039_pt1 | contig 10424 bp, 7 predicted proteins | sample GraSoi2013_115cm_FD_185830 | JGI IMG/M metagenome (GOLD analysis project Ga0209648, IMG submission 185830) | Grasslands soil microbial communities from the Angelo Coastal Reserve, California, USA - Sample 9_17_2013_115cm (SPAdes) (version 2) | ecosystem: Environmental > Terrestrial > Soil >...
AGGGCACGGCGTGGGTGCGGTTGCCGCCGCTCCACTGCAACGCCAGCTTGGCGGCTTCCTCGTTCTCCTGCGGCAGCAGGCTCGGCACGAAGGAGCGGCGCTTGAGCGTGATGTTGGCGTCAGGATGCCTGGCCTTCATCTTGGGCAGCAGCAATTCGGCGACGTATGTCTCGGCGCGGCGCTGCACCTCCCAGGGATCATCGCCGGGGAGCGTGCGATAGCCCCAGTTGAGCGTACACTCGCGGGCCAGGATGTTGCCCGCGGTGCCGCCGGTCGCGATGCCGACATTGATGGTGGTGTGGCCGGGCACGGTGTCGATGTCGGTGCGCTTGCGCTCGGCCAGCTCGACCTGCAGCTCGTTCAGCCAATGGATGAAGTCGCCGGCGAAATGGATGGCGCTGACGCCAAGATGGGTCATCGAGGAATGGGCTTCGACGCCGGTGAAGATGGCGACGATGCCGCCGCCCGCGTTCTGCGCGTTGACCACGCCCATCATGGTGGGCTCGCCCACGATCACCGCCTGCGGCCGCGGCACGGCGCCGACCAGCCGCTCGGCCAGCGAGTGCGCGCCCAGGCAGCCGATCTCCTCGTCGTAGCTGAAGGCGAAATGCATCGGCACTTTCAGCCGGGCATGCTGCAGGGCCGGCACATGGGCGAGGCAGGCGGCGATGAAGCCTTTCATGTCGCAGGTGCCGCGGCCGTAGAGGTTGCCGTCGGGCTTCTCGGTGAGCTCCCACGGATCGGTCGTCCAGGCCTGGCCGTCGACCGGCACGACGTCGGTATGACCGGAGAGCACGACGCCGCCCTCGGCCTCGGGACCGATCGAGGCAAAGAGGTTGGCCTTGGTGCCTTCGGCGTTGGGCACCAGCGTGCTCTTGACGCCATGCCCGTCGAGGTAGTCCTGGATGTAGCGGACCAGCTCGAGGTTGGAGTTGCGCGAGGTGGTGTCGAAGGCCACGAGGCGCTTCAACATGTCGATCGAACCGGGGGCTGAGGCACTCATGGCGGCACCGTCGCACGGTTCGTGCCGCGGGGCCAAGAGACTGAAATCATTTGCGAAACTGGGCTCGCGTTTGACTCGCCCGGAAGCGGCCGCTAGAACCGCCGCGCATCCGTCGTGGATATCGATCGCCGGGGTCTTAGCGGGCTGCGGAGAGGTGGCCGAGCGGTCGAAGGCGGCGGTTTGCTAAACCGTTATACGGGGTAAACCCGTATCGAGGGTTCGAATCCCTTCCTCTCCGCCATTACCTATCAGCCCAGTAAAATAGACGCTTTTGGCAGGTCTTCCACACAGGCCTGCGCCTTTCGGCGGTCCGCTTCGAGAAGCGATCACGCATGGTCGCCTTCATGAGGAACCTCTGACCATGGTCCGGCGCAGAGGGAATCCGTTCGCCGACGCGCGGAAGCGCAGAAGCGCCTGCCCACAAGGCGCTGCTTCGCCGCGAAGAATCGCTCCGTAACGCAGACGAGTAAGAGTTGGAAGCGGCCTGCAAGAGGACCGCTCGGGGTGCGGAGTTCCTCTGCTCCGCCGGAAGTCGCGGCGCGGAGAATGGCTGCATTTGTTTCGACACGCCCGAGAAGGCGTCAGCAATGCAGGCGTGGATTAAGGCGTCGGGGATAACTGCCCGTCTTTCCTGCAGTGTCAATTTCTCGACCATACGACGACCAAGTCGGCCGTTATGAACCGGAGTAGGTTCTAGCGCCCAGCGCTGCGCCCGCGCTTTTCTCGCCATCTCGGGCCGGGGCCTCGCATATAGTGAAGCTCGGGCCGGTATGGGTCGAACAGAGCGGTCCTCAGCCAGCGCCATCGCCGAGCTGCTGCGTCGCGGCCACGCGCCGACGTAGGCGTCGCAAGCAGTCTCGAGACATACAAATCTGAAAATGCGCTCATTTCGAACCTCCCTTCGGTGCGCGGCCAACGGCTTACCATCAAGAGCGGGACCGAGGACGGCACTGCCTTTTCCGCCGTGGCGCCTTCCTGGCGGCCCGGTCGCCGCCTTTTGATCGATGTGCGCACGGTACTTCAATGAAGGCCGATACCTCCATTCTACGGAGGTTGATCCGCATGAGGTGTTGGTTTGAGCCGCTCATACTTCGGTAGGGGCCCTGCGACTTCCGAGACCCTGCCCTCAAGTAAGCCCTGCGCTAGTCCGAAGGTGGGAGGCAGTTGTGTATTCCTCGGTTGGCCGTCCCGAGGTTAGGGGAGCGGTCAACCGCGCGAGGGAGAGCCGCCGTCTGCCTCACCGGGCGGCTTTGGAGGCGGAAGCGGCAAGATCGGGTCGCGCTGCACCTCGGCGGCCGGACAAGGAGTTCAAGCGAATCGCTCTGCGGCCGTCGGACCAGGTTCCCTTCGCGGCTCGGCCAGCCACGCGGGGGTGAGAACAAGCGGGCTCCGCGATCATGAAAACAGTGCGGTGCGCGGACTATGAATGGCGAGCAGTGTCGTGCACCATGCGCGCCGACAGCGGGGAGCAGCGTTTCCGATGGATTTCGATCTCGTGTTGCGTGACGTGCGGCTGGCCGATGCGAAGCCCGATCAGCCGGCCACCGACATCGGCGTGAAGGACGGCCGCATCGCCGCGATCGCGCCGCAGCTCGGCGGCGGCGCCAAGGAACAAGTGCAAGGCGGCGGCCGGCTGGTCTGCTCCGGCTTCGTCGAGACCCACATCCATCTCGACAAGTCGTGCATCCTGGCGCGCTGCGACTGCGAGACCAAGCGCTTTCCGCATCTCGCCATGGAGCGGGTCTCGGCCGTCAAGCACACCTTCACGGTCGAGGACGTCACCGAGCGCGCCTCGGGCACGATCGAGAAGTGCATCAGCCACGGCGCCACCCGCATGCGCACCCATGTCGAGGTCGATCCCAGGATCGGGCTGCGCGGCCTCGAAGGCGTCAAGGCGCTGGTCGAGCGCTACCGCTGGGCGATCGACCTCGAAATCTGCGTCATGCCGCAGGAGGGCCTGACCAACAATCCCGGCACCGACGAGTTGATGGTCGCCGCGCTCAAGGGCGGCGCTACCGTGGTCGGCGCGGCGCCCAACTACGACACCGATCGGCCCGGGCAGATCCGCCGCGTCTTCGAGATGGCGCGCGAATTCGACGTCGACATCGACATGCATCTCGACAGCGGCGCCTCGGCCGAGGAGCTCGACACCCTGCTGGTCTGCGATCTCACCGAGAAGTACGGCTGGGGCGGGCGCGTCGCCATCGGGCACGTCTCCAAGCTCGCCTCCATGCGCCCGCCGGACATGGACAAGGTGGCGCGCCGGCTGGCCGATTCAGGCGTGGCGCTGACGGTGCTGACGGCGACCGACCTCTATCTCGGCGGCCGCCACACCGACCACAACGTGCCGCGCAACGTGGTCGACCTCAACCGGCTGGCCGAGCGCGGCGTGGTCTGCTCCGTCGCTTCCAACAACATCCTCAATCCCTTTACGCCATTCGGCGACGGCCAGCTGCTGCGCCAGGCCAACATGCAAGCGATCGTCACCCAGCGCGGCAACGACGACGAGGTGCGTGCCCTCTGGGACATGACCACGATCCAGGCGGCGAAGCTGATGCGCCTGAAGGACTATGGCGTTGCCACAGGCGCGCCCGCGGACCTGGTGATGCTGGACGCGCCCGATCCGGTCACGGCGCTGCGGACCGTCGCGCCGGTGCTGGCCGCCTTCAAGCGCGGCCGGCGGACCGTGACCCGCGAGCCGGTGCGCCTGCACAGGCCGTGATGCGATGGGCCGTGATCCCATAAATCGTAGGGCTATCGCATTTGACCAATTGTTCCGTCATCCCGAGCGAAGCCGCCCAAGGGGCGGCGTAGCCGAGGGACCTCGTCTTGTCGCCGAGGCAACAGAACAGGTCCCTCCACTGCGCCTCGTTACGCGCTCGGCTCCGGTCGGGATGACGGAAGTTTTTTGTCAAATGCGATAGCCGCTGATGCGGCGGGGGCTGTAGTCCTGAGGTAGCGCGGTCGTGCCGGCGTCATGTCGCCGTCCAGGTCGCTGGTCTCGATCCACTCGGCCCGACCTCGTCTCGTCCAAACGGCGGGCTCCCGCTACAATGAACGCGCGGCCCGTGACGCCAGGGCCGTCAGGGCGGAGGCGCACCATGGCTGAGCGCGACGCGCGTATCGACCGGCTGTTGCTTGGCCAGGAGATCGCGGATTTCCTCTATCGCGAAGCGGAGCTGCTCGACGAGCGGCGCTATCGGGAATGGCTCGATCTGCTCGCCGACGACATCCGCTATTGGATGCCGATGCGGCGCAACGTGAAGTTCGGCGAGGACGAGCGCGAGTTCACTCGAGCCAACCGCGATATCAACTGGTTCGACGAGGGCAAGGACACGCTGGTTAGGCGCGTAAAGCAGATCGAGACCGGCATCCACTGGGCCGAAGAGCCGCGCTCGCGCCTGTCGCATCTCGTCGCGAACGTGCAATTGCAGGGCGCGGAGCCTTCCTTTGCCGCACCGCAACAGGTCTCGGTCACCTGCCGCTTCCTGATCTATCGCAACCGCGTGCAGACCGAGACCGACATCCTGGTCGGCAGGCGCGAGGATTCACTGCGGCGCAACGGAGCGGGCTGGCTTCTGGCGCGGCGCAAGATTATCCTCGATCAGAACGTGCTGCTGTCGAAAAACCTGACGTTTTTCATCTGAGGTGGCGGCCATGGCGGTGAACGGAACGCGGGGCTATCGCTCCGGCCTGGTGAATCTCGGGGTCGGCGAGATCAGCCGGGAGATCTTCGTCAACGAGGACATCTACGCCGAGGAGCAGGAGCGCATCTTTGCGCGCGCCTGGCTGCATGTCGGACACGAGAGCCAGATCCCCAAGCCTGGCGACTATTTCGTATCGTCGATGGGCGAGGAGTCCGTGATCCTGTGCCGCGACCGCGCCGGTCGGATTCACGTCTTCCTCAATTCCTGCCGCCACCGCGGCATGAAGGTATGCCGCTACGACGAAGGGTCGACGACCGTCTTCACCTGCCCCTATCACGGCTGGAGCTATGGCACCGATGGACGCCTGGTCGGCGTGCCGTATTTCCGCGAGGCCTACCATTCGCGGCTCGACAAGGAGAAATGGGGCCTCGTCGAGGTCGCGCAATTGTGCAACTACAAGGGCTCGATCTGGGCAACCTGGGACGCGGCCGCACCAACCCTCACCGAATATCTCGGTGACTTCACCCGCTTCCTCGACCTGCAGCTCGACGGCTGGGACGGGCGCGAGGGTCAGGCCGAGGTGCTCGGCGGCATTCAGAAATGGCTGGTGCCGTGCAATTGGAAGTTCCCGGCGGAAAACTTCAGCGGCGACACCTATCACAATATCAGCCACCGCTCGGTCGATCTGGCCGGCATCGGGCCGTCGGGCGCCGGCCGTCGCGACATGGGCGAGCGCGACGCGAGCCGCAAGCTGCACGTCTGCATTCCCGACCGCGGCCACCAGACGATCCTCTACGTCCTGCCCGCCGGTCAATTGCCGCCGCCCGCCTACATGAATGCGCCGATCGTCGCCGAGTATTTCCGCCACTGCGAGGAGGAGAGGCGGCGCCGGCGCGGCGACGAGAGCCGGCTGATCGGCGCACCCGGCGAGATCTTCCCAAACACGGCGCTGCTGTCGCGCCAGCCGCGGACGATGGCCGCGTGGCACCCGCGCGGGCCCCATCAGACCGAATGCTGGCGCTGGTTCTTCGTCGATCGCGACGCGCCGACCGAGGTCAAGCAATTCCTGCGCGACTACTACATCCGCTACTCCGGCCCTGCCGGCATGACCGAGCAGGACGACATGGAGAACTGGAACTACGCGCATGCAGCGAGCCGCGGCACGATTGCGCGGCGCCATCCCTACAACTACGACCAGGGTCGCGGCACCGCTGTCGCCGACTACGCGTACCAGGGCCTGCGCGTACCCGGCGAGGTGATCGACCTCACCGAGGTGCAGTCGAGCGAGCAGCCGATGCGCAACTTCTACCGCCGTTGGGCCGAGTTCATGGAAGCCGACGACTGGTCGCAGCTCGCGACTTGGCGCAGCGGCGAGCGCAAAGCAGCAGAATGAGGGCGGCGGAATGAGCGCGCCGATCAATGTCCGCGACCTCGTGCCTGGCACCTCGGTCGTGCTCGCGGGCGGCGCCGTGGCCGAGATCGTCACCAATCCGGGAGACGGGATGTGGCTGTTCGCGCGCTATCTGACCTCGCCGCGCGACCCGACGTTGGTTGGGCAGGAAGAGATGATCTTTGCCCCGGATGTCGTGGCCTTGGGGCGCTCGGCGGCGCCCTAGATGTGAGCTTTCAATAGGTTGTCCATCCGGCTCAGTCCGAGGAAGCTGAGGTTGTCGAAGACTTCAACTTGTCCTTGGGAGAGCCGAATGGACATCCACAAGAATGTCCGCCTGACGCCGGATGACAGTGCCGACCCGCGGCGCCGTTCGCTCTGCCTGAATCATTTCCTCCCCACGAAGGGGAGGAAAATCGTTTCAAGCGCGCGCTCAAGCTTGTGCGACGGCTCAAGCTTTCAGCTGCCGCGCGACGAATTCCTTGACCACCTCGCGCGCCTTGTCTGTCTGCGGACCAGGCTCGGCGACCCATTCGTGAACGCAGTTTTCGAACAGGCGATAGTCGCAGGCGCCGCCCGCCGCCCGGTACGTCTTGACGAATTTTTCCTGGACCTCCGGCAACACGTTGTCGTCGAGCGCGCCTTGCATGATGAGGAACGGGACCAGGGTGACCTTTTCCTCGCGCTCGAGAATCTCCTGCGGATTGCTTTCGTGGATCGTCTGCCAGGGGGAGAAGAACACCTTGTTGTTTTTGACCATGCCCTCGTTGTGGCGACGCTCGGCGTTTTCGTAGCGCGCAAAGGTGTTGCTGATCGGTGAACGCATCGCAACCCAGGCGACGGTGGCGTCGACGTCCAGCACGGCGGCCAGAGAAGGGGCAAGAGGGATCGAATTGTAGCGCGGATCGCGCGGCCGCATCGCCAGAAGCTCGGCGACGTGACCGCCGCTGGACGAGGCGTAGATACCGATCTTCGAGGTGTCACCGTTCCAGGTCGCGGCCTTCACCTTGAGCCAGCGCACGGCGTAGTTGGCGTCCTGCACGCCGGCCGGATAGGGCGCTTCGGGCGCAAGCGTCATGTCGACGGCGACGACGAGCAACCCGCTCGCCGCCAGCGCGCGATCGATCGGCTCTTCGGCGAAGCGGTCTTTTCTGTTCCATGCCCCGCCGTGCAGATCGAGAACGGTCGGGAATGGGCCCGCGCCTTTCGGCTGGTAAATTCGGGCCATCAGCATCCGGCCGGCGGGGTTTCGCCGAAGCTCGACTTCGCTGACGGCAAGGTCGAACCGACCGTTCGGGTCGTAGGCGGGCGTGCCGGCCGCGTGAGCCGCGCTTTGGCCGAACGTGCCGGCGGCGGGCAAGCCTATCGCGCCCGCGGCGGCCATCCGCTTGAGAACGTCACGGCGCGCTGAAGTCCCGTTGTTCATTTTCGCCTCCTCCCGAATTGCTCTCGCCCGCCAGGGTAGAGCTATTGCATCTGACTATCTATCCCGTCATCCCGAGCGAAGCCGCCCAAGGGGCGGCGTAGCCGAGGGACCTCGTCTTGTCGTCGCGGCAACAGAACAGGTCCCTCCACTGCGCCTCGCGTAGCCTGCCCCGAGCGAAGTCGAGGGGCTCGGCTCCGGTCGGGATGACGGAGTTTTTGGTCAAATGGATAGCCCTGCCCTATCGGGGGAGAGGAACTCGAACCTCAGTACACGGCTTCGAGAATAGGCACGATTTCCTGCGCCCCGTGGATCGGCCGCGGGTTGGTAAAGGTCCAGTCGTCGAGCATGCAGTTGGTGGCGATGCGCTGCAGGTCGTCGCGCTTGACGCCGACGTCACGCAACCGCCGCGGCAGGCCAAGCCCTGTGATGAAGCGGTCGAGCACCTCGGCTGCCGGCTGGCCGGTCGCGCCGAGCGCGGCGCTGATCTCCGCCTGGCGATCGGCATTGACCGCGGCGTTGAACGCCAGCACGGCCGGGAGCATGACACAGGAGGTGTAGCCGTGCGGCACCCCGGCACTGCCGCCGAGCACATGTCCGATGGCGTGGCTCGCCCCCATGCGCGTGCCGCTCACGATGCCGGTCATCGAGATCCAAGCGCCGATCTGGCAATCGAGCCGCGCCGCGAGGTCGGCCGGATCGCGTTTCACTCCTGGCAGCCCGCGACCGAGCAGGCGCAGGGCCTGCAGGGCGGTGCTGTCGGTGTACGCGTTGCCATCGATCGAGCAGTAGGTCTCGACCGCATGATCGACAGCGCGGATGCCGGTCGAGAGCCACAGCCATTCCGGCGTGTGCACGGTGACAGCCGGATCGAAGATCGCCACGAGCGGGATGAGGCCGGGATGGATATAGGCCTGCTTCAGCCGCAGCTGCGGCTCGGTGATGCCGGCCCGCGCGTTGAATTCGCCGCCGCTCAGCGTGGTCGGCACGCAGATCTGCCGCACCCGCGGCGCGCGGTACTGCGGGAAGCGCCGCTTGCCCGTCATCTCGTCGACCACGGTGCGGAAGGGCTCGAGCCCGTCCGGCTCGCGAATGTCGTGTTCGAGGCAGATGGTGACCGCCTTGCCGCCGTCGGTCGTCGACCCGCCGCCGACACTCAGCAGCAGGTCGCAGCCGGCATCGCGTGCCTTGTTGGCGCAGGCGATCACCGCGTCGCGCGGGCTATGCGCGGGCATCTCGTCATGCGTGCCGGCGTAGCGCGGCCCAAGCGCCTCGGCGATCTGCCGGACCGCATCGGTATCACGGTTGAGCGTGCTCCCGGCGAGGATGAACACCCGCTTGGCGCCGAGCCGATCAGCCGTCTCGGCCACAGCCTCGGCGGCCGGGCGGCCAAACACCACGCGTTCCATTCCCGTGAAGACGATCTCGCCCGCCCGCATGGGATCACAAGTTATAGGCTGGCCACGCGGAGGGGAAGGTGGGCTCAGCATCGACGTCGCAAGGAAAGAGGAGCATATTGAGGCCAGAGCCTATCGGTTCCACCCAAACAAAACGCAGTCGGAGGAGCGCCATGCCACATGCAAGTGCTTCGGAGACGAGTGCTTCGGAGATGGGCGGCAGCGGTGTGCAACACGTCGACGTCGCCGTGGTGGGTGCCGGCTTTGCCGGCCTGTATCTGCTCCATCGCCTGCGCCGAGCGGGCTTCACGGCTGTAGCACTGGAATCGGCCGACGATGTCGGCGGCACCTGGTACTGGAACCGCTATCCCGGCGCGCGCTGCGACATCCAGACCACCGACTACAGCTACACCTTCGATCCGGAGCTGGAGAGCGCGTGGAAGTGGTCGGAAAAATACGCAACCCAGCCCGAGATCCTGCGCTACCTCGGCTTCGTCGCCGACCGCTACGACCTGCGGCGCGACATTCGCTTTGGCACTCAGGTCGCAACAGCGACCTGGGACGAGGCCGCGCACCGCTGGCTGCTCACGACCAGCAACGGCGCGCCGGTGTCCTGCCGCACCTACATCATGGCCAGCGGGTGCCTTTCCTCGCCCAAGCCGCCGGAAATCGAGGGGGTCGATGATTTCAAGGGCGAGATCTACTTCACCGGCCGCTGGCCGCGCGAGGAGGTCAAGCTCGCCGGCAAGCGCGTCGCGATCATCGGCACGGGATCGTCGGGCATCCAGGTTATCCCGATGATCGCAGAGCAGGCGGCCCATACGACCGTTTTCCAGCGCACGCCGAACTTCGCTTTCCCGGCGCACAATGGCCCGTCGCCGGTGGACCGCGTCGCCTTGCTGGAAAAGGACCGCAATGATTACCGTGAACAGGCGCGCTGGTCGCTGGCCGGTGTGCCGCTGCCGCGGGCGACGGAGTTCAGCTGGCAACTCAGCGAGGCCGAGCGTCGCGACCGTTTCGAGAAGGCGTTGGCCGCCGGCGATCTCGTCGTCATGCTGACACAGCTGTGGGCCGACCAAGGTGTCGAGGTCGAGGGTAATGCCCTGGCGGCGGACCTGATCCGCGAGAGGATCCGCTCGATCGTGAAGGATCCGGAAACGGCGGACGCGCTCACGCCCCACGACCATCCGTTCGGGTCCAAACGCCCGTGCCTCGAGACCAACTACTATACGACTTACAACCAACCCAACGTCACCCTGGTCAATCTGCGGCAGGAGCCGATCAAGTCGATCACGGCGTCCGGCATCAAGACCGACAGGCGCACCTTCGACGTGGATGTGATCGTGTTCGCCACCGGGTTCGACGCGATGACCGGTGCGATCACGGCCGTTCATCCGATCACGGGACGCGGCGGAAAATCGATGTCCGATGCCTGGGCCGGCGGGCCGCAGACCTATCTTGGGCTGACCGTGGACGGCTTTCCCAACCTGTTCATGGTCACCGGCCCCGGCAGTCCGTCGGTGCTCTCAAACATGGTCGTATCGATCGAGCAGCACGCCGACTG
>Ga0209648_10006040_pt1 | contig 10424 bp, 9 predicted proteins | sample GraSoi2013_115cm_FD_185830 | JGI IMG/M metagenome (GOLD analysis project Ga0209648, IMG submission 185830) | Grasslands soil microbial communities from the Angelo Coastal Reserve, California, USA - Sample 9_17_2013_115cm (SPAdes) (version 2) | ecosystem: Environmental > Terrestrial > Soil >...
TATCTAAATTTGCCGACACCGGAACTCCTCGCTGACAGTATTTCCGGCGTGCGGATATAAGAGAGGAACGTCGGAACGTTCTCGGGGAAGGCAGCTTACTGGCGCACGGGGAGTATCGTGTGAATCATGATTTTCTGTCAAGGGTATTTTTGTACTATTTTTACGTTCTCTTCCCGCGCTTCGCCATTCTACGCCCGGTTTTCGCCTGTTCCGACGGCCAGCAGCGAATTCTCGCTCTGTCTCTTTCCACAATCCCTTGTAGCCCCTGCAGCCCGCTACACCGCTTGTGGTATCTTCTCTGCTCTCCGGTCGGCGCGCCGCTGACCCGAATCCTCAAGTTGGTATTTCTTTGATGTATTGTTTTCACTTCCCCGTCGCGGTGGCCATTTCCACCGTGGCAGCCAGAATGGCCCTGCCGCGCAGCCACACTTAAGGTAAGCTATCGCCTTTCCGAGAGGAATGGAATGCCGAGCCGCGAGGACGCCTGGAAACTTCTCTGCGAATACACTGCGTCCGAGAACCTGCGCAAACACATGCTGGCGGTCGAAGCGTGCGTTCGGGCCTACGCGCGTAAAGCCGGCGCCGATGAAGAAGTTTGGGGCATCGCTGCGCTGCTCCACGACTTCGACTACGAACGCTGGCCCAATCAAGAGCACCTCGCCGATCAGGGGCATCCCTCCGAAGGCGCAAAAGTCCTGCGCGAGCAGGGTTACTCCGAGGAGATCGTCCGCGCCATCCTCTCGCATGCGGATTACACCAACGTGCCGCGGCAATCCGCGCTGGAGCACACGTTGTTCGCCTGCGACGAGATTGCCGGCTTTCTCACCGCTTGCGCTTATGTGCGTCCGTCGAAAAGCATTCTCGATCTTGAGGTTGACTCGGTGAAGCGCCGCCTCAAAGACAAACTCTTTGCCAAAGGCGTCTCCCGCGAGGATGTCCGCAAAGGCGCCGAAGAGCTGGGCATTCCGCTCGAAGAGCACATCAAGTTTTGCATTGCCGCGATGCGCGAACACGCGGATGCCCTCGGTCTCCGCGGCAGCTTATGATCGAATGTGGTTACATTATCCCGCGACCGGCGGAGGGCGCCGGCGCCGCAGCGAATGCGTGACCCTAGATGCCTCAGATTTCACGGGAAGGCCAAATCACGCTAGAATGATAGAGAATGCTAGCCCAAATTGAAGGCTTCGACGCGACTGCCGGCCGGCGTCCGCGGCGGAAAACCTACGGCGTGAAAGTGGGACACGTGTGTGTGGGCGGCGGCGCGCCCATCGTCGTGCAATCAATGACGAACACGGACACGGCCGACAATGAATCGACTTTCAAGCAAACGATGGAACTGGCGGAGGCTGGCTCGGAGATCGTGCGCTGGACTGTCAACGTACCGGATGCGGCGGCAGCCGTGCCGGAAATCAAGAAACGGCTGCTCGATGCGGGGTGCAGAGCGCCGATCATCGGCGACTTTCACTATAACGGGCACGTGCTGCTGACGAAATATCCAGCATGCGCGAAGGCGCTGGACAAGTACCGCATCAATCCTGGCAACGTGGGCGCGGGACAGCGCCGCGACGAGCAGTTCTCCACCATCTGCAAGGTCGCGCGGGACAACGGCAAGCCCGTTCGCATCGGCGTGAATGGCGGCTCGCTCAATCAAGAGCTGGTCATGCGCAAGATGCAGGAGAACACGGACAAAAATCTCGGCAAAGAATCCGAAGAGATCATCAACGATTGCATGGTGATTTCCGCGCTGGAATCGACGGAACTGGCGCTGGAATCCGGACTGCGGCACGATCAAATCATCATTTCGTGCAAGACTTCGCGGCCGCGCGACCTCATCACCGTGTACCGCGATTTGTCGGCGAAGACCGAACAACCTTTGCACTTGGGCCTGACCGAGGCAGGGATGGGCATGAAGGGACAAATCTGGTCGGCAGCGTCGCTCGGCATTCTGCTTTACGAAGGCATTGGCGATACGATCCGCATTTCGCTGACGCCCCGGCCGGGCGGCGACCGGCGCGAAGAAGTTTACGCTGCATGCGAATTGCTTCAGGCGCTGGGACTGCGTTCGTTTGCGCCGAGCGTGACCGCTTGTCCCGGTTGCGGACGCACCACCAGCACTACGTTCCAGGAATTGGCCGAGCGCATCCAGAGCTACATCAGGGACATGATGCCCGTTTGGAAAACGCAATACGAAGGCGTCGAAGAAATGACCCTCGCGGTGATGGGTTGCATCGTCAATGGCCCGGGCGAATCCAAAGCTGCCAACATTGGCATCAGCCTGCCGGGCACTGGCGAAGCGCCGCGCTGCCCTGTGTACATCGACGGGAAAAAGGACGTTACGCTCGAAGGCACCTATGATGAGCTCGCTGCCGCCTTCCAGACTCTGGTTGACAACTACATCGCAAGAAAATATCACCGAAGAACTGCAGAAACCGTGCCAGCCAGTCATTGAACCGCACATCGCCGCGATCTGCGTTGAGCCAGAGTCAGGCCTGTCAATGGTTCGGCGTCTGGCCTACGGAAGAGGCGGGGACTGGGGCGTGGCGATACTGCGCAATTTCTCCAATAAAGTCGTGCGCGCTCTCGAATAGGCGTGGCGGTCGTCAAGCAACTGGAACGCCCAGTGCGCACCCATGGCAATGGCATGGATCTCGAAGGCCAGTCGAGTGGGATCGGCTTTGGGGTCGAGATGGCCGGCCTTTTGCGCCTCATAAACGGCCCGGGTGATGACGTCAATCCACTCGTGCATGATGGCCGCGATGCGGTCGCGTACGACCCCGCGCCTGCTGTCGAACTCGAAGGAAGCAGCGCTGAAGAAGCATCCTCCCCGGAAGACCCGCTTCTCGACCATAGCCAGCCAGTACTCAAGCAGGCCCCACAGTCGCGGCATACCCTTGGGCGCGGCGATGGCCCGCCGTGTTACTTTCTGGATGAATATCTGCCGGGCCGTTTCGACGGTCGCTAACTGCAGATCTTCCTTGGAACCGAAATGCGCAAAAAGACCGCTCTTGCTCATGCGGAGTTGTTCAGCGAGAGACCCAACGGTGAGACCCTCAAGGCCCTGGACCGAGGCAAGGTCGACAGCGCGAGAGAGAATGGCCTGGCGAGTGCGGAGCCCGCGGGCCTGGCGGCGAGGGCCTGCCTTTTTGCGAGGAGAGTGGGCGGCCTTGGGCATGGGAAGAGTGTAGCACGGAGAAATAAATAGAACGAACGTTCGTATTGTGTGATATGCTCCACGGCCAGAGGTTGACCATGGGAATTCGCTCCTTCTCTGGTTTGTTCGCGCTTCTCGCCCTGCTGCCCACCGTGGGCTCCGCGCCCTTCGCAGCGCAAGCGCAGGAAATCCCCCTTAAACATTGCGACGCGCTGCCGGTCATCGAAGTGATGGTCGGCGACCAGCCCATGTTGTTTCTCGTGGACACAGCAGCCAACTCCATGCTGAATCTCAGGTCGTTCACCGAGGGACGAACACTCGGCCTACGGGTCACTTCATGGACCGGGACATTGGCCACCAGTGCGCGGGAGGTCACCTTGAACGAGGTCGTCGTGGGCGGTGCGAAATTGATGGGGTTGAAGCTGATGGCTATCGACCTGTCGGCGGTCGGGAACGCTTGCGGGCAGAAGATCGACGGCGTCCTCGGGGTAGACCTCCTGGCGAAACTGGGAGCAACGATCGACATGAAGAGTCAGTTGGTGCACGTAACGACGGCAAGCGAGAATCGCGGCAATGCGCTTGCGGCCGAGATGAAAAGCGAGATGCGACGCTGCTTGAATGCGTTCAACGAGTCGGACGAAAAAACCTTCGCCGAGTGTCTCGACCCTAAGATCGTGCTGTTCACCGTGGGCGCGGAACTTTATGGCCGCGAGCAGACCATCGGGTATTTTCGCGAGCGCTACTTTCACCAAAAGCCGGCAGCGCGGCTGGAAATCCAGGAAAGCGCTTTTCACCCGATCGGAGAAGCGGTCTGGTACGAATACCAGTTCACGATTGAATCGGCGCGGGGCGTGTTGCGCGGACGGGGCATGGCGATGTGCCGCAAGTCCGAGGGACACTGGCGAATGGCGACCATGCATCATTCGGTCGTGGAGTTCGAACCGGCGGCGGTTGCCAGTCAAAACTGAGAAGAGACCTACAAAACCGCGACCGACGTCTCATATCAAGCGAGTGTCAGGCCACTAGCTCGCGATTTCCCCTGCAACGGGTGGCGCCGATGACGCTGCAGTGGTGTGCTAGAATTTTGCTGTTGTCTGAACCTCTGTGAAACAGGAAATCGCGCTTTGAAAATCAGCCGGGAAGACGTGTTGCGTGTGGCGGAGCTGGCCTATCTCGATTTGAGCGAGACGGAGCTGGAGACCTATCGCGCGCAAATTGACGAGATTCTGGAATACATCGGGAAGCTGAACGAGCTGGACACGGCCAACGTCGAACCGATGGCGCAAGTGTTGAGCGAGGACCAGACGGCCGACGCGACGCTACGCGAGGATTTGGTTGTGCCGTGCGCGGTGGCTGAGGACGTCCTAAAACACGCGCCCGATCCCGAGCCGCCGTATTTTCGCGTGCCTAAGGTCATCGAGCGATGACCACGACGTGGACAATTGACAGAGTCAGAGAGGCTCTGGCGGCGAAGAAGATTTCGGCAGGGGAGCTGGCAGGCGAGTTTTATAAGCGAATTGGGGCGCGAAACCCGGAGTTGAATGCGTATCTGGCGTTGTCACCGGAGCGCGCTCGGAGGCAAACGGACAAGATTGATGCGCTGGTGGCTGCGGGAAAGCCGCTGCCGCCGCTTGCGGGCGTGCCCGTGGCGATCAAGGACGTGATCAGCACACGCGGCATTAAAACGACTTGCGGGTCGAGGATTCTCGAAAATCATATTCCGGCCTTTGACGCAACAGCCGTAGAACGGCTGGAAGCGGCCGGCGCGGTCATTCTCGGTAAAACGAACTGCGACGAATTTGCGATGGGCAGTTCGAACGAGAACTCCGCTTACGGACCGGTAAAGAACCCCGTGGCGCCGGATCGTGTACCAGGCGGTTCGAGCGGGGGTTCTGCGGCGGCCGTTGCGGCGGGGCTGGCGGTGGCGGCGCTGGGAACGGACACGGGCGGATCGATCCGCCAACCTGGAGCGCTTTGCGGGATTCCCGCGATGATGGGCAGTTACGGACGCGTTTCCCGGTATGGGTTGATTGCGTTTGCGTCGTCGCTGGATCGCATTGGGCCGTTGGCTACCAATGTGGGAGATGTCGCGGCAATTCTGCAAGTCATCGCCGGACGCGACCCACACGACTCGACCTCAACAGCCACGCCCGTACCGGAGTATCGCGTAGAGCTAAAGAAACCTGTGAAAGGACTTCGACTCGGCATCCCGAAAGAGTATTTCGGCGAGGGGATGGACGCGGGCGTCCGGCAGAAGATCGAGGCGGGCATCGCAATCTTCAAGAAGCTGGGATGCGAGCTGCTCGAAATCCGCATGCCGCACACGGATTACGCCATCGCGGCTTACTACATCATCGCGACGGCGGAAGCCAGTTCCAACCTGGCCAGGTATGACGGCGTGCGTTATGGCTTGCGTGTGGATGGCGATTCCCTGCTCTCGATGTATCGCAAGACACGAGGCGCCGGATTCGGCGCGGAAGTGAAGCGGCGGATTGTGCTTGGCACGTACGTCCTGTCGGCGGGTTATTACGACGCTTACTACCTGAAGGGGCAAAAAGTGCGGTCCCTGATCGCCCAGGATTTCCGCGATGCGTTTACGAAGGTGGATGCCATTCTGACGCCAACGTCGCCGGTGCCGGCGTTCAAACTGGGCGAACGCACAGACGATCCCCTTCAAATGTATCTAGCTGATATATATACAGTTACGGGATCACTCGCAGGCGTCCCGGGCATTTCAGTACCCTGCGGCAAAGTCGGCGGAAAGCTGCCGGTCGGGTTGCAAATCTTTGGTTCGGCTTTTGGAGAAGCACGCGTCTTGCAACTGGCACACGCATTTGAGCAGGCCGGCGGAGCCAGCGTCTGACATTTCTGCGAGTTGATCGAGAGAACGTGCCAACCCCGGTGAGGATTATCCAGAATTTGGCTCGGGCGCAGAGACAATTGTTGCGCGCCGCCGATGCTGTGCCCCCGGACCTATGGAAGACGAGCCCCGACGACGGCCGGTGGTCGGCTGGGGAACTGGTCGGCCATTTGATCATGGTCGAGCGGGCCATCATTGGCCGTGCTGATGAGTTGCTCGAGAAGCGGCCCAAATCGTTGCCTTTTTTCAGGCGATTCCATGTTCCGATGGCTTTGGTCGAATCCCGCCTGATCCGTCGGAAGACGCCAATTCCTCTCGACCCTCAACTGGTGCGCGAAAAAGAAGAGATGCTAGCGGAACTCCGGCAAGTACGTGAACGAACCCTGGCATTTATTGAGGAAACGAAGGAACGCGATCTGAACAAGTACCACATGCCCCACGCGTTTCTAGGAACACTGAACACTTATCAGTGGTTCCAATTGATCGCCTCTCATGAGCTGCGCCATACAAAACAGATGAGAGAGATCGTCACCAGCCTACAGAAAACAGTAAGGAGATTGCAAAAGTAGAACATTTTTGCCTCTTGCTGTTCCTTTGCTTTCCCTTCGTACTAGACGTTTTCGGTGTGAGAAAATGTGGAAAAGCGCTGTTTTTGCCAAGCTTTAGAGAGAAAGTACTAGGCAGATCGTTTTTGGCCGTCAGAACGGAACGACTATTGCTCAGAAAAAATGCAGCGCCTAAGCTACACAAAGCATCAAAGAAAGTGTGGCCGATGTGCGGCGGAGTAGAGGAGCTAGGGCCATGGTTACCGTGAAGTCGAGCCAAAAGATCTTCACAGATTCGGAAGTGGCGAGCTTGACCGGCATTTGCGTCGAGCACGTGCACAATTTCGCCAAGAGCCGCCACCTGGGCTTTATCGCGCGGGCAGCGGAAGCGGCAGGTATCAATGCGGACCAGTGGCTGTTCACGCTTTCGGACCTGATGGTTCTGGTGACGCTCTTTCCGAAATGCTCGCACTGAAGCGCTAGATTCCATTTGAGATTTGGGTGGCTCCCCGACGAGGTCGAGGAGCCATTCGTGTTTCTAGGGGGCCAAAGCACAGGTTGCAGGTTAGAAAGGCACGGGGGTATGCTCGCCATAGAGGGAAGCCAGACCGCCTCACAGGCATCGTGCACCATAGGGTAAGGCCGAATGACGGGATCGCCCAAGAACTACACTCCAATCTATTGCATCGCTCTTCTGACGTGGATGAGCGCGGCTGCCTACGGTCAGTCTCCGGGCAATACCCCTCCCCAGAAGGAGCAATCCGCCGCCCCGACGCAAAGCACCAACAAGGAGTCGCAGACGGGAATGCCAGTGCTGCCGCGGGGAAAGAAGCTCGTTCTGAAGGACGGAACGTTTCAGTTGGTCCGGAGCTATCAGCGGAGCGGGGAACGGGTCCGCTATTACAGCGCTGAGCGAGGTGATTGGGAAGAAATCCCTGCCGCCATGGTGGATTGGGATGCGACTGCGAAGACCGAGGCGGCAGAACAAAGCGAGGAAGATGCACTCGCCCGGAAAATCCACACGCAGGAGCAAGCTCAGAGAATTGAAACAGTCATGGATGTGGATGCAAGCCTCCAAGTGGCGCCAGGGGTTTTCTTGCCGCCGGGAGAAGGAATGTTCGTGGTCGAAGGAAAATACGTAGCGCCCCTGGAGCAGGTAGGCTCAGAGGTCAAGACGGATAAGAAACAGTTTCTCAAGCAGGTGCTTTCGCCCATCCCGATCGTGCCAAGCAAACGCAACGTAGAAATCCCAGGTCCAAAGGCCAAGACCCGGGTGACGAACGCCCAGGTGGAGTTTTACCTGCGCGAGGCGCCGCCCGATCCGGACCGTACCACGCCGATAGCAAAGAGCAGCCGGCCGGGGGAATCGGGACCAGAAGTGGAACTCGTGCGGGCAACGGTGAAAAGCAATAAGCGGCAGTTGGAATCGATCAGGAGCCTGTTCGGAGAGCAAATGGAGGAGAAGCGCGCTACGATTTCGATCCAACGCTGGGAAATTGCGCCGACTGTCTTTCGTTTCACGTTGAGCGAACCTCTCCCGCCCGGTGAATACGCGTTGGCCGAGATTTTGCCAGACGGCATGAACCTGTTCGTGTGGGACTTTGGAGTGGACCCCACCACGGGCGTGAAACCCACGACGCCTCCGAAAAAGAAAAACGATCACTGAATTCGCGGAAGGCAGGGAGAACTCAGAGGCGGGCGAATCCTGCTGCCCTGGGTGTAAAGCCGGAGAAAACGGAAAGAAAAAGAATCTTCGCTTATCTAAGTCTAACTGTGCCGTGTCTCGGCGGGGGCCGAGAGGACCTCCCGCAATATGTCGAGCACATCAGAGATGCGGAAGGGCTTTTGCAAGCAGAAAGGTCCACTGCGATTGGATGTTCCCTGGGCGGTTTCAATCAAATCCCCGGTCATGTAGATCAAGACGGGCTTTTGCGCCCCGGCAGCTTCTAGGAGGTGGCTGGAGGCGTCTCGCCCTTCCGTCACGAAGCCACCCGGAGAAAGATGCAAATCGCAGAGCAGCACGTCGTAGCTGGAGCGCCTGACCTGAAGGAGCGCTTCTTCGATGGTAGCCGCGCAATCTACCCGCAAGCCCTGGGCAGAGAGGCCTTCCTGGAGAAGCATGCGAAGGCTTTCTTCGTCGTCGAGGACGAGAACGGCACGGCCCTTGAGAGAATCGGCTGGCGGCCGGACGCCTTCCGATGATACGAGGCTGGCATGCGAAGGACCGGGAAGCTTCTCTGGCTGCTGAGTGGGTGCGACTGGCAGATAGATCGTGAAGGCGGAGCCGCCACCGGGAAGTGTTTCGGCCTCGATGTTCCCGCCGTGCTCACGAATGATGGACATGCAGATGCTGAGGCCGAGGCCGGTGCCGCCACCGGGGCGCTTCGTGGTGTAGAAGGGATCAAAGATGCGCGGAAGCGCTTCCGGGCGGATGCCGATGCCGTCATCCTGAACGGTGACCATAACGTGATTATCGTTGTGACTGGGACGGATTTGGATGCGGCCGGTGTCGCGGATTTCCTGGATAGCCTGCTCGGCGTTGGTGACAAGATTCAGAAAAACCTGGATAAGCTGGTTGGCATCGCCGATCACGCCGGGAAGATCAGGCTGCGGGCGGAAATCCACGGCGATGTTGTTGCGGCGAAGCGAATGTTCCTGCAACTGGAGGGTTCGCTCGAGGAGGCTATTGACGTCGAGCGGTCTTTTCTGGGGCGAAGCGGGGCGCGAGAATTCGAGAAGATTCTGGACGATACGCGCGGCGCGCCGGGCCTGGCGGTGGGTAAGATCCAACTGGCGCTTGCTGGAGTCATCGGTTCCTTCGCGTTCGCGGAGAAGTTCGGTAACACCGAGGATCGCCGTGAGAGGATTGTTCAATTCATGGGCGACACCAGCGAGCATCTGCCCCATGGCCGCTAGTTTTTCCGCCTGGATGAGCTGCTCCTCGAGACGCTTGAGGTCGGTCACGTCGCGGCCGGAGAGAACGACGCCCTCGATATCCCCCTTTTCGTTGCAAAGCGGACTGAAATTGAATCGGATGCGGCGCCAATCGCCCTGTTTGTGGCGGACGCGAACTTCCAGTGAGGCGAACGTTTGCTTCCCGGCGACGATGTCCCGGTAAAGTGTCAGGGCAGTCGGTAAGTCCTCGGGGTGCGTGCGGCCGCCAAATTCCATGTCTTGCAATTCTTCAACGTCGTACCCGAGGACCTCTTTGCAGCGAGGGCTGACAAACGTGTAATGAGCGGCGGCGTCGAGCACCAGGATCAGATCGGGGAAGTTGTCGACAAGACGCCGGGCAAATTCCTGTTGTTGGTGGAGGCGGCGTTCCATCTCACGCCGCTCGGTAACGTCCAGGAGCGACCCCTGATAGCGCACCACGCGGCCGGCGTTATCTCGAACCGCGCCAGCGGTGTTCAGACAAACAATCGAGGTGCCATCCTTGCGGACTAAGGTAATTTCGCGGCCCTGCATCATCGGCTGGCGCTCAACCTGCTCCTTGACGATTTTCCGTTCGGCGCGGTCGACAAAAATCTCAGGGACCTGTCTTTTCAGCAACTCCTCCTTGGAATCATAGCCGAGCATGCGCACTAGGGCGGGATTCGCGTCCAAGATGGTCCCCTCGGGCGTAGTGATGTAGATGCCTTCCTGGAGCGACTCAAACAATTCAGTGAAGCGTGCTTCGTTCCTGCGGAGGGCGGATATATCGCGCGCAAGGACGGTGACGCCATGGATTTGGTCGCCGCGCATCATGGCGTGGGCGACACAGTCGAAGTAAAACACCGTGGTCTGACTCTTCAGGCGCACCTGGACAACCCCGGACCATTGGCGGCGCTCAAGGAAACGGGGCATCGCGCGTTTCACGAGCTCCGGT
>Ga0209648_10006041_pt1 | contig 10423 bp, 13 predicted proteins | sample GraSoi2013_115cm_FD_185830 | JGI IMG/M metagenome (GOLD analysis project Ga0209648, IMG submission 185830) | Grasslands soil microbial communities from the Angelo Coastal Reserve, California, USA - Sample 9_17_2013_115cm (SPAdes) (version 2) | ecosystem: Environmental > Terrestrial > Soil >...
TCGCCTTTAGCATGCCTTGCCAAGGCCAAAAGTGGCGCAGGGGACACGGTCAAGCCTGGGCCGCGTCAGATGGTTTGGCAGGCGGACCCCACGTTGGTGCTCGGACTGGGCTTCGTCATCGCGCCAACTCCAGATTGCTGCTCATCCGTCGGCCTCCGATGCCTTCGATCAGCGGCACGCGGAGAGCATTTAGCGAGCAGCGTTCGCTGCGGGCTGTCCCTGTGCGATGACTCCCGGGGTCATGCTCCGACGACTTGGTCGAACCTGTCGCCCTTGAGGTAGAGGTCCCACATGGCGTCGGCGAGGTCGACGGGGTTTTGCGGCTCCGGCAGGAGGGCCGGGTCATAGTTCTCGAGGACGAAGTTGCCGGCGTCGCTGTCGCCCACCGGGCCCGTGATCTGCAAGAGGCCCGCGTACACGCCGCTGCGGTCCAGGTCGGCGTGCAGGGTGTGCAGGTAGTGGCGGGCGGCGGCGGCTGCGGTGCCGATGTTGCCGAACGGCGGAGCTGGGATGCTGGCGTTGACCGGCAGGCCGAACAGGACCGCGCCGTCGCCGCGCTCGAGCATGCCGGGCAGTACCTGGCGGATCAGCGTGACCGGGGTGCGGAGCAGCAGGTCGAGGGGGAACTCGAAGGATGCGGCGTCCGCGTCGCGGACAGCGGTCGCGACGTTGAGCAAGTCGAGCCCGGAGGGTGCGTACTCCAGCACGTCGATCGGGCCGAATCGCGCGGTGATCGCCTCGATCATGCCGGGCAGCGCGTCGCGGTCGGCGAGGTCGCCGGCGAACCCGGCGGCCTTGATGCCGTCCGCGGCTAGTTCCCCGGTGTAGGCGTCCAGTCGTGTCTGGTTGCGGGCCACCAGGGCCACCTGGAACCCCTCCCGGCCGAACCGGCGGGCGACCGAGCGGCCCATGCCCGGGCCGACCCCGAACACTGCAATGGTCTTGGACATGCGGTTGTTCCCTTCAGTAAGTTGACGGGTCCGCGGAGCGGACGTACCGGGCCATCAGGCGACGAAGATCCTCAATAATGCTCAGACGCTCGACAGCGTCCATGGTCGGTCACTCTCCATTCGATTTCGTTGGTGTAGGCGCCTAACTCGCCCCGGGGGTGCGAACGGCGCCAGCCTCGGCGATCCGGCCCGATGCCCCCTCCAAGCGGACCGTGCGGTCATGTTTGATCGTAGCATGAAACCGGACCGTCCGGTCATGTTCGGCGCAGAATCTGACCGCGGGGTCCGTTTGGACTACACTTGGTCATGGACGAGGAGGACGCGATGACGAACCCGGCAGCGGTCAAGCCGCTGCGCAGCGATGCCGTGCGGACCAGGAAGCTTCTGGTAAGGGCGGCAAGCGAGGCATTCGCCGAACATGGCAGTGCGGTATCTGTCTCCCAGATCGCGGAGCGAGCCGGGATCGGCAAGGGGACCGTGTTCCGGCACTTCGCCACGAAGGAGGATCTTCTGGCGGCGATCGTCTACGAGAACATGTTCCTCCTCGTTGCGACCGGTGAGCGGCTTACGCAGGCAGAGGATCCGGCAGATGGACTGCGCCAGTTCATGAACGCCGCCGTCGAGTTGCAGGTCAATGACCGTTCCTTCTGCCAGGTCGCCCACGGGGAAGCTCGCGATCACCCCGAGGTGCGCAAAGGCCAGCAGATGCTGGACGCGGTCACCGAAGCGCTGACCGACCGCGCCCGCCGGCACGGAGCCATCCGCCAGGACATCACCGGGCAGGACGTCATGCTGCTGATGAGCGGGATCTACCAGACGGCATCCCCTCTGCTGGAGACGCAGCCACAACTGTGGCGGCGCTACCTACGCCTGGTCTTCGACGGCATGCAGGCCGGCACCGCACCGAACCTGCCGGGCCCACCACCACGGGCTGAAGCCGTCGCCGCTCCTGTGCCCGTTCTCCGCTAGCGGTCCGCGCATGCCTGGACCATCGGCCAGGCTTGCGGCAATGCCACTTACGGTAAGTTGATCCTCGGCCTGGACCTCGTCTGGGTGCCTGCGGGCCACGCACCAGCCGGTGACCCTCGGCGATCAGCGCCGTGTCCCCGGCCCCACGGTCCTGCTCGACGAGAGCGACCAGTTCGCCGCCCGCCGAAACCCGAGCGGTGCGGCGGGCCTCGATGAGGAGCATCAGCGCCAGCAGCCCGGCCACCTCACCGTCGTCCGGCATGAGGGCACGGATCAGGCGAGTGAGCCGGATCGCCTCGGCGGTCAGGTCGTGACGTACCGCTGGACGGCGGTCGCGAACGCCTCGGCCGCCGCCTCCTCGGCGATGTCGAGGTCACCGAAGCGCCTGGTCAGGGAGGCGACCACCCGCGCCCACTCCTCGTGGTGTGCCCGGGTGATCGCCTCCTCGACGTCGCTCACTGGAACGGCCGCACCTCAATCTTCCGATCGCAGACCTTCGACGCCTCGGCGGCGAGCTTGAGCGCGACATCCAGATCGGGGGCCTCCCACACCCAGACGCCGGCGAGGTACTCCTTCGACTCCACGAAAGGCCCGTCGCTGAACACCGCCTGCTCGCCCCGGTTGTCGATGACCGTGGCCGCGTCGGTGTCCGCGAGTCCGCCCGCGAAAACCCAGTAGCCCTCGGCGATCAGTCGTTCGTTGAACGCGCTGATGGCAGGCTGCCTGTCCGTGCTGCCGGGATTGCTCTTGTCATCAATCACGGAAACCAGGTACTGCATCTGAAGATCATCTCCTGTGGTGTCAAGACAGCGTGGTTCGGTGGTCAGGGACTTCAAGCCGTTGCATACCGCGGGCGCCCGGTCGGCCGGTAGACCTGGATCGACACGCCCTTCGAGTCGACCCGCGACTCGACCAGGTCGAGCGCAAGATCCGGACCGGTCTCCGGGAACAGTCTCGCGCCCTGGCCGAGGATCACCGGGATCACGATCAGAATCATCTCGTCGACCAGATCGTTCTCCAGCAGCCACCGGGTCAGGGCGCCACTGCCGTGCACCTGCAGTTCACCCCCGGGCTTGGCCTTCAGCTCGCTGATGGCCGCCGCGAGGTCGCCGCGGAGAACGGTCGTGTCCTCCCAACGCGGCGCGGTGAGCGTGGTCGAGGCAACGTACTTGGGGGCCTCGTTCAAGGCCACGCCGATGGGATGTGCGCGCATCTGGTCGATTGATCCCCAGGAGCCGGCGAACAACTCGTAGGTGCGCCGGCCGAACAGGAACGCCTCGGCGCGCTGGTAGGTCTGCGTGATGAACGTCCTGGTCTCGTCGTCGCCCTTCCCCCGGGCCCATCCGCCGCGCTCGAATCCGTTCCTGCGGTCATCCGACGAACCGCCGTTGCCCTGCATCACTCCATCGAGGGTGACCTGGGTCATGGTCGTCAGCTTCATGATCGCGGTTCCTTCACCTTGGTGCCGCCCCTTGCGGGCGGCCTCACCCCTGCTACGAACACCACCGCCCCGATCCGACACCGCCTCCCGCATTTCTTCGAAGAACTTTCCGGGACGCCGGTCGTCAGCGATCCGACGGCACGACGGCTTCGCGGCGACGGCGCTCCACTTCCTCGAGCGCGCCCAGCGCGGACGAGCTCTTGGACCAGATCGATCGCGAAGATCCTGACCAGTGGTGGCGGGCGTCGAACGGCTCGGGCGCGAGGGCAACCTCGTCGGTGGCGTAGCCGCACGCAAGGCCATCAACGCCGGCCAGACCATCCGCCCGCGGCCAAAGCCAGTCCGCCTCACTGCCCCGCTCACGCTGCACCACGCCGCACCGCAACAGAGCGCCGCCCTGGCGAATGGGCGCTGTGGCGCGACATCGCGGTCCGGACCGCCGGGTTCCCGGTGTCCGGGCTCGGCGTCTTCGGCTCGCGGGACGAGCAGGCCGGCCTGCGCGCGGTGGCACGTGATCCGCTTTTCCAGACGGCGGTCACGTGGCAGAACCGGGCCGCGACGCGCAACGCGGTCGCCAAGATCGCTGCCGGGGCCCCTGCCCCCGGCAGCCGTCAGCGGCAGCGGAAAGAGGCCGTCGCCAGCTACTGGCAGCGGTACTGCGCCAAGAATGGCTTTCTCACCGATCTGTCGCAAGCGACATTCAGGCGACAAGTGACCTGAGAAAGCGACATCAGAAATGAGAAGCTACACAACTATTAGTCATATTCTGGCCATGTCCACGAAGCGGCTGTAATGGCCCTGGAACGCGACAGTCACGGTGGCGGTCGGGCCATTACGGTGCTTGGCCACGATGAAGTCTGCCTCGCCTGCTCGCGGTGACTCCCGCTCGTACGCGTCTTCTCGATGCAAAAGTATCACGACGTCACTATCCTGCTCGATGCTCCCACTCTCTCTCAAATCGGCCAAAAGGGGACGCTTGTCGGTTCGCTGTTCGGGGCCGCGGTTGAGCTGGGCCACGGCGACGACGGGGACGTCTAGCTCCTTGGCGAGCAGCTTCAGCGACCGGGACATCTCAGAGACCTCTTGCTGGCGGTTCTCCACCCGCTTCGGAGAGCTCATCAGCTGCAGGTAGTCGATGATCACCAGGCGCAGGTCATGCCGCTGCTTGAGACGCCGGCACTTGGCCCGGATCTCCATCATCGACATGTTCGGCGAGTCGTCGATGAACATCGGCGCATCGACCACCTCGCTCATCCGCCGCGCCAGGCGGGCCCAGTCATCGTCGTTCAGATGGCCGGTGCGCATCGCGTGTAGCTGCACCTGCGCCTCGGCCGCGAGCAGCCGCATGGTGATCTCGTTGCGGCTCATCTCCAGGCTGAAGATCACCGAGGTGAGTCCGGCTTTCACCGACGCGGCCCGGGCAAGATCCAATGCCAGGGTCGAGTTGTGGGTCGGGATCATTGCCCGGCCGACCAAGTACATCTGATCGGAATTGTCGACCTGGACACAGCGCACTGGCACGCTCGGTATTACGCGTACGGCCGTGATGAACCGCTGACGCGTCCGTGGCGTGGTGCGCTGCGGCCGCCGCTCTTTGTGCATAACCCGCTTGCGTTCGAGCCAGAACACATCGTCGCTGGTAGTGAACGTGATCGTATAGGCAACCGATGAGTCCGGCGTCCGGCCGCGGACACGCTTCTGGCTCCAGCCACACCGGTAACCGAGGCTGTGCACAAGTTCACGAAAATCCTCCGCGAGCCGCCGGGAGGTGACGGCGAGATGAACCGAGCCGGTCAGGCCGACCGTGCCATCGGTATCGAGCAGCCCGGCCAGCAATGCGCGACGCTGCGGCTCCGAGGCACGCAGATACCGCGCCGGGATGTGCTTATCGCCGAGCACTCCGAGGCCGCGGAGGATGCCCGTGACAGACCCATCCGACGTTCGACAAGCCTGGCACATCCCAGGTGCGGAGATGCGGCCCCTAAAAGGCCTGCCGCACCGGGCACAGGCGGGCAGTTGCCGGCGGTGCCCGGCAGCGAACGCTTTGCGGCCGCACGCGCGACCGCACGTCATGACCTCAGACGTGGCCGGGATGAATTGCTTGCCACAGACCGGGCACGTCCTGGCAGCAGAAGCCACAGGCTGCCTCGTGCGGGGGAGTCGCAGGGCGTACTGAAGGCGGCTCTTTAGCTTCGGCGCTTCGAGACCCTGGCCTTCCACGAGCATGGCTATCTCGGGATCCGCGGATGTGAATTGTGCGCTGGAACTTGTGCCGTCACCCAGCCATACGCCGAGCACGTACGGTGGCAGCGGCAGGTCCGCGTCCGGCAGGCAGAGCGGAAGCGCAGTGGCGACCGAATGATTAGGGCGTACATCGCTGCCAACTCTCAGGGTCGCCGCGATCTGCTCCGTCGTGACAATAGGATCGTGTACGGCGGTGGTAGAGGCATTTTTGGGGCGCTCCGCCATATGAACCATTCTGGTGAGCAGCGAATGACGCGAGGCATAGGCGGGAGCATGCCAGCAGTAGGAACGCTGTGTGCCGACGGCCTCGACCAGAATCCTCTCCGGCGCCAAGCCGACGCCGCGCCCGGCAGTATGCATGATCGCGCGGAACTCCGGCCCGGTAGCAGCCAGGATCTCCCGGGCCGTGACCGGACGGTCGGGCTCACTGAGCGCGGCCTTCCAGGCGCTGAGCAACCGACGCCGCGACGAATCCGGCCAGTACCAGGAGGTGCGCGCCTCGGCCCTCTGCTGCCTGGCGGCGCGGGTGTCCGTTCGCCACTGGTGCTGAGCATCGGCAACGATCACGGTCCTGTCGTCGAACTTCACCTCGTAGCACGGCCGCCCCTCCATCACCTCGGTGGCCGCTAGGACCCTGGTGGGCTTCCCGTCCGCGCCCAGCAGCCAGTCCCCGGCCCGGACCTCGCCCATCGTCGTCCAGCCCGAGGGGGTTGGCAGCCGGGTATTAAGCGAAATGGCTTTGCCCAAAGCCGGTCTAGCAGCAATAACAACCATCTGGCCAGGGTGCAGGCCGTTGGTCAGGGCGTCGAGGTCGGCGAAGCCGGTGGGCACCCCGGTCAGCGCGCCGCCCCGGCTGCCGATGGCCTCGATCTCGTTGAGGGCGCCGGGCATGATCTCGGACAGCGACCGGTAATCCTCGCTGACCCGGCGGTCGGTGACCCCGTACACCTCCGCTTCCGCACGGTCGACGATCTCGTCGGCGTCCCCGTCGCCGGAGTACCCGAGCTGGACGATGCGGGTGCCGACCTCCACCAGGCGACGCAGGATCGCCCGCTCCCGCACGATGCGGGCGTAGTAGGCGGCGTTCGCGGCCGTGGGGACGCAGGCCATCAGCGTGTGCAGGTACGGCGCCCCGCCCACCCGCGCGATCTCGCCCCGCTTGGTCAGCTCGTTCGCGACGGTGACGGCGTCGGCCGGCTCGCCCCGGCTGTACAGGTCGAGGATGACCTCGTGCACGAGCTGGTGCGCGGGGCGGTAGTGATCGGCTGGCCGGATCACCTCGAGCACGTCGGAGATCGCGTCCTTGGACATGAGCATCCCGCCCAGGACGCACTGCTCAGCGGCGAGGTCGTGCGGCGGCGTCCGCTCGAATTCCCCCCCGCGGGGCGCTATCTCCGTGACGCTCACCGATGCCCACCTCCCCCATTGCGGCAGCATTCCCGCGACTTGACCGCGCGGCCATTGGCTCCGTTCTACCGGACGGCTCCGACAGTCTTGCCCCAGCGCAGGGCGACGTCCAGCGCTGCTGTGCACAGGCCTGTGGATAGCCTGTGCAGACACGCCGCCGTCGCTGTGCGCAGCGTGGGGATAGCGCTGTGGATATACCGGATCGACCGGCCGGAAGGGCGCTCCTGCCTGGGACTATGCCTTCCACCGGTTGTGCGCAGGAAAAAGTCCTGCCCTCGGGGGCCGTCCACAATGGCGAGAAGTTATCCACATTAGGAATTTCACGTCCGACGTTACATGCGAGCTCCCGGACGGCCACGCTGCGCCCACCGTCGATCCGCCCGTTTGGGGGACAGCCGGGCGCCGGACGCTCTAGGGTTCGAGCATGTGTTCGACAACAGCCGCGCGGATCGCCCTGATCAGCGGGGCCATCGAGGAACTGGCGGGCCGTGGCGCCGTGATTGGCCGGGCTCCGGCTGTTGGCACGACCGCAGCAGGTGACGACGTGGCGGACCGCCTGGCCGCGATCTGGGCGATGATCGCCGATGTCGATCCTGAACTGGCAAAGCGGCTGCCCGGCTACCTCGCGGCCGCAGACTGAACACCCCACTCATGGATGTACGCGAGGGCGATCCAGGGGCCGCCCAACGAGTACATTCACCGTACGCTCGCCCGGCCACGCGCGCTGGGCGCGCGGAGCCCGGCGCCGGTGACCGTTCAGACGCCGGTGACTATGACGTCGAGGGTGGCGGCCACCTCGGGGTGCAGCCGGACCGTCACCTGATGCGCGCCGACGGTCTTGATCGGGTTCTTGATCTCGATCCTGCGCTTGTCGAGCTCGGGGCCGCCTGCGGCCTTGACGGCGGCCGCGATGTCGGCCGGCGACACGGAGCCGAACAGCCGGCCGCCGCCGCCCGCGCGGGTCTCCAGGCGGACGTCGAGCGACGCGAGCCTGCTCGCAGCGTCCCTGGCGTCGCCGAGTCCCCTGATCTCGCGGACGGACCTCGCTCGCTTGATCAGCTCGATCTGCTTCTGCGCGCCGCGCGTCCAGTGCATCGCGAGCCCGCGCGGCACCAGGTAGTTGCGGCCGTAGCCGCCGGCCACCTCGACCACGTCGCCGGGGGCGCCGAGGCCGGTGACCTCCTGGGTCAGGATGAGCTTCATCGGCGTACCGCTCATCGGTGCGCTACCTTCCTCGGCAGTTATCGGGCCGTGCTCGTGTAGGGCAGCAGCGCCATCTCGCGCGCGTTCTTGATCGCGGTGGCGACGTCGCGCTGGTGCTGCGTGCAGTTGCCGGAGACCCGCCGGGCCCGGATCTTGCCGCGGTCGGAGATGAACTTCCGCAGCAGCCCCGTGTCCTTGTAATCCACGTGGGCGATCTTCTCCTGGCAGAACAGGCAGACCTTCTTCTTTGGCTTGCGAATCGGTGGTTTGGCCATCGTGGTGCTCCTTGGCAGAGCCCCGCCCGCGGCGGGGATGGTCGATGCGATCGGCTGGGTCGTGGTGGGCGTAGGTAGTCGTGGTGAGGCGCAAGTAATAGGCGTGGCGTGGTTCGGGCAGCGTCAGCAGGTCGCAGCAGCGACTCGCCAGCGGGTCAGAACGGCGGCTCGTCCGAGAACCCGTCGCCGCCCCCGGCATCGTTGGCCCACGGGTCGTCGGCTGCCGGGCGCCCGCCGCCTCCACCATACCCGGACTGGCCGCCGCCCCCGGACGGGCCGGACTGGCCGCCGCCGAAGCCGCCGCCGCCGGTGGACCGGCTGGACTTGGTCACCTTGGCGGAGGCGTTGCGCAGCGACGGGCCGACCTCGTCCGCCTCGATCTCGTAGACCGTGCGCTTCTCGCCTTCCTTGGTCTCGTACGACCGCTGCCGCAGCCGCCCGGACACGATGACCCGCATCCCGCGCTGCAGCGATTCGGCGACGTTCTCGGCCGCCTGCCGCCACACGTTGCAGGACAGGAACAGCGAGTCGCCGTCCTTCCACTCGTTCGTGGCCTTGTCGAGGTACCGGGGAGTGGAGGCGACGCGGAAATTGGCGACCGCCTGGCCGGTCGGCGTGTAACGCAGCTGCGGGTCATCGACAAGGTTGCCGACGATGGTGATCTGAGTGTCTCCTGCTGCCATCGGGTCCTCCCGGTCACTCGGGTGGCATCAGGCCAAGGCTCGCCGCCGGGCCTGCGTTCATTTCTTCTCTGGTCGGATGATCTTGGTTCGCAGGACCGCCTCGTTCAGGTTGAGCTGGCGGTCGAGTTCCTTGACCGTGTCCGGCTCCGCCATCAGGTCGATGACGGTGTAAATGCCCTCGGACTTCTTGTCGATCTCGTACGCGAGCCGTCGCCGGCCCCAGACATCCACCTTGTCGACGGTGCCGCCCCCGGTCGTGACGACGTTCAGGAACTGCTCGAGCGACGGCTGGACGGTGCGCTCCTCTAGCGAGGGATCGAGGATGATCATCATCTCATAGTGACGCATGCGCTTAACCTGCCTCCTCTGGACTGATGCGGTCACGGTCTCTCCGTGACAGGAGGAGCCACGCGTCGCCGCTGCCCTTGCCTGTACCGACCTTGCTGGTACGGCAGCGTCCCTGCGCGGCTGGGCCAGCCTACCAGCAGGCAACGACAGTCCCCGACCGCTAGGCTGTTCGCCATCGGCCGCGGCGGCGCGATTCCGGCTCGGCCGGCGTGGGAACAGACTAACCGGCGTGGGAACAGACTAAGTGGACAAGGTGCCCACCAGGTAGCGGTAGGGGGTCAATGCCATGCCCGAGGCCATCAGGAGCGGGTCCCGTGCTCGCCTGCCGCGCCTCACGCTGAACAGTGACGGCCAGCGGCATCCGCTGCAGAATGCCCTCACCGCGTTCACGTTCGCGGCCGGGATCGTGGCGTTCGCGGTCGGGTTCATCGTCCGCGCCCACCTGGTCGGCACGGTGCTCGGCCTCGCTGCTTTCGCCGTCGGCCTGTACGCGCAGATGATCTCCGCCACCAGGGAGCAGCGGGTCTTCATCATGGCCGGCATCATCGCCGCGTTCGTCGGCATGGGCCTGAGCATCGCGCACGGCGGCTTCGGCTGAGCGCAGGCCGCCCGCAGCCCGCGCTCGCTGACCATCCCCGACTGATGGCGGGCGTTAGGAGAACGGGGCTACTAGGCTCGGGGGCATGGTCCGCATCGGAGTCCACCTTCACGAGGGCGACCCGCTGGCCGCGGCGCGGGCGGCCGACGCCGAGGTCGTCCAGTTCTTCCTCGGCGACCCGCAGGGCTGGAAGGCCCCCACCTTCCCCGGCGAGCCCGCCGAGGTTCGCGCGGCCTTCGCCGCCGCGGGCGTCGATGCCTACATCCACGCGCCTTACGTGATCAACGTCGCCTCGCCCAACAACC
>Ga0209648_10006042_pt1 | contig 10422 bp, 8 predicted proteins | sample GraSoi2013_115cm_FD_185830 | JGI IMG/M metagenome (GOLD analysis project Ga0209648, IMG submission 185830) | Grasslands soil microbial communities from the Angelo Coastal Reserve, California, USA - Sample 9_17_2013_115cm (SPAdes) (version 2) | ecosystem: Environmental > Terrestrial > Soil >...
CGTCCGAAGCTATCACCGCCATGCTCGAAATATCCTAATCACGAGGAGGCGTTTTGCCTACAGCATCGAAACCCATATAGCATTCGTGGCTGCGACAGCCCCTGCATATTTTCGCGAGCCCCACGGCGGAATTTTGATGACCTGGTTTACAGCCGAGCAGCGCAAGATATTCGCAGGCATAGTGCTGGTTGTCGCGTGCTGCTTTCCGGCAGATGCACAGGAGCAGCGCCGCGGCTTTTACACGCCTCCGGCTGCCGATACCGTTCATGCGGTTGTCGCCGAACATGGCATGGTGGTCGCGCAGGAAAGGATGGCGGCACAGATCGGCGCCGATGTGTTGAGGCGGGGCGGCAATGCGGTCGATGCGGCGGTGGCAACCGGCTTTGCGATGGCCGTGACCTATCCGCGCGCCGGAAACATCGGCGGCGGCGGTTTCATGATCATCCACTCGAGGGAGCGCGGCGAGGACGTCGCCATCGATTATCGCGAGACCGCGCCGGCTGCGACCACGCCGGAGATTTTTCTTGGGTCCGATGGCAAGCCCGATATCGCGAAGTCACGCGACTCCGCACTCGGCATCGGCGTGCCCGGCACCGTCGCGGGGCTCGCCGTCGCGCTTGATAAATACGGCTCGGGCAATTTCACGCTTGCGGAACTGATCAAGCCCGGGATTGCGCTGGCAAACGACGGCACTGAAATCACTGACGACAGCGCCGACACGCTGCCGGATTGGCATCGGCGGCTGGCGCGCTGGCCCTCGTCGGCAAAGATCTTTTCCCGCACCGATGGTACGTCGCTGCGCGAAGGCGACAGGCTTGTTCAGACCGATCTGGCGGCGACGCTTTCCGCGATTGCCGAACAGGGGCCGCGCGGATTTTACGAAGGGCCCGTCGCTGAAAAATTGGTGAAGGCGGTTCATGACGCCGGCGGCATCATGACACTGGACGATCTGAAATCCTATCAGGCTGTCATCCGCGCGCCGGTGCGCGGCACCTATCGCGGTTACGACATCGTCTCGATGCCTCAGCCGTCGTCCGGTGGCGTCGTGCTGCTGGAGACATTGAACATCCTCGAAGGCTTTCCGATGCCTGAGATGAAGCAGGGCTCCGCGCCTTCGCTGCACGTCATGATCGAAGCGATGAAGCGCGCCTATGCCGACCGCGCGCGCTATCTCGGCGATCCCGCCTTCGTCAATGCGCCGATTGCAACCCTGATTGCCAAGGATTACGCGGCTAAGCAGCGCGCGAGCATCGATCTCGACCGCGCAACGCCGTGGACCGATGCGCTGTCGGCGACGCCGCCGCGCGAAGGGAGCAACACCACGCATTTTTCGGTTGTCGATGGCCGCGGCAATGCGGTCAGCAACACCTATACGCTGAATTTCAGCTACGGCGTCGGCCTTGTCGCTGACGGCACTGGCGTGCTGCTCAACAACGAACTCGACGATTTCACCGCAGCGCCCGGCGCGTCCAATGCCTATGGCCTCGTGGGATTCGAGGCCAACTTGCCCGGCCCCGGCAAACGGCCTTTGTCCTCGATGTCGCCGACCATCGTGCTGAAAGACGGCAAGCCGGTTCTGGTGACCGGCTCGCCCGGCGGCAGCCGCATCATCTCCACGGTGCTGCAGGTGATCGTCAACGTGCTGGACTACGGCATGGACCTCGCGGCCGCGGTGGCGGCGCCGCGCCTGCACCACCAATGGCTGCCGGATGAAGTGCGGATCGAGCGCGGTTTCGCCGACGACACGCTTGCAGCCCTGAGGGCCAAAGGCCATCGCGTGATCGAACCGCTTGGCCAGACCTCGGCCAATTCGATTGCCGTGACGGCGAATGGATTGCTCGGCGCTCCCGATCCGCGGACCCGTGGCGCGGACGCGGCGGGGCAATAGAGCGGTTGCGGATTGCGGATTTACCAGATGACAGCATCCGGGATCAGCGTAGGATTTCAGCACCCCGTGCAAACCGGCCCGCAGGGGCGAGCAAAGGCCAAAGGCCGGTCTGAAATTCTCCGGGGGGAACATCCATCATGAGCAAAGTCGAGCCGTCGGGCACGATCGAAATCGCCCCAATCGAAGATACCAGCCTCCTCGCATTCTATCGCGACATGAATCTGCCGGAGCGGCGGACGTTCTGGGCATGCGCGTCAGGCTGGGCGCTCGACGGCATGGACTTCATGATCTATCCGCTCGTGATCGGCACCATCATCGCGCTGTGGAAGCTCGATCCCGGCACCGCCGGCCTCGCCGGCACAGTGACGCTGCTGGCCTCGGCCGTCGGCGGCTGGCTTGGCGGCTATCTGGCCGACCGCATCGGCCGCGTCAAAACCTTGCAGCTGACGATCCTGTGGTTCTCATTCTTCTCGCTGGTCTGCGCCTTTGTGCAGAATTTCGATCAGCTGCTGATCGCCCGCGCGCTGCTTGGATTAGGTTTCGGCGGCGAATGGGCCGCGGGCGCCGTGCTGATGGGCGAAGCGATACGTCCGCAGTACCGCGGACGCGCGGTGGGCTCGGTGCAGTCCGGATGGGCGGTCGGCTGGGGCCTCGCAGTGCTGTCGCAAGCCATTCTGTTTTCCTATTTGCCGGCGGAAATCGCCTGGCGCTGGATGTTCGCTATCGGCGCGCTGCCGGCGCTGCTGGTGTTCTATCTACGACGCTTTGTCAAAGAGCCGGAAATCGCCGCCGCGACGCGTGAAAAGCAGGTGGCATCGGGCGACCGGCCCGCGCTGTGGGAAATTTTCGAAAGCCCCATTCTCAGGACCACGATACTGGCGTCGCTGATGGCGACGGGATGCCAGGGCGGCTATTATGCCATCACCTTCTGGGTGCCGCGCTTTCTCACCACCGAACGCAAGCTCTCTATCGTCAGCTCCACCGGCTACCTCGCGGCGCTGATCATCGGCTCGTTTGTCGGCTACCTGGTCGGCGCGTGGCTCGCCGACCGCATCGGGCGGCGCAACCTGTTCCTGATCTTCTCGATCGGCGCGATCGCCGTTGTCCTTCTCTACACCCAACTGCCGTTGACAAACGAGGTGCTGTGGCTGCTGGGCTTCCCGCTCGGCTTCTTCGCTTCAGGGTATTTCTCCGGCGTGGGCGCGTTCCTCACGGAACTCTTTCCGACCCGGCTGCGCGGATCGGGCCAGGGCTTCTGCTACAATTTCGGCCGCGGCATCGGCGCGCTGTTTCCGTTCCTGGTCGGCGCGCTCTCGACCTCGACATCGCTCGCCAACGCCATCGCAATTTTCGCGGTAGCGGCTTACGGTGTGTTCTTCCTCGCGGCCTTTGCGCTGCCGGAAACGCGCGGCAGGATTTTGCATGCGGATGCGTAGGGCATTTCGGGGACGAGATGCCTGAACTTTTGCTCCGTCGTTCCCTCCCCCCTTGTGGGGGAGGGTTAGGGAGAGGGGTAAGCCACACACACCGAACTCGCGGCCACCCCCCACCCCAGCCCTCCCCCACAAGGGGGGAGGGAGCCAATCGTCCCACGCGTCCATAACAGGAGTCTTTTAGATGACATCGCTCAAAGGCAAGACGCTGTTTGTGTCCGGCGGCAGCCGCGGCATTGGGCTTGCGATCGCGTTGCGCGCCGCGCGCGATGGCGCCAATGTCGCGATCGCCGCGAAAACCGCGGAGCCGCATCCGAAACTCAAGGGCACCATCTACACCGCAGCCGACGAGGTTCGCGCCGCCGGCGGCAAGGCGTTGCCGATCCTGTGCGATATCCGCGAGGAGGCCCAGGTGATGGCAGCGGTGGATCAGACCGTCGCCGAATTCGGCGGCATCGATATCTGCGTCAACAATGCGAGCGCCATCAGCCTGACCAATTCGCAGATGACCGAAATGAAGCGGTTCGATCTGATGATGGGCATCAACACCCGCGGCACCTTCATGGTGTCGAAATACTGCATCCCGCATCTGAAGAAGGCGGAAAATCCCCACATTCTGATGCTGTCGCCGCCGCTCGACATGAAGGCGAAATGGTTCGAACACTCGACCGCCTATACGATGGCGAAGTTCGGCATGAGCATGTGCGTGCTCGGCCTGTCGGCCGAACTGAAAACCGCAGGGGTCGCGGTCAACGCGCTGTGGCCGCGCACCACCATCGCCACCGCCGCGGTCGGCAATCTCCTGGGCGGCGACGCTATGATGCGCGCCAGCCGCACCCCGGAGATCATGGGCGATGCGGCCTATGTGATTTTCACAAAACCGTCGCGTGAGTTTACCGGGCAGTTCTGCATCGACGACAAGGTGCTCAGCGAAAGCGGCGTACGCGACTTTGAGCGCTACCGCGTCGATCCGTCAGTGCCCCTGATGTCGGATTTCTTTGTGCCCGACGACGACGCACCGCCGCCTGGCGTCACGGTGAGGGCGCTGCCTTCCGCTGGCGAGGTTCAGAAGTCGCGCTAGAGGCACACCGCAGTGGTTTCGCGAAAGCTTGTCGCAGGTGCGGTAATCCTGGCCGTGCCGATCGCGTTGTGCGCCATCTTCCGCCCCGACCGCGCCATTCGCGTCGCCACCGGCCTTGTGGCTCACAATGTCTGCTCGAAGAGCTTTGTCTCCGGGCTCGATCCGCAGACAGTGTTCGCAGAAACCATCGATCGTGCCGGCATCCGCCGGTTACGCTGGGGTCTGAAATATCATCTCGATCGCAGCGGCCAAACCGTCGAGGCGTCATTGGCGGGGTTGTTCGGCAGCCGCGCCGCGTTTCATGACGGGTTCGGCTGCGCTCTCTTGCACGGACCCGATGAACCCTACCTTCTCAAGAGCGATATCGACACGTTGAAAGCGCCAAAAAATCCGCCGCTACTGGCGGAGATTGCCGGCGCAGCCATTGTCGAACCGTCCGATCCCGGATTGAAGGCCGCGCTCGATCACGCCTTCGAGGAACCCGCGACGCCGCCGTTTCGAAGAACCAAGGCGGTGGTTGTGGTGCATGACGGCGCCGTGATTGCCGAGCGCTATGCCGATGGCATCGGCATCGATACGCCCCTGCTTGGTTTCTCCATGACCAAGTCGGTGGTCAACGCCGTGCTCGGCATTCTGACGCAACAAGGCCGCATCTCCCCGTCGCTGCCGGCGCCGATTGCGGAATGGCGCGGCGCTGCCGACCCGCGCCGCGAGATTGAGGTCGAGCACCTCATGCGCATGACATCGGGTCTTGCGCTTGACGAGACCAATTCCGGCTTCGATCCCGCCAGCCAGATGGTCTACCTGCACAACGACATGGCCGGATTCGCGGCGAAGGCCGCAATCCTTGCGCCACCGGGAACGCGGTGGGCTTACAGCAGCCATTGGCGCGGATCATCCGCGACACCGTCGGCGGTCCCGAACAGACACTGGCATTCGCGTGGCGCGAGCTGTTCAACCCGTTGGGGATGCGAAACGTGACGCTGGAGTTCGATGCCACCGGCACGCTGCAGGGATCGTCCTACATGCTGGCAAGCGCCAGGGATTGGGCGCGATTCGGATTACTCTATCTGAACGACGGGGTGATCGGCGGCCGGCGTATCTTGCACGAAGACTGGGTGGATTTTTCAGCCGCCGCGACGCTCGATACCGACTACGGCGCCGGCTTCTGGACCAATCGCAGCGAGCACGAACATGCAAAAGGGCGCGTCAGGCTCGGGATTCCGCGTGACGCGTTTTTTGCATCGGGCGATCTCGGCCAGCGAATCGTCATACTGCCGTCGCAGCATCTCGTGATCGTTCGTCTCGGCGATTCCGTCGATCCCACCGGCGATATCCGCGGTCTCGGGCGCCTGGTCAAGGAAGTGATTGCAGCCACGCAGCATTAATCCGGGATTTTGTAACTCAACCTGATCCGCTTCTCCGCCAGCTATACGGGACGCACAACCTCTGATACTCTTCCATGAGGTTAGCGTAGTCAGGATAGCGTTTATTTTGAAGAGCGAATTTCCGGGGATTGTCGTCAGTACCCGACGACCCCGGCGCGTTCTGCGTTGAGCAACTTCTAAAGGGACAGCCATGCGTAACTTGATACCGAACTCGTTCAGCCCCTCGCGACGCGATCTGCTGGTGGCGACGGCAGCAACAGCTGCATCCGCGGTCTTTCCCGCTCGTGATGCACGGTCACAACCGCCAGCCCGGCATCGCAGGCTGAACCTGTCCGATCCTGGTGCGGCCGCAACGCTCGCAAGCTACAAGAAAGCCATCCAGGCCATGCTCGATCTGCCTCCGAGCGATCCCCGCAACTGGTATCGCCAGGCATTCACTCACACGATCGATTGTCCGCACGGCAATTGGTGGTTCCTGGTCTGGCACCGCGGCTATATCGGCTGGTTCGAACAAATTTGCCGCGAATTGAGCGGCGATCCGAACTTTGCGTTGCCTTATTGGGATTGGACGAAAGAACCTCGCGTTCCCGCAGTGATGTTCGATGACGTGCTCACGCCGACACATTCGTCCTTCATCGGTAGTTTCAGCGAATTCGAGGCGCAGTTCAAAGGTCCCATCGCCCAGCTGGATTGTTGGAAATCCGGCCCGCCATTCGATCCCGAGAGCAAGTACGCGCAGCTTCTTGTCCGGGGGCTCCGCTTTCCCGACGATCTTTGGTTCGATATCAACAAGGACCCGCGTGGCGCGCTCTTTTTCGACCGCGACCATGCGCGAGGCCTGACGAAAGATAAACCGGACTTCGATACCAAGACCACGCTGGCGGTCTCGCAAGGTATGCTGCTGGACGCGCTTTCGCCGCGGGATTTCATCACCTTCGGTAGTCCGAAGACCTTTGCGCATAGCGGGCTGACCGGATTTGGGATCCTTGAGGGGCAGCCGCACAACAAGGTCCACAACTGCGTAGGAGGCGTCTTCACCGACGCGAACGGGCATACGACCGACCGCGGCGGCTTCATGCAGGCCAATCTCTCTCCGGTCGATCCGCTTTTCTTTCTGCATCACGCCAACATCGACCGGCTGTGGGACGTCTGGACCCGGAAGCAGCAGGCGCGCCGCTACCCCATCTTGCCGGACGGATTTCCAACACAACCCGGCGGGCAAATCCCCAAAGGCTCGGACTACGAGCTTTGGGCGGGCGAGCCGTTTTTGTTTTTCGTAGACGCAAAAGGAAATCCGGTCGGTAAGACCCAGGCGGGTGATTACGCGACGATCGGAGATTTCGATTACGACTATCAGCCCGGCTCGGGCTGCCGTTCCGCAGACCCAAAGCTTCAGCGCAGGGGCCGCGACACTGTCGTCAGGCTCGAAAGACGGAGGCACCGTAGCGCTCCCGTCCGCCCTGTTCAGCGCTGGCACCGACGCCCCCAAACTATTCGCGAAGATCACGCTTGCGCTCCCGCCGCTTTCCCATGCGGGGGACATCGCAGTCACGGTTGACGCGCCCGGCAGCGGTTTGTCGACGCCGGGCAACACGATCACTTTATCGATGTTCGGCCATCACACTATCCAGGGCCCTGTGACATTCACCATTCCGCTCAGAGAACCGTTGAAGGCGATCCGTGCAAACAAACGCACGACTCTGAACGCATTGAACTTTCGGGTTCAGCCCGCAGCGGCGCCTCCACAGCTGCATGCTCATGCGGCAGACTCCAAGGCGCAGGTCCTTTCGATCGTGGTCGAGGCTCACTAGCTAGCTCAGATGTCTCTCCGTTCGCGATGCTTTTTATGGCTCGCTTTGGCGATCGTGTGCGCCGTGCCGCATCCGGCGGGAGCGCAGCGGGCGAATGCGGTCGCCCTCGAGAGAGACGACACGGTCGAACTCATCTTGCCAAGAGCCGCTGGGGCCGACGAAGCTGTCTGGCTGCGCAAGGGGTTCAGAGATCGTGGTCACGACCGAGAGAGGCGATCTCGTCGGAACCGCCTCGGCATTCGGCGCATCTGGAACTCAAGACGCCGCCTACCTGCTCCCGCTTCCAGCCAGCGCGATCGTCGATGGACGAGTCCGGTTACGCCTTGCGATCGACGAACCGGGATCGGGAAGGCGTCCCGTTAAAGCAGGAGAAGTTCTCGGCATCGAACTGACTTACGTCCCCGTTTCCAAGTAGCGGAAGACTAGCCAGGACATCAGCGTCCGACCGAATACGGTCCGCCCTTCTCAAGCGCACGCTTGTAGGCCGGGCGGGCGTGAATGCGTTCGAGAAATGCCATCGCCCTGGGGTGACCTTGCTCAAGCCCGCCGCGCGCCGCGGCGGCCTCGAGCGGAAAACTCATCTGGATGTCGGCGGCGGAGAATTCACTGCCGGCGAACCATTCGCTCTTGCCGAGTTCGCCTTCCCAGAACGCCATGTGCTGCTTGAGCTGCGGATTGACCAGCGTAGTCAGCGCCTGATTGGCGACCTTGCGCACGAGCGGGCGCAGCAGCGCCGGCGCGCGCTTCGGCATCAGGGTGAACAACAGCTTCAGCAACAGGGGCGGCATCGCCGACCCCTCGGCGTAATGCAGCCAATAAGTATAGCGCAGCCGCTCCGGCGTTTTGGGTGGCGGTATCAGGCGCCCCTCGCCATAGGTGTCGATGATGTATTCGGCGATCGCGCCTGATTCCGCGATGGTGTTGCCATTGTCGGTAATGACAGGCGATTTTCCGAGCGGATGAATCGCGCGCAGCTTCGCCGGCGCGCGCATATCCGGCTGACGCTGATAGCGGACGATCTCGTAAGGAAGCCCAAGTTCTTCCAGCAGCCACAGCACGCGCTGGGAGCGGGAATTATTGAGATGATGGACGGCGAGCATGGCGATTCCCCCAGTGGCTTTTGGCCCGGCGCTTGGTCGTGCCAGCCGGGCACTGGAAAGTCGAGATGCCCCAGCGCGCCATATATTACCCGGATATTATTGACAAAACTAATTTACCCGGATAATACTTGTCCCAAGAATTGAGGAGTTTTTCCATGAATCCAGGGTTTGAAGTCGCTTACATCGCTTTCGATGGGGACCGCTGCATCGCGACCGGCGATCTCCGCGACGTCGCCCGCGCGGCGAAGGAAACGCTCGATCGGCACAAGGATGCGTCGATTCTCGTCTTCGATGGCAGAACCAGCGGCCGGATCGATATCGATTTTCGCGGCACCATTGACGATGTCCTGGCGCGATTGCCTAAGATCGCCGGCGCGCCCGCCGCAGTCGACGATGCTGCGCAGCCCGCACCGCGCGGTCCTGGCCGTCCGAAACTGGGCGTGATCGCGCGCGAAGTCACGCTGCTGCCGCGGCATTGGGAATGGCTGGCGCAGCAAAGCGGCGGCGCTTCGGTCGCGCTGCGCAAGCTGGTCGACGAGGCAAGACGCGCCAACAAGGATAAGGACCGGATCAGGCACGCGCAGGAAGCGGCCTATCGCTTCATCGCGGCGATGGCGGAAAACAAGCCGCACTACGACGAAGTGGCGCGCGCGCTGTTCGCAGGCGATGCCGAGCGATTCGAGGCATGGACGGCGTCCTGGCCCGCCGACGTGCGCGATCATGCGCGCCGGCTCGCCGCGGCGGCGTTCGAGCGCGCGGCCTCGCACGAGAGCGTAGCCGGTTGATCCCGTGGACGTTGACCGATAGGCTGGTTGAAATGATAGCGATCATATAAGAACCCCGTCACATCTTCAGGGAGACCGCCGTGAGCCCCATCGCCCCGCAATTCATGTTCGATTTCGGCAGCCCCAATGCTTTCCTCAGTCACGAGGCGATCCCGGCGATCGAAAAGCGGACCGGCGTGAAATTCGAATATGTGCCGATTCTGCTCGGTGGCATCTTCAAGGCTACCAACAACAAATCCCCTGCCGAATCCCTTGCCGGCATCAAGAACAAGCGCGAGTTTCACGCGCTGGAGACGGAGCGATTTGTGAAGCGTTTTCACGTCAAGCCCTACACGCCGAATCCGTTCTTTCCGGTCAACACCCTCAACCTGATGCGCGCCGCCGTCGCCGCGCAGTTCGAGGGCGTGTTCGAGAAATACGTCGACGCGGCGTTTCATCACATGTGGGGGGAGCCTAAGAAAATGGACGATCCCGAAGTGGCGCTCAAGGCCTTTGCGGCGTCCGGCCTCGACGCGGCAAAACTGTTCGCCCGCGCGCAAGCACCCGACGTCAAGGCGAAGCTGATCCTGAACACCCAATCCGCGGTCGAGCGCGGCGCGTTCGGCTCGCCCACCTTCTTCGTCGGCAACGAAATGTTTTTCGGCAAGGAGCAGCTGCGCGAGGTCGAGGAACTGGTCTCGGGCAGTTGATATCGTCATTGCGAGCCAACGGGTCGGCGCAAAGCGCCGCCCGACGAGAAGCAATCCAGTCTTTACTTGGAGAAAGGCTGGATTGCTTCGCTGCTTACGCTCTCGCAAGGACGTTGCCTAAGCCACGCTCAGAACGAGGCTGTCAAATCTGGTGGAGAGCCTAGAATGCAGAAACGCAACGCAACGGTCGCGGTGATCGGCGCCGGAGACTATATCGGCGCCGAGATCGCAAAGAAATTCGCCACTG
>Ga0209648_10006046_pt1 | contig 10418 bp, 10 predicted proteins | sample GraSoi2013_115cm_FD_185830 | JGI IMG/M metagenome (GOLD analysis project Ga0209648, IMG submission 185830) | Grasslands soil microbial communities from the Angelo Coastal Reserve, California, USA - Sample 9_17_2013_115cm (SPAdes) (version 2) | ecosystem: Environmental > Terrestrial > Soil >...
TGATCTCCTCGCCCCGCCGGTCGATCGCCGCCCAGACGCGCTTCTTGAGCTCGTCCCTCGTCATATCGCTCCTTTCGGGAAAACGCCTCGTCCGGCATACCATAGTGCCGGAGGGACGGGAGGAAAACATGGAATTCCATCACGTGATGGAGGCCGCGGGCGTCCTCGTCCTCGGGCTCGTCTTCTACTCGTACACCTTCCGCTGGCGCGGGCCCTGGGGCCGGCTCGACTCGCGGGCGCATCAGGCCGTCAGCGGGCTCGCCTTCGGCGGGCTCGCGGTGGTCCTGATGATCTCCCGCATCCAGGTGAGCAGCGAAGGCTACTTCATCGACGCCCGGGCCGTGCCGATCGCCCTCATCGGCCTCATCGAGGGCTGGCCCGCCGCGCTCCTGGCCTCCGCGGTCGCCTCGTGCTACCGGAGCTGGCTCGGCGGCGCCGGCGCCGTGGCGGGCGTCCTCGGAATCGTCGGCATCGGCGTGGCGGCGAGCCTCGTCCACGTCTGGGCGCGCCGCGGCGGCGGCGCCAAGGCGCGCCACGCGCTCGCGCTGGCGGGCGCCGCGTTCGCCGTGACGTTCCTCTCGTTCGTGGTGCTGGGCACCCACGGGTTCGAGCTGTTCCGCCCCGTCGCCTTCCCCTTCTTCGCCCTGAGCTTCGTGGGGATCGGGCTCGGCGCCTACCTGTTCCGGGACGTGGTCGAGAGCCGCACCGCCGAGACGGCGCGCCGCGACGCGGCCGAGCTGCGCGCGGTCACGCTGCTGGCCCGCGCCGCGGCCCACGAGATCAACAATCCGCTCACGATCGTCATGGGCGGGGTCGGCCTGGTCGGCAAGCGCCTCCCGGCGGACAGCGAGGAGGCGCAGTGGCTCGCGCGCGCCACCGACGGCGCCCAGCGCATCAAGGAGATCGTGGAGCGCATGAACAACATCACGCGCGTCGCCGAGATGCCGGTGCAGGGCATGCTGCCGCCGATGCTCGACATCAGGAAGTCGGGCCAGAAGAACTGAGCCGCGCGCTCAGCGCCCCGCGAAGCGCGCGGGGAGGAAGTCGCCCACCTCGAGCCCGGGCTTGCCCGTCGTGATCCAGTCGGTCATGACCCGCGCGCTGATCGGCGCGAGCAGGATCCCGTTCCTGAAGTGCCCCGTGGCGAGCCAGAGCCCCTCGATCCCCGGCCACGGGCCCAGCACCGGCAGACCGTCCGGCGCCCAGGGCCTGAACCCGCACCAGGTGCGCGCGATCGGGAGCTCGCGCAGCGAGGGCACGAGCTCGATCGCCCCGCGCAGGAGGGAGCTGATCCCTTCCACCGTCACCGCGCGCTGGAAGCCCGCCCGCTCCACCGTCGCGCCGATCAGGAGCTCGCCCGAGGGCCGCGGGACCAGGTAGGCCTCGCCGTGGACGCAGTACGTGAGGACGGGCGGCGTGTGGACGAGCGCCACCATCTGGCCGCGCCGGGGCTCGATCGTGAGCCGGACGCCGAGCGGGGCGGTGAGCTCCGACGTCCACGCTCCGGCGGCGAGGAGGACCGCGTCGCCCTCCACGCGCTCGCCGCCGGCCTCGACGGCGCGCGCGCGGTCGCGCTCGACCACCACGCGCGACACATTCGCGCCCACGCGGATCTCGACGCCCGCGCCCGCCGCCGCCTGGGCGTAGGCGATGACGAGGCGCTGGTTGTTGAGCCAGTGGTCGCCGCGGACGAAGACCGCCCGCTGCACCTTCGGCGAGAGCGCCGGCTCGAGCTCGTGGAGGGCCCGGCCCTCGAGCACCTCGACGCCGAACTCGGGGGCGAGGGCCCACGCCTCGGGCGCCTTCTCGGTGAACGAGAGCGGGTAGAGGGTCCCGCGCGTCACGTGCTCGACGTCGATCCCGGTGCGCTCGCGCAGCTCCTTCACGACGTCGGGGTAGAGCCGCCAGCTCGCGAGCGCGAGCCGGCCAAAGGCGGACCGCGCGGACTCGCCGAGCGGGGCGAGGAGCCCGGCGGCGGCGCTCGAGGCCTCGGCGCCGGGCGTCGAGCGCTCGAAGAGCACCACCTCCGCGCCGGCCTTCGCGAGCTCGTACGCCGTGGCGCAGCCGATGATCCCGCCGCCGACGACCAGAACTCTCACGACGCGGCCAGCGCGTCGAGGAACCGCCGCGTCGCGTCGGCCGGCGAGTCCGCCGCGAGGATGGCGGAGATCGCGGCGACGCCTCCGGCCCCGGCGCGTCTCAGCTCACCGACCCGCTCTGGAGTGACGCCGCCGATCGCGATCACCGGGATCGTCACGGCCCGGGCGACGCGCGCGAGCGCGTCGAGCCCCTGGGGCGGCCCGTAGGAGCGCTTGGACGGCGTCTCGTACACCGGGCCGAAAACGAGCCAGTCGGCGCCGCCGATCTCGGCCTCGAGCGCCTCGGGGAGCGAGTGGACCGAGGCGCCGATCCGGAGGCGCTTGTCCACGAGGGCGCGGATGTCCTTCACGGGGAGCGAGGTGGACGTCCGCTGCACGGCGTCGGCGCCGGCGGCGAGCGCCACGTCCACCCGGTCGTTCACGACGAGGAGCGCCCGCATGTCGAGGGTGAGGCCGCGTAGCCGGCGACACAGGAGCGCGAGCTCGGCGGCGCCGAGGTCCTTCTCCCTCACCTGCACCGCGGGGAGCCCCGCGGCGAGGCACTCGCCCACGAGCGTGACGAGCTCGCGACCGCGCGTCTGCGTGCGGTCGGTGACGAGGGTGAGCCTCAGCTCGTCCAATCGGGCACGCCCTCGAGCGGCGAGGACGCGGTCGCGTAGAGCTTCTTGCTGATGCGCCCCGAGCGGTAGGCGAGCCGTCCCGCCTCGACGGCGAGCCTCATCGCCCGCGCCATCTCGACGGCGTCGCGGGCGCCCGCGATCGCCGTGTTCATGAGGACACCGTCGCAGCCGAGCTCCATCGCGATCGCGGCGTCCGACGCGGTGCCGACGCCCGCGTCCACGATGACGGGGACCGTGACCGTCTCGAGGATGATCTTGATGTTGTACGGGTTGCGGATGCCGAGGCCCGAGCCGATCGGGGCGCCGAGGGGCATCACGCACGCGGCGCCCGCGTCCTCGAGCCGCTTGGCGATGACGGGATCGTCGTTCGTGTAGGGCATCACGACGAACCCCTCGCGCGCGAGCGTCTTCGTCGCCTCGAGGAGGCCCTGGACGTCGGGGAAGAGCGTACGCGCGTCGCCGATGACCTCGAGCTTCACCATCTCGCCGAGCCCGGCCTCGCGCGCGAGGTACGCGGTGCGGACCGCCTCGTCGGCCGTGTAGCAGCCGGCGGTGTTCGGCAGGAGCGTATAGCGCGTCGTGTCGAGGTGGTCCAGGAGCGACTCGCCCGAGGGCAGGCTGACGCGCCGGAGCGCGACCGTGACGATCTGGGCGCCGGAGGCCTCGTGCGCCTCCTTCATGATCTCCATCGACGAGTACTTCCCCGTGCCGACGATGAGCCGCGACGAGAACTCCTTGCCGCCGAGAACCAGGTTCGTGTCACTCATGATCAACCTCCACCCATCGGCCGGACGATCTCCACCTTGTCGCCCTCGCTGAGGCGCGTCGCCGCGTAGGCGCTCTTCGGCGTGACTTCGCGGTTCACCGCGACGGCGGTGAACTCGCGCTTCACGCCGAGGTGCGTCAGCAGGCCGTCCACGCTCAGGCCGTCGGCGACCTCGTGCTCCTTGCCGTTCACCACGATCTTCATAAGCAAAACGGCCGCAACCCTCGTGGGGTGCGGCCGCATTCGGTCTCGCGCTCGCCGTGTTCCCTTCGCTGGGATTATCCAGAGCAGGTTCGAGGGGTCCCGGGCCGCACCCGGTTCTCAGGAATCCTCCCCCCACGGCGACACCCGGAGTATACCACCGCGCGCGGGCACCTTCCGGCGCGCGTCTTCATCGGGCCTCCGTGATGGCCGTGACGGCCGCGGGGTTCTCCAGTGACGAGAGGTCGCCCGGCTCTTTGCCGAGGTAGGTCGCGCGGATCACCCGGCGCATGATCTTGGCGCTCCGGGTCTTCGGGAGGTCGCGGGTGAAGAGCACGCGCTCGGGCTTGAGCGCCTTGCCCATCTGGTGCGCGACGCGCTCGACGAGCTCAGCGCGAAGCGCGTCGCCCGGCGTCTCGCCGGGGCGCAGCACGACGAAGCAGACGATCGCCTCGCCCTTCACCGCGTGGGGCACGCCGATGACGCCGGCCTCGGCGACGGCGGGGTGACCGACGAGTACGGACTCCACCTCGGCCGGGCCGAGGCGCTTGCCCGCGATCTTCAGCGTGTCGTCCGAGCGCCCCTGGATGAACCAGAACCCGTCGGCGTCCACGTATGCCCAGTCACCGTGGACCCAGACGTCCTTCCAGCGCGACCAGTAGGTGTCCTCGTAGCGCTCCGGGTCCTTCCAGAAGCCCTGCGTCATCCCCGGCCAGGGCGCCTTGACGACGAGCTCGCCCACCTGGCCGCGGACCGGCTTGCCGTCCTCACCGAAGCAGTCGGCGGCCATGCCCGGAATGGGGCCGGCGAACGAGCACGGCTTGATCGGCGCGATCGGGAAGCAGCCGAGGATCCCGCCCGAGATCTCGGTGCCGCCCGTGTAGTTGATGATCGGCACGCGCGCCTTGCCGGCGTTCTCGAAGAGCCAGCGGTAGGGCTCGGGGTTCCAGGGCTCCCCGGTCGAGCCGAGGATCCGGAGCGACGAGAGGTCGTGGGCGTGGACGTGCTCGGGGCCGTGCGGCATGAGCGCGCGCACCGCCGTCGGCGAGAGCCCCATCACCGTCACCTTGTGGCGCTCGGCGAGCGCCCAGAGCCGGTCGGGCTTCGGGTAGTCGGGCACGCCCTCGAAGACGACGGCGGTCCCGCCGTGGAAGAGCCCCGCGGTGATCAGCATCGGGCCCATGAGCCAGCCGAGGTCGGTGAGCCAGAAGAGCCGGTCGCCCGGGCCCACGTCCATCAGGTAGCCGAAGTCGTGGGCGCACTTGACGAGGAAGCCCCCGTGCGTGAGCACGGCGCCCTTCGGCCGCCCCGTCGTCCCCGACGTGTAGATGATGAGGCACGGGCGGTCGGCGTCGACCGCCAGCGCGTCGCACCGGTCCGGTTCCTTCGCCACCAGATCGTGCCACCAGAGGTCGCGCCCCGCGGCCCACGGGATGTCGCGGCCGAGCCGCCGGTAGACGATCACGTGCTGCACGCTCGGCGACATCGCGACGGCCTCGTCGGCCGTCTCCTTCATCGGGACGACCGCGCCGCGCCGGTAGAAGCCGTCGGCCGTGATCAGGAGCTTCGCCTCGCAGTCCTGGAGCCGCGAGGCGACGGCCTGGGCGCCGTAGCCCGAGAAGCACGGCGTGTAGATCGCGCCGATCCTGACGACCGCGAGCGTCGCGATCGCGGCCTCGGGCGACATCGGCAGGAACACGCCCACGCGGTCGCCCTCGCCGATTCCCAGACGCTTCAGGGCGTTGGCGAGCCGGTTCACCTCGCGCGCGAGCTCGCGGTAGCCGAGCGTACGGCTCTGGCCGTCGTCGCCCTCCCAGATGATCGCCGGCTGGTCGCCGCGCCCGGCGTCGAGGTTCCGGTCCACACAGTTGTCGGCGAAGTTCATGAGCCCGCCCGGAAACCACCGGGCCCACTGGATGCCGCGCGAGACGTCGCGCACGCGCGTGTACGGCCGCGTGAAGCGCACGCCGAGGTCGCGGACGACCGCGTCCCAGTACCACTCGGGGTCCTCGATCGAGCGCCGCTGGAGCTCCTCCAGCGACGCGATCTTCTGCGCCCGCATGAAGCGCGCGATGCGCGAGCGCTCCGCGTACTCCTTCGTGGGTCGCCAGACGATCTCGCTCGTGCCGGTCTCGGTCATCGGCTCCTCCCCGACAGGGGGAGTTTACCCCACGAACTCCATGAGCAGTCCCGGGACGGGGACGAGACGGCGGCCGACGGGATCGGGCGCGAGCCGCAGTCCTTCGAGCGCGTAGGCGCCGAGCAGCGGCGTCGCGTCGGGCTCGCCGAAGACGTAGAGCGTGACGACCACGCGGTCGCTCACACGGATCCAGGCTTGCCCGATGTCGCGCTCCACGCGCCGGCCGTCAGCCAGCACGAACGTGTCACGCGCTTGGGGTGTCACCCCGAGCCGCCGCAGCAGCGGCGCCGGCACGCTCGTGTAGGTCGCGCCGGTGTCCACGAGCGCCTCGACCGTCTCCCAGCGCTCGCCCGCAGCGTCGCCGATCTCGATCAGCACCCTGAACGTCCCCATGGCCCCGAGGCTACCCGGCGGCACGACACAAGGCAATGCATCGAATCCGATACGGGGCCGACGGTCGTAAAGCGTCCGGCCGCCGGTGATAGAATCCGCGCCGTGGCGCTCGAGGTGCCCGATAGCTGGGGACTCGCGGGGAAGGTCGCCGTCGTGACGGGCGGGGGCGCGGCCGGCGACGGCATCGGCAACGGCCGCGCCGCCGCGATCCTCCTCGCCCGGGCGGGCACGCGCGTGGTCGTGGTGGACCGCGACGCCGCCCTGGCGAAGCGGACGGTCGAGATGATCGCGGCGGGCGGCGGCGAGGCGATCGCCGTCGAGGCCGACGTCACGCGCGCCGCCGATTGCGCCGCGATGGTCGAGGCGGCGCTCGAGCGTTACGGCCGGCTCGACCTCCTCGACAACAACGTCGGCATCGGCAGCCGCGGCTCCGTCGTCGACGAGAGCGAGGAGAGCTGGCGCCGGGTCATGGACGTCAACCTCCACAGCATGTTCCTCACCGCCAAGCACGCCATCCCCGCCATGCGGCGGGCCGGCGGCGGCGCGATCGTCAACGTGTCGTCGATCTCCGCGCTACGGCCGCGCGGGCTCACCGCGTACTCCGTCTCCAAGGGCGCGGTCATCGCGCTGACGCGGGCGATGGCCGTCGACCACGGCCCCGAGGGCATCCGCGTCAACTGCGTCGCGCCCGGTCCCGTCTACACGCCCATGGTCTATCAGCGCGGCATGAGCGCCTCGGCGCGCGAGCGGCGGCGCAAGGCCTCGGCGCTCGGGGTCGAAGGCACCGGCTGGGACATCGGCCACGCCGTGCGCTTTCTCCTGTCGGACTTCGCGCGCTACGTCACCGGCCACACGCTCGTCGTGGACGGCGGCACGTCGCTGACGGCGCCCGAGCGCGACTCCCGGTGACGCGCCGGCGCACCGCGCTTTCCTCGACGCCCGGCGGGTCGCGGCGCGCGTCACGCGGTCTTGCCGACCCGCCGCCCGCCAGCTATAGTGCCTGCCACCTTGCTGGATCTCTACTGCGAGCGCGTCGGCCCGGGCCTGTGGGCCGAGCCCATGAACGCCTCGAGCAACATCGCCTTCTTCCTCGCCGCGTGGGCGGTCTGGCGCCTCGTGCACCGCGTGGGTCCGCAATCGCCCGACGTGTGGCTCCTGTTCGCGCTGCTCGTCACGATCGGGGTCGGAAGCAGCCTGTTCCACACGTTCGCCACGTGGTGGGCCAGAATCCTGGACGCCGGACCGATTCTCCTCTTCCAGCTCTGGTACGTGTGGCTCTACAGCCGGGAGCTCATCAAGATGAGGCGCGGCTACGCGGCGGGACTCCTCGTGGGATTCGTCGTGGGCGCGTACCTCGGCCGACAGTTCCCGCAGATCCTCAACGGCTCGCTGATCTACGCGCCGGCCTCCTTCTTCGTGGTCGCACTCGGGGTCTATCACGCTCGCACGCGCTCGCGTGAGCGGTTCCTCTTGCTCTGGGCGGCGGGGGTGTTCCTCGTGGCCTTCTTCTTCCGCACCATCGACAACGCGGTGTGCCCCTCCTTTCCCACCGGGACTCACTTCCTCTGGCACCTCCTGGTTCCGGTGGTGCTTTACCTCTCGGTCCGAGGCCTGCTCCTGAGCCTGCCGCGGCCTTTGCCCGCGGCCTGAGCCCGGCGTGCACCCGGAGCAGCGGGCGACTCGCGGCGTGACGAAGCTCCACGAGGCGATCAGGCGCGGGACGTATCCGCTCCACGTCGCGGCCGAGTTCGGCCAGGCGGCCGCCGCGCGTGTGCTCGTGGACGACGGCGCCGACGTCGGGCTCCGCAACGCGGAGAATGACGCGATCGCCCTCTGCTGGGCGGCGTTCTTCGGCCGTCCCGACGTCGTCGCGGTCCTCCTGCAGGCGGGCTCAGCGCCGAGCCAGCGCAACAAGCATGGCCTGACACCCCTCGGATGCGCGATGGGCGGGACTGAGGGCCGGTGGACGCGGTTCTCCGACGCGACGGCGAGCGACTGGCAGCGAGCGGCGGAGATCATTCGAGCGTACGACGGAGAGGAGTGAGCCCCCGATGAGCGATCTCGCGCGCGGTTCCCTGTTCCAACTCCTCGAATCCTGGGCGCCGCTGCTCATCTTCATCGCCGTGTGGCTCTTCGTGATGCGCCGCTACACCGGCCAGTACAAGCAGCGTGGGATCAGATCGAGCACCGGCTGGAGGCGATCGAGAACCACCTGGCGCGCATCGCGAACATCCTGGAGGACCGCCGTGGCAGGTAGGCGTTCGTCAGACGGCGTCGAGCTGGCCGGCGAGCGCGGCGCGGTCGGTGACCGGCAGCTCGCACGCGTAGTTGCGGCAGACGTAAGCGGTCGCCTTCCCGCCGACCGCCTCGCGGCTCTGGAGGAGCGGGATCCCCTCGGCGGCCTTCGAATCACCCGTGCGCATCCCGGCGACGACGCGGTTCGGAAGGTACCGGCCGAAGACCTCGGCGGCGAGCGGCGCGAGCCCGGCGTCGCCGGCCTTCGCCGCGACCAGCGCCACCTCGACGACGGGGCCCAGGTGGAAGTCGAGGGCGCAGAGGTAGCGGCCGAAGCCCGACGCGTAGCGCGTCATGAGGTCGGCCATCGGCCGGAGGGCGCCGAGGGCGCGTGACTCGTAGCGCGACTCGCCGGTCAGGATCGCGAGACGGAAGAGCGTCTCGATCGCGGCCGACGCGCCGCAGGGCACGGCGTTGTCGAAGAGGTTCCGCGGGCGGACGATGAGCCGCTCGTGGTCGGCGCCCGTGTCGTAGAAGCCCTCGAGCCGTTCGTCCCAGAAGAGCCTCAGCATCTCCTCGGCGAGCGCGCGAGCCTCGTCGAGCCAGCGGCGCTCGAACGTGGCCTCGTAGACGTCCACGAGCGCCGCGGCCACGAGCGCGTAGTCCTCGAGGTAGCCCTTGAGCTTCGCTTCCCCGGCCTTCCACGTCCGCAACAGGCGGCCGTCACGCCGCATCGAGCGCAGGACGAAGTCGGCGTTCTTCACCGCGGCGGCGACGTAGTCGGGCCGGTCGAGCGCGCGGCCGGCCTCGGCGAAGGCGCGGCACGCGAGGCCGTTCCACGCGGCGAGCACCTTGTCGTCCCGCGCGGGATGGACGCGCCGCTCACGCGCTGCGTAGAGCTTCCGGCGGATCCCCGCGATGCGCTCGGGATCGGGGTCGCCCGCGACGTAGAGGATGCTCCTGCCCTCGAAGTTCGCCCCGCGGTCCACGCCCCAGTAGCGCGCGGCCAGCTCCGCGTCGGCCGCCCCCAGCACCTCGCGCAGCTCGTCGGGCGTCCAGACGAAGAACTTGCCCTCGTCGCCCTCGGAGTCGGCGTCCTGCGCCGAGTAGAAGCCGCCGGACGGGTCGGTCATCTCGCGCAGGATGTAGTCGAGCGTCTCCTCGCACACGCGCCGGCATTCGGGGTCGCCGAAGGCGAGCCACGCGTGGAGGTACAGGGACGCGAGCTGGCCGTTGTCGTAGAGCATCTTCTCGAAGTGGGGCACGAGCCAGTGGGCGTCCACGGAGTAGCGGTGGAAGCCGCCGCCGACCTGGTCGTACATGCCGCCGCGCGCCATCAGCGTGAGCGTCGTGTGCGCCATCTGCCGCGCGCGGGGATTCTTCGAGCGCTTCCCGTAGCGGAGCATGAACTCCCAGAGCATCGGCTGCGGGAACTTCGGCGCGCCGCCCAGGCCGCCGTCGGCGTCGTCGAACTGCGAGGAGAGCGACTGGAAGGCGCCGAAGAGGACCTCGTCGGTGAGGAGCCGCGCCGCCCCGCGCAGGCGCTCGCCCTGGCCGAGCGCCTCGCCGATCTGGCGAGCGGAGGACAGGACCTCGCCGCGCCGGGTCGCCCACGCGTCGGCGAGCGACGCGAGGAGGCGCGGGAACCCGGGGAGGCCGTGGCGGTCCGCCGGCGGGAAATAGGTGCCGCCGTAGAAGGGCTCGCCCTCCGGCGTGAGGAACACGGTCATCGGCCAGCCGCCGTGGCCCGTCATGGACTGGACCGCCTGCATGTAGATCTGGTCCACGTCGGGCCGCTCCTCGCGGTCCACCTTGACGCTCACGAAGTGGCGATTCATCACGTCGGCGATCTCGGCGTTCTCGAACGACTCGCGCTCCATCACGTGGCACCAGTGGCAGGCGGAGTAGCCGACCGAGAGGAGGATCGGCTTGTCCTCTCCGCGCGCGCGCGCGAACGCCTCCTC
>Ga0209648_10006047_pt1 | contig 10417 bp, 8 predicted proteins | sample GraSoi2013_115cm_FD_185830 | JGI IMG/M metagenome (GOLD analysis project Ga0209648, IMG submission 185830) | Grasslands soil microbial communities from the Angelo Coastal Reserve, California, USA - Sample 9_17_2013_115cm (SPAdes) (version 2) | ecosystem: Environmental > Terrestrial > Soil >...
CCGCCAGGAGAAAAATAATCACGGTGAGAGTGCGCTGAGCGTTTTTCACGGCGGGCTCGCGGAAGGCCTTCACGCCGTTGCTGACAGCCTCCACTCCGGTCAGCGCCGTGCAACCGCTGGCGAAAACCTTCAGCAACAGCCAGTAGCTGACGGCTTCGGTGATGCGCGGCGGAAGCGGAAGGGGAGCTGCCGGGATTGGATGCCCGCCGCTGAGAAAAACACGGAGAACGCCCGCGACGAGGGTGATGAGAAGCGTGCCGACAAAGAGATAGGTGGGAAGCGCGAAGGCCAGGCCTGCGTCGCGCACGCCGCGGAGATTGAGGATGGTGATGACGATCAGAATGCCGATGCAGAAAGAAACCGTGTGCGGCAGCAAGGACGGGACGGCCGAGACCAAGGCACCGACTCCCGCGGAAATGCCCACGGCGGCAGTGAGGATGTAATCGGCGAGGAGCGCGGCGGCGGCAAGCAGGCCGGCGGGTGTGCCCAGATTGAAGCGCGCCACTGTATAGGAGCCGCCGCCGGAGGGATAGGCGGCGATGGTCTGGCGATAGGAGAAGTACACAATCACCAGCAGCGTGATGATGGCGGCGGTGACGGGAACGATATACCGAACGCCGAGAAGGCCAAGGGGAATCAGAAGGCTGAGGGCCGCTTCCGGGCCGTAAGCCGCCGAGCTAAGGGCGTCGAGACCAAAGATGGGGACACCCTGCGCGGGACCGATCTGCTCGGCGCGTTCGTCAGTGGTCTTGATGGGCTTACCGACAACGAGGTCAAGTATGTTCATGAGCGATGGGGCAGCGAGGAGGAAGATGCGTCGGCATTTTGCGATTGTCCCGCGCAGCTTAATGCGGTTCCGGGCGGGCGTCAAATGGAGGCCCTGATCTATACGCGTTGACCGCACAAGTGGTTTCACCTGCGCGGTCTGAGGACGCTACGAACAAGAAAATGGTCCATCCAAAATGCGGGCATAGGGGCCTTGGCACTCCACTCGTCTTATTTACTGTTTGGTTCCATGGCGTGGGAATTTGAAGAGAAGTTTGGGATACTTCTGAATAGGTTTCATGCGATACCTCTCCGTTGCGTGGGACTGGATGAATTCCCCCCTTCCACCTCTCGGCAAGAGGTGACGCTCGCAAGTCTTCTTGTGTGGTCGAGATAATTGTTGAGGAGGCCATATGCCCGCTCCGGAAGGCCATCGGGGAATCATCCTGGTGGCCGATGACAACGAACTGCTGAGCACAGAGGGTTACAAGGTGGTCTCCGCAGCAGATGGGCAGCAAGCGCGACGGGTGGTGGATAGCGACTCGATTGATCTCGCGTTGCTGGATGTGGTGATGCCCCGCCCCACCGGATTCGAGCTTTGTCAGGCGATGAAGTCCAAACCAGAAACCCGCTTGATCCCCGTCATATTGCTCACCAGTTTGAACAGCGACGACGACCGCATTCACGGGATCATGTGCGGCGCCGATGATTTCCTCAACAAGCCGGTGAACAAGCACGAACTCCTTGCTCGCGTGCATTCCCTGCTGCGCTTGAAGCAATTTACCGACGAGCTGGACAACGCCGAGACCGTAGTGTCCAGCCTAGCGCTGGGCATTGAGGCGAAGGACCCCTATACGGAAGGGCACTGTGAACGCCTCTCGAAGTATTCGGTTTCGCTGGCGGAGAAACTGGGCTTGCCCGAAGATCTGCGGGTTGCTCTGCGTCGAGGCGGCCTTGTGCACGATATCGGCAAGCTTGCCGTCCCGGAGCACATCCTTCTCAAGCCCGGACCACTTACCCCGGAAGAACGAAAAATCATGGAGCAACACACAATTGCGGGGGAGCGAATTTGCGCCCCACTCAGATCCTTTCGCCACGTGCTGCCGATCATTCGCCACCACCATGAAAAGCGGGACGGCTCCGGCTACCCGGATGGGCTGAAAGGTGAGCAAATTCCACTCACGGCGCGCATCCTTCAAATCACGGACATCTACGACGCGCTTACGACGGACCGCCCCTACCGCAAGGCTCTTCCCGTGAAAGAAGCCCTTGCGATCATGCGCGAGGAAGTGAAGCGCGGCTGGTGGGATGGTGCCCTATTGAACGAACTGGAGACATCCGTTATCGGCATAGCCATGCCGGTGGAGAAGCAGGCGTGAGCCTCCGGCGCAAACCAACCCCCGACTTCCAGGCTCTATTCCAATCAGCGCCAGGGTTGTACCTGGTCCTTGCGCCTGACCTGAGCATAGTCGCGGTCAGCGACGCCTATCTGCGGGCAACCATGACAAAACGGGAGGAAATTCTGGGCCGCGGAATCTTCGATGTCTTCCCTGATAATCCGGATGATCCCTCAGCCACAGGCGTCCGGAACCTGCGAACCTCCCTGCAGCGTGTGCTTCAAGACAAAACTTCGGACACAATGGCAGTCCAGAAGTACGACATCCGGAAGCCAGAATCGGAAGGAGGCGGGTTTGAGGAAAGGTTCTGGAGTCCCGTGAACTCACCCGTCTTTGGGCCGGATAAAGAGGTCGCCTACATTATCCATCGCGTCGAGGACATGACGGAGTTCGTTCGACTCAAGCAGCAAGGACTGGAGCAGGAAAAACTGGCGGAAAAGCTGCGCACACACGCGGGGCAAATGGAAGCTGAAGTTTATCAGCGGGCGGCGGAGGTACAAGAAGCAAACCGGCGCTTGGAGGCCGCGAACCAAGAACTACTCCGCGGGCTTCCCGAACGCAAGCGAGCGCAAGAAGCTCTGGAAAAAAGTGAAAAGTGGTTCTCGACCACGCTCGCGAGCGTGGGTGACGCGGTGATCGCCACGGACATGAACGGCGCGGTGACTTTCATGAATTCCGTCGCTCAGTCGCTCACCGGGTGGAGTCAAGCAGAGGCCGCCGGTAAGGCCGTGGATCTGGTCTTAAATATCGTGAACAAGGAAACGCGCCGCCCCGCCGAGAACCCTGTCAAGAAAGTGTTCCGCGAGGGGAAGGTTGCCGGTTTGGCCGACCACACGCTTTTGCTTTCGAAGAACGGCGGAGAATATGACATTGAAGACAGCGCTGCGCCCATTCTGACGGATACGGGTGAAGGGTTCGGGGTCGTGCTCGTTTTTCGGAACATCACAGAAAAGAAGCGGGCAGAGGAGGAGACGAGACGGCAAAAAGAACTCCTGCAATTAATCCTAGCAAGTATTGCCGATGGCGTGGTTGTGGCCGATACGAATGGAAGGTTTCTCCTCTTTAATGCAGCTGCGGAGCAAGTCGTGGGCGTCGGTGCGACGGACGCGACTCCAGACCAGTGGTCAGATCGATACGGCAGCTATTTACCTGACGCCGTGACCCTGTATCCATCCAACGAATTGCCTCTGGTGCGGGCGATGCGGGGCGAAAGCGTTGACGCGGTAGAGCTCTTCATCCGGAACGCGAAGGTGCCGGACGGCCGGTTGCTCAGCATCACCGGCAGACCTCTCAGAGGTGAGGATGGCGCCCTGCAGGGTGGCGTTGTTGTTCTCCACGACATCACCGAGCGCAAGCGAGCGGAGGAAGCGCTTCGTCAATCCGAGGAGCGATACCATTTGCTTTTCGACAGTAATCCACATCCCGTGTGGGTCTATGACTCGAAGACCTTGGCCATCCTGGACGTGAATCGTTCCGCCGTGCGGAACTATGGATATTCGCGGGAAGAATTTCTTTCCCTGACAATCAAGGACATTCGTCCGTGGGAAGACGTTCCGGCACTCCAAGAAAGCGCCGCGAAGGCGCCGCCGGACACCGAAAGAGCGGGCGTTTGGAAACATCGCAAGAAAGACGGAACCTTGATTGACGTCGAGATTACCTCGCATCCCCTAGTTTACAGAGGCAAAGACGCCCGTTTGGTCGTTGCTACAGACATCACCGAGCGCAAACAGGCCGAGGACGCGCTGCAGGCAAGCGAAGAGAGGTTTCGTAATGTCGCCGAGACGGCAAGCGACGCCATCATCTCGGCCGATAGCCGCGGCAACATCGTTTACTTCAACCGCGCGGCCGAGAAGATCTTCGGTTATTCGGCGAGCGAGGCGAGCGGCCAGCCACTGACCCTTCTCATGCCGGAGCGATACCGCAGTCTTCACCAGCGAGGATTAGACCTCTTCTTGAAGACCGGCGAAGCGCGGGTCATCGGCAAGACAGTGGAATTGGCCGGTCAGAGAAAGGATGGCACCGAGTTTCCTCTGGAACTCTCTCTGTCCAGCTGGAAAACGCAAGAAGATATATTTTTTACGGGCATTCTGAGCGACATTACTAACCGCAGACAAGCAGAGGGAGCCTTGCTGCATGCCAAAGAAGAAGCCGAGCGCGGCAGCAAGTTCAAGGATCAGTTTCTCTCCACGATGAGCCACGAACTGCGCACGCCGCTCAACGCCGTCCTGGGTTTCTCCGACCTTCTCGCCGATGAACGTTACGGCCCTCTAAACGAGCGGCAGCGGCGCTACATCGACCACATCCACACCGGTGGAAAGCACCTCCTCAGTCTTATCAGCGACATTTTGGATTTATCCAAGATTGAGGCCGGCCGGATCGAGTTGGCTATCGAGAGCCTGCGGGTAGAGCCTGTGTTTGGCGAAGTGCTGAGCGTGATGCAGCCGCTGGCACACAAAAAATCGCACGTGCTGTCTAAGACCGCCGAATCCGGTCTGTTTGTCCGCGCTGATGCCACGAGGTTCCGACAAGTGCTGATGAACCTTCTGGGCAACGCCATTAAATTCACTCCGGACGGCGGGCGGATCGAAGTCGCCGCGCATTTGGTGGAAGGCCGAGTCCGCGTGGAAGTGCGGGACAACGGTCCCGGTATTCCTCCCGAGGAGCAACAGCGCATCTTCGAAGCGTTCTATCGCCTTCGAGAGTCAGGCAAAAAGACCGAAGGAACCGGTCTCGGCTTGGCGATCACCCATCGGTTGGTGGAACTGCACGGCGGAGATTTACGTCTTGAGAGCCAGTTGGGCCAGGGAAGTTGTTTTTATTTCTCCCTCCCTGTAGGCGTAGACGTTCAGGAATCTCTTTCTCGCAAGCCCGTGCCGGCCGCCGGATCCGCCAGCCAGCCGCGCGTTTTGGTGATCGAAGATAACCGGGCCGCAGCGCAGCTCATGCAAGCGCAACTGGCCTCTGCCGGCTACGAGGTGATGCTCTGTGAAGAACCTCAAAATGCCCTGGAGATTGCGGCGCAATTTCGGCCAAGCGCAATCACGCTGGATATCGTGATGAAGCCGAAGAATGGCTGGGAAGTGTTGTCGCAGTTGAAGCACGACCCGCGCACCGCGCACATTCCCATGATCGTAGTCTCGATTGTGGATCAGCCCAGCATGGGTGCGCTCCTCGGCGCTGATGAATACCTGGTCAAGCCGGTGAACAAGGTTACTCTCCTAACCGCCCTCGCGCGCCACATCAGCAGTCGCCCTGCAGCGACACCAAGAAAACCCATCCTGGTGGTTGAAGATGACACACCTACCCGCGAATTCATCGTTGAAATGCTGACGACTCAGGGTTATGCGGTGACCACCGCGGCAGATGGCGCTCTGGCCCGTGCCCAGGTGGCCGCTTCTCTGCCTGAACTTGTGATTCTCGATTTGCTGCTGCCGGAAGTGAGCGGCTTTGAATTGCTCGGGGAATGGCGTGCCAGCCCTCGCACCGCCGACCTTCCCGTGTTCGTCCTGACGAGCAAGGATTTAAGCCGCGAGGAGCAGACGTACCTTCGGGCGCATACCGAATCATTACTGCTCAAACAACAACCGTGGCAGGAAGCGCTGGTCAAGCAACTGGAGCGCGTTGTGCCTCAAGGCATGCCGGAGCAAACGTGAAGCATCGCATCCTCGTGGTGGAAGACAACGCGCTGAATCGCGAACTGCTCTGTGACTGGCTGGAAGCGGAAGGCCATGAAGTGGTCAGCGTTGAGGATCTCAGGGGCGCGTTTCGTACGCTCGAGAACGAACAGCCCGACGCAGTGCTGCTCGATGTCCAGCTTGGTGACGAGGATGGTCTATCCCTGGCCGCGTGGATGCGACAGCAGCCAAAACTGTGTCGTATCCCGGTGATCGCGGTGACCGCGCACGCCCTGGTGACAGAACACGAGCGTTTTCTGCAAGCAGGTTGCAACGCCTGCATCTCCAAACCTGTGAATTTCAAATTGCTCAGCGAACAGCTGGAACGGTGGCTGAATTCTCGGTAGAAATCGCCCTCCGCCACCTAGATAGCTCGGCCCGCAGGGGAAGGCGCGCCCATAAGGACTTCATTCCCGGTCTGGAATTCCCCGGTCGCGGCAGGTCTTCCTCGCGAGGATAACAATAGGGTTGGGGTCTGCTAGAATCACGCGGTGCGCCGGGTTGGCGCAGACACTTCCGGGAGCGGGTGAAGCACATGAGATTTCTGGAAAAGCTGCGGCCGACGGCGCTGCTGTTGTTGCGCTGCGGCCTGGCACTGGTTTTTATTTATCACGGCTACCCGAAGCTTTTCGGGGGCACGGCGAAGTTTGTCGCGGCCTTCCAAAACCTCGGGCTGCCGTCGTACTTTGTGTATATCGCCGGCGCCATCGAGTTGCTCGGAGGCGTGCTTCTGGCGCTGGGGGCGATTACGCCTGTCGCGGCGCTGCTCCTGGTGCTGGACATGTGCGCGGCGATGTGGAAATACAACTTCAACGAAGGGATTTATGCCGTGCGGGAATACGAGCTGCCGCTGGTGCTGGGGTTGGCCTCGCTGCTGCTGGCCACCACAGGTGCGGGCATGTTCTCGCTCGACCACTTGATTTCCCGAAGCAGGCGGAAGTGACACCGGCTGCGCATGCATGCACTTGACCCGGGAGATCAAACAGCAGATCCCTTCCGACCGAGTCGGAACTCGCGAAGAACGCTCGTCGCCTTTCGCTCGGGATGACACCTGCGGCGCGGAGGGATTCCTCGACTGCGCGACGTGACGCGGGCGTGGCCCGCGCAAAACTAAAATACATCACGTCGCTCCGCTCGGAATAACAGAATCGGTTACAGCGGGATGTTGCCGTGTTTTTTGCGGGGGTTGGTGTCGCTTTTGTTTTCGAGGGCGCGGAGTGCGGCGATGATTTTCGCGCGGGTCTGCGAAGGGGCGATGACGGCGTCAATGTAGCCGCGCTCAGCGGCGATGTAGGGATTGGCGAAGCGCTCGCGGAACTCGGCAATTTTTTCCTGGCGGAGCTTTTCCCGCTCGCTCTCAGGCGCCTTATCGAGTTCGCGCTTATAGACGATGTTGACGGCGCCCTCGGGACCCATGACGGCGATTTCCGCGGTGGGCCAGGCAAAATTGGCGTCGGTGCGGATGTGTTTGCTGGCCATGACGCAGTACGCGCCGCCGTAGGCCTTGCGGGTGATGACCGTGATTTTCGGCACGGTGGCTTCAGCGAAGGCGAAGAGCAGCTTGGCACCGTGCTTGATGATTCCGCCGAACTCCTGCTGCGTGCCGGGAAGGAACCCGGGCACGTCTTCAAAGGTGACGAGCGGAATGTTGAACGCGTCGCAGAAGCGCACGAAACGCGCGCCCTTCACCGAAGCGTTGATGTCCAGACACCCGGCGAGCACGGCGGGCTGATTGGCCACGATGCCCACGGGGCGGCCGTCGAGGCGCGCAAATCCCACGACAATGTTTTTGGCGAAGTGTTCGTGGACTTCGAAGAAATAGTTGTCGTCCACAACGGCGTGAATGGCGTCCTTGATGTCGTAGGGCTTCATGGGGTCTTCAGGGACAAGCGAATCGAGCGCGGCGTCGGCGCGGTCGGGCGGGTCGTTTGACGGACGGCGCGGGGGATCGTCGAGATTGTTGGAGGGAAGAAAGCTCATCAGCTCGCGGATCATGGCGAGGCAATCAGCATCGTCGCGGGTCATAAAATGAGCGACACCGCTGGTGGCGTTGTGGGTCATGGCGCCGCCGAGCTCCTGCTTCGAGACTTCTTCGTGCGTGACGGTCTTGATGACGTCCGGGCCGGTGACGAACATGTAGGAGGTCTCGCGGGTCATGAAGATGAAGTCGGTGATGGCCGGGGAATAGACCGCGCCGCCGGCGCAAGCCCCCATGACGGCGCTGATTTGCGGGATGACGCCGCTCGCGAGGGTGTTGCGCAAGAAGATGTCCGCATAGCCCGCGAGCGACATCACGCCTTCCTGAATGCGCGCGCCGCCGGAATCGTTCAGGCCGATCAGCGGCGCTCCATTGCGCACCGCCAGGTCCATGATTTTGCAAATCTTCAAGGCGTTGGATTCGGAAAGCGAGCCGCCGAAGACGGTGAAGTCCTGCGCGAAGACGTACACGAGCCGGCCCTCGATGCGGCCGAACCCGGTGACGAAGCCGTCGCCGGAAGGCCGCTGGGCCTCCATGCCGAAGTCCGAGCAGCGATGGGTGACGAACTTGTCGAGCTCTTCGAAGCTGCCTTCGTCGAGGAGCAGGTGGATGCGCTCGCGCGCGGTGAGCTTTCCGGCTTTGTGCTCGCGCTCGCGGCGCTCGGGACCGCCGCCGGCTTCGGCCTCGGCAGAGCGGCGGCGCAGCTCATCGAGCTCGCCGGGATGCTTCGCAACAGAGTTTTTCGGACCAGGAGCCATTCTGTTTGCCTTTTTCATAAAGGTGCGGGGATCCCCAGCATCCGGCTAACGCGGGGGGAGCGCGCGGCCCGCGCCGCCGCCAAAAATTCGCACCGCGAGATGCGTGGTGAGCCACGTGGTTCCGACAAGGAATATCACGCCCAGTACGAGTTCGGCTGCGACGGCAATGGCGCGCGCCAGCGTCCCGGGGATTTGCGTGACCATCAGCGTCGCGCGCACCAGGACATACATGGCCGCGAGCGTCATGGCGATGCTCAGCAAGGCGGTCAGAATTCCGGCGCCGATTTTCTTGATGTGCATGGCTCCAGCCCACGCGCGCGTCACAGCAACGCCGGGGGAAGGATAGCGCATGCCGGGAAAATTCGGAATGGGCGGGGCGCCTGCTTCCTTCGAGGATGACACCGGGACGGCGTTTAGCGCAAGCCGGACCAATCATCGGCGATGAGGATCGAGTTGGTGGGATTGGAGGGGTCGTACTTGACGCTGGCGGGCTGGCCGGCAGCGACGCGCTGGAGATGAACGTGCTGTTCGAGTCCGGTGATGTCCTGCGCGGTTTCGTAAGTGACGCCGGAAATCAAGTAGGTATAACAGACCAGCTTGCGGCCGCGCCCGCTTCTCGGAGAAACCTGTTTGCGCGACCTGCCGCGCGCGGCAGAGGCCTCGGCCGGGGCGTCGTTGCGTTCCACGATCTCTACAACCTGGCCCTCGCAGATACGCCCCACTTGATTCAGATAGGCGCGGCGCTTGCGCTCAATCTCGTCGGGATCGGCGGGCCGCCGCGCAATCCAGTAAACAATGGCGGCGAGCACTGCCAGGACTAACGCGCCCGCCGGCAGGACGGTCCGCCAATCGGCTGCCGCGAGGGTCAACGGCCGGCCTTCTGCGCCACAGGCGTCCCGAGGATGTCCCCCAGCGATTCGCGCGCCGTGGCCCAATCTTTCAGGAATCCTTCGAGACCCTTGTCGGTAAGCGGGTGCTTGAAGAGCTGCTCAAACACTTTGTAAGGCATGGTGCCGATGTGCGCGCCCATGCGCGCCGCCTCAAGCACGTGCATGGGGCCGCGGAGGCTCGCCGCGAGCACCTGCGTCTTGAAGTTGTAGGCGCGGTAGATTTCGAGGATTTCGCGCAGCACCGTCATACCGTCCTGCGAAATGTCGTCCAGGCGTCCGAGGAACGGGCTGACGAACGTGGCGCCCGCCTTGGCGACCAGCAGCGCCTGCGTCGCCGAAAACACCAGCGTCATGTTCATGCGGATGCCGTCGCGCGAAAGAATGCTGCAGGTGCGGATGCCATCGGGAGTGGTGGGAGCTTTGACATGAATATAACGATGCCAGGTGGCCAGCTCGCGCCCTTCGCGCAGCATCCCTTCCGTATTGGTGGACACCACTTCGGCATTGACAACAGCATCCTTGACGCCGGCGTTTTCGAAGATTTCGCAGATGTCGAGGATGTGCTCGCGAAAGGACTTCTTCTCTTTGGCGACGAGCGTGGGGTTGGTGGTGACGCCGTCCAGCACGCCGAGCAAAGCGGCCTGGCGGATTTCGTCCAGATTCGCCGTATCCAGGAAGATTTTCATGGAAGTACCCCCTCTTTAGCCAGACCTATTCTACCGGAAAGGGCCCGCCGGCAGGGAACTCAGAGAGATGCCGCCATCACGGGGTTACGCAGAGTCCCGACGCCGCCGACAGCGACCTCAACAACATCGCCCGCCCGGAGCGGGCCGACACCTGCGGGCGATCCCGTGGCAATGACGTCGCCGGGAAGCAGCGTCATCATCCGGGAGACCCAGCGGATCAGATGGTCCACCGGAAATATCATTTGCGAGGTGCGTCCGGCCTGGCGGCG
>Ga0209648_10006049_pt1 | contig 10415 bp, 11 predicted proteins | sample GraSoi2013_115cm_FD_185830 | JGI IMG/M metagenome (GOLD analysis project Ga0209648, IMG submission 185830) | Grasslands soil microbial communities from the Angelo Coastal Reserve, California, USA - Sample 9_17_2013_115cm (SPAdes) (version 2) | ecosystem: Environmental > Terrestrial > Soil >...
CCGTTAGGGCTGTGTCGGCCCGGGGGGGCGCTGCGCCCTCCGGGGACACCCCGGGCCCCGATGGCCCGGAACCCCCCGTCAGGCCGCCGCACCGGCCCGCGGGCCGGCTCTGCGCAGCCGTTAGGGATCATGGGTTGCCACTTGTATTGCATGGGTGCCTACCGCTTCTTCTTGCCGCGGCGGCGCGTGATCAGCCGGTCGCTTGGCTTGTTGGCCTTACGGGTACGCCCCTCCGGCTTACCCCACGGGCTCACCGGGTGGCGGCCGCCCGAGCTCTTGCCCTCGCCGCCGCCGAGCGGGTGGTCGACCGGGTTCATGGCGACACCGCGCACGGTGGGCCGGCGGCCCTTCCACCGGTTGCGGCCCGCCTTGCCGAGCTTGATGTTGCCCTGCTCGGCATTTCCCACCTCGCCGACGGTGGCGCGGCAGCGAACGTCGACGAGCCGGATCTCACCGGAGGGCATGCGCAGGAAGGCGCTGGTGCCTTCCTTGGCGAGCAACTGGACGCCGGCCCCCGCGGACCGGGCGATCTTGGCGCCGCCGCCCGGCCGCAGCTCGATGGCGTGTACCACGGTGCCGGTCGGCACGTTCCGCAGGGGCAGGCAGTTGCCCGGCTTGATGTCGGCCCGGGGACCGTTTTCCACCTCGTCCCCCTGGCCGAGGCCCTGCGGGCACAGGATGTACCGCTTCTCGCCGTCGGCGTAGTGCAGCAGCGCGATGCGGGCCGTACGGTTCGGGTCGTACTCGATATGGGCCACCTTGGCGGGCACACCGTCCTTGTCGTCCCGGCGGAAGTCGATCAGCCGGTACGCACGCTTGTGCCCGCCGCCCTGGTGCCGGGTGGTGATGCGGCCGTGCACGTTCCTGCCGCCGGTGGAATGCAGCGGGCGGACCAGCGCCTTCTCCGGCTCGTCCCGGGTGACCTCGACGAAGTCGGCGCCGCTGGCGCCGCGCCGGCCCGGCGTTGTCGGCTTGTACTTACGGATGCCCATGGGTGTTCTCGCTCCTGTGGATCCCGCGGCGGCTAACTGGTCGGGCCGAAGATGTCGATCCGGTCACCGTCGCCCAGGCTCACGATGGCCCGCTTGGTGTCACGCCGCTTGCCCCAGCCGTACCGGGTCCGCTTGCGCTTGCCCGGCCGGTTGACGGTGTTGACCTGGGTCACCTTGACGCCGAACACCGCCTCCACCGCCTGCCGGATCTGGGTCTTGTTGGCGTCGGGCGCGACAATGAACGTGTACTTGCCGATGTCACTGAGGCCGTAGCTCTTCTCCGAGACCACCGGCCGGATCAAGATGTCCCGCGGATCGCTGATCTTGTTCATCGCCGCGCCTCCTTCTGCCGCCGCGCGGTGTCAGCCCGGCTGGACGCCTCCCCGGACCCGCCAGACTTGCTGGACCCGCCGGACTTGCTGGACCCGCCAGACTTGCTGGACCCGCCGGACTTGCTGGACCCGCCGGAGGTAGCGCGGGCAGTGAACTCAGCCAGCGATTCCTCGGTGAAGATCACGTCGTCACTGGCCATCACGTCGTAGGTGTTGAGCTGGCCGGCCTCGAGTACGTGCACGCCGGGCACGTTGCGCAGGCTCTTCCAGGTGACCATGTCCTCCGCGCCGACCACGACGAGCGCGCGCGGCGCGGCCGTGATCGTCCGCAGCACACCGAGCGCGTCCTTCGTCCTTGGCTCGTCACCCTCGACGAAGTGGCTGACCACGTGCACCCGGCCGTCGCGGGCGCGGTCGGACAGCGCGCCGCGCAGGGCGGCGGCCTTCATCTTCTTCGGTGTCCGCTGGCTGTAGGAACGGGGCGTCGGGCCGTGCACGACACCGCCGCCGGCGTACTGCGGCGCACGGAGTGAACCCTGACGGGCCCGGCCGGTGCCCTTCTGCCGGTACGGCTTCTTGCCGCCACCGCGGACCTCGCCGCGGGACTTGGTGTCGTGCGTGCCCTGCCGCGCCGCGGCCTGCTGCGCGACGACCACCTGATGAATCAGGGGCACATTCACCTTGGCGCCGAAGATCTCGTCCGGCAGCTCGACGGTCTGGCCCGTATCGCCTGCCGGTGAGACGACGCTGACGACAGCGCTCATCTGCTACCTCGCCTTCCCTGGCTGCCCGGCGGTGTCCGGAGCGGGCGGGCCAACCGGGGCCTTGGCGGCGCTCCGGACGAGCACCAGCGTGCCCTTCGGGCCCGGGACCGCACCCTTGATCAACAGCAGGCCCCGGTCCATGTCCACCGCGTGCACGAGCAGGCTCTGCGCGGTCGTGCGGACTCCGCCGCTGCGGCCCGCCATGCGGACACCCTTGAAGACCCGGCCCGGGGTGGCGCAGCCGCCGATCGACCCCGGTGCGCGGTGCTTGCGCTGGGTTCCGTGCGAGGACCCGAGACCGCGGAAGCCGTGCCGTTTCATCACGCCCGTGGTGCCCTTGCCCTTGCTGCGGCCGGTCACGTCGACCCGCTGGCCCGCCTCGAACACGTCGGCGGCGACCTGCTGGCCGAGGGTGTAGCTGGTCGCGTCGGCGGTGCGCAGCTCCACCAGGTACCTGCGGGGTGTCACCCCGGCCCTGGTGAACTGTCCCGCGACCGGGCGGCTCACCTTGGCGGGATTGATCTCGCCGTAGCCGAGCTGCACGGCCGAGTAGCCGTCGCTCTGCGGCGTCCGCACCGCTGTCACCACGCAGGGACCGGCCTTGACGACGGTGACGGGCACGATACGCCCGTCGTCGTCGAAGACCTGGCTCATGCCGAGCTTCTCGCCCAGCACTCCCTTGATCTGCCTAGCTGGCGAAGCCATCTCAGTAGTCCTCAAAGCTTGATCTCGATGTCGACACCCGCGGGCAGGTCGAGCCGCATCAGCGAGTCAACCGTCTTGGGCGTCGGGTCGATGATGTCGATCAGGCGCTTGTGCGTGCGCATCTCGAAGTGCTCGCGCGAGTCCTTGTACTTGTGCGGCGAGCGGATGACGCAGTACACGTTCTTCTCTGTCGGCAGCGGCACCGGCCCCGCGACGCGCGCGCCAGTGCGCGTCACGGTCTCGACGATCTTGCGCGCCGAGCTGTCGATGACCTCGTGATCATATGCCTTGAGCCGGATGCGGATCTTCTGTCCCGCCATGTGGCTTCGGTGTCCTTCGCTTGAGTGTGCCGCTGTCTTGCGTGTTTGCTACCGGGTGGCGTTACGTGGTGCGGCGGCCGGGCCGCCATGTCAGCGGACCGGCCGCCGCACCGTCACTTGAGGATCTTGATGACCCGCCCCGAGGCGACGGTCCGGCCGCCCTCGCGGATCGCGAACCTGAGGCCTTCCTCCATCGCGATCGGCTGGATCAGCTCGACCCGCATCTCGGTGTTGTCACCCGGCATGACCATCTCGGTGCCCTCGGGCAGGTAGACGACGCCGGTGACGTCCGTGGTGCGGAAGTAGAACTGCGGACGGTAGTTGTTGAAGAACGGCGTGTGCCGGCCGCCCTCCTCCTTGGACAGCACGTAGACCTGTGCCTCGAAGTGGGTGTGCGGGGTGTTCGTGCCCGGCTTGATGACGACCTGGCCGCGCTCGACCTCCTCGCGCTTGATGCCGCGCAGCAGCAGGCCGACGTTGTCGCCCGCCTGGCCCTCGTCGAGGATCTTGCGGAACATCTCCACGCCGGTGATGGTCGTCTTCATCGGCTTCTCCTTGATGCCGATGATCTCCACCTCGTTGCCGGTGTGGATCACTCCGCGCTCGATCCGGCCGGTCACCACGGTGCCGCGGCCGGTGATGGAGAAGACGTCCTCGATCGGCATGAGGAACGGCTTGTCGATCTCCCGCACCGGCTCGGGGATGTGCTCGTCGCAGGCGTCGAGCAACTCGACGACCTTCGCGCTCCACTCCGCGTCGCCCTCGAGCGCCTTCAGCGCGGACACCCGGATCACCGGGAGGTCGTCGCCGGGGAACTCATAGTTGCTGAGCAGTTCGCGGACCTCAAGCTCGACGAGCTCGAGGATCTCCTCGTCGTCCACCATGTCGGCCTTGTTGAGCGCCACCACGATGTAGGGCACGCCCACCTGGCGCGCGAGCAGCACGTGCTCGCGCGTCTGCGGCATGGGGCCGTCGGTCGCGGCCACGACCAGAATGGCACCGTCCATCTGCGCGGCGCCGGTGATCATGTTCTTGATGTAGTCGGCATGACCGGGGCAGTCCACGTGCGCGTAGTGCCGCTTGTTGGTCTGGTACTCGACATGCGCGATCGAGATGGTGATACCGCGTTCCTTCTCCTCCGGCGCCTTGTCGATCTGGTCGAACGGCGTGAACGGATTGAGGTCGGGGAACTTGTCGTGCAGCACTCGGGTGATCGCAGCGGTCAGCGTGGTCTTGCCGTGGTCGATGTGCCCGATGGTGCCGATGTTGACGTGCGGCTTGTTCCGCACGAACTTGGCCTTCGCCACTGATTTCTCCTACAGATTCTGAGCCGTGAGGCGTACGTTCTTCACTGATCTCGCGTCGCTGGGCGACCCCGGTTTTCGTCCGATGTCACTCACCTCGTGCCTTCGCGACTATTTCCTTGGCGATACTCGGCGGGACCTCGGCGTAGGAGTCGAACTGCATCGTGTAGTCCGCCCTGCCCTGGGTCCGGCTGCGCAGGTCGCCGACGTAGCCGAACATCTCCGACAGCGGCACGACCGCCTTGACGACCCGTGTGCCGGAAACATCCTCCATTGCCTGGATCTGGCCACGCCGGCTGTTCAGGTCGCCGATGACGTCACCCATGTAGTCGTCGGGCGTCCTGACCTCGACCGCCATGACCGGTTCGAGCAGCACGGGATCCGCCTGCGCGGCCGCCTTCTTGAACGCCATCGAGCCAGCGATCTTGAACGCGAGCTCGGAGGAGTCCACCTCGTGATACGCGCCGTCGGTGAGCGTCACCTTGACGTCCACCATCGGGTATCCGGCCAGCACGCCGAACTCGGCGGCCTCCTGGCACCCGGCGTCCACGGACGGAATGAACTCGCGCGGGATGCGGCCTCCCGTGATCTTGTTCTCGAACTCGTACCCTCCGCCGTCGCCGCCGGTCGGCGCCAGGTCGATGACGACCTTGGCGTACTGGCCAGAGCCGCCCGTCTGCTTCTTGTGCGTGTACTCGACCTTGGTGACCTTCCTGCGGATGGTCTCGCGGTAGGCGACCTGCGGCCGGCCGATGTTGGCCTCGACCCTGAACTCCCGCTTCATCCGGTCGACGAGCACCTCGAGGTGCAGTTCACCCATGCCGGAGATGATCGTCTGGCCGGTTTCCTCGTCCGTACGGACCTGGAAGGTCGGGTCCTCCTCGGCGAGCCGCTGAATGGCGGTGCCGAGCCGCTCCTGGTCGCTCTTGGTCCTCGGCTCGATCGCCACGTTGATGACCGGCGCGGGGAACGTCATCGACTCCAGGATCACCGGGTGCGCGGGGTCGCAGAGCGTGTCACCGGTGGTGGTGTCCTTCAGGCCCATCACCGCGACGATCTGGCCCGCGATCGCGGTGGGCCGCTCCTCGCGCTTGTTCGCGTGCATCTGGTAGATCTTGCCGATCCGCTCCTTGCGCCCCTGCTTGGTCGAGTTGAGTACCTGCGAGCCGGTCCGCAGCGTCCCCGAGTACACCCGGATGTAGGTGAGCTTGCCCAGGTGCTGATCGGACATGATCTTGAACGCGAGCGCGGCGAACGGCTCGTCCGGATCGGCGTGCCGCTCGATGATCTCGTCCTCGCGGCCCACCGCGTGGCCCTTGATGGACGGAATGTCCACCGGGCTCGGCAGCAGGTCCACGATCGCGTCGAGCATCGGCTGGACGCCCTTGTTCTTGAACGCGCTCCCGCACAGCACCGGGGTGACGGCGCCGGCGATGGTGGCACGGCGGATCGCGGCGATGAGCTCGTCCGGGCCGGGCTCGGTGCCCTCCAGGTACAGCTCCATCATCTCCTCGTCCCGCTCGGAGATGGTCTCGAGCAGCCGGTCACGCCATTCCCTGGCCGCCTCCAGGTGGTCATCGGGGATCGCGACCACGTCGTACTTGTCGCCCTTGCCCTCGGTCTGCCACAGCAGCGCGCGCATCCGGACCAGGTCGATGACGCCCTTGAAGTCGGATTCGACTCCCCACGGGAGCTGGATCACGAGCGGGGTGGCGCCAAGGCGGTCGACGATCATCTCCACACAGCGGTGGAACTCCGCGCCTACCCGGTCCATCTTGTTGACAAAGCAGATCCTCGGCACGCCATAACGGTTGGCCTGCCGCCACACCGTCTCTGACTGCGGCTCTACACCGGCGACCGCGTCGAACACCGCGACCGCACCGTCGAGCACCCGCAGTGAGCGCTCCACCTCGACGGTGAAGTCCACGTGACCGGGCGTGTCGATGATGTTGATCGTGTGTTCGCGCCAGCTCGTGGTCGTCGCGGCGGAGGTGATCGTGATGCCGCGCTCCTGCTCCTGCTCCATCCAGTCCATGGTGGCGGCGCCCTCGTGGACCTCGCCGATCTTGTAGTTGATGCCGGTATAGAAAAGGATTCGCTCGGTTGTCGTGGTCTTGCCCGCGTCGATATGCGCCATGATCCCGATGTTGCGGACCTTGGCGAGTTCCACGGCGGTCTGAGTGGCCACTTCTTCTTTCTTTCCTGAGTCGTTAAGTCTTGTGTTTGCTTGCCGGTCCCACGGCGCCGGTGCGGCGCCGGATTCCGTCCGGTGTCACCAGCGGTAGTGCGCGAACGCCTTGTTGGACTCGGCCATCTTGTGGGTGTCCTCGCGCCGCTTGACGCTGGCGCCGAGGCCGTTGCTCGCGTCGAGCAGCTCGTTCATGAGCCGCTCGGTCATGGTCTTCTCCCTGCGCTGCCGCGAGTACGTCACGATCCAGCGCAAGGCCAAGGTGGTGCTGCGCGAGGCCCGCACCTCGACAGGCACCTGGTAGGTCGCGCCGCCGACACGGCGGCTGCGCACCTCGAGGGTCGGCTTGACGTTGTCGAGCGCACGCTTGAGCGTCACTACCGGGTCGTTGCCCGTCTTGTCCCTGGCGCCCTCGAGCGCCCCGTACACGATCCGCTCCGCAAGCGACCGCTTGCCGGCGAGCAACACCTTGTTCACCAGCGCGGTAACGAGCGGTGAGCCGTAGACCGGGTCGGTGACGAGCGGCCGTTTGGTCGCGGGGCCCTTGCGCGGCATGTCAGCTCTTCTCCTTCTTCGCGCCGTAGCGGCTGCGGGCCTGCTTACGGTTCCGGACGCCCTGCGTGTCGAGCGAACCACGGATGATCTTGTACCGGACGCCGGGAAGATCCTTCACCCGGCCACCCCGGACGAGCACGATCGAGTGCTCCTGCAGGTTGTGACCCACACCCGGGATGTAGGCCGTGACCTCTATCTGGCTGGTCAGCCGCACCCTGGCGACCTTGCGGAGCGCGGAGTTCGGCTTCTTGGGCGTGGTCGTGTAGACGCGCGTGCAGACTCCGCGGCGCTGCGGGCTGCCCTTGAGCGCCGGAGTCTTGTTCTTGGCTACCTTGTCCTGGCGACCCTTGCGGACCAGCTGCTGGATCGTGGGCACCGCGTCTCCGTCCTCTGCGCGCCTCCGGCACGCTGTCGTCCTCTGCGCGTGCTTCCGGCACGCCTTTCTGGTCAACTCCGGACCCCGCAGGCGGCGGTTCCAAGCCATCTCACCTGCGGGTTCCCCCGCCTCACCGACCCCCGTGGTCGGGCGTGTCGCCGACTCCGGGGCACACCAGGCCACAACAGGCCTGTCGTCGAGGAGAGGAGGTCCTGCGCGCCGCGTGCCCCGGCCCAGCATTTCCCGGGTCCGTGAGGCCGCATGGCGCGCCCGCGTGCCCATGATGTCACAGGCACGGAGACAGAGATTACCGCCGCTCTGGCTACAGGTCAAAACGGCGATTGACTGTCGCTCGTGTAACGCCCCGTACGAGCCGGATAATCCCGAACGGCTGCGCCAGCGTGACGCCAGCCTAGCCACTCCCGCCCTCATGGGCGAACTTCACCACGGCGCGTCCGCCCTGTATCAATGGCATCCCTCCCCCGCAAGGAGCCACCTGCCGTGGAAGTTCCGCCACATGATCGGCGTCGGTCTGCCTCGCGAGCCGGCCAACGCTGGCTGTCCTTCGCACCTACCCACCCCCGCCGCCGATGCGCGGCGAGAGACCCGAACGCCCTCACCCGCACGCCCCAGCGGTATCTGCACGGCCGCGGTCCTGGTGCGTAGTCGGGAAATCGGCGGACGGACCTTGATTCCATGATCGCGGTGACTTTTTGGCTGGCCAGCGGCTGTCGTACAACTCGTGATCTCGAAGAGTCGAGATCACGAGTATGGGTGTTGCGTCGATGATCTCCACTGGGCAGGCTCACCGGTCCGCAAGGTGCGATGACCCGTTGGGGCGCCACGCGAGCACGATCATGGCCGGCGCACCCTCCGCGGTCCCCCGGCGCGCTCATGATCCGCGTCTGTGTCAATCTGCCGGTAAATAGCGCAGACAGATTGACACAGTTGCGGATCTTGAGCTGTTTCCCGGCCCGCGATGGCGCCGTGGCGGGGCGGACGATCATCTTGGCCACCCTGAGTGCTTGCCTCGCTTGACCTTCACGTAGCGGCAGGCCGCACGGTGGTCCACGTGGACGAGTACACGGTCGGGGAGGTAGCGCACCTGTCGCACATTTCGGTGCGGACGCTGCACCACTACGACGGCATCGGGTTGCTGACGCCGAGCGGGCGCAGCGCCGCCGGTTACCGCCTGTACTCCGACGCGGACCTGCGGCGCCTGCAGCGGATCCTGTTCTACCGGGAGCTCGAGTTCGGGCTCGACGAGACAGCGGAGATGCTGGCCGATCCGGACGCGGGGGCCGGCGACCATCTGCGCCGCCAGCACCGCCTGCTGCGCCAGCGCCAGTCCCGCGACCAGGCGCTGCTCGGTGCGCGATCGAGAAGGAGATGGAGGCACATCTCACGCTGGTTCTACAACTGCGGCTACGACATGCACCGCGGCCTGGCGCAGATGTTCGTCGCCGACTCGCGCTACACGGAAAGCTACGACAAGATCGCGCCGGGTTCTCCCGCTACGTCCACGACGCGATCCTCGCCAACGCCGACCGCACCCAGTCCCGCGGCTGACCCATGTTCCTAGCACTGGGTTCTGTCAGACATCGATGTGGTCATTCCACCATTTGTGGTCGGGATCGGCGCGAGGTGGCTGGAAGCTTGCCCTGTCACGGATCTTGATCAAGAGATCGTGAACTTGAACGTGGCCGAGCCCAGCGGAGTCAGTAAATGTGTGCATCAGGGCAAGAGTCCGGAGGGGCTCTGGCATGCCACGTTCGGCGCAGAGCTTACGGGCTTTGCGGTCGTCGGTCGCGAATTTAAAGTTGCGCTGGACGGCGACGGCGATGGTCGCCGCTTCGCCGTCGTCCACGATGCTGGCGAGTTCAAGGTAAAGCGGATACTCGCGCGGAGCCAGGTCAATGATCTGGATGGTGCTGTCGCTCGTGTACGGGCCGAGGTCGATCGCGGTGACTACTAGCTCACCGTCGATGATCTCCCGCAGGTGCCCCACCTCGCCTGCCGCCTGCCGGGCGAGGACGAAGGTGACATCCAGCGTTCCAGCTATGCGCTGGAGATGATCGGTGGCGGCAAGGTTGATCGCGACACAGGCGTCGAGCAGGAGGGCTGGCCGTGGCACGTGTCACCCCGCCGCCTCAGCCAGGTCGACGATCTGTGGGGATCCGTCCTCGGACACGTCGTGTGTTTCGGTGAGTTCCTGGTAGGCGCGGCGGGCGCCGACGATGTCGGTGTTGAGGTATCTGGCGAGCTGGGCTTCGGTTATCTCCCCGTCGGCGTAGAGCTGGACCGCAAGGAGCCGGTAATGCAGCGGGAGGGCGTCAGGGGGCTGCTCGCTAATTTCCAGGCCGAGTATGCGAGCGGCAGCGCGCGGCTGGAAGTCGTTGTCACGAAGCTTGTCCCAGGTTCCAGGTTGCACCAGACGGAGGTCTTCAAGCCGCAGGGTGAGGGCTTGCACGGAGACGCCGTATGCGTGAGCGAGTTGCACTAGCGTGGCCGGCGTTACCTTGCCCTCTTTACTGCGCTTGAGTTCGTGGAAGCGGCGTGATAGGCCGCTGCGCGGCATGAGGAAGTTCGCCGCGAACGCGTCGGCGAACTGCTCGCTTTCCGGTTGCTTGCGCCCCTGGGTGACGGGGGTAACCTCGGCGCGATCTCGGGTTGCCAGGTAGTGCGCGTATTCGTGAGCCATGCTCCAGCGGCGCCGCTCGGCTGGGTGGTTGGCGTTGACACCGACGCAGCCGCCCAGTGCTTCCACGTTGACGAAAAGTCCCGCCACGTGGTTTGGGAGCGGCAGGAGGAAGATCCGGAGGCCAACTTCGATCTCCAGCACCTCGCGAAGAGGCCGGATCGGTCCGTCTCCGATCCCC
>Ga0209648_10006052_pt1 | contig 10410 bp, 4 predicted proteins | sample GraSoi2013_115cm_FD_185830 | JGI IMG/M metagenome (GOLD analysis project Ga0209648, IMG submission 185830) | Grasslands soil microbial communities from the Angelo Coastal Reserve, California, USA - Sample 9_17_2013_115cm (SPAdes) (version 2) | ecosystem: Environmental > Terrestrial > Soil >...
TGTTCGTTGGCGCCGGCGAATCCGAGCGGCCTGGGAAGCGTTGCCAGCCACCACCGTTTCCATTGTTGTTCGTCGGTGCTGGCGAATCAGACCGGCCGACACCTCCGCCGTTCGTGGTGTGCCAGCCACCACCGTTTCCGTTGTTGTTCGTCGGAGCAGGCGAGTCAGATCGGCCCACGCCGCTGCCTCCGTTTGTAGTGTGCCAGCCATTGTTCGTCTGAGCAGGCGAGTTGCCCATCCTGTTCGTATCAGCCACACCTCTTCCGTTCATCGCATCTCCTCGCACCATTCCGGTTTGGATGGGCGCGAAGTGACCGTCACGCTGAATAGCTTGCTGCAACTGCCCAGCCTGTACATCGAAGCGCTGTGGCGAGGCAGGTTGACGTCCGAAGAAGTGCCGGTCACCACCACCAGGCAGCGTTGCCGGATTGGCCGCGCGGTTGCTCGCCAGCAGGCTTTCCCGTGATGGAACCACAGGCAGATTTCCCATCATGAAGTGCCCGTCGTGGAACTGCTCCGCACTCACCGCGCTCGCCGCCACCCGTCCCGTTCCGAAATGCTCGGCTGGCACGCCGGAGAAGGCTTGGCGAATTTGCGGATTATTCATGGCCCGAAGATTCGAGAAACCGTTCCCGCCCCGTAACGGCGCGAAACCTTGGTTGCTCACGTTCGTAATATTGGTGATATTCGTCACATTAGTGATGTTGGTGATGTTGACCTCATCAAAGCGCGAGCCATATCGTCCATACCAGGGATAGAAGCGGTCGCACGGTCCAATCGGCAACCAAGCCACGTGGCCGAAGCTGAAACCGACGCCAAATCCGCCACCGAACCCGAAGAACGATACATAAGCAGGCGCCCATATCGGCCGGTAATAGCTGTAGACCGGTCCGGGCCACCATACCCACGATGATTCATACAAGAACCAGCGTCCGTAGTGATACGGTGCCCAGCCCCAGGGCTCATAGGAAACCCACGTCCAGCCGTAATACGGCTCCCAGACCCAGCGGCCATCGCGATAAGGAACCCAACCCTGCGAAACTGCCGGTACCCACACTCGGCCATAATCCGGAACATCGTCCCAGTGCCCGTAGGCATCAAGATCTTCGGAGCCCACGTAATAGCGGTTAGTGTTGCGCCAGCTATTGGCGGTGTGAATCAAATTGTCTCGGTCATTATTAAACCGGTCCCAGTCGTCTTTTCCCGGGGCCTCGCTGATCTGGTACTGCGCATTGTCATTGCTGCCGCGCACCGTGATCATCTGTCCTTTTTTAACTTGCGTGCTGCCCTGAGGAGTGGATATATCGGCTTGGCCGTTGCGCACAATGATGCGCGTCTCATCGTTGCTGAAGGTCTCAATGCGGAAGCTGCCATCCTTCTTATAAGGATGGATGGCCGCATTGGGCGTATCAATCTCCGGCTCGGTCTCGCTGTCTTTAAAAACGGTGTAATTGACTATGCCCTGGGCCACTTGCACCTGGATTTGCGTCCGCGAAAGTGTGGAGATGTTGGCCTGCGTGCGGTTGCCCAACCGCACAATGTTGGAGTAATCCAGTTGCACCTCGGCGCGGGATTCATCGCCCGTTGAAATCTTGTCCCCGCTCACGATGGGCGCATTCAGCGTGGCTGCTGCCCAGTCGCCCGAATCGCCGCGCTGGGTGGAGACGTCGCCGTGAATCAAGCTGATGCGGCCAACCCCAGTATCCGTCTGGACCGGCGCCTGTGCATGCGCACTGGCCAGCAAGAGCATCATCATCAACAAAACCCCAAGCTCCAATAATCCGTTTTTCACAACCCATGCGCTTTTCATAAGTCTGGCCCTCTTTCGCGGAACCCCCAAGTTAAGGGAGAATCCTCGCTTTCTATAGAGCACGTCTCATGCCAAAGTGATTTTGTCCGGATGATGCCTGCAAACCATTGACTTGGAAGGATATGAGGGCGCTACTAGAGACGAAGATTTTTTCGTGCTCGCACGCTTATTGGTGGATTGCAACCATAGGTGGTGGATTTCAACCAGTAAGCGCTCTAATAACCGCGCGTGTTGCGGAGTTGCGGAGCTATAGATGATTGTTTTCTCTTGATTACCTCTCTGCCGGGGCCTTGTCGTTTTCAGTTCCCCTACTGCAGGAAGCCTATGCGGCGGACTAAATTAGCGAAGCGCGGGTCCGAATGCAGGCCGTCGAACATGGGATTGACTCTGAAAAAATAAGGCAGATACCTACTCCGCCGCTGGTAGGCTTTTTCCAGCCAGGCAAACGCTTGATCGCGATCTCCAAGGCCGGTATAGATAGTTGCTATTTCCAAGTCCGTTGGCGAAGCCGGAGACGACTCCGATTTCAGCGCGGCGATGATGGCTTGCGCCTGGTCTCTTTTCCCTGCTATGGCATAGGCGTGACCCAGCAGTCCCCGGTAATACGAATCTCCTCTTGAGAGGGCGATTGCTTTTTGAAACTCGGTGACGGCCTGCTCATACATTTTTTTTTGCTCATAGGTCTGGCCGAGCCAGCTATGGGCTTCGACATAGTTCGGGTCCATTTTCAGTGTCTTCTGAAGTTGTTCTATCGCTGCGTCGTACTTGTTTGCGAAGAGATAATACCAGCCGAGGTGCAGGTTGGCAGCGGGAGAGAGTGGGTCAAGCTCCAGAAAACGGTTGGACTCATTGAATGATTCTTCAGTTCGACCCATCTGCATCAGATAGTGAGAGTATTCGTGATGCGCTTCTCCAGAACTGGGATTCAGTTCGATAGCACGCTTAAATTCTTTCTCTGCGCCGGGCAAGTCCCAGTCGTCAATGAACCTGACCATTGCTAAAGACCCGTGGGCTTCGCCCAGAGTTTCATCAAGCTCTATGGCCTTCATGGCCGCCGCCTTTGCTTTTACGGCCGATTCCTTTTGTGGTAATGGCGACCAGTGCATATAGCATTCGGCCAGTCCGGTATACCCCAGGGCAGAGCGCGGATCTTTTTCCGTGGCCTGCTGGAAATACCCGATAGCTTGCTTGGTCCCGTCTGCTGACCACTTCTCCAGATAGTAGAGGCCTTTCAGGTAAGCCTCGTAGGCCTCGGGGTTGACCGGGCGCGCGCTGGCAAGACGGTTATCCTCCTGCGGCGTAAGCTTGATCTGGATCTCACTGGTAATGGCTCGCGCCACCTCGCTCTGTAGCTTAAGGATGTCGCTCAGGTCGCCCTCGTACTCTTCGGCCCACAGGTGCTTGTCCGTGGTGGCGCGGATGAGCTGCGCGGTAATGCGCACCCGGTTGCCCGCCCGCGTCACGGTCCCTTCCACCACCACATCCACGTTGAGTTCCCGCCCAATCTCCGGCAGAGACTTCTTTGTCCCCTTGTACTGAATGATGGACGTGCGAGAGATAACGCGGAGAGCGCCGATCTGAGCCAGGTCCGTGATCAATTCGTCGGTCATACCGTCGGCAAAGTACTCTTGCTCCTTGTCGCCGGAGAGGTTTTCCAGGGGCAGCACAGCCAGAGACTTTATCGGGCCGGGACCGGATCCGGGCAAGAACCGATCTCGCAACCCTCCAACATTCAGGCCGACTACCAGCACCGTGATCGCAACCAGCGCACCTGCAATTAAAAATGTGTAACGGACAGCAGTTCTATGAGTCGGTGGTTTTGCGGTTTCAACGAATGCGGGGTTTGGCCCGTCCATGTGTTCGGAGGCCGCCGCCTTAGGCGAATCCAGAACGATTACCGAAGAAGCACCTGGCGCAACAGGAGCACTGGATTCAACCGGCGCCATGAAGCGATATCCGCGCCGGCCCACGGTTTCGATAAAGCGGGGGTTCTCGGCGCTGTCATTGAGAGCACGACGCACCTTGGCGATGACCGTGTTCAGGCTGTTATCGAAGTCGATAAAGATGTCCGCGGGCCAAAGCTGGGTGCGCAGTTCCTCACGCGTCACTACGTCATTCGGGTGCTGTAGCAAAATGACGAGTGCCTGAAAGGGCTTTTCTTCGAGTGCAATCCCTAATCCGTGTTTGCGCAGCTCCCCCGAGCGGGGATCGGCTTCATAAGCGCCAAAGCGCAAAGTCCCCCGAAACGAAGGTTGGGCTTGCGAGGACACAATGTAATAGTGGAATTCGAGTAAGAGACGTGACAAATTTTAGCACGACGGCTGAACAACAAAACTTCAATAATTTGCCGTTCTCCATTGCTCGTTCATGGCCATCTCCCGCAAACTGCGCCCAGGTTTCACTCCAGTCCAGAAAAGAATGCCGGCGGCAACCGTTGGATACCGAGGAACTACTGATGGGATCGGGTATCCGACGGTCTTGCCTTCTGGTCTTTTGGGAAGGCCTGCTACGGATGACAAGCCCATGCGGCGAAGCAAGTCGTGAAATCGCGGATCGGAGCGGAGCGGATCCATCCACGGATTGACCGCAAGCGCAGGGAGGAAGAAATCGCGTTTTTCGTACGCTTTTTCCAGGCAATTGAACGCACGCTCCTTGTCCCCTAGTGCGGCATAGCCGCCGGCAATGAGGAACCAGTCTGCATCGCTGCCCTCTTTTTCAAGTTCTTTTAGGATCCGCCGGGCTTCAGTGGTGCGTCCGGTTAAGGCGTATAGGTGCGCGAGACCTACGGTGGGCGCGCCTCCGAAGTAAGGCTGCACTCTTTCTTGCTCCTGAATTGCCTCCGGATACATCCCTTTTTGTTCATAGGAGAGCGCCAAAAAGACACGGGACCAAACGCGATTGGGATCGATTTCCAGGGTCTTGCGAGACTCCAGAATCGCCTCATCGTAGCGACGCGCGTAATACAGAGCTATTCCCACATTGCTTTGAATGCCGAGTGAGAGCGGATCGAGTTCCCGGGCGCGCTCAATTTCTGCGATAGCTTCATCGTGTCGCGCGACCATAGACAAAAACCTTGCGTAGCGATGATGTGCAACCGCATTGCTGGGACTGAGTTCGATTGCCCGCTTGTATTCGCGTTCCGCTCCCGCCCAATCCCAGTCATAACTGCACTTCACCAGAGCGAGTGAGGAATGAGCTTCCGACAGCAAGGGATCAAGAGACAGGGCTTTCAACGCCGCTGCTTTGGCCGGGGGAAATGCTTCCTTCGGCGACAGCGCTGAGTAGTTGGCCATGAGGCTATAAGCGTCTGCCAGGCCGGAATAGGCCGGAGCATATAAAGGGTCCAGGTCGATAGCGCGCTGGAAATCCTGAAGACTGTCCTTGATCGGCGCCGGCGCTTGCTTGCCCAATTTGTTGCGGCCGCGAAGATAAGACTCATACGCCTCCGGATTCACCGATCTCTGCCTGGTCAGCGATTCGTGCTCCTCGGGGCCCAACTCGGCCCTCACCGCAGAGGCGATGTCCAGCGCCACCGAGTCCTGCACATTCAGAATCTGGCCGACTTCGCGCTCGTAACTCTGCGCCCATAGATGACGGTCACGGTGAGCGTCAATCAATTGCGCAGTAATGCGTACCGTGCCGCCGGAACGCACGACAGACCCCTCGACCACAGCATCAACATGGAGCTCCTCCGCAATCTGCGGCAGCGACTTGTGAGCTTCACGGTACTGCATCATGGTGGTACGGGAAATAACGCGGAGAGACCTGATCTTTGCCAGGTTCGTGGTTAGTTCGTCAGTCATGCCCTCGGCGAAGTAATCCTGCTCCTTGTCGCCGGAGAGATTTTCAAGAGGCAGCACAGCCAGAGACTTTATCGGACCGGAACTGGATCCGGGCAAGAATCGGTCTCGCAACCCTCCAACATTCAGGCCGACCAGCAGCACCGCGATCGCAACCAGCGCGCCTGCAATTAAAAATGTGTAACGGACAGCAGTTCTATGAGTCTGCGGTTTTCGGGCAAGGCCTGGCCCGGCTGCGTGCTCGGAGGCCGCCGCCTTCGGCAAATCCAAAACGATTACCGAAGAAGCACCTTGAGCAGCGGGAGTAACTGCGTAAACGCGCTGGTCGTCATCTGGAGCGCTCGATTCAACCGGCGCCATGAAACGATATCCGCGCCGGCCGACGGTTTCGATGAAGCGGGGGTTCTCGGCGCTGTCATTGAGAGCACGACGCACCTTGGCGATGACCGTGTTCAGGCTATTATCGAAGTCAATAAAGATGTCCGCGGGCCAAAGCTGGGTGCGTAGTTCCTCGCGCGTCACTACCTCATTCGGGTGCTGTAGCAAAATGACGAGCGCCTGAAAGGGCTTTTCTTCGAGTGCAATCCCTAATCCGTGTTTCCGCAGCTCCCCCGAGCGGGGATCGGCTTCATAAGCGCCAAAGCGCAAAATCCCCCGAAACGAAGGTTGGGCTTGCGAGGACACAAGGTAATAGTGGAATTCGAGTAAGAAACGCAACAAATTCTAGCACGAAGAACTCCCAACAAAACTGCAATCGTTCGACTTAGGTCTCTTCTTTTTCAATGACATAGGCCGTAGGCCAATCATAGGCAAAAGATTCGTGGCTCTCCATTGACCATTCATCGCCAGCTCCCGCAAACTGCGTTCAAGTTTCGAAACTTGGGGAAAAAGGCAGCAGGTGGCCGCGCGGCACTTGCATTAAGAAAACTTTTAGCCAGAGGCGCAGCTTTTTTTAAATCAAACTGTGCCAGGGAGACGCAATGAAAATCTCGAACCGCTACTTTCGTTCGCCGGTCGCAACGCACACGGCCTTACCCGCTGTGCTGGCACTCGTTCTTTGCCTGGCAGGCTGCGGACTTCGTGCAGGACAGGCAAACTCTGTACTGGGACAGCCCGACCTTACTATGCATAATCAGGCCAACTGGCCCGCAGGCATGCCCAACGCAGCGGGACTTGGCCTACCTGGCGGAGTTGCCACGAATGGCAAGCGTCTGTTGGTTGTGGATAGCGGCAACAATCGCGTCTTGAGCTGGCCTGATGTACAGCAGTTTGTGAATGGACAGGAAGCCGATCTAGTCATCGGGCAGGCAGACTTTACGGGAAACAGCCCCAACCGGGGCATGAACGCGCCCGACGCAACCACTCTCTCACAGCCGTCGCACATAGCGTCATGCGGCGGAAGTTTATTCATCAGCGACACCGGCAACAATCGCGTTTTGGAGTACGACTTTCCCTACGCGAACGGCATGGCGGCTAACCGGGTCTACGGTCAAGGCAACTCTAAGACTGGAGATGCGAACCAGGGTGGACCGGAAAATGGTTTGAATTCGCCCGCTGGTGTGGCAGGGTTCCCACCTGTAGGTGGGCCTTGTTACCGTCTCTACATTGCTGACGCGGGCAACCATCGAGTCGTGGGATACACGCTCCCCCCACCCGACCAGTGTTGCCCGCAACGAGACCTGGTGCTCGGCCAAAACGATCTAACCAGCATCCAGCCCAACGAGGGCAACCCTTCACCCAGCGCTACCGGCCTCTTCGCGCCGCAAGGTCTGGCAGTTTCCGAGGGCGGTGACCTGTACGTGGTTGATTTTCAGAACCATCGTGTGCTCGGGTACCCCGCCCCGATTACCCAGCACATGGCGGCAAACCTGGTCATCGGTCAAACGGATTTTGTGTTCAACAAATCCAACCAGGGCAGGATTGCGCCTGCCGCTGACACCCTCAATCATCCCTGGGACATCGCGCTGGACGCTGGCGGCAACGTGTACATTACGGAAATCTTCGGAAATCGCGTAACGCGGTTCGTTCGTCCCCTTCGCAACGGAATGGCAGCGAACCTGGTCATCGGCCAGCCCGATTTCCAGCAAGAGCAAGCGAACAACGGCGGGTTGAGCGAGAAGAGTCTCTCCGGTCCTACAGGTGTCGTGGCGGACCCGGTAGACCTTGTGGTTGCCGATAGCGCAAACCACCGCGTGCTGAAATATCTTTACTATCATGTTCCCTTTGACAACATTGCGGACGCTGTTTTCGACGTTCCATGCGTAAACCAGATCATTGCCCGTCCATGTTTTGCCCGCGGGGTGGCGGTAGACGCAAACAGCGGGCGGCTCTTTATCGCCGATCAGGACGCGAACCGCGTATTAAGCTGGCCAAGCACCCAGCAGTTCATCAACGGCAACGACGCTGACGTGGTGCTTGGGCAACCGGACTTTACCCACGGGACCGTGAACTGGGAGGGAGGCGTAAGCGCCAAGGGTCTCAACAGACCCACGACCATTGCCGTGGAACCTTCCGGCAACGTATGGGTGGTGGACCACGGCAACAATCGCGTGCTGCGATTCAATGCTCCGCTGGCCGCCCAAGGCATGGCGGCCAGCTTCGTCGTCGGCCAGCCAGACTTTACCAGCAACGCTGCCAACGGGAACGGACAACAGGGAGCGGTGAACGCAACCGGCTTGGACCAGCCATATGGCGTTGCCTACGATAATTTTGAGCCCAAGCTTTATGTTTCCGACACAAACAATAATCGCGTGCTGATTTATCAGGGATTTGACCAGGAACCGGCATTTCCTTCCCAAGTGATAGGTCAGAGCGATTTCAATAGCAAACTGGTGGACTTTGGCGCCATCACACCGAATTCATCAGGCCTGAACGGCCCCACGGGAATCGTTCAGGACAGTGGCTCTATCTATATCGCCGATACCAACAACAGTCGCGTCCTGCATATCTCAAGCCCCAACGTCTCTTTAAAAGCCGACTATGTGATCGGTCAACCGAACTTCGGCGTTTCCCAGCCTCTTGTACCGCCCAGCGCCAGTTCATTGTACTGGCCCTTAGATATCGCCGTGGACTCCAAACATAACCTCTATGTGGCCGACCAGCTCAACCGTCGTGTTCTGGGGTTCCACGCGCCGAACGGGAACGGCGAGCCGGCCACCCTCGTCTTTGGTCAGCAGGATTTCCACGTCAACCTGCTCAACGAGCATGGAGTCGGTACTTCTTCCGGCGTCGCCCTGGATTTGAACGGTAACCTGCTTGTGACCGGCAATTTGCTATTCGCCTCCAGGATTAGTGTGTTCGACACGCCGCCTTTCCCTTAGCCGCTGGATTGAAGTTACTGCTGCCCAGGGGCCCGGCAGGCAGCCAGAAAGAAGTTGAGTTATGGGGAAACTTACATTTGGAGAGTTCGCAATGCTTTGCTTTCGTATCAGAGTTTTCGGTTTTGTTTTGGTAGCAGTCCTGATTTGCCATTGCCGGCTGACGCAAGCGCAAACCTTGGTCGCTGCTAAAGCGCCGGCGCAATTTTTAAGCTTAGCCAAGGATCGTGCCAGCCAGCCCGAACCGACGCTCCAGGCTGGCCTGCGGCCGGAGCTGGTGTGGAAGCGTACCTCGCCCAATCGCGCAGCGCTGGATGGGCCGGTGCTCTATCAGATTCTGTTTCGTAGCAACGCCAAACCCGGTTTCATTCCCAAGATTGATACCAACTACACGCTTACGAATTCGTTGCTCTCGGAAAGCGGCGGCACGGTAACCATCGGCGGCGGGGTGCTGGTCAGTGGCGGGGCGCTCATCGTGGGCGGAGCGTACATCGGCGCCGATATCACCGTCAACGGTACTCTCTCCGCCAATTTTTTCTCGGGCAACGGCAATGGTCTTAGTGGCGTGAATGCGGCGGCATTGAATAACCTGGGGTCTGCAGCCTTCGCCCAACTTGCAGCGGTTAATACCTTCACGCAACAGCTCAACGCGAACAATGGCTTGTCTGTGGGCGGCGATGCGCCCATGTCCAGCAACCCGCGCATGTTTTTCACCGCATTTACACCCGGTCCTGATATCGAGATCAGCCTTTTTATCCCTGACAACGACATCGTGATCACGCATTTCAGTGGAACCATGGGGGTTCCGCTCAACTGCACATCGCCCGTCACTTTCTCAATTCGCGATAGCAATAAAGGGCAACTGCCCGTCGATGTCACGTCCAGAACCGGTGGTCTCCAATACCACTTCGACTCCGGTCCGATCAGCAGTTTCTTTGTAGCCGGCACCGAGCTCCAGTTCAGAGTGGGCGGCGGCTTCTGTGCTCAGTTTCCGGGAAATATCAATTTGGCAGCGGAGTATCGCATGCAGTGACCAACAAAGAAGCAGGAGAATCTTATGAAGCTATTGAAGAAGAGGGCTTTTGCAGCGCTGATCGCAACTTGCCTTGCGCCCTGCGCCTGGACCGCAGACCAAACTCAGCACCCAGCCGGCGCGCACGCCAAAATTATCACAGCAGATTCGTCGAAGCCTGTGCTCCTGGCTGGCCTGCGGCCGGGCCTGGTGTGGCAACGTACCTCGCCCGATCGCGCAGCGCTGGATGGGCCGGTGCTCTATCAGATCCTGTTCCGCTCCAGCGCGCACATCGGTTCGATCCCCAAAATCGGCCCTAACTATACCCTGGTAGATTCGGGGCTCGCGCTGGATAACAGCGGGAACCTGGTGATTGGCGGCGTGAACAACCCAGTCTTTAGCGTGGATAACGCCGGCAATGTGGATGTGCCGGCGGGAGCCATTACGATTTCAGTCCCCAACCATCCGGTT
>Ga0209648_10006053_pt1 | contig 10409 bp, 10 predicted proteins | sample GraSoi2013_115cm_FD_185830 | JGI IMG/M metagenome (GOLD analysis project Ga0209648, IMG submission 185830) | Grasslands soil microbial communities from the Angelo Coastal Reserve, California, USA - Sample 9_17_2013_115cm (SPAdes) (version 2) | ecosystem: Environmental > Terrestrial > Soil >...
TTGTTCTCAATCCGGGGCTGATGCCCACGCGCCTTTCTCCCGATCGTCCCCGCTTGCTACTATCCGAGGTCGCTTGGAATCAAGCCGAGGGTGCGGGAGATGCGACGACCAAATGAACCCATCGTGGTCGCCCTGCAAAACGCTTCGGTCCTTGTTCGCCTTTGGTCAGCTTCGGAGAGATGAAATGGCGCAGATGTCGTTGTTCAATTCGATCGGTATCGCGACAATAGGACTCCTATGCATGCTTCAGGCACAGCCGGCTGCCGGCGAAGAAAAGCGCGGTGTGATACCCCATGCGCCTCTGCTGAAGCAGGCACTGCCAGATACCGCGAACCTCGAAGTCGCGGTCTACGAAACCGAATATGCTCCGGGCGGGATCAACCCCCGCCACTTACATCCGGCGGCGATCACGTTCTATGTCTTGTCCGGCGCCGGCGTTTGGCAAGAGGAAGGTAAGCCGCCGGTAACGCTCAGAGCTGGGGACAGCTTGTTTGTTCCAGCCGGAACAATTCACTCCCATTGGAACCCCAGCACAACCGACCGACTCCGTTTCCTGGAATTCATCGTGGCTGAAAAAGACAAGGGACGATCTATCCCGCAACCTCCAAAAGACTAGATCGCGACCGCGAATACATCCGCATGCTCCCTCCTGATCTGATCCTGCACAGCGGCAAGATCATCACGCTCGATGGTAGCTCACGGTTGGCGCGAGCCATCTCCGTGCGGTCGGGTCAAGTCGTCGCCGTCGGCGACGACGCGGCACTGCTCAAAGACGCCGCTCCCACGACGCAGCTCATCGACCTCGAAGGTCGTTCGGTGCTGCCGGGATTTTTCGACGCGCATCCGCACGCCGACCGTGAAGGCCTCAAGGCGCGCGGCGGCATCCCCATCGCCGGCCTTCACAGCGTCGCCGACATCGTCGACGTCGTCAAACGTGCGGCGCAGACCACACCCGCCGGCGAGTGGATCGTGCTCATGCCCATGGGCGAGCCGCCGCACGAGTACGTCAGCCGGCCGGAGCAATTGACCGACGGCCGCTTTCCAAATCGCCATGACCTCGACGCGGTCGCTCCCGACCACGCCGTCTACATTCGCGCGGTGTGGGGCTGGTGGAGTCGCCGCCCGTTTCCGTCGGTTGCCAACTCGCTCGCGCTCAGCCGCGCGGGCGTGACGCGCGACACCAATGCGCCGCACAACGTCGAAATCGTGAAGGATGCACGCGGTGAGCCGACGGGCGTGTTCCTGGAGAGAAACTTCGTTCCGCTTCTGGAGTACACCCTTTTCCGCGACCTGCCTCGCTTCAAGTACTCCGATCGGGTGGATAGCGTTCGCCTCGGCGCACACGCCTATGTGGCGGCGGGAACGACCTCGCTCTATGAAGGTCACGGGCTCACCCCTACGGTCATACGTGCCTACCGCGAAAACGCCGAGCGCGGAGCGTTGCCGTTGCGCATGCACACCCCGATCAGCATGCCGAGCGCAGCGTTCGACGACAAACGGCTGCTCGACCTCTTCTACCATTATGCCGGCGTCGCCGGCGGCCGAGGCCGCGGCGACGATATCCTGCGCGTCGAAGGCATCAATCTCGGCGGCCATGCCGATAGCACGGTCGCGGACATCATCGCGGGCGGCTACCCCTACGATCAATGGGCGGGACATTTCTACCAGGCGATGACACAAGAGCGCTTCGTGAAGCTCGGCATCGAAGCTGCTCGGCTCGGTCTGCGCGTGAATTGCGTGGTCAGCCGCGATCTCGAATACGCTCTGACCGCCTACGAGGCGATCGATAAAGAGGTGCCGATCCGCGATCGCCGCTGGGTGGTCATCCACGTCAATCGGGCGAGCGACGCGCAGATCCGGCGCATGAAGGCGCTCGGCGTCATCGCCACGGTGGTGCCGGGCTTTCTCTGGATGGCGGGCGATCGCTACGGCCTCGACCAACTTGGCGAGGAAGCCATCCCCATCCGGCGCATGCTGGATGGCGGCGTGCCGGTGGCGCTCTCAACCGATGGAGTGCCCTATTCGATGCTGTGGACGGCCTGGGAGGCGATTGCCCGCTGGGACGACGATGGTCAGCGACGACTCGGAGACAGTCAGCTGACCCGAGAGGAGGCGCTGCGGATGGCGGCGCAAAGCGGCCACCGCTTGACCTGGAACGAGGATAGATACGGATCGCTGGAGGTCGGCAAGGTCGCGGACATGGTCGTGCTCGCTGAAGATCCCTTCTCCTGCGATCTGGACCGACTCAAGGACGTCCGCGTCGATCGAACCTTCCTTGGCGGGCGGCAGGTGTTCGGTGGCGGGCTCGGCGGAAAGACCAAAAAGCCGCAACCCGCGGCGTAGAACGGCGGCGCGCCGCCGTGGTTTCAGGTCCGGCACCCTGGTGCCAAAACCGGACGCACGCATCGCGGCAGACAGCATGGTGCCGGGCACGACTGCTCGTCATAAAACGAGCGCGGCCCGGTGACCGGGGCGAGCGGCGTGTCATGCGCCAAAACGAGACCCCGCCCGCGTGTGGCACGTAAGGGAGATTGCTGCCGGGCGGGGTCTCGGGAACCCTCAAAACGGATGGCTTACTGATGGGCTCCACCTGGCAAACAAACGAGCCCGTTAAATATTCCTCACGGAATATCCGAAACGACCAACGCATACGGCACCGGGCGCCGGCGCCTGCACAGGTGGGTCGGCCGGCTCTTCACCTTTTTGAGGACGCGATCAATACGGCGGCAGATCGGCGGGTTTCGTCGAATGCAGGCAAGCCAGCCGCGTCGCAGGCGACCGTCGGGGATCGGACATAAGTCGCGGCGGCGGCACGCCGACCGCCTCGGCGTCAGCTGATGAGACAGTCCAGTGACTGCCGTTATTAAGTCATTGCCGCGGAACCGATCTCCTGGCTCCCTGCATGAAGGCCTGAATTTCCTCCAGGGTAAGGCGGCCATCTTTATTGGCGTCCATCGCCCTGAAGATCCGCTCATGAGCCGCCTGAAACTCCTGCAAGGAGATAGTCCCGTCACCGTCGGTGTCCGTCAGGATGAAAAGCATCCGCATCATCATGCCCGGACCCATACCCCCGGGCCCCCTGCCTCCTTGGCCCATCATGCCGGGGCCCATCGTTCCGGGGCCCATGAATCCTCGACGCCAACCCCACTGGCGCCTCCAATCAGGCCCGTAACCCCAGCCCATCATGCCGCCGTCGTGGGTGAAGTCATCTTGATCGCGTTCGTCTTCGAAGCTTCCGCGCTGGGTCTGGACGCCCTGCAGCTGGCGCTCCAGTTGTTGCTGTAGGGTTTGCGGCTCCTGCGGCGTCATCGGACCACCGGGGGTCATCGCTTGGGCGCTCGCAGCGATAGTGCCCCACGCCAACATGACCGCCGACGTTGTGAGCAGGAGAACGTGCTTTTGCATTTTGAATCTCCTCAGACGGATACCTCTTCCCTTCAACCCGACACGGGCGATATTGATCCTTCGCCTACAACCGCTCCGTCCTTGCGCGAATCGCGACCGAGACGAACGCAAGGCTTGGCCGGGAGCTCACGCGGCCGATTTCAAGCCGGCCATGATGCTCTGCACCTGCGGCCAATGTTCCGCGCCGCGGCGTTTCATCAGCTCGATGTAGCTCGGGTTTTCCCATCTCTTGATGCCCGCCTCGAAACTTGGCCGCGCTTTACAGCGCCCGTACCACTCGGCCACACGGCTGCGATCGCGGACCATGCCGAAAATGTTCAGGTGCTCGAGCCGGGCCAAATACGGCGTAAAGGCAACATCCGCCAAGGTGTATTCCTCACAGCCGAGCCAGCGATGCTCGGTAAGCGCTTCCTCCATCTCATCCAGGAGCTGCAGCATACGCTGCACAGCTATGATGAAATGTTGCGAGCGGGTGCCTTTCTCAATCACGTCACGCCGGCGCTCGCGTTTGAAGATGTTTGGAACTCGTTCAAGCATCGCTTTTCCGAGCTCGGCGCGCTCGAGATATTGATGACGAAAGGCGATCCCGAAACTGAGGATCGCCGCGCAGGCATCATGAACATCCTCATCCAGCTGCTTGGTCCACAGTCGCATCTTCGACCTCTGGTGTGGATCATTAGGCCGCAGCCGCGGCTGTGGAAAGACGTCCTCCAGGTACTCGAGAATGACATTTGACTCCGTGACGACGTGTCCATCGTGAAGGAGCGTCGGTACCACGGCGCGGCGGTTGAGCTTGAGATACCACGGCTGCTGATGCTCGGCCGCCCGCAGGACTAGATGCTTATCCTCCCAGGCTAGTCCTTTCTCCGCGAGACAAATCCTCACCTTTTGCGCGCACAGCGACATGTCGTTGTGGTAAAGCGTCAACATTCGCAGCTCCTCCCGGATTTATCGATACCCGCACGCTTGACGAGCGCCATAGCTTACTCGCGAACAACGCTCAATCGTCACGCCGATACTTGCGCATTTTGCAGTTTCTAACGTCCGCCTCAGCCGTTGAATTCGAGGATGTAGAGCCCGCCGTTGTAGTCGGTGCTGTAGATCAGGCCGCCGGCATCGACGAAGACGTCGGCGGATTGGATCACCTGCGCGCGATTCGGCCGGTGGTCGATCATGCGCGTCGGCGCCGGCGGCACCAGCGCGCCAACTTCCTTGGGCCGATATGGGTCGCGGATGTCGAACACGCGCACTCCCGCGCTCTGATAGGTGGCAAAGATCAATTCCGAGCTTACGAAACTGCCAGGCCGGTTCTCGTGGATATTATGCGGGCCGAAATGGCCGCCCTTATGCACGTAGTCCGCTTCCGCCGGCGTCGGGAAGGTGGAAATGCTCACGGGATTTCCCTTCACGCGGTTGTCGAACACCCAGATGAGCTTGAGGCCATCCTCCTGATGATCGAGAACCGCCTCATCGAGCACGATCAGCAGATCGCGGTCGGGCAGCGGCAGGCAATTATGGGTGCCGCCACCGAACGGCGGCGACCAGTTCCGATGGGTGATGACCTTGGGTTGCGTGCGGTCGGCGACATCGATCACCACCATGCCGGCGTCGCGCCAAGCGGCGTAGGCGATGTCGCCGTGCACGATCGCATGGTGCAGTCCATAGCGGCTGGTGGCCGGCCATGACGGCGTCTCGCCACCGGCCTGGTGCATGCCCGGGATCCAGTAACGCCCGGCCTCGCGCGGACTCGCCGGGTCGCCCATATCCACGGTCATGAAGATGTAATCGGTGAAGCCGTCGAGGAGCGCGGACACGTACGCCCACCGTCCGCCAGCGTACCAGATGCGGTGAATGCCGCCGCCATCAACCGGCAGGAAGCCGATGCGCCTCGGGCTCTGCGGCTTGGAGATGTCGTAAACTGCAAGCCCAGCAGTCCAGTCACGCGTAATGCTTTTCTTTTCAGCCGTGCCCACCACCTTGCCGAGCTGACCTTTGTAGTAGGCCTTCTCGTCGGCGAACTCCGCGGCCGCGAACATGTTCTTGGCGTTGATGACGAGCAGCAGGTCGTCATGGGTTTGCAGATGGATGTTCCAGGTCCCCGGCGGCGCGGCCAGGTAGTTCACCGCACACGGGCGCTTGGCGTCGCGTACATCGACCACGCTGAAGCCTTTGGAGAACATGTGGCCGATATAGGCATAGCCGCGATGCACCATGATCTGCACGCCGTCGGGCCTGCCGCCCTGGTCGGAATGGGCGATGATGCGCATGTTGCGCGCATAATCGGGGTTCGGCAGGTCGGTCATCGATAGGCGGCCAGGAAATTCGGTACCGCGATCCGGTCCATCATGGCGCGATCATCCTGCAACAGCTTCCACATCGCGCGGTCTTCGTCCGTGCGCAAATTCACACCGAGGTGGGTGCCGAGCTTGCGCCCGTGCAGCACGATGCGCTCCCCGATCGGCTGGCGAATCCTATTATACGCGGCAAGCCCGGCGTCGATATCGTCATGGCTGCCGAGCGCCTCGGCGAGCGCCTGGGTGTCGCCGCCGGCCTTGGCCATGCCGAAGCCCATGTGCGGGCGCGCGGATGACGCAGCGTCCCCGGCCAGCGCAACGCGGCCGAACACCAGTTGCGGGGTCGAGAAGTCGTAGATCGGCGTGAAGAACGGCCGCATCTGGTTGAGGCAATCCAGAAACTGCGGCGGCATGATCGCTTCGGCATCGGCGCGCATTTGCGCAATGAGGTCTTTGCGGATGAGCGGCGGCGGCACCGAATACGCGTGCTGGTGCCCATTCTCGTCCACGCACATTTCGCGCAGCTGCTGCGCATCGCCGACCCGATACCAGATGAAATTGTAGCGGCGATGGCCGAAGCGCAGGTCGTTGTTCAATCCGGCGATGGGATAGCCGATGATCTGCTGCCGCTGCGGCAGGAAGAACGTGAAGTAAGGGAAAATGCTTTCGCGCGTCTGCGGCCTGAGATCGGCTTCGTTCGGCGCGCCGCGCCAGATGTAATAGCCGGAATAGATCGGCTGGATCGCGGGCGCGACCTGGGCGCGCACGCTCGAGCGGATACCGTCGCTGCCGATGAGGATATCGGCACGTTCGCTGCGGCCGCCGGCAAAGTGCACGACGACGTCGGAGCCGTCCTGCTCCACGCGCTCGAAGGTGTGGCCGAGGTGGTAACGCGCCGCATCGATGGTCTCGCGCAGGAGCCGTTGCAGCCGATCCCAGGAGGTGAGAATCTGCGGCAGATATTTCTCAGCGATGACGCGCCCGTCGCGGTCGAGAGCGATGCGCTTCTCGACTTCGACGCCGAGGTCGCGCGTGCCGGCGCCGCTCGTGCGAAGCGCGTCCAGCAGCTCCGGATGGGTGGTGATCCCGGCGCCGCGGCCGACCAGTTCGACCGTCGAGCGCTCATAAACGTCGGCGTCCCACCCCTTCTGCCGCAAGAAGGCCGCGGCAAACAGGCCGGACATCGACCCGCCGATGATGATGGCGCGACGCCTGCGCGGCGAGGAAAAAGGGACCGGCATCCGCTGAATCGAGACGAGGCAACGTCAAGAAATGATACACCACCTGCTCGCGCGGGCGAGGGGTCATTGCAGCATCATAAAATTCCGCTCATTCGATATTTCGTCGGTAAGCGCGAGCAGTTTTTGCTCGGTGGATCGGAAAAGGTTTGCTCGGTAGCGACTTTCTCTGGGTTTGAGCGGAAGCCGTGTGCTAGTGTCCCGATTCCGAAGTTCGCATCATTGTGCCGCAGCCTCGTTTGCGAACTTCGGAATCGAGGGACACTAGCAACTTATTGATCTAGTGTGGCTTTGGTTCAGAAGTCCGCATTTCGGACTCGCTGCAAAAATGATGCGGACTTCTGAACCGCCACACTAGTGCGGTGCTATCTGCTCGATCCACTTCGCAGCCGCTTCGATCCTGCCGAGCCTCCTGAGCTCCGAATGGGTGAGAAGCCACAGCTCGCGGGACAGCACCGAGCCGCGCCGCTTTCCGCCAATTCTTCGCAGCCGCGAGTCGCCGTCAGCGACGACGCAAGGCAACAGCGATCGACCAAGTCCGGCAATCACGGCTTCGAGCAGAGCCTCGGCGTCGTTGAGGCGCACGGCAGCGATCCTCTGATGGTCGCGGACAGCGGTCGCGGCAATCCAGCGTGCCTGCGGGAGATGAGCCATCGCTTCATCATATGTCACCCAGGGCAGCATTCTTGCGTCGCGCGCCGAGCAGGATGCGGACGCATAGACGTCATACCGAACGATACCGACGCGACGTGCCACCACTTTCGTTCCTCCTGTTTTCGGACGAGCGAGGCGCAAAGCCAAGTCGGTTTCACGGCGCGTCAGACTGAGGTCTTTGGCGTCCGCGACAAATTCCAACTCGAGTTTCGGGTGACGCTTGAGCAAGATTGGTGCCGCAGGCACGAGGATATGATTGACGACGATGGGAACAGAGGTAATGCGCACGGTACCGGAAACCACGTCGTCTGCGCCCGCAAGTACGACAGCAAGCGCGCCGACCTCGCGCTCGATCCTTTCGGCATGAAGCGCGGCCCGTTCGCCGGACGTCGTCAGCCGCAGCGTGCCGTCCACCAGACGCTGGTAGAGCCGCGTACCGATCGTTTCTTGCATCGCCACGAGGCGCCGAGCGACGGTGGTATCGTCGACCCCGAGCAGCCGCGCGGCCGCTCTCAGCGTTCCGCCTCGACTGACGGCCAGCACGTAGCGAAGATCGTTCCAGTTCAGCATCTGCATTTCTGCCGGCTGTAACTGCAACAGTGCGCCTTCACACCGCAATCTTGCAGACGCAGCCTCGGCCGTCCAGGCTGCGCGGAGAAACGCAGATGCCTTATGTGGTCCTGTTCGAAGACAACGCGACGCTCGGCGCCGACGTTCGCCGCCGCCACATGGCTGCCCACTTGTCATTTCTCGAGCACAACGGGGCGCGGATCAAAGCGGCGGGACCGTTGCGCGCGCTGTCAGGCGATCCCGCCGGTGGGCTGTGGGTGGTCGAGGCCGATAGCCCAGACGTCATCGATGCGCTCGTGAAGGCAGACCCGTTTTGGCCGACCGGATTGCGGCACTCCGTTCGCATTCTCAGCTGGTCCCAGGTGTTCGCAGACGGCAAGCGGCTGCTTTGACGTCGCCAGCGAGCTTTCTTTCAGGTCGAGTCTTGCGAATACAGGCAGATAGTCATGCGGCGGGGTGCCGCAACGGCCGATGGCGGATTTCGCAAGCGCTCCATCCGGGCTACTCTTGCCCCCCAATCACAAGGAGAGAAACGACGTGCGGTTGTCCCTGCGCGCGAGCTTCGTCGCCGTCTTGTTCGCGGCGATCTTGGCCGCCGAAGCTTCGGCGCAAACGCCGGAACAATTCTACGCCGGCAAGACCATCGATTTCGTCATCGGCTACCCGCCCGGCGGCAGCAACGACACCTTCGGACGGCTGCTCGCCCGCCATCTCGGCAAGCACATCCCGGGAAAGCCCGCGATCGTGCCGAAGAACCAGCCCGGCGCCGGCAGCTTCCTGGCGGTGAACACGATCTTCAACGTCTCTCCCAAGGACGGCACCGTCGTCGGCATCGGCGCGCCGACGATCCCGCTCGACGAGAAGCTCGGCACCCAGGGCGTGCGCTTCAAGACCGCCGAACTCAACTGGATCGGCCGCATCGATTCGCTCGTCAACATCGTGTTCACGTGGAAGGCATCGCCGGTGAAAACCTTCGCCGACGCCCAGAAGCTCCAATCGACCCTGTCGGGAACCGGGGTCGGCTCGACTGTTTCGATCTATCCCACCGTCATGAACAATGTGCTGGGAACGAAGTTCAAACTGGTGATGGGATACAAAGGATCGAACGAAGCCATGCTCGCGGTCGAGCGTGGCGAGGTCGAGGGGCACTCGACCTCGTGGACCGCGCTCAAGGTCGCCCATCCCGACTGGCTGCGCGACGCCAGCGTCGCGATCCTCGTGCAGTTCGCGCTCAAGCGCCACGCCGAGCTGCCCGACGTTCCCACCGCGGTCGAGCTCGCCCGCAACGAGGAGGAGCGCGCGATCCTCAGCGCGATCATGAACGCGACCGAGGTCGGCACCGCCTTTTTCACCACCCCCGGCGTCCCCGCCGACCGGCTCACCGCTCTGCGGCGCGCGTTCGACGCCACCATGAAGGACCCCGAACTACTCGCCGACGCTCAGCGAATCAATGTCGGCATCTCGCCGCTGGCGGGCGAAGACCTGCAGCGGCTCGTGGCCGACGTCAGCCAGCTGCCACCGGCGTTGCTGGACAAGGTGCGCGCTGCCTACACCGTGCACCACGCGAATTGATCGCGGGCGCGGCAGCGGCACGGGGCCCATTCCTCGCATGCGGCTCAGTCTTCGTGAACCGATGCGGCCGGCGGCGAGTCGGTGGGTTGAGTCGACGCGTCCGGCTGCTCCGCCGGTGCAGCCGGCGGCGAGTCGGTGGCTCGAGTCGGCGCATCCGGCTGCTCCGCCGGCGCAGTTGGCGGCGCCGGAGCATCGGAGCCGCTCAGCCTCGCCCATTCGACGAGCCGCCACGCTTGCTCATCCGCCCGCAACAGGGCGTTTCGGTACTCGGGCGTTTGCTTGAGGCCGCGCTCTTCGAGCTCGAGCGACGTCCGATAAAGCTCGTCGACCAATTCTGGGCGCCACTGCCCCAACCGTTTCTCGGCCAGAAGCTCAGTCGTCAAACGTTGGAACCTCGCGATGAGGCGGCCGTCATCGGACTCCATGCTGCAATCCCCTTGCTGATTCGGATAGTCGTTGTCCCCTCCCCGGCCATTGCCGCGCCGATCGCTTTTTCGGCCGGCTTTAGCCGCTGCGGCGCCGCGGCTCGCCAGTGATCATTTCGCTCGTCTCGCCGTCGCCGCGACGGCTTGCGTGCTGAACGGATCGCAGCCATTCGATCTGCTCCGCCAGCGCGAGCCAGTGGTTCGCAACCTCTGCGAATGCGGCCTTTACCGACGGATCGAGCGCTGCCGCC
>Ga0209648_10006054_pt1 | contig 10408 bp, 14 predicted proteins | sample GraSoi2013_115cm_FD_185830 | JGI IMG/M metagenome (GOLD analysis project Ga0209648, IMG submission 185830) | Grasslands soil microbial communities from the Angelo Coastal Reserve, California, USA - Sample 9_17_2013_115cm (SPAdes) (version 2) | ecosystem: Environmental > Terrestrial > Soil >...
CACACCTCACGCGCGAGGCGATGCCGGTGGTGCGTTTCTTGAGCGGCGACATCACCAGGATCGAAAAGTCTCCATGCGAGTGCGGCCGGAACTCGTTTCGCATGAGGATCATCGGCCGGCGTGACGACATGTTCATCGTGCGCGGCGTCAACGTGTACCCCTCGGCGATCCTGGCGGTGGTGGCCAGGTTCCGGCCGCGTGTCACCGGCCGCGCGCGCGTGATACGCGTGACCGCGGATGTGAGCGTGCTGCCGCCGGTCCCGATCGAGGTCGAGGTGCCGGACGGCAGCGTCGCCGATGGCGGGCTCACAGAGGAGATCGAGACTGCGATCCACTCCGCATTGACCTTCCGCGCCAAGGTCGCACTCGTCCCCGAGAAGGTGTTTGGCGAGAGCGGCTACAAGACCCGCCTCAGCGTGGAGCGCCCGTGACCCCCAGCAGTCCCCTCCCCCAACGGGGGGAGGGTTAGGGAGAGGGGCGTGAAGAGTCGAAAGAGGCTCAAATCCGACCTGGGATGGAGCACGGCCGATCGGATCGTCGTCCAGGGGCACGACCTGGTCGATCTCATCGGCAGGACGTCGCTCGGAGACTTCGCCTTCCTCGAGCTGAAGGGCAGGCTGCCCACCCCGGAAGAATCCACCGTGTTCAACGCGATCGCCGTCACCCTGGTCGAGCACGGCATGACACCGAGTGCAATCGCCGCGCGCCTCACGTACTTCGGGGCGCCCGAGTCGCTCCAGGCCGCGGTCGCGGCCGGGCTGCTCGGGATGGGCTCACGCTTCGGAGGTTCGATCGAGGAAGCCGCCCGAACGCTGCAGGAAGCCCTCGCCGGTGCCGGCCCCGATGCGGTCCTCGGCGAGGTTGCGCGCGAGGTGGTCGCGACCTACAAGAAGACGAAGCAGCCAATCGCCGGCCTGGGGCACCCGATCCACAAACCGATCGACCCTCGAACGCCGCGCCTGTTCGCGATCGCCCTCGAAAACGGGCTGTCGGGACGCTACGTCGAGCTCATGAAGCTCATCGCTGAGGAGGCGGGCCGGGCCTACGGGCGCGAGCTTCCCGTCAATGCAACCGGCGCCATCGGCGCGATTCTCTGCGAGCTCGACTTTCCGTGGCAGGTGGGCCGCGGGCTGGCGGTCATGGCCCGCGCGATCGGCCTCGTCGCACATATCCACGAGGAGGTCAGGGAACCGCTGGCGGCAGAGATCTGGAGGCGCGTCGAGGATGAGGCCTCGGAGCACAATCGAAATCCCTGACTCCCCACCCCAGTGGCGCCGCTGCGCGGCGCGACCGGACCTCCCCATGTGATGGGGAGGCCAGGAATAACATAGGTTCGCTCGTCTGACCGGCTGCATAGGAGGCGATGCGTTTGCCCGCCAACGTTCCCGGAATCCACCACGTGACCTGCATCACGGGTGACGTGCAGAAGAACGTCGACTTCTACGTCGGCATCCTCGGCCTTCGCTTCATCAAAAAGACCGTGAACTTCGACGTTCCGGACACCTACCACATCTATTTCGGCGACTACCTGGGCACGCCCGGCAGCGCGATGACGTTCTTCGGCTGGCCGCACCTGCCGTGGCGGCCGGCCGGCAGCGGGCAGGTGACGGTGGTCTCGTTCGCAGTGCCGAACCGCTCGCTGCAGTTCTGGACGGGCCGCCTCCGTGACCTCAACGTGGAAGCCTCGCGAGCGACACGATTCGGCATCGACACCCTGGTCCTCAAAGACGTCGACTCCATCCAGATCGAGCTCGTGGGCGAGGCGTCGGATGAGCGTTGGCAGCCGTGGCCGGACAGCCCGGTCGATCCCCATCACCAGATCCGCAGCTTCCACTCGGTGACCTTGTGCGAGGAGTCCGACCTCAACACCATCCAGTTCCTGACCGACACCATGGCCTTTCGCAAAGTGGCCAGCGAGGGCAACCGCACCCGATTCGAAACGGGCGCCGGCGGCCCAAGCTCGGTGCTTGACGTGCTCGACGCGCCGGAGGCGCCGGTGGGCGAGGAGGCGGCCGGAACTGTCCACCACGTCGCATGGCGCGCCACCAACGACGCGCATGAGCTCGACTGGCGCGAGGTGCTGGTCAAGTCCGGTCGTAACGTGACGCCCGTGATCGAGCGCAAGTACTTCCGATCGATATATTTCCGCGAGCCTGGCGGCGTCCTGTTTGAGATCGCCACGGACCAGCCAGGCTTCACCGTCGACGAGCCGGCAGAGGCGCTCGGCTCTTCGCTTCAGCTGCCGCCGCAGTACGAAGGGCGGCGCGAGGACTTGAAGTTCAACCTGACGCCCATCGTCGTACCGACCACCGCGGCGCGGGGCGCAGGACACTGACACGGGTATTCAGGAGTGGTCTCTGGAATTGACCTCGGGAGGGAAGTGAGCTGATGAGCACCGCAACGATCGCGCCGGTCAACCCAATGTCGGCCGAAGGCAAGGACACAGTCATGAGCGTGATGCGCCGTGACCGTGCCAACTTCACGCGTCTGGTCTCGGACCCCAAGAACTGGAATGTGATGACGCGCTGCACCGGGTGGGAGACGCGCGACCTGGTCGGCCACATGATCGACGTCATGGAGGGTTACTTCAAGAACTGGGACGCGGCCAAGGCCGGCAAGGACGGCGTTGCCCTCGGCCTGCCGGTAATGGGCGAGACGCTCAACGACCACGCCCTCGACTTTCGCAAGCTTCCGCGCGAGGAGGCATTGGCGCGCTTCAAGAAGGACGCGGAGAAGCTCGACGGGATACTCGATGCGCTCAAGCCGGAGGAGTGGACGGGATTCATGGTCTATCACCCGTTCGCCGGACCAGTCCCGGCCGGTTTCTACGGCACCTTCCAGATCATGGACTACGGCGTCCACCCCTATGACATCGAGTACGGCCTCGGCAATAAGCTGGCGACCATCGACGAGGCGACCGCCGGGCTCATCCTGCCCTACTCATTCATTTTCTGGATGTACACGGTCGACCAGAAGGTGGCGGAGGGCGTGGACACTCAATACGGAATCGAAACGGAAGGTCCGTGGGGCGGCAAATGGCGCATCACCGTCAAGGATGGCAAATGGTCCTCGGAGGCCGAGAAGGGCAACTTCGAGGGTTGCGATGCCCTGTTCCACTTCGACAGCGCGGCCGACCATGTGCTGACGTTCTTCGGCCGGTTCCCAGGCGGCTCTGCAACCGGCGACCCCGAGGTGATTCACAAGGTGCGCCACCTCTTCTTCTCCTTCTGATCCGTTCGACGGTTTGGGCTCTGGCCTCCCCACCGCGTGGGGAGGCTCCCTCCCGCGCCTTCGGCGCGGGGACCCCAGAGGACGCCGCTGGCGGGTGGGGAGGTCCAGTCCTGAATGAGGTGACGGCAGAAACCGCAGCCCAGATAGCAGAAGCGATGGGCCAAGAGGGGGATCTCGTCGCCCCCCGCCTGTCACGCGGCTGCCGCTGCTTCGGGGCCTGGGCGGGCGACGACCTCCTGGGCTATGGGTGGCTTACGAGCGGTCCCGAATGGATCGGCGAGATCGACCTCGAGATCAGGCCAGGCGAGGGTGAGGCCTACGTCTGGAACTGCGTGACCTTGCCGCCGCACCGGCGCCAAGGAGTGTTCGGGGCGATGGTAAGCGGCATCGCCGCGCGAGCACAGGCGGAGGGGCTGTCGCGGCTGTGGATCGGCAGCGTCGCCATCCCCGCCGAGAAGGCGATCCCCCGCGCGGGATTCGCCCCGGTCCTCCATTTTTCAAGCGAGGTGCTGTCGGGCATTCGCTGGCTGAAGGTCCGCTCCGAGGCCGGGGTAGAGCCGAGTTTGCTGTCGGCGGGGCGCGACGTGCTTGCCATGGGCGGACGGCCGCTGAGGCTGGACACCTGGATGGTGCGGGCCCAGCCGCGCCGCCACTAGCTCGCCTCCCCACCGGGTGGGGAGTCGCAGCGATTCAAATCGCGGCGAGATAGATTTCGAGCAGATCCTCTTCTGGGTATTTGCCGGCCAGGTCGGCCGCGGCTCTCCGGAGCTCCGGCTCACCGATCCCAAACTCGGCGATGTGCTGAGGCAATCCCAGCAGTGAAATCAGGCCGCGCACATCGACGGCTGCGTCCCTGCCCGACCCAGTGGCCCGCGCCAGCTCGGCCATGCGGTCCGGCTTGGTCCGCTCCATGTAACGCATCACGTGCGGCATCAGCAGGCAGGACGTGACGCCGTGCGGAATTCCGTGGCGAGCGCCGATCTGCTTGCCCATGACGTGGCTGAGTCCGGTCGCCGCCGGACCGGTCAGCGTGTACGAGAACCACGCCGCGAGCTGATTCTCCGTCCGCACGCCGAGGTCGTCAGGAGCGGCCTTGGCGCGCGGCAGCGAGGCGAACAGGCGGCGCACGGCCTCGAGGGCCATGACATCGGAGAATGGATGGGACCCGTCGGCAAGGAATCCTTCCACGGCGTGGTCGAGCGCCCGGATCCCGGTCGACAGCCACAGGGACATCGGGGTGGCCAGCGCGAGCTCGGCGTCGTAAATCACCGAATCGAGCAGGAGCCGTCCGTCGCGCATGCCCGCCTTGTCGCCCGCCGCGTCCGTGTAGCCGGCGCTGCCCGCGAGCTCGGCCACGGAGAGCGTCGTCGGGATCGCGATGTGGGGAAGACCGCGGTAGGCAAGGCCGTGTCGATCCGCCAGCCTGACGGCGATCATCTTGGCTGCGTCGATGGCGCTGCCGCCGCCGAAGCTGACGATGCCGTCGACGCCGACCTCGGTCGTATGCGCGATCGCGTTCTCAATCTCCGACATTGGCGCGTGTTGTCCGACCACCTCTGTGGCCGGAGCTTCAGCCGTGCCCAATGCGCCGCGGACCCGTCCGAGGAGCTTCTCCTCGGCAAGCAAAGATCGCGTCGTGATGAGCGCAACCCGTGTGACCTGCAGCCGGCTCAATTCCGGCGCCAGCTGGTCCAGCGAGGTGGCGCCCCAGTGGATCGCTCGCGGATTGGAGTAGTTGAAAGACCCGGTCTCGGCCGTCACCTCACGCAATACGTTACTTTCGAGACCAAGTCCATGGCCGGTCCACACGAAGATCAACCCGTGCTCAACGCAGGCGAGTCTCTCGAGCGGGCGCGCGCGGCCATGATCCTCGTCCACGGTCGCGGCGCGAGCGCGGCCGACATCATGACCATCGCCGCTGAGGTGATGTTCCCCGGCGTCGCTTACCTGGCTCCACAGGGTGCGGGTTCAGCCTGGTACCCCTACCCGTTCACCGCGCCGCTGGAAGCCAACGAGCCTTATCTCAGCTCGGCGCTGCAAGTCCTGTCGTCACTGGTGGCCAAAGTCGAAACGACGGTTCCGGCCGGCCGGCTCGTGCTGGCCGGCTTTTCGCAAGGCGCATGCCTGGCGTTGGAGTTTGCAGCTCGCAGTGCGCGCCGATATGGTGGTGTGGTCGGGCTGAGCGGCGGGTTGATCGGGCCTGACGGCACGCCGCGCGACTATCCGGGGGGTTTCCAGCGGACGCCGCTGTTTTTGGGCTGCAGCGACGTCGATCCCTACATTCCAAAGGAGAGGGTGATCGAGGCCGGCGAGGTCTTCGAGCGCATGGGGGCGGACGTGACCGTGCGCCTGTACCCAGGCATGGCGCATACCGTCAGCCCCGACGAGATCGAGGCGGTGCGATCGATCGTGAAAGGGGTCGCCGCCTAGACGTTCTTCTCGTCCTCTTCGGCCGCCTCGCCGTGCTCGACGATGTCGCCCCGTTTGAAGAGCACGTCTTTCAACACCACCTGCCACTTCGGTTTCCGGCGTGACAGAAATTCCAGCGCCATTGCAAAGTGCTTGAACTCCTCCCCCTGGGCGTCCTCCATGATCGCCTTGGCTTGGGGATCGCGCTCGAGCGATATGCGCTGTTCATACCAGCCGATTGCCTCCGCTTCCTCCTGCAGCGATGCGGCCATGCGCGCAAAAGTCCTGACGTCCTGGCTGAGTTCCCCCGGCGGCTCGTGATACTGCTCTGTTCCCATCGCGTGAATATAGTTTCACTTGACCGCTCGTGATGAGCTCAGTTAGCCATGCGGCGGCGGGCGGGCAGCTTGCTCGTGGCCGCGCTGAGTGCTTCGAGGTCGCGCTGCGGCAGCGCCACCAGGTCGTGGGGGGGCGTGTACTGGGACTCGATCAGCTGACTCCGAATCTTTTTCCCTTTGGTGGTCAGCACCACTGCCTTCACGCGCCGGTCGCCGTCCCTGGCGATTCGTCGGGCGAGACCCTGGTGCTCGAGGCGGTCGACCAGCCAGGTTGCGTTTGACGGATCGCACATCCACTCGTCCGCCAGCGACCGCATCGACCTGCCCGCCTGCGGGTCAAGGCTGTGGAGGGCGCGACTCTCGGCCGGGGTAAGGCCCAGCCGGTCCAGGACGGCTACGCGTTCGGGCGCCGTGGCCACGATGTAGTCGAAAATGTGCCGCCAGGCGGCGGCGGCCGCATTCGCTCTGGCTCTCGACATCCTCGGCATCTCTCGATTCTAGCCGGAACAACTTCGATAGTTGAGGAGGTTGTATAGTTGAAGTGATTCAACTAATGCCGTCTGGAACGGGCGGCGCTGGGGAGGTAGTCACGTGAATAAGGCAAGCACTGTGGTGCACATGATCCTGCGTGGGTCCGGCCTGCTGCTCATATTGCTGGGTCTGGCGATCTGGACCGGCCGGGCCGACGGGATCATCCCCGTCCACGAGTTCCTTGGTTTTGTGCTCGTCCTGTCTTTGTGGACGCTGGCTTACTTTGGAGCACGGGCGGGCGTCCCGAAGGGTTTGGTGACCGCGGCGGTCGCGTGGGGCTTAATCGCGCCAATCTTCGGCTTGACGCAGGCGAACCTGCTCAACAACAACTGGCACTGGGTCATCCAGGTCGTGCACCTCCTGGTCGGCCTGGCCACAATCGGGACAGGTGAAGGCCTTGCGCTGCGCATGAAGCGCCTGGGCGCGCCCGACGCGAAGACCGCTTGAGCGACCGCAAATTGCTCGACGGCAAAGTCGCCATCGTCACCGGCGCGAGCCGGGGCATCGGGGCCGCGGCGGCCCGCGCATTTGCGGAGGCAGGGGCCAGCGTCGTGCTGGCGGCTCGAACGGCTCAGGCGATCGCGGACCTCGCCGCCGAGATAAATGCGGCCGGCGGCAGGGCGCTGGCGATTCCGACCGACGTCATCGATCCCGAATCCGTTGAGCGACTCGTCGAGCGCACGGTCACAAATTTCGGACGCCTTGATGTTGCGTTCAACAATGCGGGCGCGGGCCAAATGCCCAAACCACTCGCCGACATCTCTCTCGAGGATTTCGAAATGGGCCTGAGGGCAAACCTGTACGGGGCCTTCCTGGGAATGAAGTACGAGATCCCGGCCATGCTCGCCGCAGACGGCGGCGCCATCGTCAACATGTCGTCCACTGCGGGGCTCCAGGGCGCGCCTGGGATGGGTCCATACGCAGCCGCCAAACATGGAGTCGTGGCTCTCACCAAGTCGGCGGCCCTCGATTACGGCAAGAGCAACATCCGCGTCAACGCCCTGGCGCCGGGGCCGATAGTCAACGAGCAGATGAGCCGCTTGCCCGAGGACCGGCTGCAGCAGATCGCGCGATTCATCCCGTTGGGCCGGCTGGGGCGAACGGACGAGGTGGCGCGTGCAGCGGTCTGGCTGTGTTCGGACGAGGCCTCATTCATCACTGGCACGGTCCTGTCTATCGATGGAGGTCGCCTCGCCGGCGGAGCGGGAGTCTAACCACGAAATAGGCCTGGCCGAAATTGCCTTTTAGCGAGATATGGACTACGGGCGGCCGATCCAGTTCGGCTACTTCGTCCTTCCGGACTCAATGCGGCCCATGCGGCCGCTGGAGCTGGCGGTCAAAGCGGATGAGCTCGGCATCGATCTGATCGGCGCCCAGGACCACCCCTACCAACGTCGGTTCTACGACGTCTGGACCCTGCTCACCGCCATCGCGCTGCGCACCAAGCGCGCTTCTGTTTTCCCCGATGTCGCGAACCTGCCGCTGCGACCGCCCGCAATGCTGGCCAAGGCCGCGGCCTCACTCGACCTGCTGTCTGGCGGCCGGGTCGAGCTCGGACTCGGAGCGGGCGGTTTCTGGGAGGCGATCAAAGCGATGGGCGGCCCGGTGCGAACCCCAGGCGAGTCGGTGAGCGCGCTCGAAGAGGCGATCGAGGTCATCCGCCTGGTGTGGAGCGGGGGGCGGGGCGTCCGCTTCGATGGCAAGTTCTACCAGCTGTCCGGCCTCAACGCGGGTCCGGTGCCCGCGCACCAGATCGGTATCTGGCTCGGCGGGTACAAGCCCAGGATGCTCCGACTGGTGGGCAAAGCCGCCGACGGCTGGGTGCCGTCCTTCGGATATCTGAAGCAGGAGGCCATGCCCGACGCCAACGCCCGGATCGACGATGCCGCCCGCGAAGCAGGTCGCGATCCGGTCATCATCCGCCGGGTCCTCAACGTCGCCGCCAACCTGACGGCAGACGAGATCGCCGAGCTCGCCCTCGAGCATGGATTCGATACTTTCGTCATCGGCGAGACGCAAGAGGACGTCGAAACCGAATTGAGTGAATTCCTCGGAACTGTCGCGCCGAAGGTGCGCGAGCTGGTCGCGGTAGGTCGTGACTGAGGGGTCCCCGCGAACTCACGGCGTTAGCCTCTGAGTTCGTGGGGCTCAATCACGCTGAATTAGTCGACCTCTTGCGCGATGGTATCGACGCCAGGGGCGGGAAGTGGGCCGACCTCGGAGCGGGCGAGGGGGCGTTCACCCTGGCTCTCGCCGACCTGCTGGGACCAGGCGCGAACATAACCGCGGTCGACCGCGACGGCGGCTCGATGCGCGGGCTCTCCGCCGAGATGGGGAAGAAGTTTCCAGGGACGGAGCTCGAAGTCGTCGTCGCGGACTTCACGCGCCCGATTTCGCTGAGTTCGCTCGACGGAATCGTCATGGCCAACTCATTGCATTTCGTGCGCGACAAGCGTCCTGTGCTCGCCCGTGTCCACGAGATGCTGAAGCCGGGCGGCAGGCTGATCGTCGTGGAATATGGCTCTGACCGTGGGAACCCATGGGTTCCGCACCCGTTCTCGTATGAACGATGGGTGGAGATGGCCGCCGGGGCGGGTTTCGAGCGCACACGGCTGCTCGACACGGTGCCGAGCCGCTTCCTGGGCAGCATGTACTCGGCGGTTACTTTCGCTCCGGCGTCCATGAGAGCTGATTGAACGCGTAGTAGATCGCGTTGAACGTGTACAGCGCTACCACCAGCCATGTGCTCACGAAAGCAAGCCCGATCGACACTGCGTAGATCACGAGGCCCAGCGCGAAACGCGGAAGCACCTTCCCCGCACGCGTACCCTGGATCTCGGGTCGCAGCAGATTTGGATGTGTGAGCGCCCATGCGACCAGGCACTGAAAGGCGATGGCCATGACCGTCATCACCACGGCGTAGAAGGCCGCCGCCACCGAACCGTCGAGGCCGGAATTCAGGTAGCGGCCGAGCAGGGCAGTCGGGTAGGGCACGAGGACAACTGTGAGCAGCAGGACCAGGTTGATGAACTGGATCGTCCGGTCGACTGCCCGAAGATTCCGGAACATCGTGTGGTGGTTCACCCACACCACCCCGACCGTCAGGAAGCTGGCAACGTAGGTGACGAGCTGCGGCCACTGGCCGAGAAGCTTGGCGAGCAGCTTTCCCGATTGCACATCGGGAACCGCGAATTGCAGCACCAAGAGGGTGATCGCGACGGCGAACACTCCGTCGGAGAAAGCCTCGAGCCGAGATGAGTTCACTTATTCACCTCCCCACCACGTGGGGAGGTCGCCGGGGCCCTCTCGGGGCCCCGGCGGGTGGGGAGAATCGCGTTTTCTATGCCGCTATTAGAAGACTTGCGAGGTAGACGACGGCGCGCTGGGCGTGCCGGCGCCCCGACCGCGGCCGCGCCGCCGCAGCCACCGGCCGATCATCACCCGGATTGAACCGCTTCGTGACTCCGCCCATCGTTGCGCCCCAGGCGACGTACTTGTGAAAGCGCTCCTCGGCTTCCTGGGCGATCCCGATCCGCTCTCCGCGAGTCTCCTCGCGGAAGCGGGCGATGCGTCCCGCCGCGGCGCCTTCCTTCTGTTCGGGCGTGGTGCCGAGATCTACCTCGGGCAGCGTGCCCAGGACCACGATCTGGTCGTCCTCGACCGTGACCTCCGCTCCCTTGAACCAGCCGTCTGGGAGCCTACCGGCAAACCAACCTTTGATCGAATCGAGCTCTTTCGTATCCATGATTACAATATTACTCTGTAAATGCCAGAAAGCAATAGTGCCCCTGGAAAGAGTGTTTCTCACTCCGGTGGGTAAGCTGCAATAGCGATGGGAATGATGGGGCCGGGGAGCGGGCCGCCGATGATCCACTGGTGGTTGGGACGGCGGAAGCAGG
>Ga0209648_10006056_pt1 | contig 10407 bp, 14 predicted proteins | sample GraSoi2013_115cm_FD_185830 | JGI IMG/M metagenome (GOLD analysis project Ga0209648, IMG submission 185830) | Grasslands soil microbial communities from the Angelo Coastal Reserve, California, USA - Sample 9_17_2013_115cm (SPAdes) (version 2) | ecosystem: Environmental > Terrestrial > Soil >...
ATGGCGATGGCCGAGCAGTTAAGGGTCTCTCATCCTGGAGTTGACAACACGATTGAGGCCATCTTGATGGGCGCAATCGCAGGCATTCAGGTCCTGCTTTTCGCTCTTGGGGCAGCCGGTGTAAAGCCTCTCGCTATCTTCAACAACACTGAGTTTCTGATGCTTACTTTGATCAGCATGACTCAAGCTATCGTTGCGATTTTGATCAACGCCAGGACGCTGCGGCGGACGATCGGCGTGGGCGGCAACGGCTAGTATTGGATTGCACACCTGCAGCTTATGCCCGTGCGTTATTTTCGGACAGGCCGCTAGGGTAGTGGCCCGCCGGGCGCGAGGCCGCTGGGCGGGCTTCAGCGAAAGGATCAAAGCTCATGGTGCGACCGATGATCGAATCGATGTGTCCCTTCTTCACCGTCAGCCACGTCCCAAGAACCATAGCTTTCTACGCGGACAAGCTAGGCTTCCAAACGAGTTATAAGGAACCGGAGCAGGAACCGTTCTTTGCCATTGTCGACCGCGATGGGGCTTCGCTCTTTGTCAAGGCCGGCGAAGCCTCGCCGCTCCCCAATCCTAAACGCGATCTGGCGATGAGATGGGATGCATATTGCTACACGCCCGATCCTGACGCGCTGGCTGCCGAATTTACCGAGCGCGGCGCGCCATTCAGCAACGCGCTCAAGGACACAACGGATGGTCTGCGCGGCTTCGAGATCACCGACCCTGACGGTTACGTTCTCTTCTTCGGGCGTCCGAGAGAGATGGCATAGGGTGGGCAAATTAATGAGTTTTGACCCTTAGGTTTCGTAAGAGATTTCCGGCTGCGCTTGGCGTTGGTCTGCGCCTCTCGTCGGCGCAGTAGCTCAGAGCGACGGCTTAAGCCGCGGATCACTCGCCTCAAATTGCACGACAAGCTGCACCGGCGGCAGCGCCGCAACTTGTTGTCCCGGCTCCGGTGGCGCGATCGTGCTGAGCTTGGGGATGGACGTAGGGGCCGCTGTCTTCGCGGCATCCAGGGCAAATCTCAGGTATTCGCCGGCCGTCTTAGCGGCTCGGCTCGCTCACTTGGCGGCGCCGTTTCGTCGTCGGAAATCTGTTCCAGTGCCTCCGCCTTCGCTGCATAGCGCCGCATCGCCGCGATCGCAAAATCAAGAGGGGTTAATCCCGATGCAGCGATTGCTGCAGCCTTCGCTGCGCTCGCCTTGTTGGGCGTGCCCCTCATTCTGCCACCCGTCTTACTACCAGTCGCCATCTAAATGCTGTCTACTTCAGAGCGTGGTCTCACGAGCGTGGTCTCACGAACTATACTGCCGCCATTATCTGTTCTTGAGTGATGGCGATCCGATCGACGCTTTGCCGCATCGCGTCGAGATCGAGCGATATTGCGTTGAGCCGCTGCTGATCGGGAGAAGGCGCAGCTTGCGCTGCGAGCCCGATCGCGTCGGGAGCGCCATACGCAATCGGTGCGGTCCGCGGCGCTAGCCAGCCAAGCTGCGGGTACGAGTTCGCTATGGTGCGGCTGGCCACATTGCCGTAGGACTCCCAGGCGAAGGTGGCAGCTATACCGATGCAAAACGTGATCAGTAAGCCGTTGGGGTTTAGCATGGCATTCGTCCTGCCCCTCCCCTGCGCGGGGACCGTCGTGCGGGCAATCCCATTTTGGTTGAAACGTACAAACATTGAGAGGGTTCCGCGTAGGAACGGCGCCGCCGTGGGCGGTGTTGGATTCCTGCGTGAGGCCGTGGACGAGTGTGCCTCGCGCCGCCCCGGTCCTCCCCTATGGTTCCTCCCAAGGGGGCCGGGGCTCAGAGATGAACATTCAAAACCGACCGCGGCGCCATAGGCGCTGATTCGCAGATGACGATGGAGAAAATACATGGCTAAGCGACTCTCCCAACAACTCGCCGATTTGTCCATTCGCGCCAAGAATGCCGAAGATGCAGTGGCCGCCGCAGAGAAAGAAGCGCATGGAAAAATCGAGGCACGCAAAGAGCAGGCACGCGCTGCTGCGGCGAAGGCGACCGAGAAGGTAAATCAGGAAATCAAATCCGTTGGCGATACGGCCGCTCGAAACTGGACCGCGGTACGAGCGAAAGTCGCTGCCGACATAGACGCCCTGAAAGCGGGCGTTGCACGGGCAAAACATGACGTAGATGTGAGACACGCGGAGAGACTGGAGTGGGAGGCAGGAGTCGCCATTGACTACGCTATCGCATCGGTTGAGCAGGCGAAGTTGGCCGTCCTTGATGCTGTCTCCAGCCGCGCCGAGGCCGAAAGAGAAAAGACATCGTAAGAAAGACGATCTCGCTGCCGAAACGCTAGGGCGGCAAGCCGCCCTCACGCCGCCCCGGCCTTCACTTACGCATCGTCGTCGAAGGGCCGGGCTTCACCGCGAGCCTGACCCATGCCCAAGCAGCCCAGCAGCATGCCCGGCAAGAAGCCGCCAGCGCCATCTCTCAAGCTCCGGCTCGGCCGAACGCCTCTGGAGCAAAGATCAGGCAGCAAGCCCCTTGCACCATCGGGGCGGCGCGAGTCGACTGTCCGCAAGGAGAGCGATGAGGTTGAAACTGGTCGGCGCTCCAAACCGGTTCCGGGGCGTCGTGGCCCGGGATAGAATGCCCGACGATGCGGCAGGGCGGCTCCCTCCGCAATTAGCTCTATCCCTATTTCATTTTGATTTGAAGAAATGAAATTGCAGCACGTCAGAGTGATCCCTCCGTGAGGTTGGATTGGGAGCGAGCCGTCAACTACCGACCAAGGGCTCTAAGTCGGCCGCCGAAAGGTCTAAGCTGCCAGGCGGCGCCGGCCGATGACCGCGTCGCACCTCGGTGCCGGGCGATGCCGTGCGCTCGACGCAGAGCGAGGATTGTGATCTGCCTCATATGCTCGATCCGCCTGGGCGGTTAACATGGGGCGGTCAATGAGGCAACGCCACCGCATGCATCGGCGTATGCCTGCTTTCACATCGTGGGGGTTCAAAGTGCGCGCGCTCTATGGAAGCACACTCGCTGTCTCGCTCTGGGCGGCTTTGCTTATCAGCTGGTTTGTTTGGCCTGCCGCGGGCCAGGATCGCAGCGACGGAACGATCATCAAGGATGAGCCTTGCACGCTGCGACCATTCACCTACGCGCAAGACGCTGGACAATTCAAAGCTTTCTACGAGCGAGAAGCGGCCGTTGGGCGGCAGCACGGGCTGACCGCGCTGCCATATCAGGAGACCTATGGGCCGTCAGAAGCAGAATGGAATACGATGCGGGCGCACGAGGGGTTCGCCTGCCGCCAGCTCCGCTACATGAGCGACGGTTTGGAGATCAATGGTTTTCTGTATGCCCCAGAGAACACCGTCGGCCGCTCATTGCCGGTTGTCATTCTCAATCGAGGCGGCAACCGAGATTTTGGCGCCTGGAATCCCTGGCGCTTCATCAGGACGGCGCACCCCCTCGGTCAGGCTGGGTTTGTGGTATTGGCCTCGCAGTATCGCGGTGGCGGCGGCAGCCAGGGCCAGGACGAGTTCGGTGGGGCGGATGTCCGTGACGTGTTGAACTTGATTTCGACGGCGAAGTCGCTGAGCTACGCGGACCCGAGCAATGTCTTCATGCTTGGAATTTCGCGCGGCGGCATGATGACTTACCTGTCGATCAGGCGCAAAGCGCAGATTCGCGCGGCAGCGGTGCTCTCGGGCGTGGCCGACCTGCAGCAGAACGTCAGGGTACGTCCGGAGATGCGGCAGGAGTTCGCCGAGACGATCCCAGCTTTCGCACAGCACGAGGCGGAATCGTTGCAGGATCGATCAGCGGTGCGATGGGCCGATAAGATCGATGTGCCGGTCCTGTTGATGCACGGCACAGCGGATTGGAGGGTCTATGCGGTTGAAGCGTTGAACCTCGCGCAGGAACTTCAGCGAGCGAACAAGACGTATCAACTCATGATGCTCGCCAACGACAGTCACGGCTTGCCGGCACACCGGTCGGACGTCGATCGCGCGACGATCGCTTGGTTCAAATCGTTTGCACGGTAGCTCCTGCGCGATGCAGCCCCGATAACGCAGCGCGTAGCTATAGCATCGATGCTCGCCGCCATACGGCCGTCTCCAACGCGCTGACGCAGCCGATTCACGATCGCATGCCGGTGGTGCTCGATAAGGCGGATATCGAATATCGCCTTCACATGTGGCCTGTGTTGAGGCGGGTCAGCAAGACCGGTACGGGTGATGATGATCCGACGCTGATCGACGAGGTTGCGGCATGATGCCCAAGTTCACTTCAGTGGATGTCTTATTCACGCGCGCCCCAGAAGGGTGGACGTTCAACTCATCTTACCCGCGAATTTTTGGCCGGCCCTGGACCTACCTGCTGACAGAGGCCCAGAAAGAGGCTCTTGAGCAGCGCCTGAATCGCTTCGTGCTGATGTCACTTGTCTTGGTAATCATGTTAGTGGCGTTGGGGGATTTCGTTCTATTTAGAGTTCCGGGCTTCGCAGACCGATTGGAAGCAGGCTCGCCGGAGGCGTGGTTGCTTGTGTTTGTCGTCTGGATTGTCATCGCGAGTACGTTGATAATACCCGCCATCTTTTTCATTCGTCACCGCGTTATCCAGTCGACGCTTCGCACCGCCATGCGCATTGGACCGGCACAGCCTGACTGGCTCGGTTTTATTATCCTAAAGAAGATGATTAGGCGGAAGTCCGCGAAGGTCCTGATCATTTGGAGTGCCCTCCTACTTCTCTTCAGCGCGTACGGCACCATCATCTACGCCTGGGTTATACCCGCACGGAGTGCCCTGATGCTCTTTGCGACCGTCGGGTCCTGGTTGGCGACCCTGTGCTACGCGGCGCTGCTGGTGTTCAAGCTCCGGATGCAAGGGCAGGAACGGTGATGACGATCCAACGCTCCTCAACGAAGTGGCAGCATGATGCCTGCGAAGGTATAGGAACCCCGACCGCCAAGCGGAAGTGGCGTTGGTTCCGATCGGTGCGAAGGGCGCCGGAAAAGGGACACTGATCCGATGCCTCGAATTGATCTTTGGGGCTCACGCTTTCCAAGTCACCAGCCGGGAAGAGGTGATCGGAAAGTTCAACGGGCATTTGCAAGATTGCATCCTGTTCGTTGCCGACGAAGCTTATCGGGGCTGTGACAAGCGGTGCGTCGGTCGCTTACAGGGTCGTGGGGCCTAGGAGGGACTAGGCCCGGTGCTCAAAGAATCAGCACAGGGGCGTCAAAATTGTTCCATATTGTCGCAACCAGCCACAAACCCAACACAATGTCAGGGTCTTAATCCCAACAATAAAAAAAGGGCCGCAAGCGATGCCAGCGGCCCAAGTCTAGGGAGGAAACGCCCAAGGAGGGCTGCGGCAGCAAGACTGCCACAATACAATCATACGGCTGTTGCACAAAAAATCCAGCCTAAATTTTCCCCACGCCTAACTTCTAGCCAACATTGTTAATGGCCTTGTTCCGGCGCCGGCAGAGCCATAGCCCTGCCCCCTATTCGCCGTTAGCCCCGTTCTCGTTCTCAACGGTCATTGAGCTAATCGGCATTCCATTGGCCAGCATCCAACAGAGCACCCGAGCGGCCGATTTCAAATCCCGCGCCTCACGCAGTCGCTTGGCCTCTTGGACCTGGAAAGCGGAGAGCTTTGGCTTGCGGCCGAACCTGATCCCCGCAGCTTTGGCCCGCTTGATCCCGTCCTGAAATCGGCTCTTGATTAGCTCTCGTTCGAACTCGGCGATCGATCCGAGCACTGCCAAGAGCAGGCGGCCATACGCGCTAGCTACTTTCCGGCGCAAAAATAGCAGGCTAAGCGCTTTGGTTCCAATGACGGTCTGGCCTGGAAGGTGCGAGGGCGAACGGGTTCGGGCCTGACCTGGCGGCTCGGGCCAGCAGGCTTGATTTTTCAGAAAATTTTCTTGGAAAGGGCGTTGACGTATGCTGGCGAATCTGTCTCATTCTTAAGAATGAGACATGAGCGGATCATTGTGAGGCGCCAGAAGCTCCTCGACCGTCTTCCCGTCACTGGCGAGATTCTGCGGGGCTCGTTGCTGGAGCGAACCATCCGTAATCACGCCAGCGGATGTGCAAAATGCGCGAGCGGCGAAGGCCACCCACTCTCGGTTCTGACGGTCACCTATCCGGGTGGACGCACCCGGCAGTTCAGTCTGCGCCGCGAACGGGTTCCCGTGGTGCGCCGCTGGCTGCGCAATTATCAGGACCTCAAGGAGGCAATCGAGAGCATCTGCGAACTCAATCACGAGCTGTTGCGTCCGGACAAAACCGCGTCAAAGGCCCGGAGGAAGAGCCGTGATTAAAATGCGGCGCGCGCAGCTCAGCTTTGGCGACGGACTAATCCACGAGGAGGTCGAAGATCTCCGCGAAGACTGGATGATCCACGCCGACCAGGTGCTTGAGGACGAACACCTGGTGGCAACCGTCTGCGACGCTCTGGCGAAGCGGCATCCCAAAAGTCGCAGCCGCGGCCGGCAAGGCACACCGGCCGAAGTGGTGTTGCGCTTATTGATCCTCAAGCACGTCCGCAATTGGAGCTATTGTGTGCTGGAACGCGAAGTGCGCGCCAATCTGGTGTACCGCGACTTCACCCGCGTCGGCGGCGCGAAGATGCCCGATGCCAAGACAATGGGCCGCTGGGGCTTGGCTCTCGGGCCGCAGACCATCAAACAGATTCACCAAAGAGTTGTCCAAATAGCCCAAGCCAAAGAAGTGACGCAAGGCCGCAGAATGCGAGTGGACACCACGGTGACTGAGACCAATATTCACTATCCGACTGACTCAAGCTTGCTGGGAGACGGGGTGCGGGTGTTGATCCGCACCATGAAGAAGATCACCAAGATCGCGGGCGAGGCTGGAGCCAAACTGCGAGACCGCAGCCGCAGCGTGAAACTGCGAGCACTGGAGATTGCCCGGGCGGCGCGGGCCAAAGGCAAGCAGAGCCAGGGGAAGCTCGAGCGGGCGTACGGCAAATTGCTCAATTCGACCAGCCGGGTGGTGGGACAGGCGAAGCGGTTCTCCAAAGAGATCGCCGAAGGAGTGAAGCGTGCTGCGAGCGTTCTCAAACAGCTGGCGCTCGAAGGCCTGCGCCAGGAGCTCGATGCGATGGTGCCGCGCGTCAAGCAGGTGATGAAACAGACCAGAGCGCGCATCTTCCGTGGCGATACGCGCGCCGAAGGCAAGCTCCTCAGCCTGTTCGAGCCGTCGACAGAAATCATTCGCAAAGGCAAGGCGGGCAAGCCCAACGAATTCGGCAAGATGGTGAAACTGCAGGAAGCCGAAAACCAGATCGTGATCGACTATGAAGTCTACGCTCAGCGACCGAGCGATTCGGACCTGCTGATTGCAGCCATCGAAACGCATCAAGCAATGCTGGGACGCACGCCGCGCCTGGTGGCGGCGGACGCCGCATTCTACTCCGCAAGAAATGAGGCGACAGCGAAACAGAAGGGCGTCAAACGCGTCTGCATTCCCAATCGCTCGACCAAAAGCCCCGAGCGCAAGCGCGAGCAGAAGAAGCGTTGGTTCCGCAACGGCCAGAAATGGCGGACCGGATGCGAGGGACGCATCAGCGTGGTCAAGCGGCGACACGGGCTCAACCGCTGCCGATACAAGGGCGACGCCGGAATGGAGCGTTGGGTCGGGCTCGGCGTGGTCGCTGACAACCTCATCAACATCGGCCGCGCAATGGAAAAACAATCCGTCCAGTAGGCCCTGACGCTCAACCTAAGCTACCTCCGATCCGCCGGCCACCCACGGCGGGTTTTGCTTTGCGCGTCATTGACCACAGTCCCGGAAACGTCAATTTTGCGCCGGAAAGTAGCTAGTCGTGTCGAGTGCAGGGTTATCGAGCACCCGGAACCCTTCTCAGTGATGGCTTGAAGGGTGTTCAAGAGGTCCCGCAGGCTGCGACAAGGTCTACGCGGAGAAGATCAGCGGTGTGGTCACTGAGCGCAAGCAACTCGGCAAAGCCTAGCTTCGCTCAGCGATGGCGATATCCTCGTTGTTGTGAAGCTCGACAGACTAGGTCGCACCCTGCCGCTTTGAGGCTGCCTATTGAACATCGAGGGTCTGTGCGTCTGTGCTGACGCGGCTGTATCCAACGATCATTCTGCACCTCAATTCTGCACAAGAATCCGCTTGGAGTTTCAGTGCTGTGATTTTGGTGCAGCACTGTTGAGTTTCGATCAGAATGCCTGCGTGTATGGTCCGATGTGCAGCGCATCGCAGCACAGTACGTCTGCGGCTATAACAACGGTGTCATTGAGTTTACATCAGAGTTTGTCGGAAGTTTACACAATACTCCGCAAACCCCTCGTTCAATTGGTGTGAGTCAATTTGACTCAGGAATCCTAGCAGCACCAGGCACTTGTGGCGATTGCGAAACCGCATTGGCGGGGGTGGGGGGCAAAAATCGGCGCGACCCGGTCCCGCAGACGGCCTTCGGAGATTATGTACGAAGATCGACATTGTGCAGTGCACAAAGGGCTGTACGCCAAATTTGAGAGGGGCTAATGGATACCTATTATAAAATTATACGTGAGGGATTTTCATCTTTCTCGAAGGCCGAATTAGGGGCTCGGCTTGATGAGGTTCCGGCAGCCCAGGAGACAACCAAGGTCGATGCGAAGTCAGCGGATCGAAGAGCGAGCGATTATCTTGGCGACAGTTCCACAGGAGGTGGAGATGGCGACAGATCTCGATACGATGAGCACCAAGGAGCTGGCGGTTGAGCTCGGATTTCCTGAGGGCTCGGAGCGGTATCAAAAAGCAAAGGCTGAACTGAATTATCGGCAGCTGAAGGGACTGGAACAGCAGCAAATTGCGATGCTGGTGCAGATGAGGGCGATAGAGGTGCAAAGGGGAGCAGGGACGGCCGAAGCGAAAGCAGCGGAGGCGAGCACCATAAGTGCCAAGGCGGCGGAGAGGGCAGCCGAGGCAGCAGAGAGAAACTCTAAGTACTTACTTTGGTCGGTATTCATTGCGTCAATATTGGCTATCGCATCGGCAGTCTCGGCATACTATTCGTATTGGAGTGCAGTGCATCCGAGGTAAGCGGCCGAGGCGATACATTGGGAGATAGGGACGACCACACTAAGGGAACGAGTAATGCGCACTCCCCCTAAGAAGAAGCGAAGCCGGATAAGTGTACTTTCACAGCAATAGGTTCACGTGGAAATTACCGTATTTAGGTTTGCGACATGAAGCTGGAAAACAGATGACGAGGAAGAAACTAGACCCGTCGTTGTCCAAGCTACCTAAGCCACCCAAAGAGCCATAGAGGCCATGCAAGGTGGCGTTGCCCTAGCACGCTATGGCCGTTCAAAGGCATCGTGGACCGCAGTTACTTTGTACAACGCGGGCTTACCCTCAACGGTGCTCAGTTGACCATCAACGATGTAATCCGCGGGACACGATTCAGTATCGGGATAGGGCGAGGATCATTGCGAGGAGCGAGCCGAAAGCCTCAAGATGACCTTGGCTCAGGCGTGTTACCCTTCAAACCAAAGCGTTGATTGAGGGGAGAGCAACGCGAGCCCGGATCACAATCGAATACGACCTTCCCCAATGGGATCACGCAAAGCTTGGCCCAATGGGGCTGCGCGAACGCGAAGAAGGGCGATGGATCACCAGCGAAACCGTGTTGGCCCTGGCCTCGGCAACGGTGAGGGTCGAATTGATCGAAGGGTCGAGGTTGCTTTAGCGCGAATTCAGTGATCCCACATTGAGTGGCGGCCCAACCTTAGCGAGTCGCGCCCGTTCGGTTGGCCCGCCAAGCTTGGTTCCCCCGCCAACCAAGCTCTAACGCGTGATGCGCCAAGTCAACTCGAGAAAAGAGGCCCGATCGGCGTGTGTGTTGGGGGTTTCGAAGCGGGGAATAGTCTAAGCCGCATTGGGGACGGCCCAACCGTAGTTTCCCGGTCCAGTTGGGCCGCCAAACTCGGCTCTCCATCGGAACCAAGCTCGAATGCACCACAGGGCATGCTGGCCTAATCCTGCATTGCGCCAAGTCAATTGGGCGGAAGAAAAAGGCCCGATCGGAAGGAGGATTGGGGTACGGCCCGACCGGGGCTAACGTTAGGGCAATATTCCTTTAGATCGATCTTTCTTTTGATCGTTCTTTAATATCCACCAAATCAAGAGTACAAAACCGCTGAGTGCAAAAACAAGATGTAGTAAATCATTGAAGTCGAAGGGAAGTGGTACAAAGATTAATCCCATTGCAAGGATTAATATCATCATTTCCATGTTCCTGCCTCCGTAAGATTACCCCAATTCTATCCTCATTGAACTAGTGGTGAGCTATCAGAGATCGACCACGTGACGCTTGGCGTGGCGTCCGAGTCGCCTTGGACATAGCGCGGACAGCGCAACTAAATTATTGGGGCAGACAGGTCCCGCCTGCATT
>Ga0209648_10006057_pt1 | contig 10406 bp, 8 predicted proteins | sample GraSoi2013_115cm_FD_185830 | JGI IMG/M metagenome (GOLD analysis project Ga0209648, IMG submission 185830) | Grasslands soil microbial communities from the Angelo Coastal Reserve, California, USA - Sample 9_17_2013_115cm (SPAdes) (version 2) | ecosystem: Environmental > Terrestrial > Soil >...
CGGGAATGACGCTGTGCGTGGCATCCTTCAACGACTCGACGCCCTGGATGGTGAGCGTCTCCGTCCCGATGCCGGCCACCGGCACGCCCATCGCGACCAGGCAGTGGGCGAGATCGGTGATCTCGGGTTCGCGCGCGGCATTGTCGAGCACCGTCGTGCCCTTGGCGCGTGCCGCCGCCATCATCAGGTTTTCGGTCGCGCCGACCGAGACCTTGGGAAAGGTGAAGCGCGCGCCCTTCAGCCCCTTGGGCGCCTTCGCGACCAGATAGCCGCCGTCGATGTCGATCTTGGCGCCCATGGCTTTTAGGCCGGCGATGTGCAGGTCGACCGGACGCGCTCCGATGGCACAGCCGCCGGGCAGCGACACCCGCGCCACGCCCTCGCGGGCCAGCAGCGCGCCCAGCACCAGCACCGAGGCGCGCATCTTTCGCACGATGTCGTAAGGCGCCGTGGTCGAGGAAACCTTGGCCGCCTGCAGGGTGAGCGTCGTGCCGTGGGCGTGGCCGTTCTCGCCGGCCGCGCAGGCGATTTCCACGCCATGCTGCCTCAGCAGCTGCATCATGGTCGTGATGTCGGCCAGTCGCGGCACGTTGTGCAAGGTGAGCTTCTTGTCGCTCAGCAGCGCCGTCACCATGAGCGGCAGCGAGGCGTTCTTGGAGCCCGAGATGCGGATCTCGCCCTTGAGCTGGCGGCCACCCCGGATGCGGATACGATCCATGGTCGCCTCCCTCAGATCTTCGGCAAGGTGACGCCGCGCTGGCCCTGATACTTGCCGGCCTTGTCGCGGTAGGAGATTTCGCAGGGCTCGTTGCCCTGCAGGAACAGGAACTGGGCGGCGCCTTCATTGGCGTAGATCTTGGCCGGCAGCGGCGTGGTGTTGGAGAATTCCAGGGTGACGTGACCCTCCCACTCCGGCTCGAGCGGTGTGACGTTCACGATGATGCCGCACCGCGCATAGGTCGACTTGCCGACGCAGATCACCAGCACGTCGCGCGGGATGCGGAAATATTCGACGGTGCGCGCCAGCGCGAAGGAGTTGGGCGGGATGATGCAGACGTCGGCGGTGCGGTCGACGAAACTGTTGTCGGCGAAGTTCTTGGGGTCGACCACCGCTGAATCGACGTTGGTGAAGATCTTGAAGTCGCGGCCGACGCGGGCGTCGTAGCCGTACGACGACAGGCCATAGGAAATCACGCCTTGGCGCTTCTGGGCATCGACGAAGGGCTCGATCATGCCCTTGTCCTCGGCCATGCGGCGGATCCAGCGGTCGGAAAGGATTGTCATGGGGGGCGCTTCTAAACGAGTGAACGGGCCGGCTCAACCACCGGTCTTATCGGCATCCAGCGGTTTTCGTCCGTCCCCCTTCGCCCGTGCCTGAGCCTTGCGTCGCTTGAGGTTTTCCCGCAAAGCGGCGGCCAGCCGCTCGGCGCGATCATCGTTTCGTGGAGCGTCCTTCTGCGGGACGGGTTTTGAGGGGGCGGTCATGCCCGAAGGATACACCATTTGACCGACGCTCTGCGCACACCTGACCGGAATTTCGCCGGCCTGCCCGATTGGCCTTATGCGCCGCATTATTTCAAACGACCGGACGGACTGAGGCTGCACTACGTCGACGAAGGGCCGTGCGCGGCCGCCCGTACATGGCTTTGCCTGCACGGCCAGCCGACCTGGAGCTACCTTTATCGCCGCATGATCCCGGTCTTCGCCGCCGCCGGCGATCGCGTGGTGGCGCCCGACTTCCTGGGCTTCGGTCGCTCCGACAAGCCGGTCGACGAAGCCGTCTATACGTTCGACTTCCACCGCGACGCGCTGCTCGGCCTGATAGCGGCACTGGATCTCAGGAACATCGTGCTGGTGGTGCAGGACTGGGGCGGGTTGATCGGCCTCACCCTGCCGATGGCGGCACCCGCGCGTTACGCCTCGCTCCTGGTGATGAACACCACGCTGGGCTCCGGCGACGTGCCCCTGAGCGACGGCTTTCTCGCCTGGCGCGCCTTTGCCAACCGCAGCCCCGACATGGATATCGCCGGCTTGATGCGACGCGCCTGCCCGCATCTCAGCGCCGCCGAGACCGCCGCCTATGCCGCTCCCTTCCCCGACGCCGCGCACAAGGCGGGCGTGCGCCGCTTCCCCAATCTCGTGCCTGACCGGCCGGATGCCGGCGGCGCCGCCTTGTCGCGCGAGGCCCGTGCCTTTTTGCGTGAGCGCTGGACCGGAAAGAGCCTGATGGCGATCGGCATGAAGGACCCGGTGCTGGGCCCCTCGGTCATGCGCGCCCTGCATGCCGACATACGCAACTGCCCGCCGCCGCTGGAGATCGCTGACGGCGGCCACTTCGCGCAGGAGTGGGGCAAGGAGGTGGCCGAGGCCGCGGCGCGGGCGCTTTAGCAACGTCGGCCTCGGATGGTTTCGCGGAATTCCGCAATTCCCGCAATTTCCGCAAGCGCTGGGCCAATCAGGACTGTGGATCGCACCCCTTGGGTGAGACAGAGCAAATCCGGACACTTGCTCGATGAAAACTTGGCGCAGGGAATATCCGGTGGTTTGCCGCAGGCCTCTGCGCGCCGCATCCGTGCCAACGGCGCAGAGACTTCGGCAATTCGCGCAATTTGCCATCGCTGTTGCCGCCCCTCCATTGTCGCCGGTGTGTGAAGGCTTGCGCCGTTTCCGCAGTCGTTTTCCATGGAATTTGCCGCGATTGGATCAGGAATCCGCGTCGATGATATAAACAATCTTAAGTTAAAGTCAAGTGATAGTTAAGAATCACTTCTAGACGAGGCCCTTTCGTTCCTTAAAAGGATTGGGGTTCTTTGTCGGCTAAATCGCCGGCCAATAAGTGGGTACCGTAGAACCCACTAATGTAATTCTCTTGCGCGCCGACGGAGGTCTGCTCCGGCCTTTCCGCAGGCTGCGCGCAGTCTGTACCCCTAATAGCGGACCGCTTCAGGCCGCGAGCTTCTGGGCCAGCGATGCCGGCACGCGCACCGGCATGTCCAAAAGCATCTGGGCGAAGGCCTTGGCCAGCGGATCGGCCTTGAGCGAGGCCATACCGCCGCCGCCCAGCGCCTGGCGCAGCAGGAAGTTGAAACCTTTGATGCCGGGCAGGCGCCAGCGCGTCACCTTGCCCTGGATACGATGGGCGAAGTATTTCGCCACCGCCTCCTCCGTCACCTCTGAATCGAGGATCGGCTCGTACTCGGGCCGTCGGGCGAAGATGCCGATATTGGCGTTGTCGCCCTTGTCGCCGGAACGGCCGTAGGCCAGCGCCACCAGCGGCACGCTCTCGGCAGCGGCGGCGCGGGCGGCGCCTCCACCGGCAACTGCGCCGCGGTGAAGCCGCCGCTCTTGGCGCCGCGCTCCATTGCGATCACCCGGCCGTCGAGCTCGACGGTGACCGGCACCAGGGTCTTGGGCACCAGGCAGGAGAACATGCGGATCACCGGCGAGGGCGAAATCCTGCCGGCGCCGAAGCCGCCGGTCATGCCGACGACGCCGCCGGTCGACATTGGTGCGATCTCGCGGCCGAGCAGGCTCAACGCCTCCTTCTGGTCGTGCTTGGCCGCGATCTTGACCACGACCTCGCGGCTGTCCTGGGCGCGCGCGTGCGGGCCGTAGGTCGCCTCGCCGCCGATGATTTCTATGCTGACGTCGCGGTAGTCACCCATGTTCTTCTCGCGGAACATGCGGCGCGTCTTCTTGATGATGGCATCGGCGCTGTGCCGGCCCTTGGCCACCGCCTCGCGGCCGCCCAACATGAAGATCGAGCTCAATTTGTAGCCGTCGGGCCAGGTGGTCGAGACCTTGTAGGTGTCGGTCGGCGGACGCCCTTTGGCGCCCGACACGCGCACGCGATCCTTGCCGACCTGCTCGTAGGTGGCGCCGGTGAAATCGCAGACCACGTCGGGCACGATGTAAGCGCGCGGATCGCCGATCTCGTACAGCATCTGCTCGGTCACGGTGGCGGTGGTGATGAGGCCGCCGGTGCCGTCGGGCTTGCCGAGCACGAACGAGCCGTCGCCTAAAACCTCGGCGACCGGGAAGCCCATGTTGTCGTAGTCCGGCACCAGGCGCCAATCGGTGAAGTTGCCGCCGTTGCACTGCGCGCCGCATTCGATGATGTGGCCGCAGAGCGTGCCCGCCGCCAGCGCATCGTGGTCCTCCATGCTCCAGCCGAAGGCGTGGATCAAGGCACCCAGAGTCACCGCCGAATCGACGCAGCGGCCGGTGATCACCACGTCGGCTCCTTCGTCGAGGGCGCGGGCGATCGGGAAGCCGCCAAGATAAGCGTTCATGCTGGCGATCTTTTGGGGCAGCTCGGCGCCGGTATCCATCTCGCGGATGTCGAGCTTGCGCAACTCGTTGGCGCGCGGCAGCAGATCGTCGCCCAGCACGACCGCGACCTTGAGCTTGACGCCGGCCGCCTCGCAGGCCTTCAGCACGGCGTCGCGGCAGGCCTGCGGATTCACGCCGCCGGCATTGGTGATCACCTTGATCTTCCTGTCGGCGATCTCGCGGGCGAGCGGACCCATGACGACGCTCACGAAGTCCGTCGCGTAGCCCGACTGCGGATTGCGGAGCTTCTGCGCCGCCATGATCGACATGGTGACCTCGGCCAGGTAGTCGCTCACCAGATAGTCGACATTGCCGTGGCGGACGAGCTGGACAGCCGCGGTCTCGGTGTCGCCCCAAAAGCCGGAATGGCATCCCACGCGCACTGTCTTGCTCATCGTCGTCACTTCCTCTTGCGATTGACGAATGCGCCCATGCGCTCGATGTGCTCGCCGTCGGTCACCGACTGGGCGAGAGCGTCGATGCCGGCCTGCACGGCCTCGTCGAGCGACAGCCGCTCCCAGCGCCGCATCAGGCGCTTCTGCGCCCGCACCGAAAGGGGCGTGGCCTCGACGATGGCTTTTACGCAGCGCTCGACGGCCTGGTCGAGTTCGGCCAAAGGCACGACCTCCTCGACCAACCCCCAGGCCTCGGCCTTGGCCGCGTCGATGTTCTCGGCGGTCAACAGCATGCGCGACGTGCGGCCCCAGCCGATCAGGCGCGGCAGGAGCGCCGCCTCCACCACTGACGGAATGCCGACCTTTACCTCGGGCATGCCGAAGAAAGCGTTGTCGGCGGCGATGCGCATGTCGCAGGCCGCCGCGACTTCGAGACCGGCGCCCAAAGTGTAGCCTTCAGCCCGGCAGATGACCGGCACCGGGCAATCGCGGATCGATTGGCAAAGCTTGTGGATCAGGGTGATGAAGGCGCGGCCGTCTTCCGAACTCCTCATCGTCACCATGTGGTTGATGTCGGCGCCGCCGATGAAGGCCTTGCCGCCCGCGCCCGTGAACACCACGACGCGGATGTCGTCTTCTCGGGCGAGCGACAGGAAAGCCTCGGTGAGGTCGAGCAGCGCCGGCGGATTGAGCACGTTCAGACGCCGCGCGTTATCGTAAACCACATGCACGACCGCGCCGGCCGGACGGCGGTCCCAGGAGATATCGACCTTGTGCGCGGCTGACGCCATGACGTTTCGCTCCGTGGGCCTTTGTCGTTTCGGGAATTTCTTCTATTAGAACCCCTATTAGATACTCGCCACGAAGCTTCACAAGAGCGAACCCGTTGCCCGATACCCTGCCCATCGATCTCGGCCGCTATTCGGTGTTCGTGCCGCCCGATCCCTTCGAGGATCATGTCGGGCCGTTCTATTTCCGCATCAGCGGCGAGGCGCGCCAGGCGGGCAGCGTGCATTGCGTACTGCCGACGGACCCGCGGCACGGCAACTATGCCGGCGGCGTGCATGGCGGTGCCACGCTCACCTTCGCCGACTATGCGCTCTGCCTGGTGGCCGGCCGCGCCGCCGACGGCGGCACCAACAGCTCCTTCGCCATGACGGTGAGCATCGCCGTCGAGTTTCTGGACGCCGGCAGGATCGGCCCGCCGCTCGAAGCGCGCGGCGAGCCGCTGCAGGTGACCGGCCGCCTCGCCTTCGCACGCGGCAGCATTACGCAGGAAGGCCGCACCATCGCCCTGTGGTCCGGCGTGTGCCGCCACATGGCACGCGACAAGGCGATGGCGCGCAAGGACAAGACGGCCCCTGCCCAAAGCCAGGCCGCGCCGCAGATCGTGCCGGCGGATTTCAAGCTCTTGGCCAATGCCAGCGTCTATTCCCGACACATCGGCCCGTCCTATGCACGCCAGGAGAAGGACGGCGCCTCGCTGATCCAGCCGACCCTGCCACACATGTGCAATTCGGGCGGCGTGCTGCATGGCGGCTACATGATGAGCTTCGCCGATTCGGCGGTCACCCGTGCCGCGGGGCTCGTCACCGGCCTGGCGCCGAGCACAGTAGCCTTTGCCGCCGAATTTTTAGCCGCGGGCGACGCCACGGCGCCGGTCACCACCCGGGTCGAGGTACCGCGGCACGGCAAGTCGCTCGCCTTTTTGCGCGGCCTTTTGGAGCAGGACGGCCGGAAGCTGCTCTCGTACTCGGCGACGATAAAACTCAGGGCGCGCCCTTAGACCAACATAACTGTCATCCCGAGGCCGCAGGCCGAGGGACCTTTAGGCCGCACGAAAGGTCCCTCGCTGCGCTCGGGATGACAGATGCTTTGCGATCCACGCACCCTGTCATCCCGAGGGCGAAGCCCGAGGGACCCTTGAGCGACCGGCATCGCCAAAGTTCCCTCGCTGCGCTCGGGATGACAGCGTTTTCGCATTAGCCGTGGCCTACTCGACCACAACACCCGCCTGCTCGGCGACCCTGCGCACTTCGTGGCTGAACATCTCGCGCAGGCGGCGCACCGTCAGCAGATCCTCGGCCTTGGCGGCGCGCTCGACCGCCTCGGCGATCCGGCGCAACGACGCCGCGCCGATCATGCCGGAGGCGCCCTTCAGCCGGTGAGCCGCGCGCGCAATGACGATGAAGTCGTCGGTTTCCTTGATTTCGCGCTCTGCGACGCGCGCGGTGTCGAGGAACTCGCGCTCGACCTCGGCCAGGGTGGCGGGATCGTCGCCGAACAGCTCGATGAGCTTGTCGCGATCGTAAGCTTGAGGGGCGTATGCGTCGGTCATTCGGCAGCGTCCTTCAGCCAGACATCGAGGGTGGCCTTGAGCTGCTCGATGCCGATCGGCTTGGTGATGAAGCCGTCCATGCCCGCGGCGCGGCTCTTCTGTTCCTGTTCCTCGAGCGCACTGGCGGTGACCGCCAGGATGGGCGTGCGCGCCCGCCGCTCGGCCGCCTCGCTTTGGCGAATGCGCCGCGCCAGCTCGAAGCCGTCCATGGTCGGCATCTGCAGGTCGGCGAGCACGAGGTCGTAGCCGCCCTTGCGCCACAGCTCGAGCGCCTCCTCGCCACCGGCCGCCGAATCGGTCGAGGCGCCGGCGAGCTCGAGCTGGCGCGCCAGGATCTTGCGGTTGACCGAATTGTCGTCCACCACCAGCACACGGCCGTTGAGCGGCGCCGCCTGGCGCGCCGCGGCCGGCGCGGCGGCAACGACGGGCGTGCGGCCGGCCGCGCGGGCCACGGCGCGGATCAGGGCATCGCGCCGCCAAGGTCGCGGCAGGCCCACCGCCGCAGCCTCCGGCGTGGCCGGCCCGTCCGACAGCCGGATGTCGCCGTCGAGGTCTTCGATATGGATGCCGGTGAAGCCGGCACCCGGGTCGGCCAACGCCACCCGTGCACCGGCATCCTCGAGATAACGCGCGATTGCCTGGGTCTCGTCGGCATCGGGCAAGGCCAAGCCAAGCCGCAACCCCTGCAGGGCGAGCTCCGCGCGGGGCGCTGCCGGCGATGCCTCGCCCAGACAGACGGTGACGATGAAGGTCGCGCCCTTGTCCGGCTCGCTCAGCACTTCGATGCCGCCCTGCATGGCCTCGGCGAGACGGCGCACGATGGAAAGGCCGAGGCCGGTGCCGCCGAAGCGGCGCGTGGTCGAGCTGTCGGCCTGCACGAAGGGCTGGAACAGGCGGCTCTGCTGCTCGCTGCTGAGGCCGATGCCGGTGTCGGCGACCTTGATGCGCAGCGCCTGGCCGCCGGCATTCTCGAGCGACAGCCGCACCGAGCCGGCTTCGGTGAACTTGATGGCGTTGCCCAAAAGGTTGAACAGGATCTGCTGCAGGCGGAGCGGATCGCCGGTCACGCGGTCGGGCACGCCGGCGGCGACATAGGCGGCAAGCTTCAGGCCCTTGGCGGCGGCCTGCGGCGCCAGGGCCTCGGCCACGCCCTCGATCAGCTCCACGGTGGAGAACTCGATGCTTTCGAGGTCGAGGCGGCCCGCCTCGATCTTGGAGAAATCGAGGATGTCGTCGATGATCCTGAGCAGCGTCGACGCCGAATAGCGCACCGTGCCCAGCGCCTCGCGCTGCTCGACCGAGAGCGGCGAGCGCTCCAGCACGTCGATCATGCCTAAAACGCCGTTCATCGGCGTGCGGATCTCGTGGCTCACGGTGGCCAGGAAGGTCGACTTGGCCTGGTTGGCGCTTTCGGCGTCGCGCTGCGCGTCGATCGCCGAGTCGCGGGCGAACCGCGCCTCGTCGTAGGCGATCTGCAGGCGGCGGGCGAGATCCTCCTTCTGGTAGGCGAGCGCGATGTTGTCGTACTGCCAGCGATGGACGTCGCGTACATAGGCCATGAGATGGCCGACATAGGCGCCGCCGGCGATGCCGACGAGCTGATAGAACGGATCGGATGCGGTCAGCAGCACGAACAGCAGCGGCACGGTGGTGGCGGCGGCGAAGGTGTAGAAGGTCGGCGGATGGGCCGAGCGGATCGGCACCGCCGTGGTGATGGTGGCCAGCAGCACGAGGCCCAGCAGCATGCGCTGCAGCTCGTAGTCCTTGGAGGCGAGGATATAGCCCGCCGTGCCCCAGCAGGCGCCGGCGAGGAACGACAGGCCGGCAAACCACCAGCCCCAGCGGATCACCTCCGTGTCGGACGGATGGGCGCGGTTGAAGGCGCGCCGCAGGATGTCGAAGCCGATGGTGACGACGATGTGGACGGCGAACGGCGGCGCGAGTTCGAGCAGATCGATCTGGCGCCAATAGATGGCGGCGATCACCGGCCACAGCACGAACGAGAAATAACGCGATTGCGCCGAGCCCTCGAACAGCCGCCGGATGAGCTCGGCGCGGACGAAGGCCTCCTGACGCGCCGTCAGGGCCTGCGCCGCCGGTTGGGCGGAGGGCTCAGCGGCGGCGACTGACATCGTCCCTCGGCCATGTCGGTGCGCGGCGCCCGATACCATCCGCTCGCCAACCCTTCCCAAAACGCTCCGCGACACCAGCGGAACCAGGGCTGGGGGCGGTATCGGGTCGCGGATCAAGAGGTAGAAATGCCATGGGGTGAGGCTGCGGCCGGACGCGGTGGCAAGTGTATCAAATATATCAAGAAGCAGCTATATCTCATTGAGAAATCATGCTATTTTGTCTGGATTAGAGAAACAATCATTTCGGATCAAGTCATGTTGCAACCCTCGGTTCTGCTGGTCGAGGACGACGCCTTCCAACGCAAGGCGGCCGAGACCTACCTGATGAATCATGACCTCAGGGTCATCGCCGTGGAGAACGGCGCGCAGATGCGTCGCCAGATCTCGCGATCGATGCCCGATCTCGTGCTGCTCGATGTGCAGCTGCCCGGCCAGGAGGACGGCTTCGCGCTGGCCCGCTGGCTGCGCGAAAGCAGCACCAAGGTCGGCATCATCATGCTGACGGCCGCCGGCGATTCGGTGGACAAGGTGCTGGGGCTGGAAAGCGGCGCCGACGACTATGTTGCCAAGCCCTACGAGCCGCGCGAGCTGTTGGCGCGCTGCAAGAGCGTGCTGCGCCGTTCGGCCAACAAGGCAACGCCGTCGCTGCTGGAGCGGATCCGCATGGGCCAATACATGCTCGACCTGCCCAAGCGCCAGCTGCTCGATCCGGTCGGCAAGGACGTGGCGCTGACCTCGGGCGAATTCGACATCCTGAAAACTTTCGCCGAGAACCCCAACCGGCCGCTGTCGCGCGACTGGCTGCTGGAGACCACCAGCCACCGCAGCCGCGATCCGTTCGACCGCGCCATCGATCTGCGCATCACCCGCATCCGGCGCAAGATAGAGCCCACCCCCGACAAGCCGACCGTGATTCGCACCGTGCGCGGCGTCGGCTATATGTTCGTGCCGCCCGCCGAATAGGGTAAAAGGGCGGCCCCTCCCGGGGTCCTTCGCGGGTCGGTAGGGGCCCGTAGTTCAGTGGTTAGAACGAGCCGCTCATAACGGTTATGTCGCAGGTTCGAATCCTGCCGGGCCTACCATCTCCAAAATTCGTTCCGTCATTTCAAGCACTTACCTCCTAGATTTGGCAACCCTCAATTGGGTTTGCCGCCTGCAGTTCTTGATATGAGCTTGCGGACCGCGCTTTGCGCCAGCTTCCGGCGATTC
>Ga0209648_10006058_pt1 | contig 10404 bp, 11 predicted proteins | sample GraSoi2013_115cm_FD_185830 | JGI IMG/M metagenome (GOLD analysis project Ga0209648, IMG submission 185830) | Grasslands soil microbial communities from the Angelo Coastal Reserve, California, USA - Sample 9_17_2013_115cm (SPAdes) (version 2) | ecosystem: Environmental > Terrestrial > Soil >...
CGCGCGTGGGCCCGCATCCTTTGGCGCTGCTGGCAGGATCGCACCCCATACGACGTCCGCCGGCATCGCGCCGCCCAGGCGCTCGCCGCTGCCTGAGCGCGCGATGGTTGACACAGGATGTCTCATGCGAGGACGATCTTCTCGCCGAGGTACGCCTCGATCACCCGCGGGTCCTCGGCGACGTCGGAGGGCCGGCCCTCGGCGATCTTCTCGCCGTGGTCGAGGACCACGACGCGGTCGACCACCCGCATGAGCGTCGCCATGATGTGCTCGACCCAGACGATCGTGATCCCGAGCTCGCCGCGGATCCGCTTGAGCATTTCGGTGGCGCCACTCATCTCCGTGGGGTCGAGCCCGCCGAGGCTCTCGTCCGCGAGCAGGAGCTTCGGGCCGGTGGCGAGCGCCCGGGCGAGCTCGAGCTTCTTCAGGCCGCCCGCGCCGAGGAGGTTGGGGGAGGCGGCGGGGTCGGCGGGCAGGCCCACCAGCTCCAGGATCTCACGCGCGCGGCGCCGGGCGGAGGCCTCGTCGGTCCGCCGTGCCGAGCCGAAGTGGGCCGCGACGGCGACGTTCTCGAGGATCGAGAGCTTGCGGAAGGGCCGCGGAATCTGAAAGGTCCGCGCGATCCCGCGGTGGCAGATCGCGTCGGGCGTGAGGCCGGTAAGCTCCCCGCCGCGGAGCGTGATCGAGCCCGCCGTCGGCGCGAGGGCGCCGGAGATGCAGTTGAAGCAGGTGGTTTTCCCGGAGCCATTCGGCCCGATGAGGCCGAGGATCTCGCCCTCGGCGACGTCGAAGGAGACGGTGTTGAGCGCGATGAACCCGCCGAAGCGCTTCGTCAGCGCGGAGATCGTCAGCACCGTGCTATTCGAGCGGCGGCTCTGCCGCCGCAACCCTGTCGCGGGGGGGAGGTATCGGAAGGGGGGGCGAAGCCCCCCCTCCGAGTCTTATCGCGCTGCAAACGGCGAGGACGCCGGGAGCGGCAGGACGGGCGGGGCCGTCGCCACGGTCTTGGGGAAGACCAGCTCGAACTTTCCCTCGATGATCTGGAAGACGGCGGGGAACGCGCGTTGGTTCTGGCCCGCGAACCGGTGTCCGGGCGGGTAGAACTTCACACCGTAGCCCTGCATGGTGCCGCCCTCGGCGATGTCGGTCTCGCGCGCCGCCGCGGCCAGCGCGTCGGGGCCGATGCCGCCGTGTTTCTGGATCGCGCGCGGCAGCACGTCGTTCAGGAGGATCCACAGGTTGTTGAAGCCCATCGAGATGTGCGGCGCGATGGCGGCCGTCGGGGCGTTGGGATCGTACAGCGCCTTGTAGCGCTTCACCATCTCGGCGGTGAGCTCGCCGACGCCCGGCTTGAGCTTCTTGGGATCGAGGAGCTGCGAGGCGATCGGGTCGAGCGTGTGGAAGAACTCCACGTCCTTGCCGAAGGCCTCCTTGAGCTTGTCGAGCTGGCTGTGGCCCGCGCCGTGGCCGATGTAGGCCCGGACACGCAGCCCCTGCTCCTTGGCCTGGCGCAGGAAGAGCGAGATGTCGGGGTTGTACCCCGTGTGATAGAGGACGTCGGGCCGGGCCGCGCGGAGCTTCGTCACGAGCGACGAGAGGTCGGGCGCGTTGATCGAGTACCCTTCCTTCAGCACCACGTTCAACCCCAGCTCCTTCGCCTTCAGCTCGTTGCCGAGCGCGACGTCGGTGCCGTACGCGCCGTCCTCGTAGATGATCGCCAGCCGGAGGTCCCTGGGCGCCTTCTTGAGCTTCTCCTGGGAGTACTCGGCGATGTACTGCACCGAGAGCTCGCCGAACTGCGTGCCGGTCGGCTGCGGGCGGAACGTGTACTGGAGGTTGCGGCCGTCGAAGACCTTCGACGAGATCGCGGTGGTGATCCACAGGAACCTCTTCTGCCTGTCGACCTTCTCGGCGAGCGGCACCGCGTGGGCGCTCGAGTAGACGCCCGCGAGGATGTCGACCTTCTCGACGTTCAGCAGGCGCTCGGCCTCGTTGATCGCGATCTCGGCCTTCGACTGGCTGTCGCCGTCGACCTGGACGATCTTGTACTTGCCGAGCACGCCGCCGCGTTCGTTGAAGTAGTCGATGATCATTTTCGCGCCGCGCCAGCAGTTGAGAGACCCGGCGGCCGAGAACGGGCCCGTGTGGTCGTAGAGGACGCCGATCTTGATCGTCTGGCTCTGGGCGTCGACGCGCGGCATCGCCGGCCAGAGGACCGCGGCGCCGGCGAGCCCCAGCGCCGCCAGGATCCGGAGTGATCTCATGCGCGGTTACCTCCTCGAGCCGAAAAGTGGCCGTAACGTTAACACGTCTTGCGGAAGAGGACCATCCATTCCTGGCCCTGGCGCCGCGGGATCGAGCGCAACGGCGCTCCGGCGCGCTCGATCCGGAACGGTCCCGCGAACATGCGGCGCACCTCGCTGCGCGCGATGGGAAAGGGCGGGCCGCCCTTGCCCCGCCGGATCGGATAGAAGCACGCGAGGAGCCAGCCGCCGGGCCGGAGGATCGCGGACATCGCGCGGACGTACTCGCGGCGGCGCGCGGGATCGATCGCACAGAAGCACGTGTATTCCCACACGCCGTCGAAGCTGTTGGCGTGGTCGCGGCCGAGAGTGAAGATGTCGCGCTGCTCGAACGCCGCCGTGACGCGCTCCGCCTTCGCCCGGGCCCGCGCCTCTCGGATCGCGGTGGGCGAGAAGTCGAAGCCCACGGCCGCGTGGCCGCGCCGCACCAGATAGCGCACGTCGTGCCCGCGCCCGCACCCGGGGACCGCCACACGGCCCGGCGGGAGCGGCGTGGATTCCATGAAGTCCACGAGCGTCGGCGCGGGCCGGCCGAGCTCCCAGCCGTCGCCGCGGCGCGCGTAGAGATCGGTCCAGAACTCGGCGGTGCTCACGCCGGCCACTGCAGGCCCTCGAAGTCGTCGATGACCGACGCGGCGCCGGCCGCGCGCAGCTCGTCCTCGGTGTGCGCGGTGGTCAGGCCGATCACGCGCATGCCCGCGCGTCGGGCCGCCTGCACGCCGACGACCGAGTCCTCGAAGACGAGGCACGCGCCGGGCGTGACCCCGAGGCCCTCGGCGGCGCGCAGGTAGACCTCGGGGTCGGGCTTGCCGAACCGCACGTCCTCCGCGGCGACGACGACCTCGAAGCTCTCGCGGAGGCCGAGCGGGCCGAGCAGGCGATCCACGTCGTCGCGCGAGGCGGAGGTGGCGACGGCGCGAGGCACGGCTGCGGCGTCGAGCGCGTCGAGGAAGGCGGCGACGCCCCGGACCGCGGGGAGGCCCCGGCGCGAGAGCCGGAGGTAGTGATTGCGCTTGCGGTCGGCGAGGCGCGCGGCCTCCGGCCAGGGCAGCGGGCGCCCGAGGAGGAGCGGCACGGCCTCGTTACCCGGGCGGCCGATCGTGAGGCGCCAGTAGTCCGGCCGCACGGGCGTGGTCCCGAGCTCCTCGAGCAGCACGCGCCACGCTTCGCGGTGGTGGGCGCCCGAGTCGATCAGCACGCCGTCCATGTCGAAGATGACGCCGCGCGAGGGCGCTCGAGCCACTTCATCGCTTGCCTCGTCGCGAGGACCGGGCCTCGGCCCGCGCGTCACCTGAGCCGGTACAGCGGGACGAGGGCGCGGAAGGTCTCGAGCGCGGCGGCGCGGTACTGCGCCTCGGTCCAGCGCGCGGCCTCCTCCGCGGGAACGGCGCGGCCGATGACGAGCTGGCCGTCGCGCGTCCGCATGAGCTCGTCGCCGAGGTCGGCGAGCGCGTCGGGCGCCAGGTCCGCGAGCGGCGCCGCGGGCTCCTCGTCGTGCTCGTTCTTGAACCACGCGAGGTTCTTCACGCGGCGGAGGACCGGGGCCAGCCGCGGGGCGCTCCGCTTCCACGCCGCCGCCCAGCGCCGCTTGTCGGCGTGCTCGGGGCCCACCTCGAAGAGGAAGCGCACGCGGCGGCGGGAGATGGCGATCTTGAAGTGGCAGTGCTTCTTGTAGCCGCGCGCGTCCGGACCGAAGGCCACCCACGTGTCGTCGGGCGGGTTGACGGTCCGCCGGGCGTGCTTCGCGACGTGCGCGAAGACCTCCGCGCCCGCGGACCGGCTGACCGCGGGCGCCAGGCCGTGGCCGAGCGTCTCGAGCTTCGGGCGGACGCGGCCCCGGATCTCGTCCATGCGGGCCCGGAACCCGGTCACGTCGAACACCTTGAAGTCCCCTGCGACGAATGCACCAGACGGCATCGGCGTTCTCCTCGGCCGGCTCGGCGAAAGAACATCCCTGGGAGCGGGGGTTAATATAAGGGCTCAGGTCGCGGCTGTAAACGGCGACGAAAGGAGATGCCATGTTCCACAACCTCCGCGAGGGCGGCATCGTCCGGCAGCTCGCGCCCGGCGTCACCGCGCGGATCTTTCCGGGCGTGAACGCGATGCTGTCGATCGTGACGCTGGAGCCTCACGCGACGTCGCCCGTGCACTCGCATCCGAACGAGCAATGGGGTGTCTGCCTCGAGGGCGAGTGGATCCGCGTCCAGGACGGCGTCGAGCACCACGTGCGGGCCGGCGACTTCTGGCAGACGCCGCCGCACGTCCCGCACGGCGGCCGCGCCCTGGACACCCGCTGCGTCGTCCTCGACATCTTCGCGCCGCCGCGCGAGGAGTACCGCCAGCCCGGGCAGGGGCTCGGCGCCGCCCGGGTGGACCCGGCGCGCGCGTGATCCGGGTCCTCGAGCTCCTCACGACGAGCACGCTCGGCGGCGGCCCGCGGCAGGTCTACGACCTCGTGCGCCGCCTGCCGCGTGACGAGTTCGAGGTCGCCGTCGCGGCGCCGCGCGACGGCGCGTTCTTCGAGCGCTTCGGCCGGCTCGGCGTCGGCGTCGTGGAGGTCCGGGCGAACCGACTCAGCGTCGGCGCTCTCGTTGCCACGGTCAGGCTCGTGAGCCGGCTCGGGATCCAGGTGATCCACTCGCACGGCAAGGGCGCCGGCGTCCACGGGCGCCTCGCCGCGCGGATCACGGGCGTGCCCGCCGTCCACACCTTCCACGGCATCCACTACGAGCGCTACGCGCCGGGCGTGGCGCGGGCCTACCTCCAGCTCGAGCGTCGGCTCTCGCGCTGGACCCGCACCGTCATCAACGTCTCCGCGGCGCAGGCGGCCGAGGGGCTCGCCCTCGCGCTCTTCGCGCCCGCGCAGAGCGCCACGATCGTCAACGGCGTGGACCTCGACGAGCAGGACCGCGTGATCGCGCGCTCGCCGATTCCGCGCGAGGGGCTGGGGCTGGCGCCCGACCTGTTCGTGCTGGGCACCGTCGCGCGCTTCGACCCGGTCAAGCGGCTCGACACGCTCCTGGGCGCGCTCCGCGCCCTCGAGCGCCCGCGGGCGGCGCTGCTCCTCGTGGGCGGCGGGCCCGAGGGCGGCCGGCTCCGGCGGCTCGCGGCCGGCGCGCGCCTCGATGGCCGCGTGATCTTCGCGGGCTGGCTCGACGATTCCGCGCGCGCCTACCCGGCGATCGACCTCTACGCCTCGACCTCGCAGAAGGAGGGGCTGCCGCTCGCGGTCCTCGAAGCGATGGGCGCCGGCCTCGCGGTCGTCGCGACCGACGTCCCGGGCCACCGCGACGTCGTCCGTCACGGGGAGACCGGCCTCCTCGTCCCGCCCGGCGACGCACGCGCCTTCGCCGCCGCGGTCGCGGCGCTCATGGACGACCCGGCGCGGCGCGGGCGCATGGGGCAGGCGGGGCGCGAGCGCGTGCGGCGCGAGTTCGGCATCGGCCCGATGGTCGAGAAGACGGCCGCGGTCTACCGCGCGGCCGCGCTACAATCGGCGTCGTGAGCGACCTCTTCCTCGTCACCGGGGGCGCGGGGTTCATCGGCTCGCACCTCGTCGCGCGCCTCCTCGCGGACGGCGCGCGCGTGCGGGTGCTCGACAACTTCTCGACGGGCACGCGCGCGAACCTGCCCTTCGCGGCGAAGGCCGGCCGGCGACTCGAGGTGGTCCGCGGGGACCTCCGCAACCGCGCGGCCGTCGAGCGGGCGGCGCGCGGCGCGCGGGCGATCTTCCACCAGGCCGCGATGCGCTCGGTGCCGCGCTCGGTGAAGGACCCGCTCGGCGCCAACGAGAACAACGTCACGGGCACGCTGCACGTGTTCCAGGCCGCGCGGCGCTGCCGGGTCCCCCGCGTCGTCTTCGCGTCGTCGTCGTCGGTGTACGGCGCGCGGCCCGACCTGCCGAAGCGCGAGGAGCAGCCGCCGGCGCCGATCTCGCCGTACGCGGTGTCCAAAGCCGCCGGCGAGCAGTACGCGGCGGTGTGGACGCGTCTCTTCGGGGTCGAGACCGTCGGGCTCCGCTACTTCAACGTCTTCGGCCCGCGCCAGGACCCGAAGTCCGAGTACGCGGCGGTGATCCCTCGCTTCATCCTGCGGGCGCTCCGCGGCCGGCCGCTCGAGGTGCACGGCGACGGCACCCAGTCGCGTGACTTCACCTACATCGACAACGTCGTCGACGCGAACGTGCTGGCGGCGCGCGCGCCCGGCGCGGGCGGCGAGGTCTTCAACGTCGGCTGCGGCGACCACGTGAGCCTGCTCGAGCTCGTCGCCAAGCTCGAGGCGATCCTCGGGCGGCGGCTCGAGCGGAAGCACACGCCGCCGCGCGCGGGCGACGTCCCGCACACGCTCGCGGACCTCACGAAGGCCAAGCGGCTGCTCGGCTACACGCCCCTCGTCGCCTTCGACGAGGGGCTCCGGCGGACGGTCGAGTACTTCAAGACGTTCAAGGGATAGACGAGGAGGACTCCGCGATGCGCCACGCCGCCCGCCTGATGGTCCTGGCACCGCTCGCGCTCGCCCTGGTCGCCGCGCCCGGCGCGGCCCACGCCCAGGGGACGCTGGTCGTCCAGAACAGCACCGAGCCGCCCGGCCTCGACCTGACCGCCACGCCGGCGTCGGCGACGGCGGCCGTGGTCCTCTACAACATCCAGGAGTGCCTCGTGAAGGTGGACCGCCACGGCAAGCTCGTGCCGTGGCTCGCCGAGCGCTGGCACACGACGGACAACCGGAACTACACCTTCTTCCTGAAGCGCGGCGTCCGGTTCCACAACGGCCGCGAGCTCCGGGCGGCGGACGTGAAGTTCGTCTTCGACCGCGCGATGAACCCGGAGACGAAGCACCCGTACCCGGACTACTACGCGGCCATCGGGGACATCATCGTCAAGGACGACTACACGATCACGTTCGCGCTCAAGAGCCTGAACGCGAACTTCCTCCTCAACCTGGCGCGCCAGGGTTCGGTCATCTATCCGCGGGAGGCCGTGGAGACGCTGAAGAGCGAGCCGATCGGCACCGGGCCGTTCCGCTTCGCCGAGTGGGTGCGCGGCGACCGCATCGTGCTCGCCCGGAGCCCGGAGTACCACGTGAAGGGACTCCCGAAGCTCGACAAGGTGGTGTTCCGGTTCATCGCCGACCCGAACGCGACCCTCGCCGCGCTCAAGGCCGGCGACGTGGACGCGTCGCTCTTCGGCCTCGGGCCCGAGCACGTGCAGGAGCTGCAGAAGGACCCGCGCTTCCAGGTGATCGTCGGCGACACGACCAACGACGTGGTCCTGGCGATGAACAACTCGCGCAAGCCGTACGCCGACGTGCGCGTCCGGCGGGCGCTGACCCACGCGATCGACAAGCAGGACGTGCTGAAGGGCGCGATGTTCGGGATGGGACGCATCCTCGGCAGCAACGTGGATCCGCTCAACCCCTACTTCGTGGACCTCGCCGGCGCGATGCCCTACGACCCGGCGAGGGCGAAGAAGCTCCTCGCCGAGGCGGGCTACCCGAACGGCTTCGACACGGTGCTGAAGGTCTCGCCGCAGTACTATTACACCGTGCGGAGCGGGGAGATCATCGCCGACCAGCTGCAGAAGGTCGGCGTGCGGGTGAAGATCGAGCAGATCGAATGGGGCCAGTGGATCGCGCGCGTCTGGCGCGAGGCCGAGTACGACCTGACGATCATCGGCCACGCCGAGGCCTGGGACATCGGCAACTACGCGAAGCCGAAGTACTACTTCCGCTACGACAGCGCGAAGTTCCAGGACCTCTTCAGGACGTCGGAGGTCACGCTCGACGGGCCGGCGCGCCGCGACCTCTACGTCCAGATGCAGAAGATGCTCGTCGCGGACGCGCCGGTGGTCTGGCTCTTCATGCACCCGCGGCTGCTCGTCGCGAAGAAGGGACTCCAGGGCTTCTGGAAGGACCTGCCGATCCCGGCGGCCGACCTCTCCGAAGTCGCGTGGGCGAAGTAGCCGCGACGGTCGCGTAGGCGCGTGCGGCGGTACGTCCTGCGGCGGGTCGCGACGCTCGTCGCGACCCTCGTCTTCGTCTCGGTCCTCGTGTTCGTCGTGATCCGTGTGCTCCCCGGCGATCCCGCGCTGATCATCATGGGCACCGAGGGAAGCCCCGCGGCCGTCGCGCGCCTGCGCGAGGCGCTGGGCCTCGACCGGCCGCTCGCGGTCCAGTACGCGGACTGGCTCGGCCGCGCGCTGGCCGGCGACCTCGGCGTGTCGATCCAGTACGACGTGCCGGTGGGGCGGCTCATCCTGAGCCGCCTGCCGCTCACGCTCCCGCTGATGGCGATGGCCGCGGCGCTGATGGTCCTCACCGCGCTGCCGCTCGGCCTCTACGCGGCGACGCATCACCGGCGCGCCGGCGACTACGCGGCGATGGCCATTTCGCAGCTCGGCATCGCGGTGCCGTCGTTCTGGGCGGGCCTCCTGCTGATCCTCCTCTTCTCGGTCCGCCTCGGCTGGGTGCCGTCGGGCGGCTTCGAGGGCTGGTCGCGCGGTGTGTGGCCGGGCGTGCGGTCGCTCCTCTTGCCGGCGCTCGCGCTCGGCTTCTTCCAGGCCGCCGTGCTCGTGCGCGCCACACGCTCGTCGGTGCTCGACGTCCTGCGCGAGGACTACGTGCGCACGGCGCGCGCCAAGGGCGTGAGCGAGGCGGCGGTGCTCGGCAGGCACGCGCTCCGGAACGCGCTGATCCCGGTCGTCACCGTCGCCGGCATCCAGCTCGGCCAGCTCATGGCGGGCTCGATCATCCTCGAGTCGGTCTTCGCCCTGCCCGGGCTCGGGCGCCTGGCGCTCGGCGCGATCACCGCGCGCGACCTGCCCGTCGTCCAGGGCGTGACGCTCTTCGTCGCCTCCTGCATCGTCGTCATCAACTTCGCCGTGGACCTCGTCTACGGCCTCCTCGATCCGCGGATCCGCTATGAATAGGCGCCGCCGGAGGCGGCCGCTCAGGCATCTGACGTTCGCGCTCGGCGTCGCGGTCACCGCGCTCCTGGTCCTGACCGCGGCGCTCTCGCTCGTCTACACGCCGGACGATCCGCTCGCCATGTCCATCACGGGGCGGCTCCAGGGGCCGTCGGCGGACCACCCGTTCGGCACCGACCAGTACGGGCGCGACGTGCTGTCGCGCGTGATGCGCGGTGCGGTCACCTCGATCGCGGTCGGCGTGATCGCGGTGGGGATCGGCGCCGCGGTCGGAGTCCTGCTCGGCATCGCGAGCGGCTACGCGCGCGGGTGGCTCGACGAGGCGTGCATGCGACTCATCGACGCGCTGCAGGGGTTCCCCGCGATCCTGTCGGCGCTCCTGTTCGCGGCCGTGTTCGCGCCGGGCGTCGTGATCAGCATGGTCGCGATCGGCATCGCGTTCGTGCCCGCGTTCGCACGGCTCACGCGCGCGGGGTTCCTCGAGCTCGCGCCGCGCGAGTTCGTCCTCGCCGCGCAGGCGCTCGGCGCGCGCGACGCGCGCCTGATCGCTCGCCACATCTTCCCGAACACGCTGCCGCCCCTGATCATCCAGGCGACGACCAGCTTCCCGGTGGCGATCCTCGCCGAGGCCGCGCTCGCCTACCTCGGGCTCGGCACGCAGCCGCCGCACCCCTCGTGGGGGCTCATGCTGAAGGACGCACAGAACTTTCTTTCCCTGAACCCATGGTTCGCGGTCTTCCCGGGCGGGGCGATCGCCCTCACGGTGCTCGGGCTCAACCTCCTCGGCGACGGCCTCCGCGACCTTCTCGACCCGAAGACGGGATGAGCGAGAGGTTGACTTTTACCGCGGTGTGTCGTTATGGTATCCGTTGGTCTCGGCGCAGCCCCCGCTGGTGTTTTGACCAGCGAATCCAGGCGCATGCGCCTCGGAGAGAAGACAGACATGAAGGTTTTCACCACCTCGTTCACGCTGTCGAGTGAGGAGCGCACCGAGGTTTCCGACATCACGAAGCTGGTGCGGGACGCGGTGCAGCAATCGCCCATCCGGGCGGGCATCGCGCTCATCAACACTCTCCACACGACCTGCGCGCTGTTCATCAACGAGTTCCAGAGCGCGCTCATCGACGACCTCAAGGCGCTCGTCGAGCGGCTCGTCCCTGAGCGCCACGGCTACCGTC
>Ga0209648_10006059_pt1 | contig 10403 bp, 13 predicted proteins | sample GraSoi2013_115cm_FD_185830 | JGI IMG/M metagenome (GOLD analysis project Ga0209648, IMG submission 185830) | Grasslands soil microbial communities from the Angelo Coastal Reserve, California, USA - Sample 9_17_2013_115cm (SPAdes) (version 2) | ecosystem: Environmental > Terrestrial > Soil >...
GTGGCCGAGGGCCCGCGGTGATGTCACCGGTGCGGGCGGGCGGATGGTTTGGCTGGCTTGGGAGGCAGGCCACGGGTGAATGCGGCGGCGGCTTCGACCCATCGCCGCAGCGCGGCGCCTTCCAGGCCGCCGGGCTCGACGAAGACCATGCCTTTCATGGGGCGCCCGGTGAAGTCCATCGGCCGCACGTGCGGCTGTTCCAGGGCGCGCTCCGCGCCGTCGGGGCCGAGCCGGAGCATGAGGTCTTCCTTGACCACCCCGCAGAACATGTGGCCGTCGAGCATGAACGCCAGGCCGCCGAACATCTGCCGCTCGGTTACGTCGGCGGGCGGGAGTACCGCCCTGACCCGGTCGGCCAGGTCTTCGTCGTAGGACACGAATCCTCCGGGAGAGCTTCAATCGGCCCGGCCGGGCGGCCAGCCGGCCCGCACCGGAAGGCCGAACAGCGGGAACAGCGCCGGGTCGGCGAAACCGGTGATCTCGCCGATCCGCCCCGCGTGGACGGTCAGGACCATGATGCCGTACGCGTTGGCCATGTCGCCCTCGCGCATGTAGGCGGCCACGGCGGGCTGGCCGTTGGCCCGGATCGGGACCAGCCGGATGGCGGCCAGGTCCCCGCCGGCTGGCACCGTGGCGAAGAACGACCCGATGGCGTCCGGGCCGCGGTAGGCGAGCGGGGCCGGGGGCATGGTCAGCAGGCAGTCCTGGGTCAGCACCGACACCAGGGCGGGGATATCGCAGGCGTGCCAGGCAGCGGCGAACCGGTCCGCCAGGCGGCGCGCGGCGGCCGGGTCGGGCGTGCTGGGCTGCCGGATGCGCCCGGACGCGCGGTGGACTTCGACGGTGGCCCGGGCCCGCTGCAGGGCGCTGTTCACCCCGGCCTCGCTGGACTGCAGGATCTGCGCCGTCTCCGCCGTGGAGAAGGCCAGCACGTCGCGCAGCAGCAGCACGGCACGCTGGCGCGGCGGCAGCAGCTGGATGACGGTCAGGAAAGCCAGCTGGACGCTCTCGCGGAGCTCATAACCGACGGCAGGATCGCTGTGCTCGGTCAGATCGTGCAGCCACTGGTCGGGATAGGGCTCCAGCGCGGTGACCTCGACATCGGCGGCATTGGGAGGCGGCGGCACCGGGCCAGCGCCAAGACTGGGCGAGGCGGCGGCGCGGGAGCGGGCCGTCAGGCACCGGTTGGTCGCGATCCGGTACAGCCAGCCCCGCACCGAGCCCCGGCCCTCGAACGCGCCCAGATGCCGCCAGGCACGCATCAGCACCTCCTGCAGCACGTCCTCGGCATCCTGCGCCGACCCGAGCATCCGGTAGGAATGCGCGTGCAGCTCGCGCAGGTAGGGGGCGACAAGGGCGCCGAATGCGTCCTTGTCGCCCGCCTTGGCCCTGGCCAGCAGCACCTGCTCGCCCGGGTGATCCGCGCCGCCGGTCACCACAGATGACTGACGCAGGTCACGGATCCCGGTCCGGGCAGGCCAAGCCGACCAGGGTCATAGCGCCGCTCAGGCTCCGGCCGCCATGGCGGCCCGCAGCTCCTGCGCGTCATAGATCAGCTCCCCGCGGACGATCTGCCCGTCTCGGACCTGCAGGATCTCCGCGGAGGTCATCGCGGACACCGGCAGCGCCATCTCCCAGTCGATGATCGAGCAAACGGTGTCGCCGTCGACGAACTGGCACCGGACACTGAACCGGGTCACCATCGGGCCGGCCTGGGCCGCCATCTCCCGGAAGCCGTCCGCCGAGTCGAAACTGGCCACTGGCCCGGTGAATGCGAAGTCCGGCGCCAGCGGCACCGCGCTGAAGTCTCCCTTCCCGCTGATCCACGCATCGTAGTAGCTGCTCACAGTCTCCAGAACGGACATCATTCCTCCTGAGTCTCGGCTCGGCGCACCAGCGCTTTACCCATAAAGACCCCGCGCCCGCGCCCGAACTCATCGCTCCGCCCTCAAGCACCAGGCCTGGCCCCGTCGAGTTCGGCGATGAGCTTCCTGGGTGCCACATGGCGGTAGGCGTCTTCGAGGACGGCGGCGCTCTCGTCCCAATCGACCGTGTCCTCGCCTGAGGTGTCGAGGAACATCCCCAGCCAGCCCGAGAATGTCCCGCTTGCGGACGTCGGCGGCTTGAAGAATCGCTTGGGCTCGGCGGCTACGAGCTCTTCTTGCACGCCAGGCGGGGCAGGGCACCAGAGCGAGATCCGGCCGTCGCCGTGGTGGTCGTCGTGGTAGTAGCAGACGGGCCGCTGATCCCGGACAAAGAAGCGCCGGACGCCGTGGCTGAGCCGTTCGTTCACGCCGGGCAGCGCGAGGGCAATCCGGCGCACCCGACCGAGCTCACGCTGTCCCACCTCGGCAAGTCTCGCACAGCGTCCCGGTGATGTCGCCGCCGCGTATCAGGAGCTGTGCTGCGAGCTGGCCGCCTCCGGGCCCGGCACTTTCGGCGAGCTGGACAGCACAGGCGCGCGGTCAGTGCTGCGCCGATACTCCGACGCCTGGTTCGCGGCCGCGAGGCGGCGCCGGGACGGAGACCTGACGGCGCGGTTCCCGCGTCGGCGGCGGCGCATGGTGCCGCTGCGGTGGTATCACGGCACGTTCCGCCTCGACGGGCGGATACTTCAGATCCCGGTGGCTCGCGGCGCACCACTATGACACCAAGGCCCGCCGCCGGCCCGCCGCCCGCCGCGCCCCGGCACCAGGGCAGAACGGGTCGCGGCGGTGGCGGCAGCAACGGCGCCGCCAGCGGCTGGCCGAGGCGCGGCACCGGCGCCGGGTCCGCGAGGCCCAGCACGAGGCCGCCCAGACGGTGATCACTTGGGCGGCCGCCTGCCGGGTCAGCACCCTGGCCGTCGGCGACCCCCGCGGCGTGCTGGCCATGCCCGCCGGGCGGCGGCACAACCGGCGCACCCGCGACTGGCGCCTCGGCCACCTGATCAAAGCCCTGGCCGACAAAGCCCAGCAGGCCGGGATCACCGTCACGATGCCCTCGGGAACGGTGATCTGCCCGAGCACCACGGCGTCCTGCCGCTCGGTCTGCTGGGTCATCGCCGAGAACAACACCAGCCGGCCGTCATCGTTCCAGCTGCCGCGCAGGTCCTTGCCGTCCAGCGCGATTGCCCAGCCGTCGGCGTCACAGCCGGCGTGCTCGCGCAGCCACGCTCCCACTGCCCGATCGAGCTCGCCGGCGTCCAGCGCGATCAGCACCCGCCGCAGCGTGCCTGCACTGGGCGCGATGAAGACCAGGCCGGCCAGATCCCGGCGGGCACCCAGCAGGGACAGCAATTCCTGGGGCAGGCCGGCCGCGACTGATCCCAGCTCCCGGTAGCTGGCCGCCCCGGCCAGCGTCGCCGCCACCGCGACCCCCAGCACCGCCACGAGCGGATGCCGGACCTCGCGCGGATCCCGCGGATCGGTGATGTCCGCCAGCCTCACCAGCAGCGACGAGACAGCAGCTCGGGCATGCGACACGGGCACCGGTGACCTTCTTGCCCGGGTGATGGAAGCGCGGAAACTGCCATGATCACGAACAGAAGGTCATCTCTGTCGGATGCGGCTCGTCCTCAGGGAGCCTCGAAGCCCGCCGCCTGGCCTCGCTACACTCCGGCGATATGGCCGATCCGCTCTTCGACGCCGTCGAGCGAGCACAGCTCAGCGACCTGTTCGACGAGCTCGGTCCCGAGGCACCGACTCTCCTCGCGCCGTGGATGACCCGCGATCTCGCCGCGCACCTCGTCCTGCGCGAGCGCGACTATCTCGCTGGCCCCGGGCTTGTCCTGCCCGTGCGTGGGGCCGCTTGGCTGAACGACGAAGAAGAGCGCTCGCGCTGAGGGACTTCACATGGCTCATTGCGACGATCCGATCGGGACCGCCGCCAGGCTTCTTCCGCATCGGATGGGTGCGCCGGCTCCCGAGCCTCAATGAGTTCTTCGTCCACCACGAGGACGTACGCAGAGCCAACGATCGTGGTCCTCGAACGAACGAGCATGCAATGGACGAGGCCCTTTGGCGCAACGTCAGCCGCGCGCCCTGGTTCCTCGCGCGGCGGCTGCGCGGCGCAGGTCTTGAGCTTCAGTGGGCGGGGACCGCTAAGACCGTTCGAGCACGGCGGGGGGAACCTGCTGCCCGCATCGCCGGACCTCCAGGCGAGCTGCTGCTCTACCTCTTCGGCCGGCAGGGCGCGGCACATGTCGAGGTGAGCGGGCCTGCTGCGGCGGTCGAAGCCGTGCGACGCGCGCGGTTCGGCATGTAACAGGAGTCACCAGGCTCTCATCCAGGACGGATACGCCCTCACAGCCTGACCGATTCGCTCACTCCAGCAGAGCCGCACCCAGCCTGAAGGGAGACAGCTACCGCCTTAAGAACCGCGACCTCGGCCGCGTTCCCGCGGCCACCACGACCGACGACAGCAACTAACCGCAACCAGTCCCGGGCGAGGAGGGGGTCAGATTTCAGCCGTTGGAAAGGGGTCAGTTTTCGGCCGACGTTGACACAGCTGGCCAGGGCTGCGATCTTGACGAGGTTGTGGGTGAAGACCGCGTGCCCGCACCAGGTCGCGGCGCCCTGGCGGCCATCGAGCCGGGTGCGGTCCCAGCCGTAGCAGCGTTTGAGGTAGCTGATCCGCCCTTCGCAGCCGGTGCGCCACTTGACTAGCTTGCGGAAGCCGCGGCTGTGCTCGATGGCTTTGCGGGCGGCTGAGGTGGTGGCCTGGCGGGGGATTGCGACAGTGCGGACGCCGAGCGCCTGCAGGTCCGCCTCGGTGGCGGCCTGGCCGTAGCCGCGGTCGGCGGCGACCGCGCGCGGTACCTGGCCGGCGCGGCGGTGGATGCGCTGTATCGCGGGGGCCAGCTGCGGGCCGTCCGGTGCGGCGCCGTACTCGACGCTGTAATCCAGTACGATCCCGTCGTCGTTGTCGGTGACCTGCGCTTTTTGTGCCGAACTCGACCGGGCGGTCGATGCGGCCCTTGCGGATCGGCCGGGCGTCGGGGTCGTGCAGGCTGACCAGCCGGGTCGCGCTAACCGGGAGCCGCCCGGCCAGCCGGGACCGGGTCTGGGCCACGACGGTGGCGGTGCGCTCGATGGTGACCGCCACCTCGCCCAGCGCCCGCACCAGCCGGCCGCGGACCCGCCCGCTGAGCGCCTTTTGGCGGCACGGCGGCCGTTGCGCAGCACCGCGGCGGCCTCGGCCGCGGTCTTGTCCGCCAGGCCCGCCAGCTCGCCGGTCACCCGGGCAATCGCCTGCGTGGTTCCTCGCGCGACAGCTTCCCCCGGGCATGCAGCCTGCTGGCGATCTCGCGGACCCGCCGCGCCGCCGCCCGCCGCCGGTCGGTCATGACCGTGCCCGTCGCCCCGCCCGCGGCCTGCACCCGCCGCGCCGCGCGCACCAGCTTGCCCACCGCCTTGGCCAGCAGCCCCGAGTCCGTCGGGTAGGCCACGTTCGCGCAGATCACCGTGGTGTCCGCCCGCACCCGGGGGGCGCAGCAGCTTCTGCCCGGCCGCCCTGGCCCACAGCGCCTCATTCAGCCCCGCCACCGCCGCCTCGCCGCACCGGGCGGTCAGCTTGATCAGCGTCGTGAGATGCGGCACCGTCCCGTCCAGCCCGATCCGGCAAAACCGCCGCCAGCTGATCGAGTCACTAACCTCGGCGCACAGGCTCTCATACCCCAGCCGGTGACGGAACTTCAAGAACATCAGCCGCAGATAACACTCCACCGGCGTCGACGGACGGCCCAGCACCAGGTGAAAGTACCGCGCGAACGGGGCAAAGAACGCCGGGTCATCCAGCAGCGCGTCCACCTGCGCCAGGTCCTCCGGCAGCCGCAGCACCTCCGCCGGAAGTAACAACTCCCACGCAGACGGCCCATCGCCTATCGTGCGGAACATGATGACCTCGATCCCTTCTGCACAAGGGGTCGAGGTCATCCTCTCGCGAGCACCCGCTGATCGTCACGGGCCCTCACGCGAGTTTTTCAGGTCGAAGTAGCTAGTAAGCAAGCTCCGCTAGCCCGCCAGGCAAGCGCGACACCTTGTCGGGTGCCGCTCCTCATGGTCCGAGTAGAGCCCATTGGTTCCCGGCGAGCGTGTATGATTCGATTATAAATTCGAAAACACGCTCTGACCTGTGTAGGCGCAACTTGCGCGTGCCGAGAATCGCATCCACGGCTCTGACCAGCAAAGTTGCTCGGCCGGCGCTCCGGCCGTCATGATCACCAATCATGTGCCTGCGGTTCGTGTTCCTCGTGATCACGCGACTTGCGGCGTGGCTGCGGCTGTCTCGGCGCGAGCAGGCGTGGCAGACCGCAGAGATCTTGATCCTGCGCCACCAGCTCGCGGTCCTGCAGCGGCGGCAGCCGCGGCGCCCGAACCTGAACTGGGCGGACCGGGCACTGCTCACGACTCTGCTCGGCGTGATACCGAAAGCGCGGCGCCACGGGCTGCGGCTGCTGGTCACACCCGACACGATCCTGCGCTGGCACCGCGACATCGTCCGCCGCCGCTGGGCCGCCAGGTCCGTGCGCGGCAAGACCGGCCGACCGGCGACCCGCAGGAGCATCAGGGCACTGGTCCGCCGGCTGGCCCGGGAAAACACCGAATGGGGATACCGCAGGATCCACGGCGAGCTGGCCGGCCTGGGAGTCAAGGTCGCAGCGTCGACCGTATGGGAGATCCAGAAGACCAGCGGCATCGACCCCGCCCGGCGACGGACCGGGCCGACCTGGTCACAATTCCTGCGCTCCCAGGCCGACGCGATCCTGGCATGCGACTTCTTCACAGTCGACCTGCTCGATGGCACCCAGGCCCATGTCCTGGCCGTGATTGAGCACGCCAGCAGACGCATCCGCATCCTCGGGGTCACCCTGCATCCCACCGGGGCATGGACCGCCCAGCAGGCCCGCAACCTGATCACGGACCTTGATGACCAGGCACACCGGGTCAAGTTCATGATCCGCGATCGCGGCTCGAACTTCACCGGCGCATTCGACGCGGTCCTCGCCGACGGCGGGATCCGAACCGTGCTCTGCAACGTCCGTACGCCGCGCATGAACGCGATCACCGAACGCTGGATCGGCGGATGCCGCCGCGAGCTCCTAGACCGCGCCCTCATCTGGAACCAGGCCCATCTGCGGCGGATCCTGCGCGAATACGAGACCCACCACAATCAGCGTCGGCCGCACCGCTCCCTGCACGGCGCTGCCCCGGTGAAACCGGTACCCGAACCGGTCGATCTTGAGCAGTACCGCATCAGAAGACGGGCTTGCGTCGCTGGCCTGATCAACGAATACCACCTGGTCGCCTGACGTGGACGACGTTTTCGGCACGCACACCACCAGGACCACCTCCTGATGAGCGACCTGGTCCGCTACGCCGGCGACCTCGGACTCGACAGCGCGCGATTCGGCGACCACATCAGAAAACGCGCCGGCGCCGCCAGGATCGCCGAGGATGTCGACTCCGCCGACCTCAGCGGCGTATCCGGCACCCCGACCTTCTTCATCAACGGCCGCCGGCATTACGGCAGCTACGACATCACCGCACTCACCGCCGCCGTCCGGGCCGCTAAGGCCGCAGCCGCCACCCCCGCGCGCCCCAGGACATCACGACCGGCCTGACGGCAATCTGGCGCCCGGGCATCGCACGGTCACCGTACTGCACCGTAGAGGACTCGTGCACGGCCGGGTCCTGTCCAGCACACTAAGCCACCATCACGACTAGCGGCAGTGACTCCAGGCCGGTTTCGCGGCGCCGGTATGCGTGGTGTGCCGGGAGTGCTCGCGGGACCTCGGGAAGGCGGCGCGGCCCGAATCCCAGAATCAGGACCGCGAACCAGCCCATCTTGTTAAGGTCAGCTCCTCAGGAACGGCCTGAGCGACCAGGCATTGACGCCGCCTGCGGTGGGCCTGCCCGGCCCTGGCCTGCAGCTGCGCGGTGACCTGCAGGGCGGTCTCGATCGCCAGCGGGCTGAGAGCCCGCCTGGCTGCTGATCCGGACCGGGCGCCGTCTTGACCAGCTGACCACGGCCGACCTGGAGCAATTCGCCGCCGCGTGCGCCGAACTGGCAGCTGATCACCTACCGGCTGCCCGAGGAGCCGTCGCCTCGCCGTGTCGGCATCTGGCGGGAACTGCGGCGGCTCGGCGCGGTCTCGCTGCGTAGGGAACGTGGGCGGTGCCGGCAGGTGAGGAGTTGACGCGGGGCGCGCTTGGTCCGGCCGGCGGCGGTGACACGCCCAGTTGCCTGCCGCGGGCATGATGAGAGTGCGACAAGCCACGCATGCCGCTACAAGCGGGGCCACGTGATCCGGTGGTCAAGAGTCCATGGCCTCGTTGAACCTGCTGGGTACCGGGCAAGATCAAGGGGCTGGTACCCAGCTACGAAGACCTGACGTGTGCGGGCATGGAAACAATGAGGGTGAGCCGGTCGGCTGCCAGACGAGGGCCTGTACCCATTGCGCGTGCTCGCCGGCGCGCTGGTCATCTACGGCCTGGCGGCAGTGGCGCACGGATCGGGGTTCCTGGCAGCGTTCATTGCTGGTGTCCTTATCGGCGACGAGCGTGCGCCCTATAAAGGCGAGATAGCGCGGTTCCACTCCGCGCTGGCGATCCTGGCGGAACTGATCGCCTTCGTCATGCTTGGCCTGACCGTCCGGCTGTATGCGCTGCCGCGCGGCGGGGCGTGGCTGATCGGCCTTGTGCTCGCGGTCCTGCTCGCCTTCGCGATCCGGCCGCTGCTGGTAGGCGCGCTGCTGTGGCCGGTGCGCCTGCGCCGGGCAGAACGGCTGTTCGTGCTGTGGGCCGGCCTGAAAGGCGCCGTTCCGATCCTGCTCGGCGCGTTCATCGTCCAGGCCGGCGTAAAAGACGCGCCGCGCGCCTACGAGATCATCTTCGTGGTCGTCGCGTTCTCCGTCATCGTGCAGGGCGGGACGATGCCCGCACTCGCCCGTCGGCTGAAGGTACCTCTGCGCACAATCGAGCCAGAGCCGTGGAGCCTTGGCGTCCGGTTCCAGGAGGAACCCGAGGACCTGCACCGCTTCATCGTCGCCCCCGCCGGTGTCGCCGACGGCACGTCCGTCAGCGACCTGCCTCTACCGCAGGACGCCTGGATCAGCCTCATCATCCGCAACGGGCGCCTGGTCCCTGTCCATGCAAGCACCGCCCTGCATGCGGGCGACGAACTCGTGGTACTCGCCCCCGGCGCCAACACGAACGATCTGAGCAGGCTGTTCGCCTAGCGAAATCGGGCGGCTAGCGACAGAGGTGCTCGCCACGCCACCTCGGCTGCGCCCGGACCTGCACCTGTCTACTTTTCGGGAATGCCTTAACGGCGATGTCGCCGTCCGCGCTGTCACCGGCCCTGCACGTCCGGGATCTGAGGGGTTTCAGTGTCATGACCGCGACCTCATCGCGGTAGAGGAAGGATTCATGTTCAAAGGCTTCACACTGCAGCGGGTCGATGTCGGCGATGTGCGGCTGCGGGTGCGCCGCCGTGGCTCAGGGCCAGCGGTACTGTTGCTGCACGGCCACCCGCGCACTCATGTCACCTGGCATAAAGTCGCGCCCCGCAGGACCTCGGCCAGCTGTTCATCGCCGACCCGTTCGAGAAAACGCGCCATCGTGCGTCTACTCCAGGGTCGTTGCCGACGGCCATGCAACTGCCACTTGTCGAGGAATTCGACTGGCGACCGTCGCAGCCTGCGACCACGTCTGACGCTATGGAAGTGACCGCCCGATCGTGCCCAATTCGATGGGATATCCCGGCCGCTGAGAGAGCACATAACTGGCAGATCTGGCACCACGCACAGAGCCCCGCGGCTACCTTCACGGGCGGAAATATTCGGCGTTATGCGCCGAGCGTGAGAGATAAGGCCCTTATAGCTGGTCACCATTCGTGACTGCGAACGACTTCTCCCTGATTACTCGTGCTGGGCAGCCTCGAAGCCAGGCGTTCACTGCATGACGACGCCCTGCACGTTGTGAGCGAAGAAGATGCTGCGCCTGCCCTGCGCCCCTTCTGGGCACGCGAGCTTGCACGGGTGGCTCCCGCGAGGATTCCGGAGGTAGTCTTGATGAAGATCGATATGTGCTCTGACCTGGCGTTTCTTCGTGGGCGCAACTGGGATCGAACCAGTGACCCCTCGCTTGTAAGGCGAAAACAGCGACAGAATCACACCAGCTCCCCGAATCAGTCCAGGCGCTTGAGCTGCTGAAACTCTGCCGGAAGATGCCTGGGAGTGCCTGGAAGAGTGTGCACGGTGGCTCCCGCAAGTGGCTCCCGCAAGTGGCTCCCGAAGCAGCGCCAAGATCGTGACGGCTGGGACGGCCGAGTTCGTCCGCGGTCGCCGCAAAGCTTGGCAGTACCACTCCCCCGCCCTCCCTTACTGCCCATCGATACAGGTTAGGGCTAGCGGAGGTAAG
>Ga0209648_10006060_pt1 | contig 10403 bp, 7 predicted proteins | sample GraSoi2013_115cm_FD_185830 | JGI IMG/M metagenome (GOLD analysis project Ga0209648, IMG submission 185830) | Grasslands soil microbial communities from the Angelo Coastal Reserve, California, USA - Sample 9_17_2013_115cm (SPAdes) (version 2) | ecosystem: Environmental > Terrestrial > Soil >...
AAGCTGGTTTTGGGCAAATTGATGGTGGATTTCAGGTCCGTAGGCACTCGCAAGGTTCTCCCAACTGATTGAATCTTTTCATTATATAGGGAGCGCGGAAGGACACGTCTTGTTGGGTCTACCGTACCGGGAACAAATTCAAAAAGTACTGTTTCCCGCCAGCGAAAAGCGTGTACAATTTTTGGTAGATCAAAGCCTGCACGCATCCAACTGACTGGGGGACATTGGGGCGGTCAGCTTCGTCCATTTTACAAGTGACCTTTGAGGAGTTCGCGTGCATCTAAAAATAAGCGACTCTCCCTACCGTGAATTTGGGGTCACTGCTCGGGAAAATATGCCAGAACTAGAAACACCGCAGAATCCGCAAACGCTGAGTCCGGAGCCCGAGCTCCATCTTCTGCTGCAGAACCAGACTCTGGACGAGCCTCTCTGGAAATCCCTGTTTCGCAATATTGACGACTTCTTCTTCCCCAAGAAACTCCCGCCGCTGGTCCTGACCTCGAAGCCCGTCCCGGTACGTGACATCTGGGGCTTCTACAACTACAAGGGACGCGGAGCCGCTGGCTCAACCGTCATCCACGTGATGGCCCTGGCCGCCATCATTGCCGGCGCCTACATCGGACGCAATATTGTCGTAAACAAGCCGCAATCAACCGTCGAATTGATCATGCCCGACGACATTCCCACTCTCCCGTCTTCAAAGACCATGAGCGGCGGTGGCGGTGGTGGTGGCGATCGCGACAAGCTACAGGCATCGCCGGGGCGTTTGCCCAAGCAGTCCATGCAGCAGATCACTCCGCCCATGGCGGTGGTGCGTAACCCGGAGCCGAAGCTCCCAGTCCCCCCGACGATCGTAATTCCACCCGAGGTTCACCTGCAGCAGCCCAACATGCCTGATCTTGGCAATCCGCTTTCGCATCTGCCGTCTGTGCCTTCGAACGGAACTGGCTCTGGCGGCGGAATTGGAGCCGGTAGCGGTGGGGGCGTGGGGACTGGCGAAGGCCCCGGATACGGCCCCGGTCTCGGCGGCGGTACCGGCGGTGGAGTGTTCCGCGTTGGCGGCGGAGTCTCGGCTCCCAAGAAGATTTATGACCCCGACCCGGAGTATTCAGAGGAGGCCCGGAAGGCGAAATATCAGGGCACCTGCGTTCTGTACGTGGTCGTGGGGCCGGATGGCAAGCCGCGTGACATCCGCGTGTCCCGAACGCTGGGCTTGGGACTGGACGAGAAAGCGATTGAAGCCGTAAAGACATGGCGTTTCGAACCTGCCACGAAAGATGGCAGGCCGGTCGCGGTGGCGATTAACATCGAAGTCAGCTTCCGGTTGTACTGAAACCGGGTGTACGCAAAAAATTGTGCGCAAAAAATTCGGAGCTGAAGGCGGCCGCGCAAGCGGTCGTTTTCTTTTAGGGTAGGTGCGGTCCCGCTCGCCACGGCCCTCGAGTTCTTCCGCCCCCGCTCTTCGTGAATCAGCGCAGATCCCTGAATGCGGGGTTGCTCTCCAGATGCTTCGGGAAACTCTTCTCATACGACGCCAATCGCGGGCAGATGATGTGGTGAGCCCGATTGAAGCCAAATTGACGCATTTCGAGCATCGCCTCATCCGCGCTCCAACCTTCTGCCATCCGATAGGCGGCGACCATCATCCCGGTCCGGTCGTCGCCCAGCCTGCAATGCACAAATACCTTCTTGCCTGGATTTTCCTTGAGTACTCTCAAGAATCGCACGAAGAGATCGTCCTTTGGGAACGGACAATGCCACGGAATCGCAACGTACCGCATTCCGTGGCGGCGCACTTCTTTCCCCTCGCTGTTGGTCCGGTTGCCCCGTGTGTCCACCACAATCTCGACTCCCATTTTCGCCAGCGTTTCGAACCCTTGATGGTTTGGCTGCCCGCCGCGAAAAAGCCTTGGTGTTACTTCACCGAAATTGCGAATGCCCTTGACTTTCCTTTTCTCCCCGAAAACGCGCGCAGAATGCAGCTCAGGCGCCGAGCTGCCGCCTTTGTGCTGCGGATCTTCGCCGCTACACATCGTGACAGCCAGCAGCAGCGGGATGGCGAGCGCTCGCGGGCAGCGAAACATTTTGGCCATAGAGAAATTTTAGATGCAAACGCCCAGGCGAAAGGCGAAGCTTCGCCGGTTAAATCGAAAAGGCCCGGTTGCCCGGGCCTCAAATTGAAATCGAGAATAAAATTTGTCTAGCGGGTGACCGGAATCGCCGCGTTTCTTTCCGCCACCACTTTCCTTGCATTGTCAGCCAGAGAGCGCGCCTGCGGCATCAACTCCAGAGCTTTGATCACGTCCGGATCGGTCTCGGCCCGCACCTTCAAGCCTTCTTCCTGGCCGAAGGCATCCACGAAGAGTTCGCTCTTGATGTTGGAGCGCAGCCAATCGTTGCTCTCGATCATCTCGGCTTCGGTGTAGGGGATTTTTTCCCCATCGAGGAATTTGCGGAAGTCCAGCAGCACCGCGTCGTCCACTTCGAGGTTCTGCGTGATCTTGTGGGTAATCGCGTAGTGCTTGGCAAAGTTAAACAGCGCGTAGTGCTGCAGCAACGAGTCCTGAAACTTAGTGGACTTGTAAGGCGCCAGCTTCACATCGGGAGTGATTCCCCCACCGCCATACACCGTGCGTCCGCCATCGGTGAGCTTGACTTCGTGATTGGAATTATTCTCCTCGCTCTCCCGGTTGTAGTAATAGTCGTAGAGAGAGAGATTCGAGTAATCGCGCTGGATCAGACGTCCACTGGGCGTGTAATACTTGGCGGTGGTTAGGGCGAGGCCGGTATTTTCCGCGAGCGGATAGACGGTTTGCACCAGGCCCTTGCCGAACGTCACCTCGCCCGCAATCAGGCCGCGATCGTGATCCTGAATTGCTCCGGCCACAATCTCTGCCGCTGAAGCGGTGCCGCGATTCACCAACACCACCAGCGGATAATCCTTGCCCCCGTTGCCACGCGCTGCCACATATCGTTTTTCTGGAGACGACCGGCCGTGGTGCGAGACGATCAGCTGGCCCTTCTTCAGGAATTTATCGGCGACGCCTACGCCTTCACTGAGCAGGCCTCCGGGATTTTGCCGCAGATCGAGGACCAATCCCTTCAGATCGCCCATCTGATCCAGAGCCTCGGCTACTTCATGCTCGGTGGTTTCCTGGAATCCGGAGACGTGCATGTAACCGATGCCCGACTTAATCATGAAGTGCAGGTCCACGCTGTAGCGCGGAATCTCGTCGCGGATGACTGCGAATTCGAGCGGCTTGTCGGAGCCTTCGCGCAACATCGTGATCCGAACCGTGGTGCCTTTCGGTCCCTTGAGCAGATCGGCAACGTCGGAGGTGCTCATGTTGTCGGTGGGCTTGCCGTCGATGGCGGCGATAATGTCGCCCGGGCGGATGCCGGCGCGATAGGCCGGCGTGCCAACGAACGGAGCGATGACGATGACTTTATTATTCCGCGGGCCGACCGTCATGCCCACGCCGTAATACTTGCCGCGCTGCTCTTCGCGCAGCGCGGAGTAGGATTTCGGATCGAAAAAGTTCGAGTGTGGATCGAGCTGGTGCAACATGCTCGGGATGGCGCCGTTATAAATCGCTTTGTCGGCATTCACCGGGTCGGCGTAGTTCTGCTCGACCTTTTCATACACCTCGGTGAAATGCTTGAAGCTGTCGCGAATGTCGGAGTCGCTGCTGGGCGCGGCTGCGGGGCTGATTTTCTGCGCAAACAACATTCCCAGCAGACCGAACAGAGCAAGCACGAAAACGATCAGGAAGAGAGAACGGCGAGAACTACTAGCCATGTATCGAAATCCTCGGGCAGGGATGTGGAGGGTCCAGCTACCCCTTCTGAGCGCAGTATAACATGCGAAAGCGCCTCCTATTTCGATGCAAAAGCGCGCTCGCGGTTACATCGGGGCGACGGCTTTTGGTGGTCGGCTTCCTCCCCGAGCCCCAAAGTGCGTTAGCGGAGAAACGAAACGGGCGCCCTCGCCCGTCCGTCGCCCTTTCCAAGTTGTCATCTTGAGCGGAGCAGGGACTTCACGAAGTGAAGTCCCTGCGGAGTCGAAAAGCATCCCCTGAGCGAAGCCGAATCGACCTCTACACCTTTCTGAGAAGCTCGGGTTTGAGAAACTCGGGGAGAGACAGGATGTCTCCTCGATTTGGGAGAACGCGATTGCCTCATGGCCAAAGTGCGAGCCGCGATCAACTGCGGGCCTCCTTCGGAGTTGCAGGATAGCTGGAAGGCTTGTCCTTGGGGGTCCCCCCCTCTTTTTAGGTATATTAGAATCATAGGGTTAGCGGGAAGTTTCCGCAAAGTATTCAAGAATAATGACTTACATGGAAAGTATTCAGGAATAATGACTTAGCTCGATCATCGGTTGTCAAAGAGCGCTGAAAATGGGTTTGGGGCAGCTTCGAGGGCCGTCTTGATCGCGCACCTCGGGACCGTCCCAATCAGAGGAGTATTGTCGCATCGCGTGGGGCTCGAAGTCTGTGATGGCGGTCACGGGTTGGATGTGATGAAAAAGTCAGTTGCCAGTAGTCAGTTCCCGGTATTTCCCCAAACTTCACGTGGCGGTGGAATCCCAGGTCTCAAAAACCGCAAGACCTGGGGCACCCCCGGTTTTCCTCTGTCAGCGTCTAAGGACCAACTCGCGTTAAACTCGCGCCGGAGATGTCGGCCACCCGCCATCCGGCGATAGCAAGAACACGTGATAAAGTGCAACTGACAGCATCGCCGCCCACCCTTGCAAGAAACGCAAGGATCGGGCACCCGCCGTTCCGTCATAGGAAAGGAAGAACAGCGCGTGGAAAACGCTGCGCCACCCGCCTTGAAAAAGGGGACGAGCATAAAGTCATCTCTCAGTGATTTCCGCGTGCTCCCCATACTCTTCTTTTGCTCTGGGGTCTCAAGCTTGGTGTTTGAGACCGTCTTTACCCGGCTGCTCACATATATTTTTGGCAACACCGCATATGCCGCCAGCACGGTTCTGGCATGTTTCCTCGGAGGCCTCGCCCTTGGTGCAGTCGTTATTGGTAGGTGGATAGATCGCCGTCCGCCATCTTTGCGGACGTATGGCAGACTCGAATTACTCGTAGGCGCCTTTTGCCTGCTCGTCCCGAGTCTCTTTGGTTCTCTGACTCAATTCTACGTAGCGCTTAATCAACGGCTTCACTTAGGTCCGGTAGGTCTGACGGCGATGCGAATGGCGTTCGCCGCAGTCTTGGTTTTGTTCCCCGCCTTTCTCATGGGTGGTACGTTACCTGTCATTGCGCGTTGTCTCGCTGCCAGAAAGTCCGACTTCCAATCTGATCTCGACGGGTTCTACGCCTCAAACACATTAGGTGGTGCATCCGGAGTTCTGGTGTCCACTTATTTTCTAATGCCTTGGTTCGGAATCAACGGAACAGTTGTGCTTGCGTGTGCAATTAACATCATGATCTTTCTGGTGGTTATGTTGCTGCCCTCGGGGGACCCCACCAATGAGCGCCATCGGGCTAGCAGTTTCACCGCCGACGCCGCACCTAATGCGGAGACAATTCCGCCGAGCGACCGTTGTGGCTTGCTACTCGCGGGGTCGTTTTTGACCGGAGCCGTTGCTCTGGCCTATGAAGTGACCTGGACCCATGCATTGAGCTTCTTGATTGGAAACACTGTGTATGCGTTCGGACTCATGCTCTTCACTTTCCTGAGTGGACTGGGTCTCGGAGCGCGCCTGGTGGCACGCCATCTGAGGCGTGAGTCGCTATGGCCCCACGGTCTCGCACTATCTCAGGTTCTTCTGGGTCTGACAGTTTTCGTGACGCTACCCTTGTGGATCCGCGTCCCCGTTGTTTTCGAACTTGGCGTCCGCGGCGCCTATGACTACGACCTAGGGGCGATTGCTATCCTCCTGATGCTGAGAATCATTTACCTGTTTTGGAAAAATCGCCGTCGAACCAATCGTCGAGCGCTCCCATGGTTTCGTGAGTACGAAGCCCACATAGCAGGCCTGGTTTTCTTCGTGCTGGTAGTGGTGATACTACCCTTCTTCGGCCGGTACGATACGACCTACTTCGTGGCGGCCGAACTGCTTCGTTTTTTGTGCGTCTTCGGCCTTCTGATTGCCCCCGCGCTCTTGCTCGGGCTGAGCTTCCCGCTCCTGCTTAACCTCTACACGCGAGACGCTAAACCTCCTGGGAGACGGGTCGGGGGAATATACGCAGCCAACACTTTGGGCACTGTGTTGGGATCGCTCGTTACTGGCTTTGTGTTGCTTCCACATTTTGGATCATTCGCGACGCTGAGGGGCTGCGCGGCAGCAAATATTTTGTTGGGGCTGGGATTTGCGTTGTGGTTTTTGCCGATGAGCCCGGCTCGCAGGTTGGCCTTTTCAATTGCGGGTGCATTAACCGCGACTCTGTTCCTTACGGCTCCAGGACGGTGGGACATGAGCCGTGTTACCGGTACATACGCCTATTTAGGAATCGGATGGTCCGGGCAGCGAATTTTATTCCTCAAAGAGGATGTTCAAGGCGGGCTCACATCGGTGGTGCAATCGGGAGCGCTGCGGACGCTGCTTTCCAACGGCAAGTTCCAGGGTGACAACGCATCTGAGGTAGGTCCGCAGACCCGATTTGGCATTATCCCGGCGCTGTTTGTGCAAAAGTTCGAGCGGGCCTTAGTCATCGGCTTGGGCACTGGCAACACACTGCGCACGGTTGCAAAGTTCCCGTTTCGCCAAATCGACGTGGCCGAACTCTCTCCGAAACTCGTGGAGGCTGCGAGGGAGTGGTTTGGGGACGTGAATGGCCGAGTGCTCGACCGCGATCCACGGGTAGCGCTTTCCATCGCCGACGGGCGCAATTTTCTGCTCCTTTCTCGCCAACGCTACGACATGATTACAATCGAAGTCACCTCACTCTGGATTAGCGGTGAGGCGGATCTCTATAACAAAGAGTTTTATGAGCTTTGCCGATATCACCTGGCCGAGCACGGGGTGCTGCAACAATGGGTCGCGCTTCATCACCTGCGTGACAAGGACCTGTTGGTGGTCCTCAATACTGCTGCTCAAGTATTTCCTCACGTGGCATTCTTTCAAAGCCCGGACGAAGGCCATGGATTACTTATCGCCTCCTCTTCTCCTCTCGGGCTCGATTATCGTCTTATCGCGGGATTCGACGAAGACCCAGGCGAGCAGCAGGAACTGAAGGAGTTAGGTCTGCCCAGTTCTTGGTCACTGCTAGGGGAATTGGTGCTCTATGACAGTTCCTTTCGGCGAGCGACAGCTTTGCTGCCACGCGTTGCCGGCCTGCGGCCTGACTTTGTCTCGACTGACTTACGGCCTTATCTTGAATACCAGGTTCCCAAGGGTATCGCCCTACCTCATGACACGACAGTCCCCAACACAATCTTGCTGCAAGACTTTCGGGATCCGGATCTGCCTCCTGATTTGACCATTCGCAACCTGCCATCCGATAACGAGCGGAACCTGATCCTGGGATACGTGGCCGAGAGGCGTGGGGACCTCGTCGGGGCCCTTGCACGCTTTCAGCGCGTAGAGGGTCAAGCCGTCACACGTGCTCAACAGGAAATCGTCCGAATAAACTCAGCTTTACAGACTGCCCACTAAGCACTCGTCAGTACGCTGTGGAGGCCATCAATTTCACGACGAAGTTTATCCCGTGCCCTACCGGTGCAATCCTAGGGGACTATTCGTCTTTCGCCAGCCATGCCAGAGCTTCCTCGCGGGTCTTAAAAGCGGGAAACTCGCAGCGGGAAAAGCTACGCAGGCTCTCAGAGAACGCATGAGGAAAGTTCTCTGCTCCCACCCACGCGGATTTCTTGACGTGAGGCTTGTCAAAGACGGCGCTCTCTTTCATGGTCTGAATGGCTTCCTTGTCAAAGGATGCTCCCGTGTAATCGGAAAGAATCAACACTGAATTGAGCGGAAGCGTAGTCACAACTTCGGGAACTGCCCGGCAAACCTTTTCGACCTCAGCAGCCGAACAGTTTGAAAAGTCTACTAGAAGAATCTTTTTACCATCATGAGAAATGAACCGAATACGGTCGGTCATGTGACTTCTTTCCGGGGAAGGTAGGAGTTTGTACTGGCGACTGCTGAATGTCAACAGCGCGGGTGGCCTAGCCTTCCGCTGGCACAACCACACAGTAGGTACCCCATCCTTCGCGTGCGTTTAGCGAAGAGAGGGTAGCAGTCTGTTCGCGCAATGGAATTTTCACTCCGCGCAGGGTCGAAACGAAATTCGTCCCCGGCCTTGCAAAACCACTCCCAAGCAGTACAATTCGGGCGATTCAAAGTTGAAGAATTCAGCATTGAAGAATGTGGATGGGTTCAAACGCTCGTGGAGGAACGGAGTATGAAACTACATCGGCTAGCATTTGCCCTCAGTGTAATCAGCCTTGCAATTCTGACCGCAGGGTGTAGCTCAACTGAGGATAAGCCGAAGGAGGCCACGTCCACTTCCGCCGCACAGCCGCAGAAAGAACCCGTGCTTTACACTGGTCGAGAAGCATTCAATCGAATGATGGGTCTTGCGCTGAAGTGGTCGCCGGACGCTCAGCCGGCTCGGCTGGAATCCGTTCTCACCGCGGAAACCACCGGCCAGGACGGAAAAGCAACCGTCTGGCGAGGGTTCTTCGCCTCGCCCAGTCGCCGGTCGGTCACGACCATCGTTTGCTCGGGAAGCCGCCGGCCGGATGCGCCACCGTTCGGAGTTTCAACCGAGGGGAGTGCAGGCTCCTACAACGCCGATGCCGCGAATCTTGCTTTTTTACCGTTGCTGGTGAAAACCGATACGGATAAGGCATTCGCGATCACGCGGGAACACGGGGGCGAAGCCATCCTAAAAAAGAATGCACAGCAGCCCATCACCTACGTGTTGCTCAAGGACCGCAAGCAGAACGTGCCCGTCTGGTATGTCATTTACGGCACAAGCGAGAAGGACAGGAAGGGCATCTGTGTGATTAACGCGACCACGGGCGCTTTCGTAAGCGCGGGCAAGTGAGAGAGATGTCCAGAAAAAATGTTCACTACTTCGCCTGCACTTCCACCGCGCTCGGCAGGTGCACAGGCGTTGCTGAGCGACCTCCGATTTCGATGTTTTGCCCGTGCCGGAGATAGCGCGCGAGCACGGCGGGTTCGGACCAGTCGAGATCCCAGCCGTTTTCAATGGCGACGACCGTATAGGAGCCGGGAATTACGTTGGGCAAGCTGAAACTTCCATCGAGATCGCTTTGATCGCGGCGAAAGCGATCGTGATTGGCTCCGGGATTTTTTGGTACCAGAACGATCATCGCACCCGAAGCCCCTTTTCCCGCTCGCTTGGCGAAGCCTTCGACGGTGACCGAGCCTCCCACGAGCGAAAGTGAAACGGTAAGCGACACGCCCGGAGGCACGTTCAATGCGTGCCCCCGAATTGTTCCCGCCTCCGACGCGATGCGAACCACCGAATACGCTAACCGCTGTTGGGGAGCGAAAGCCACGATTTCATAGTTGCCCGGGACAACGTCATACGCTAACCGCTGCTGGGGAGCGAAAGCCACGATTTCATAGTTGCCCGGGACAACGTCCTCAAAGTTGGCCTCGCCCTTGGCGTCCACTTGGTTAAAGTTCATCGCTCTACCTTTGTTGTTGCGCAGGCCAATCTGAAAGCGCTCAGGAAGACTCGCTCCGCCCTCGATCTGAACCGTCGCCTTGACCTTGCTCGTCGATCTGGCCGAAGACACGTCGAGTTCGCCACCGCCGTTGAGATTGACTTCAGCGGGCTCTTGCAATTGGCCGCTGGAATCGGGCATGCGCACCGTATAGCGGCCCGCCGCAACTCCGCTTAGCTCGTACACGCCGGGCGCGAGGTTCTGAATGTTGGTGTTCTCAACCTGTTCCACGCCGTCGAACGCGGGCTTTTGCAGCACGGGGAAAGTCATCCCGTGTGTGGCGTCTTCAGGAACGTGCACGATGAGATGCAGCGAGGGTAGCGGATTCAGGTGGATATCAGCTTCCAGGCGATCCCCGCCGCGAACCGGGATCGGGGCCGCATCCTCGGCCTCGGTGGCATCGCCGTAGTACGTGATCGGGTAGGCGACGTCGAGTGACGGATCCACCTGGGATGCCGGGCGCGGCGGGTTCGCTGCGTTAGCCGCGCCCTCGCCATTTGGAGTTGGACGGACCGCGTACCACGGCGAAGCTTTTGCCGAGACGAAGTACGTTCCCTCCTCGAGCGGCGTCACTTCGTAGCGGCCCTGATCGTCAGTCGAGGCGGTGCGAAAATGAAAGATGCGACTCACGCCCTGGAAATGATTTTCGCGATACACCGTGATTTGCGCACCGCGGACGGGCTCTTGGAATTCATCGAGCACCTTGCCGGTAAGCACGGCGTTCGGCGCCAGCCGCAGAGCAAGGT
>Ga0209648_10006061_pt1 | contig 10401 bp, 5 predicted proteins | sample GraSoi2013_115cm_FD_185830 | JGI IMG/M metagenome (GOLD analysis project Ga0209648, IMG submission 185830) | Grasslands soil microbial communities from the Angelo Coastal Reserve, California, USA - Sample 9_17_2013_115cm (SPAdes) (version 2) | ecosystem: Environmental > Terrestrial > Soil >...
CATCGAGATGGAACGGCCACGACGAGGCTCATTCGGCCGAAATAAAGAGGCCCTTCTTCCTGCAAATATATACGCGAAGGCGGCTCGAAAGTCTCACTTTTCTTTGTAGGTAAGCCTGACAAAGAGGTCCCGTGGCCGGTGGACGCAAACGGACTGTTTCACCTAATAGGATCCTCACGCGTGCATGCGGGCGAACGGGCAAATCCTGGGTAGTCGCGAGCCGCCGATCTGGTCTCGGTTGGGAGCAATCATGCACGGTTGACGGGCAACCCTTCCATAATTCAATACGGTAAGGTAAGGGTTGCCGACAAACCGGGAGTTATCGGGGGTCGCTTACGAATTGCCGAGTACAGCCACCTAGGCTTCCAGAGACTGTTTGCTTTCGACCCCAGTGGGGTCATAATGAAGATCAATTGGAGCCTGACCAGCCAACCCATGGAATGTCCGGTTTGCGCGGCTAAAAACCCAGACGCAGCCTCGCAGTGTGGCACGTGCCACACGCCTTTTCCCGTTTCGTCATCACAGGAGACCCTCAATGAAGCTGGCGCGCCCGGAGACTGGTCTGTAGAGGTTACTTCGCAACAGGGCGTTGCAAGAGCCGATGAAGCTTTAGGACAAGGAGGGGTTTTAGCTGGCCGCTACGAGATACTCCAACTGCTCGGTCGAGGCGGCATGGGCGCTGTCTATAAGGCGCGCGACACTGAACTAGACCGAATCGTTGCCCTCAAACTCATCCGCCCGGAACTTGCGAAAAACCCTGAAATTCTTCGCCGTTTCAAACAGGAATTGATTCTGGCCCGCCAAGTCACGCACAAAAACGTCATTCGCATTTTCGACCTGGGGCAGTCCGAAGGGATCAAATTCATCACGATGGATTTCGTGCAGGGCCAGGATCTCCGCGCACTCTTGCAGGAACGAGGCAAGTTTTCGCCCGATGAAGCGGCGCGCATCATGCTGCAAATCTGCCGCGCACTTGAGGCAGCGCATGCGGAGCGTGTTATCCATCGCGACTTGAAGCCGCAAAACATCATGCTGGACCAAAGCGGCCGCGTCTACGTCATGGACTTTGGCATCGCGCGATCCGCGCACCTCCCGGGAATGACGCAGACGGGAGCACTCATTGGGACGCCGGAATATATGTCTCCCGAACAAGCGCGCGGCGAAAAGCTGGATGAGCGCTCGGATATTTTCTCCCTTGGCGTCATTTTCTACGAGATTCTGACAGGGAAGCCGCCGTATCCCTCGGACACTCCGCTTGCCACGTTATGGAAGCGCATGCAGGAGCCCGTCATGCCTCCTTCCCACTACGATCCGACTTTGCCTTCGGCACTGAATACAATTGTCGTCAGGGCGCTCGAGATCGAACCTGAGAAGCGGTTTGGCAGCGCCCGGGAGATGGCCAATCAGCTGGAACTTTGGCTCGGTCCCTCGGCGAGTAGTTCTACAATTTTTCTCCCGGACTCACGCACCACCGCATACTGGAAGCTAACTTCTGCGGGACTCGGCGTTTTGCTGTCGGTGGCCGTGGTCTTCGGTGCCTTCGTATGGAATGGTCCACGCAAAACTGCTCCCGCACACGAACCGGTAACCGTCATCGTAGCGAACTTCACCAACACGACGGGAGACAGCGTTTTCGATGAAACTCTTGAGCCGCCGCTCAGTGTGGCACTCGAAGATGCGTCTTTCATTTCGTCCTTCAACCGCAACCAAGCCAAGAAAATTGCCGCTCAGTTGCAGCATGGTCCTTCCTCGCTGGATGAATCGGCGGCGCGGCTCGTGGGAGACCGCGAGGGAATTAATTTCGTCGTATCCGGTCTCATCGAAAAAAAGGGAAGAGGGTTCGCAGTTCGCGCGAAAACGCTCGAAGTGGCGTCCGGGAAGACCGTCCTCGAAGTTAACGAGACCGCCGATGACAAGAAAAGTGTTTTGGGAGTCGTGGATAGGGTTGCAGCCAGGGTGAGGCGCGTCCTAGGTGATACGACGCCGGAATCCGCTCAGCTAAGTGCCGCGGGAACATTTACCACAAGCTCGCTTGAAGCCGCTCATGCCTATGGCCTCGCTCAGGATTTGCAGTGGGCAGGCAAATTTGAAGAGGCCATACCACTCTACGAGCAAGCGATAACGTTCGACCCGAACCTCGGCCGCGCGTACGCGGGACTCGCTTCCACACACGCTAACTTGGGCCACCGAAAAGACGCGGAGAATTACTACCAGAAAGCTCTCGAGCACATCGATCGCATGAGCGAACGCGAAAAATACCGCACCCGCGGCGGCTACTACCTCGCAAACAGCAAACCGCGTAAGGCCATGGAAGAATATTCGGATTTGGTCAAGCAGTTTCCGTCCGATGCTGCGGGCTACACCAACTTGGCGCTCGCCTACTTTTACGTCCGGGACATGCGCGAGGCCGTGGAAAACGGCCGCCACGCCATCGATCTTGCACCGAAAGGTCTAATTCAATTAAACAACCTCGCGCTGTATTCGGTTTATGCTGGGGATTTTTCGACAGCCGCCGATGTCGCCCGCAAAGTAATCTCCCAAAATCCGTCCTTCGCGCTTGCTTACAACACGCTGGCGATGGCGCAGGCCGGCCAGGGGCAACTCGCCGATGCAGATATCACCTATCAAAGAATGGGGACAATCAGCGCGCGGGGCGGGGAGATGGCCATTATGGGGCGTGCGGATTTGCTGCTTTACCAGGGCCGCAGCAAAGAAGCGATCGCGTTGCTTCAGCAAGCGTCCAGTTCTTCCGCGGAAAAACTGGACGATTCCACTTTGGCTACGTATTCGATTCTTACTGCGGAAGCGAAGCTCGCGGCTGGCAAAGCAAGCGAGGCGGCTGCGAATGTGAAATCAGCGCTGGCTCACGACACGGGCGCGAGCACACTGATTTCCGCGGGCCTCGTCTACGTGGAAGCCGGCCAGTACGCCTCCGTGCAAGCACTCATCGCGCAACTCTCCGGGAGTCTGGACGCGGATAGCCAGGCGTATGGAAAACTTCTGGACGGTGAGATGTCTCTCAAGCGGGGCGATGCCAGGCAGGCGATCTTGCGCTTTCAAGAATCCCAAAGGCTATCCGATACATGGATCGGCAGATTTGACCTGGGGCGAGCCTATATCGAGGCTGGCGCCTTTCCGGAAGCAGACTCCGCTTTTGAGAATTGCCTCAAGCGGCGCGGTGAAGCTAGTGCACTCTACCTCGACGACGTGCCGACATTTCGCGTGCTTCCGCCGGTGAATTACTACTTGGGCCGTGCGCAGGAGGGAATGAAAAGCCCGGCGGCCGTCGAATCGTACAAAGCATTTCTCGCGGCCAAGACAAGAAGCGAGGAGTTCGGTCTCGTCCAGGACGCGCAGAGGAGAATCACTGCCCGCTGAAGCGCGTGCCGTCGGACCCTCCATTGGACCACGACCGCGCAGTGACGCAGCGGCAGACACATTCCGAGTCCTCGGACGGGACTCGGCTGCCCGGGTCCGCTATTGTTTCGCATGCCTGTTCGGTGACTGCCGCAAAACGGACACCAGCCAACGCTGCTACGGTCAGCGCTGCAAGCCGATTCCTGACCAAGCCGCTTCTAGCCGCTACTTGAACTGAATCGTTGTCGCCTTGATCGCGCTCCCGTCGTTCAATTGCAACTCAACCGTGAAAAAGCCGGCGACTGAGCCGATGGTGGACGCTGTGTCCCAGTTGAAAATAAATTGAGGGCTACTGAAACGGAAAGTGCTGTTCCCCTTCGCTCCGCTCGTCGGTGAATAGAGCAACACGCATGGTGGCATGGGCGGCGCAGAGGGGCTACTGCTCGGGCAGGCGATTATAGACGTAAGGGTGCTGAGGTTGCCGATCACGCTTCCGCTGGAATCCAAGAGCTCCCATTTGAGGGGAACGGCTGAGCCTTGGTTAACAGTGCCCGAGAAGGTCGGGGCGGAGACCGAGCCGGCCACATTCAGCGGTGACAGGAAGCCGATGAAATTGTACCCAACGGTGTAGGTGCTGGTCACCTGAGCCTGATTCCCCGCAACATCGGTCGCAGTTACGGTGAAAGTGTGAGTCCCGAAAGTATTCGTATTGAAATTCGTCCCGCTCGCGGCCGGCCCGACACAAGTGGAAATCCCGGAAAGAGCGTCCGCGCAACTGAAGTTGGATGCTACTGTCGCGTTGAGGGAGTACGTTCCTCCATTGGCGGGCGCGGTGATGGTAATTGTTGGCGGAGTCTTGTCGATCTTGATCGGTCCCACATTGCTCGCGCTACCGTTGCCAGCGAGATCAACGCACAAGCCTGAAACCGTGACTCCGGCCGCGGGAGTGTTTGAGGTTAATGCGGTTCCGCCGGTCGGGTAGCCCGGGGCTACACCAGAAAGACCGTCGGTGCAGGTGAGACTCACCGTAACGTTCGTGTTGTTCCATCCTGCCGTGTTGGGCGCCGGAGCGCGCGACCCGACAATTATCGGCGGCGTAGCATTGCGCTTGATCGTGACCGTATTGGAACTGAGCAGGCCCGCACCGTTTGTAGCCGAACAGGTTAGTGTCAGGCCCGCGGTATCCACTGTGACGGACGTCGGACCGCATCCGGTGGAAGATGCAATGCCGGATTCGGGATCGATCGCACTCCAGGTGACGGTCACGTTGCTGACGAACCAGCCATTTAGCCCTAGCGTTCCCACGACTTTGGGCGTGATCACTGGTGGCGTGCTGTCAATGACGATGGTCAGGGTCTGTTTGGCAGTCTGCGGTTGGCATTTGGATACACTGACGAGGCAACTTGAGTCAGCCACCTGCACGGTAAAGTTGAAGGTGCCTCCAGAGGCAAGCGTGGTGCCGCTGATCACGCCCCCGCCGCTCAAGCTAAGGCCCGCAGGGAGCGCGCCGGACGCGAGGCTCCATGTTTCAGTCCCAAACCCGCCCGTGGCAATCAAAGTGGCCGAGTAGGGCACAGAGACACTCGCGGCCGGCAGTGTCGTGGTCGTGATGACGAGCGGGTTGCCAATTCGAATGCTCAAGACTTGCGTGGTGATTGATGGTTGGGCCGCGGAGTCCGTCACTTGAATCGTAAAAGTGACAATTCCGGCAGCACTGGGTGTGCCGGTGATCAGGCCGGTGTTGTCGATCGAAAGCCCTGCGGGAAATGCTCCATTCGTCACGGCAATTGAGTATGGCGCCAGGCCGCCAAAGAGGTTGATCTGACCGCTATAAGAACTTCCTGCAACTGCGTCGGGTAAGGAATTTGAAAGAATCGCCAAGGTCGCTGGCGGAATCGCAAATCCTGTGTTTGCCGGATGGGCCACCACCACCGGAGTGAAAGTGTTCGCTAAAAGATTCTGCATGGCGTTCAGGTCCGACACGTTTGCCCGGATGACAACTTGCCCGAGTTCGCCTGGCTCCAGCGCGAGCGTGGCATTGGTCACCGCCGGGTCTGGAAGGTCCGGATCGCCCAGGCTCCCGGCCGGCGTGAACACCGGATTGGGAACGTTTGCAATAACGACATTCTGAACTTGTTGCAAGAGGTTGCAGCCCTGCGCTACCGGGAGCAGGTATTGCTTCGTCACGATCAACTGTAAATTGACACCCGTGGGCAGCGGCGCTTTTTGAAAGAGCTTCACGGCGTACGAAGTCGTCGTATTTCCTGTATTTGTCACTTGGTACGTCGCGTCGGTGACTGATTGATTGGCGATCGACGGATTTGCAATGGATGGGTTGGCGATGGAAGGATTCGCGATCGATGGATTGGCGATCGACGGGTTGGCGATAGATGGATTGTGCGTTTCGGCCGAAAGGATGGCCGGGTTCGTAAATCCGAAATTGTCCGGATTCAGGAGTTGTGGCGCGCTCGGGTCGGGATTGAACGTTACGAATCCTTGGAGCCCCCCCGGCACCAGGGTCCCACTCGGCGCCGTAATCTCCTGAGCGTTCACAGTGACGCTTGCGCTTGGGTTCGACGACTGTATGAACACGGCTCGGGAAATGCTTGCCTGTGCTCCGACAGTCACATCAAGCGACGTTTGCAAACTCAATTGCAGCAGCGAAGCCTGTCCCCGAGGATCCAGTTGGCCGTTCGCAAGAGCCGGTTGGTTTGCGATGGAAATCCGGAAAGTCCTTTGCGCCGTGGTGGTATTCCGCAAAGTCACGGTAAACGCCCGCTGCAGAAGCTGCGACGGATTGCTCGGGTCGAATCCCAGGGGCTTCGCATTTCCCAGCGACCCCACCACCAGTCCTGGCGCAACTATCGATGTGTAGATGTTTTGATTTCGCGACGCCACGAAGCCATCGTTCACGCCGACTTGGCAAGCCGTGACTTTCTGAGTCGGATCAAACACGCTCGTGTTGGCGCTTCCCGCGGGGTTCGAAGCAGAAAAAGGCGGTTCGTAGTGCGTCCAATTTCCGTCAGGCGGGGGCACCACGTCGCGATTGTCCGTCCACACCGCATGAAAAACGGGCAAGTTCGCGGAGTTCGTGTTGAATACCCATTTCCCGCCCTGAAAAAGGAACGGTGGTGCAGACGCTATATCAATGTAATCCCCGAAGAATGGCACCGTGCCCTGCTCGAACATCGGCAGATCGGGAGCATCGACTTGCAACTGCTCTGCCTCGTTCTGGCTATCAAACGGGTTGATGCCAAAGAGGTAGCGCGAAATCCGGAATGGCGCGAAAGTCGGCGTTCCTACTGCCCCAGCGGGGAGCGGTGATGCTTGAGCGCCCTGCACGTCAATTGTGTGACGTCTCGTCGTCAACGGCGGCTCGTCGTCACTCAGAAAAGGATTAAAAACCAGGCTCGACCCCGGATTGCCGATGAGTTCGCCTTCTAATTGCCTCGTCTCCATGTAGCTGCTCAGGTCCGCATTCTCTGTGAAAACTCCTAAAGTATGGTCTTCGCGAAAATCGAAATAGGCTAAGGAGAGTTTCCCCGCACCGAAGCTCAGCGTCGGCATCAACTGATGGCCATGACCGGAAAGATTGCTGAAGGGATTGCCGTTGTCATCCAGAACCGGCCCGTTGTCCACCAGCGCAGGCGCGGAAGTCCAATTCAGGCCATCCGGCGACACCTGCATCATGATGCGCGCATCGCCGGAAGCTTGCCGCTGCGACCACCCCAAATACACGCGCCCCGTGTCGTCCACCGTAAGCGCAGGGAATGCCGAGGTTCGAAACGACGCTGCCGTTGTTCCCTGATCGAACGGGCATCCCGCCGGAGGTGGAGAAGTCGTGCTGCACGCGGCCGGAAAAACCACTGCATCGACTGATTTACTAAATGTGTTGCCGCCGTCAGCCGACTTGACTATCTCGATGGCATCCGGCTGCGAACTCGTGGCGAATCTTCGCCATGCCACATAAATTGTCGCGGCAGCGTTGTTCGCCCTGCTCGGATCCACAACGATGATCGTCCCTTGATTGATGGAGCTGCTTTCGCTTAGCTTCACCGGCTTGTTCCACGTCGCTCCGCAATCCTGCGAACTCGTAAACATGATCTTCGTATCCTGCGAGTTCAGCTTTCCCGCCGTTCCATTAAACGAAGTGTAAGTAAGGTAGACCTGTCCCGCAGGAATTGTTTGCGTCCCCTGGCTTCCATCCGGCTTCGTGAACGGCACGGTGCAGGTCGCGGTTCCGCGAGGCACATCCGCGGCAATCCACGGCTTATCGAGGAACTGCCCGGAGTTGCCGGTATCCACCACCACGGTGCCGAGGTACTGCACTGGATCGGTCGGCGCGAGGTTCGTCACACTTCCGTTGGCGTGCGTTGCATCCCCATTTTCCTTGTTGTCATTGTCAATGAATCGCGCCACGAACACCACGCCGGGCGCGTTTGTTCCGCGATTGAACGCAATCCCGCTGTAAAAAAAAAGTCCATTGGTTCCCGAGCGCACCGTCGGATCCGCAGCGGCCTGGAACCCATGTAGCGGTGAAGCCAGTCCCGCCGGAGAACTGTCGAGCGGGAACCCTGGCAGCAGCGTGCTCTGCCAAGTTTGTCCTCCGTTGAAGGATTTGAAGATCCCCAGCCACGCATCGGCTCTCTCGCTCTGTCCCGCCAAGCCCGCTATGTCCACAGAACGGTAGTCGTTGGCACCACCAAGCAGGTGCAGCGTATTGCGCGTCGAAACCGCCAGTGAGGGTTCATTCTGTCGCTGCAAGAAGGGATCGCCGTTAGTCCAGCCAGTGCCGGACACCATGTTGACGCTGTCTCCGGCAGACTGCGCCATCGCAGGGAGAGTGGTGAAGAGCGCACTTAGAATGCCGGACAGGCAAAGAAATGGACGGGCAAAGCGCACGATTGCCTCCTGGACAGGTGCTTGTGCTTAAATTGACCCGCAAATTACTGCTCAAAGTGAAAGGATTTGGGGGACTGAATACCGAAGGGTGAGAACAATGTCCGATCGGTCGTGAACAAAAATCCTAAGGTGCTCCATGAGCTGGGTTCGCAGGTGCAACTAGGGCAGTGGCACATTACTTCGAATGCTCGCAGAGGTCAAGGATAGGACTATTGAAACTTTGGGATGGTACTTGGCCTGCCCTCTGCGGGGCCTTCCCGGTTCTGGAATCACTCCAAAATCCTCCCCGTAACTTGGCACAACTCCTGCGCCATATAAGTCATCACTTTTGCGAGATTTCGTCGGCTTGCCATGCGTGCATCCCGAATCGTGGGATATCATGGAACCACGGAGAGCCAATCACCGCAGTCGCGCAAGAACGTAAACACTGCGGGGAATAAAATGACTTCTCGCTTAAGAGTGCGAAGGCGGGTACCAACGCCTTTTGGAACTATGCCTGGATCACGGGCCATGCGGAAGTTATTCTAATACTCGACCTCCCATTACTTCCGGCTTGCCGACCATCCGTCCCGAATATTGGCCGTCGTCGATTGCGAGTGGATGAGCCAGTTTGCCGTCAGTTTCGTCAAGAGAAGAAAACGCCGTTTCGCTCCCGTCCTAGCACCGAAATCAAGTTCGCTTTAGGGTCTGGCGGCATGTCCGACTCGAATCGAAAGCCAGCTTGCTCGGCAGACCAACTAATCGTGGCTGCGGTGCTTAAGAAACTGCCTTTGAACATTTGGGTCTTATTTTCAATCTCTGCCGTCGCCAGAGCGCCATTCCATTCCACGTCGAAGGAAACCTTCGCGCGAACCGGGAACATCCCCGGGACGGCCGGGGTGGGCGGCATCGCAGCGGGATTGGCGGGAAGCCCCAGCCCTTGCGTAAGAGAATTGGCAAGGTCGTGGTCGTCGAAGGCGCTTAGGTCACGCACACGCAGGCGGGCTCGTGAGCCGTCGAAGTCAACTTCGACAGCGTCGTGCCTGACCGGGATCATCCAGAATACGTCGCTCCGGTCAACGTGGACGTTGTAGTCATGAATCTGTTGGAACAGGCTGGCCGATCCAACCGGACCGGTATAAAGGTCAAGTCAAACAAAGGCGAAGGTGCCTCTGTGTTGTTGGCCGTCCGTACCGATGAATTTACCTTGGCTGAAACCCATATCGGCCTGGAACGCCAGTCGCGTCATGGCGCCCGTCGCGGTGTCCGTTCCCATCCCGCCACCGCGGATGTGCGTCAGCCCCACGAACCCGTCGAAGTCCGTAATCTGAGATGGGTCGTTGATATCGGCCAGCGCCTTGGCCGGATTTAGTGGATTATGATGGATGAAGATCCCGAAGGGCTTAAGTCCAACGACACCCCCTGGAATCGGATTAGGACCAACACATGCGGCGCGTTCGCTGTTGCCATCCTCATCGTCGGCATGGGCCAACTTTGGACGGAACAGACCCGCTCCCAGCGCCGTGCCCGCCGCTCCGCGGATCAAACTGCGGCGGCTTAACCAATGCTCCTGAAGTTTCTTCCATGGACTGTAGCCCGGTTCGTTCATTGTCGTTCTCCTTACAACGTCTGCGCAGATAAAATGAACCTGCTCACCCGCGAGGGTTGACCGAGGGTCCCGGAGATACATATTGAAAAATCACAGGGAAAACCGCTGAGAAAACGAAAAAACCAGGGGAACTACACAAACTCTGCTCCCATGAGTCAGCATTTGTCAAGCATGGACACATGAAAACTAACAAACGGGGGAGTTCATCCTCAAAAAAGCGGTGGAACTTAATTCTGAATTAGCGGAAACAGACTGCTCCTTGGGGCCCCCGTTAAGGATTCCGCCCGGATGACGGACAACTCGGAAGTTATTCCGGGCAAGAAGTCCCGTCCTGTGAAACTGAAGGGCTCCGGTATGCGCCCCTGGTCTGTGCGTATTTGGGTCGCCTGCGCCCGAATCAGACGCTCCGGCTCCCGCTTGCGCTGTGCAAGAACTGTGCAGAAACCCTATCTTTTCCATCGATTGGGGTTAGCTTTGAGCGAAAAGCAGATGCCCCGATTTGTTGGGAACATTAATATTTAGAAGAATTGGATGGGATTGTTGAAGCCGGAGGC
>Ga0209648_10006062_pt1 | contig 10401 bp, 8 predicted proteins | sample GraSoi2013_115cm_FD_185830 | JGI IMG/M metagenome (GOLD analysis project Ga0209648, IMG submission 185830) | Grasslands soil microbial communities from the Angelo Coastal Reserve, California, USA - Sample 9_17_2013_115cm (SPAdes) (version 2) | ecosystem: Environmental > Terrestrial > Soil >...
GGCGAGGGCGCCCGTCGCCGGCCGCCCCGCCAGTTCCACGTCGATCGTGCCGTTGTGAAAGGCGGACCCTTTCACGATCGCGTATGCCTCACCATCGCCAACCTGGCCATCTTCGGTAATCTTTACGGCGCGTTTGGCGAGGTACTCAGATGACTCCAGTTTTACGTTATGCGGAATCAACTGGTCAACGGTTTGCGCGGACGCTAGAGACGCGACAGCGAGTTGGACCCAGAAGGCCGGATTGCGGACTGACATCATCAACGACTTTTTCATGATCTCTCCTCTATTCCTGTCTTATTGCAGTCAGTGGATCGATTTTTGATGCGCGCCTCGCCGGAAGATAGCTGGCAACAAGTGCCACTATACCCAGCAGAATCGCGACGGCGAGATACACCACGGGATCGTTCGGTTGCACCCGGAATAGCATGCTCTTGAGCAGTCGCGTGCCAACAACAGCCGCGGCAAGACCTAAGGCCAAACCCACTCCCGTGAGGGCGAGCCCTTGGCCGAGGATGAGCCGAAGCACGGAGCCCATTCTGGCGCCCAAGGCTATCCGCAGGCCGATCTCGTTCGACCGTTGGCCCACGGCGTACGCCATCACTCCATAGACACCCGCCATTGCAAGGCTCACCGCCAGCCCGGCGAAAACCGTAAACAACAGCGTGCGGAATCGAGGCGCGGCAACATTCTCCGAAAGTATCGCTTCCATAGTCGTGAATTTCATCGGGACATCCGACGACCTCTCGCGCGCCAGCCGCCGCAATGTTTCCGCGAGGGCATTTGGATCCCCTGCGGTCCGCACGACCATATTCAAAGCTGGACCGTTAAAAGCATGCTGTCCGTAGGGCATATAGCACTCCGGCATGGACTCGCGCTCCGGACCACGTTGGTGGACGTCGCCGACAACTCCGATGATGGTCATGCCATTAAGGGAATCGAAAGTACAATGAATGGTTTGACCGATCGGGTCTTGGTTGGCCATTGACTTTCCCACCAAAGCCTCGTTTACGATGGCCACAAAGGGCCGGTCCATTACATCGTTGTCAGTGAAGTCGCGTCCGCTCTTCAGGGGAATTCCCAGCGCCGCGAAAGTACCGGGTGCAACAATGGACGTCACCACGAAGGGAGACCGAGTCCAGTCGGGATTCGCCGGCAATGGACCAATCATGTAGGCTCCCGTCGAATCTACATTTCCGGGCGGCGTCATCGTTGCGCCAGCGGCCAACACGCCTGGTATGGAAGAAGCCCTCGACAGCATATCTTTGAAGAACTGGCGCGTGGGGTTCAATCCAAATGGATGAGGTGCCGTTACGGTCGCCCGCATCACCAGGACGTTTTCAGGCCGAAAACCGAGAGCTACATTCTGCAAGGCGACAAAGCTCTTGATCAGCAGACCGGCGCTGCACAGTAAGACCACCGCAAGAGCGATCTCGGCCACCACGAGCACTCCACGCATGCGCATCATCCCTCCGCCACCCACCAAGCGTGTTGCTCCTTGCTTCAACGCGTCACTTAGGTCGACTTTTGACGCATAGAGCGCAGGAACCACACCGAACAGCAGGCTCGTGATCAGCGAAATACCCAGAGTGAATGCGAGTACCCATCGATCGACCCCGATTTCGGCCAGCCGGGGCAGGTCGGCAGGAGCCAGCGCTACCAGGGCCTTCGATCCCAAATAGGCAAGCAGGAGGCCTGAAGCGCCCGCGATGAACGCCAGCAGTAAACTCTCCGTGACCAGTTGCTTTAAGATGCGGTGCCGGCTCGCCCCCAGCGCAGCGCGAACAGCGACTTCGCGGGTCCGCGCCGTCGCCTTGCCGAGCAGCAGGGTCGCTGTATTTGCACACGCGATCAGAAGCACTACGCTCACGGCGCCCAACAAGAGATAGAGCGTGAAGCGAACGTTGCCTATCATTTCATCCCGCATGCGCGTTACGGCGACGCTCCGGCCCTTGTTGCTCTCCGGATACTGCTGCTCGAGACGCCGGGCAATCGTGGACATCTCGGCTTGGGCCTGTTCGAGCGTTACGCTTGCTTTCAGCCGGCTTATGGCGAGCCAGTTTTGCCCTCCACGGCTTCCAGGCGGCCCGACGGCCGAAACCCAAACGTCAGTATTGCTGGGGAAGCGGAAACCGGGCGGCAGCACACCGGCGATCGGGCGCGGCCCGGGTGCACGAATCGTCTGGCCTAATACGCGCGGGTCGCCTCCAAAGTGGCTCTGCCAGAATGCATAACTGATCATCGCCGCCCCGCCCGATCCTCTCTTCATTTCTTCAGCGGTGAACGGACGCCCCACGATCGGCTCGACGCCGAAGACGCGGAAGAATTCGGGACTCACGGGAGTTCTGCGTGCGAACTCTGCAGCGCCGTTCGCTATCGTCGCCTCCTCGCGTGAGCTGTAGTAAGCCATCGCCTCGAAGGAGGAACTCTGGTCGTGCCAATCCTGGAAGTCTGGGATCGAAACTTGCTTTGAAAGCGCAGTGGGGGACTGGCCGGTACTCAAAAAATCCGAGAGGGTGACGATTCGATCCGGATCGCGAAACGAAAGCGGCTTCAGAAGCACGGTGTTCACGACACTGAAAACAGCGGTGTTGGCGCCGATGCCAAGCGCCATGATCAGAACGGCAAGCGTGGCAAAACCTGGACTCCGGCGCAGATTGCGGCCGGCGTACCGAAGATCCCGCAACAGGTCGTCAATGTAGTTCACGCGTCGCATATCGCGACACTCCTCTCTGAATTGGGTGATACCGCCAACGGTGCGAAGGGCGGCATACCGGGCTTCTTCGTTCGACAAACCTGCCGCCCGGTTCTCTGCGATCTGCTCTTCGATGTGAAACTGAAGTTCAGCGTCGAGCTCCCGATCCACGGAATTGCGCCGGAACAGCGTTCGGAGTCGCAAGCGCAACTTTTTCCAAAGGCGCATGTCAGGCTTCCCTCACTACCAAATTGATTGCCTTGGAGAGACGGTTCCAACTTGCCAGTTCCTCATCCAACTGATTGCGACCGGCGCGGGTAAGGGAATAGAATTTGGCTTGGCGGCCTGTTTCTGTTTCGGCCCATTGCGCCTTGATCCATCCCTGCTGCTCTAACCGGTGCAAGGCAGGATAGAGTGAGCCTTGCTGGATCTGAAGCGCTTCCCGGGAGACTTGCTGAATGCGTTTAGCGATCGCCCACCCGTGCTTCGGCTCGAGAGAGATAGTTTTGAGAATCAGCAAGTCCAGGGTGCCCTGAACGAGATCTGTCGGTTTGCTCATATGCCTAGGTTATCTACAACTCGCTACCATTGTAGACGAACAAGGCGTGAATTGGTTAGGAGACGGCCTACAGCCGTCGGCCTTACGCTCCGATGATTGTCCGCAGGAATTCTCGGTTGCTGTCCAAGAACTGAAGCTCGCACATGTGCTCTCGGCGGTGGCTCCTTTCATGCATAACCGAACATCGGAATGCCACTGAAGGGTGGAGTTCTTCACGGACGGAACGCTCATGCCGTAAGGTTCGTATAATTGGTATATTTCCATGTCGCAACAAGAGGGCCATCACGCCACCGGCCCTGGATCGGAACGGTGAATCGCATTGATACGGATACCTCGACGCACCGTGTGTACCGCAGCGGTCCTTGGAGGATTGATGACCACCATCGCTCGAGCTCAGGCGACGAGAAGCTCTGGTGTATTCGTTTTCCCATCTGATACTGATATTCGCAGGATGCTCGCCGAACGGGTCGACACCCTTGCCGGCCAGGAAGATGGCGTGGGCATCATCGTCGGCTTGGTCGGACCGCAAGGCAGAAGGGTTATCTCATACGGTCATCTCAACCAGGCAGACCCGCGATCCTTGGATGGCAACACCTGTTTTGAGATTGGCTCTGTGACCAAAACTTTCACAGCGCTCTTGCTCGCTGACATGGTCCGAAAGGGCGAAGTCGCACTCGCAGACCCGGTCGCGAAATATCTGCCAGCCGACGTCAAGGTCCCGGGACGGAATGGCCGGTCGATCACGCTCCTGGATCTGGCGACTCATATTTCAGGCTTGCCCTTCATGCCAGATGAGCCGCCCGCTTCCAACGATTCAACCGCACCGAAAGAATCCGTAGCGCAGTTCTATCAATTCTTGGCCCGCTACCAGCTGCCGCGCGACAGCGGTGCCAAATGGGACTACTCAAACCTCGGATACTGGCTCTTGAGTCAGGCCCTCGCAACCCGGGCCGGAATGAATTACGAGAGCCTATTGCAGACGCGTGTCATTGCTCCGCTAAAGTTGACGAGCACCGCCATTACTCCATCGACGAATATGAAGGCGAACCTGGCAGTTGGGCACAATGCCGCTTTGCAGCCATCGCCGTCCTTCTCCACGATGCCGATCTATAAGGACATGTCAGCGGCTGGAGGCCTCGTTTCAACCGCCAATGACCTGTTGACGTTCCTCGCTGCGAACATAGGCTACGAGCGTTCGCCGTTGGCGCCGGCGATGGCGAACATGCTGAGCACGCGCCGACCGATGTCACAGCCCAGGGAAGCACAAGCACTGGGTTGGGTGGTGATCGGCGAGGGTGACGACCAGTTGATCGTCCACGATGGCGGCACGTGGGGATATGCCAGTTCCCTGGCTTGGGATCGAAAGAGGCGGGTCGGTGTTGTCGTGCTCTCGAACCAGGTGGCAAGCGTTGACGACATGGCGCGTCACCTCCTGCGTCCGAGCGTCCCGTTAGCGAGACCGCAAGCCACGAAGCACACTGAGATCACCGTTGATTCGGCGGTCCTTGACACTTACGCGGGTCGATACGAAGCGCGGGGGCAAGGGGTATTCATCATAGTCCGCGAGGTTGACTTCCTGACGATCCAACTGCCAGCCGACTGGGGGCTTCCGAAATTACGCCTCCGTCCGGAAGGCCTGCGGGATTTTTTCGCCTCGGAGCTTTCCCTTCGGGTCATAGTTCAGATCGACAGTGACAGACGCGTAAACGGACTGCTGGTCTACCCGCCGCGCGGACAACAACCGATACGCGCGGACAGAATGGCCTCCGATAGGTGAAATGAGATACCGCTCGACCCGATAGCTCCCGACTTGTCGCCCAGCGTAGATCGATCCTTGCTGACGGCGTAGTGTTTAGCGTTACCCCCTGTCGCGAATCTCCTTGTCGCCAGCAAACGCCCAGGAATTCCTCGTCTGGGATGCTCCGAGCGAGTGACGCGCGACTCGGAGAGAGGATTGCCCTGCCCGGAGTCGGCGATCGATAAGGACAGTCCCGAAACGGCGTCGGGGTAAGTTGACAAGCACTTGCCCGTATAGCGCCCAAACCGCCTGTGTAGTGCCTCGCCTGGGCATTCCCTCGTGGTCCGGGAGGTTGTAGGGGGCGAATAGACCCCATGATCGGGCGTACATCGGGCTTGGTGAATTGACGACCCACCACCATCGGATTGCACTTAACTGGCGCCAACGCGCAGTGAGGTCACAATTTGAGGGCTCACGCTCTGCTAAGATGAGGGGTGAACAGTTGAACTGTTGAACGCCCTTCATGGCTATCGTTACGGTCAAGAATAAATACCAAGTAGTCATTCCTCGGGCCATACGGGAGACGCTGGGCATCAGCCGCGGGGACCTGTTAGAGGCGAAGGTAGAGCGCGGCCGGATCACCTACACGCCAAAGATGGTCGTGGATCGAATTCCGAGGGGCAAGGCGGCGCGCGAACAGTTTTTCAAGCGGCTTCGCGAGGAAGCCCCCACTTGGCTGAAGGAGACCTGGAAGGCTTCCAAACGCCGTGGTACCGATAGACTCAGCATGGGAGAGATCAACTCCGAGACTACAGCCGTCCGTCAGCGGAGGGCCAAGAAGACTAGACAATTGGCCCGATGAGTCGAGTGGTGCTCGACACCAACGTTATTGTTTCAGCGCTGCTCGTGCCCGCAGGGACGCAAGCGTCCGTTTTGTTGCTCGCTTTTCGCGGCCAGATTGCTCTGTACGTCTCTGCACCAGTGCTCGATGAGTACGAAGAGGTTCTGCGGCGGCCACGCTTCAGGCTGGAACCGCGCGAGATTGAGGCAGCGCCGAGAGAGATCCGCAAGGTCGGGCAGGTTGTGGAGCCCAATGCCGTTAAGTTTTCCGGGCGCGTCTCAAGTCAAACATTTCACAGGGGTTATGTTTGTGACTGAAATATCACGGGCAGCGCAACAGTCCCCGGAGCGCCGAGATGAGTCTCGGCGCTGCAGACACGAGTGTCCGCGCCACACCCTCAGCCGACCAGAATCAATAACTTGTGCGAGTCTGCGAAAACTTAATGGCATTGGGTTGTTGAGCCGGCCCAGACGCTGTTCGTTTCTGCCCATGAATCGGATAATCGCTTTCTCGAATGTGCGGAGGCGGCTGAGGCGGATTACCTTGTGACTGGCAATACCCGGCACTTTCCGCAAACGTACAAGAAGACGCAGATTGTGACGGGACGCCGGTTTCTGGAGATCTTCGGTGAGTAAGGGGTGGAGTAAAGGGCTAGCAGGCTGCTGAAAAAGCCTCAGTGGTGCTTTAAGTCCACAGGCTGAAGCCCAATGCCGTTAAGTTTTCCGGGCGCGTCTCAAGTCAAACATTTCACAGCGGTTATGTTTGCGACTGAAAAATCACGGGTAGCAAAAATGCCCCCGGAGCGCCGAGATGAGTCTCGGCGCTGCAGACACGAGTGTCCGCGCCACACCCTCGGCCGACCAGAATCAAAAACTTGTGCGAGTCTGCGAAAACATAATGGCATTGGGCTGAAGCCTGTGCCACCAAGGGTATGGATGGTTTAATTGGCGGCGTCCGGCGCGCGATCAGCTATGTTCGGCCCTTCGGGTTTCAGAGTCTTTCAGGGCAGCAGTTCAAGCGCCCGTGCGAGCCGTGGACCAACTCGGATGGCTCCAAAATCGCGCCGATCCGTGGTGAGAACCCGATAGACGCGCCGGCGCTCCGCTACAGCCGCGACCGTCCCATCGACCAAGCCCAAAGCGAGGCCCTCGAACTTGGCATCCAGTTCCAAGGCCCTGGCGATATCCGTTGGAAGCGGCACCTCATATTCGTAGCGCGTCGCCGGATCGAAGACCTCAGCCACCAGTTTGCGCATGGCCTTGCGCTCATCTCGAAGGAAGTAGTCCACTTCCGCAAGAACGAGACCGGGAACGATAATGGCGGCCGCCGACGTGAGGATCTCTTCGTACTCAGGAAAGCTCGGCTGGCCGCTGGGCGTCCGGGCGAGCGCCCGAAGGAGTCCGCCGGTGTCGGCGACGATGGGCGGGATCAATTCTCGATGTCCCGAAAAAGCGCGGATTCATCGCCAAGCTTGCTGTTCGTGGACTCAAACAGCAGCGTGGACGGCGGCCGCCGCCTGGAGTAGTAGCGTGACGCGACCACACGCAGTCCCTTGCGGATCAAGTCGGACGCGGACAGCCCCTCTGCGCGTGCCCGCTTCAATGCGCGAACATCCTCTTCGTGGAGCCGCACGGTGGTCGAAACAAAACGTGCCATACACTCACCATACAGCAATGGATCGTTGGAGGCAATGCTCGCGGCATATGTTGACGTGCGCGTTGAGACGATGGCGCCCGAAAATGGCGTCTCTTCACCCTCCGGTACCCGGACGATCGACCAGTAGGGCATTGGCGGCAGCGATCCGAGGGTTTGCGGCCACTCTACAGACAGCCCGAGACGGCGGACCTCGACGGCCGGAGGACCGGAGATGATCGTCGACGCTTTACTTGATCCAATCCATAGGCTACGCTCTCATTTGCACGAGATACTGCGAAACTTGACGCCCGGCGCGCGAGTGCTCGATCTCGGCTCGCGCTCCGGCAGTTTCGACTCGGACTGCTGCCCCGCTTGTCTGATTGTCCGGCTGGATCGCGAGCCGCCGGAAAATCGTGGAGGCAGCGCCGTCCAGGCAGATGCAGCTCAGCTTCCTTTCGCCGGCCAGTCGTTCGATGCCGTGATCGCCAACCACAGCCTGGAACACATGGAGTCGCTCGCGGCCGTGCTAAAAGAGATTCGCCGGGTCGTCCAGCCACGAGGCAGTCTATATGTCGCCGTTCCGGACGCATCAACCATCACGGACCGCTTGTACCGATGGATCTATCACGGCGGCGGCCACGTGAATGCGTTCCGGTCAGCGGATGAATTGAGCCGGCTAATCGCGGGCGCCACCGGGCTTCCTTGCATTGCGATTCGCATCTTGCACACCTCCCTCTCATTCCTGAATCGAACTCATTTCCACCCGCGGCCGCCGCGCAGGCTGTGGCTGCTGGCGAACGGGAATCCGCGTTTCATCGCCGCGCTGACTTACGCGTTGCGCATCGTGGACCGCGTATTTCCCACGCGCTGCAGTGTCTACGGCTGGGCGCTCTATTTCGGGAGTGTTCCGGAGCAAATCGAGACCGCGCCGTGGATCAACGTGTGCGTCGCATGCGGCGCAGGGCATTCGGTGCAGTCGTTGGAGGTCAACCACAGAATCCGCCGCCACTGGCTCGGCTTTAGATCTTACGTTTGCCCGGATTGCGGCGCAGGGAATCTGTTCCTGTAGATGTTATGCTGTGCGTAACGCCAGCGACTGCGGCGGACAGCCGGCAGACTCGCTGCATCATGCCACCTAACCCTCATAACACAATGAATTTCCAGCAGATTCGACCTATCGCTGGCAGCCGCCGGGCGTTTCCTTATGCGAAATAGCTATGCTGCTTCCGAATCCGCTTGAAACCGCTTCCACGGTCTTGTACTATCGCCTAAGAATTCCTGGTCCGAGGTTGGTAGGGGTCACTCGTATGAAACGCTATGTCGCGGTGTTCTTCTCGATCGCTATTGCCCTGTTCGCGCAAACGAACCGTGGCGGAATTTCCGGCGCCGCCGGCGTGGACGATCGTGTGAAACGGTACTCCGTTGTTTGCGGGGGAGCGATAATGCGCATTCTCGCGATCTGTCTGATGTGTGTGCTTCGACTGCTTGCTCAAATCGGAGGCAGCGGCAGCATCCAGGGTGTAGTGTCAGATCCTTCCGGTGCGGTCATTCCCAACGTCACCGTGACGGCCACTAACGTAGCAACGGGCGTCAGGACCACGCGGCAAACAACCGACGCGGGCTACTACGTGCTTTCGGCGCTAACTGCAGGAGAGTATACGGTATCTGCCTCGGCCGGGGGCTTTCAAACCTTGGTCCAGGAACACGTCATCGTGGACGCCCTGACCGTGGTGGGGTTGAACTTGGCGCTCAAGGTCGGCGCTGCATCTGACCAGGTCACTGTGGTGGACGCTCCGCCGCAACTGAACACCTCGGATGCGAGCATGGGTCAGACTATCCGCAACGACCAGTACGCGACGCTTCCGCTCGCGATGGGCAACGCGCCCCGCGATCCCACTGCTTTTGTATCATTGATGCCCGGCTTCACTGGCGCGGTGGGCAACACGGCCGGCAGCGTCCTGGGCGCGCAGGGAAATTCGGGTGAAGTTTACGTGGAAGGGATGCCGTTGACCAACCCCGCTGTCCAGGGCGAGACCCGCAACCTCGCGTTGGGCGTATCGGTGGAAGCGGTGGAGCAGTTTCAACTGGAGACCGCCGGCGCGGCGGTGGAGTATCAAGGACAAGGCGCCACCAACTTCGTGGTCAAGTCCGGCACCAACAGCTTGCACGGCGCGGCCTACGAATACTTCCGCAACACGCTCCTCGATGCGCGCGGCTTCTTTGGCAAGACGCGTCCAGCCGAGCATCAGAACGAATACGGCGTCAATGTCGGCGGGCCTATCCGCAAGAACCGGCTGTTCTTCTTCGGCTCCTGGGATGGGTTCCGATATCGTACCGGCACGGCACCGGCCCTGGTAACGATTCCCACCGCCGGAGCACGCACTGGAGATTTCAACGCGTTCGGGGTAACGATCTACGACCCGACGACGACCAATTGCTCGAGCGGCCCCTGCACGCGGCAGCCGTTTCGAGACAACCGGATCCCGGACAGCAAAATCTCGACCGCCTCCAAGTACCTCCAAGCGAATCTTCCCGCTCCTATCAACACTGCGCTCCAAAACAACTACCTGGGTTCGCTGCCCACGGGGTTCAACAACGACAACACTACCGACAAAGTCGACTTCAACCAAACCGACCGGAGCCGCTTTTTTGTTCTGTTCAGCCGTGGTCATCGCAGCCAAGCCAACCTGTACCGCGGCGCGGGCAATAGCCTTCCGCTGCCTTACACCGACACGCGCGTCGTCGACGAATATACCGCCACGGCACAGTTGCGCCACACCTATGTGCTGAGCGCTTCCATGGTGAACCAGGTCAACTACAGCTTTTCGCAGCTTTGGGTTCCCATCACCAATGCCACCATCGACGGTGACTGGATGACCAAGGCGGGGGTCAAAGGATTGCCGGCCGGTGAAGCGGCATCGTCGTTCCCGGAGATT
>Ga0209648_10006063_pt1 | contig 10401 bp, 8 predicted proteins | sample GraSoi2013_115cm_FD_185830 | JGI IMG/M metagenome (GOLD analysis project Ga0209648, IMG submission 185830) | Grasslands soil microbial communities from the Angelo Coastal Reserve, California, USA - Sample 9_17_2013_115cm (SPAdes) (version 2) | ecosystem: Environmental > Terrestrial > Soil >...
TAGCCGCAAAGCCGTGCTTGCCGCAGGCTACGCCCTTGCCGGTGTCACCGCGATTGTCCTCTGCACCGGCACAAGTTCCCTGTGGCTGCTCGCGGTGATTTTTGTCCTTGCTGGCCTTTACGTCGGAACGGAAGAACCTCTCGAAGACTCCCTCACCGCCGAGTTGGTCCCCAAGGAACAGCACGGCATGGCCTTTGGCACGCTCGCCGCCGTCAACGCCCTCGGCGACTTTGCTTCCAGCCTTCTCGTCGGCTCCCTGTGGAGCGCCTTCGGCGTCCAGACCGCTTTCGCTGGCTCCGCCCTCCTTTTTATTATCGGTGCTATATTGATTCTCCGGCTTCGCTGAGATCGCATTTGAACCTTCGCCATGCCCGACGACTCCAAAGCCACTCCCCGCGACTTTCTTGCCGTCGAGCGAACCTTTCTCGCTTGGATTCGCACTGGCCTCGCGCTTATGGGCCTGGGCTTCGTCCTCGCTCGCTTCGGAATTTTCTTGCGGCAGTTAAACCTCAATCACCCCGGACTTTCTTCGCAATCCTTCGGCCTCTCCCTCTGGTTTGGCACCGCTCTGATTCTTCTTGGCGTGCTTGTCTGCCTGCTCTCGCTCGTCCGTTACCGGCGCCTGTTGCAACAGCTTCAACAGTCCGAAGCGCTGCTCTCGCGCCCCTCAGCGTTAGCCATGACCGCCGCCCTGGTCCTCGCCATTCTCGGCGTGGCCATGGCCATTTATCTGATTTCCGTTAGACCCATCGCCCAGAATAATTCATCCAAATCTCAGGAGATTTCCATGGCACCGATTCCAGACAACGGCATTGTGCGCACTCCCAGCAAACTCTCCGTCGACGAAACCGTTGCCCGCCTGCAATCCATCTTGCAATCCAAAGGCGTAAAACTCTTCACAATCGTCGACCACAGCGGCGAAGCCGCCAGCGCCGGCCTGAAAATGCCAAACACCAAGCTCCTGATCTTCGGCAATCCCAAAGCCGGCACGCCGCTGATGCTCGCTTCACCCAGCGTGGCGCTGGATCTTCCCCTCAAAATCCTCGTCGCCGAAGACGCCGCCGGCAAAGTGTGGATCTCCTATAACGCCCCCGCCTACCTCCACGCGCGCCACCATCTCCCACCCGACCTCCTCCCCAATATCGCCGTCATTGAAACCCTCGCCGCCAAAGCCGCCGAATAGGCACACCGCCCCTAGCGAATTCTGTGTCCTCTGCGCTCTCTTTGCTCAAATTCCCTGTTTTCCGTGTTGCACTGAGAAACGCCGCGTGTTAGCGTTAGCGAATAAAAGGCGAACGCAATAAAGGCTCTCGGAGAGAATTTCATGACGGAATCACTCGCTGTTCGCAGGGCCGAAACTTCGACCGCCATTACCCGCGTACGCGAAGTCCTGGAAGCCTTTGCGGCCCGCGATTACAACGGCGAAACGCTCACCGCCATTCGCCATTTTCCGGCCCGCGAAGCTCAGTGGGCTGAATTCCCTGCCTGGGTGAACTCCGATCTCGGCGCTGCGTACGCCGCCAAGGGCATTCGCCGCCTCTACACTCATCAGGCGGCTGCCGCTGAAGCAGTTCACGCCGGTAAGAACGTCGTCATTGTCACACCCACCGCCTCCGGAAAAACGCTGTGCTACAACCTGCCGGTGTTAAACGCGACGCTCGAAAATTCCGACACCCGCGCGCTGTACCTTTTCCCAACAAAAGCACTGGCGCAAGATCAGCTCGCGGAACTGCACGACCTCAACCAGCGTCTCGACAATCGCTTCGGGCTTTACACTTACGACGGCGATACGCCCGCCGACGCCCGCAGATCCATTCGCGAAAAAGGCCACATTGTCCTGACCAATCCGGACATGCTGCACACCGGCATCCTCCCGCATCACACGCGCTGGACGCGCCTTTTTGAAAATCTCCGCTACATCGTTCTCGACGAATTGCACACCTACCGCGGCGTCTTCGGCAGCCATTTGTGTAACGTTCTCCGCCGCCTTCGCCGCATCGCCCGCTTTTACGGCCGCGATCCCCAATTCATCTGCTGCTCCGCGACCATCGCCAATCCCGGCGACCTCGCTGCACGCCTTCTCGAAACGGAGGTCGAAGTCCTCAATGCCAACGGCGCTCCCGCTGCTGAAAAAACTTTTGTTTTCTACAATCCTCCCGTCGTGAATCGCGCGCTGGGCATCCGCCGCAGTTACATCAATGAGTCCTCGCGCGTCGCGCAAGAATTTCTAAAACGCGATTTGCAAACCATGGTCTTCGCCAATTCGCGCCTGCACACTGAAATTCTCCTCACCTATTTGCAGCAGGCCAATCCGCAGCTCCCCGCAAAACCGGAAACCATCCGCGGCTATCGCGGCGGCTACTTGCCCAACGAGCGCCGTGAAATCGAACGCGGCCTACGCGATGGGAAAATCCGTGCCGTCGTTTCGACGAGCGCGCTCGAACTCGGCATCGATGTAGGTTCTCTCGATACCGTCGTTATGGCCGGATACCCCGGCACTATCGCCGCCACCTGGCAACGCGCCGGCCGTGCCGGCCGCCGTAGTGGGAGCTCTTGCGCCGTGCTGGTGGCTTCGTCGGCGCCGCTCGATCAATTCATCATTCGCCACCCGGACTATTTTTTCGGCAACACCCCGGAGCACGCTTTCATCCAGCCGGACAACCTCGAAATCCTCATCAACCATTTGAAATGCGCTGCGTTTGAATTGCCGATATCTCCCAACGATAAATTCGGCGATGTCGATCTCTCCGATCTTTGCGCGCGCCTCGCCGAAACTGGTTATCTGCATTTGGCGGGAGAAAATTATCACTGGACGCAGGAAGCCTACCCTGCCGACACCGTCAGTCTGCGCTCCGTGACCAGCGACAATTTCGTGATCATCGACATCACCGGCCAGCCCACGGTCATCGGCGAAGTGGATTTCCCCAGCGCGCTGGTTTTCCTCCACGAGAAAGCCATCTACATTCACGGCGGCCAGCAGCATCACGTCGAACATCTCGACTTCAAGGAACGCAAGGCCTACGTCAAACGCGTCGACGTGGATTACTACACCGATGCCGTCCGCTACACCCAAGTCCATCCCCTCGAAATCGCCGCGACCTTCCAGTCGTCCGCGCACTCTCATTCCCAAGGGGATGTCCTCGTCCGTTCCCAAGTCGTCGGCTTCAAAAAAATAAAATTCTTCACCAACGAAAATATCGGCGACGGCAAACTCGAACTCCCCGAAAACGAAATGCACACAACCTCTTACTGGATCACCCTCGAACGTCCGCTGCTCGAATCGCTCCCGTTCACCATCAGCGAGCGGCAAAGCGGCATGTTCGGCCTGCTCCACGCCCTCGAATCCGTCGCCACCCTTCTGCTTATGTGCGACCGCCGCGACCTAGGCACAGCCATCGGTGAGCGCCCTCCCGCTTCTGACTCCAGCTCTTCGGTTGTAGGGGCGCAGCCCGCCGCGGCGGGCGCCCTACCTGGCGTGATTGAAGATTTCATTCCGACGCGGATGCAAGATGCCCTCTCTTCCAACCCCAAGGAATTCTTCGAGCCAAACCTGTACCTCTTCGACGCCTACCCTGGCGGCATCGGCTTTTCCGAACCCCTCTTTCGAACGCACACCCTCCTCGTGCAAAAAACTCGCGAACTTATCGCCGCGTGCCCCTGCGAACAGGGTTGCCCCTCCTGCGTTGGCCCGACTGGCGATCTCGCCCCGCGCGCAAAAGAAGCCGCCCTCGCTATCCTCGACAGGTTGTGTGCCTAGATGTCTACCGCGGCAGATAAATTCTCGCGTCTTGCCGCCCTTAGGCCCACGCGGTCAATCCCCGCACGCGCAGCCGCTATTCGGACGCCCGGCGAAGAAGACATTCTCGGTCGCGTCCTCGGCGCTGGCATTGCTACAAATCATTTCGGTGAACACCTGGCCATTCGAAACTGGTTCTCGACTCCCGAATTTTCTGAACCGTCCGAAACAACACTTGAATTACTGTCCCATACCCGCGACGAATCGCTCTCCCGAAAAATGCGTGCCGCATTGGAAGATCCAGAAAAATGGCTTTTCCTCGACACGGAAACCACCGGCCTCGCAGGCGGCACCGGCACGTACGCGTTCCTGATTGGTCTGGCGTGGTGGGATGCAGGCGGATTGCAAGTCGAGCAATTCTTTATGCGCGATTTTGCCGAAGAACATTCGCTACTGCAGGAATTATCTCAGCGTGTCGCCGAGAGGCCGGTGCTCGTTACCTTCAACGGGAAATCGTTCGATTGGCCGCTGCTCGAAAATCGTTTCACCATGACCCGCTCGATCGCCGTGCCGAAGCTGGCGGCGCATCTTGATTTATTGCATCCCGCGCGGGCGTTGTGGAAACTCCGGCTCGGATCCGTGCGGCTCGTGGAACTCGAACGCCACGTCCTCGACGCACCGCGTCTCGGCTGGCATCGCGAAAATGATGTTCCTTCCGCCGTTATCCCACAGTTTTATTTCGACTACTTGCGTGGCGGACGCGGCGAGCCGCTCGTCGGAGTCGTGCGCCACAATCAGATGGATTTGCGCGGGCTTGCGGCTCTCTTTGGCAAAATCAACGAGATGCTTTCTGAATCATCCCGCAGCACGAATGAAATCGAGAGCCTGGACCTCTTTGGGCTATCGCGATTTCTCCAGCGCCGGGGAGAAGACGATCGCGCGCACTCCGCGTGCGCAAAAGCCTTGGCGATTGGACTACCGGCGGAGATCCGTCCCAAAGCGCGCCGCGAGCTTGCAACGATGGCCAAACACCGCGGTGAACACGCGGAGGCCGCCGAGATGTGGTTGGAAATTGCTGCCGATCCGCAAGATGGCGTTCACGCTTGCGAACAACTTGCGATTTATTACGAACGGCACACCAAAGATATGGCCAAAGCGGTTCAATTTGTCAAATTGGCGATTGCCACTCTGGGGCGAAGGCGCGCCGATTCGCGGGATCCCTTTCTCACGGCACGATTTGCGCGCCTGGAGCGTAAGTTCTTGCACCGCCTTGCGCGGCTGGAGAAAAAATCGCCGCCGTCTTCTTCGGCACAGCCCCAACGTGCTCTGGCGGTCGCGGCGCCAAAAGCCAATCCAGTTCTTTGGTGAAAGCGTCAAAGGTTTTGCGCGTGGTACCTTCCATGGTCACGCATTCGGTCCCCAGGCAATCCAGAAATACACCGCCATCCGGCGTATCAAAAGAAAAAAAGTTCGGCCGACGGAGCAGATTTGAGCGCTCGGAGTATTTCTTCTCGAGCGCTTCCGAATATTGTCCAAAGAACCGCACCGCATGCTCTTCGCTATCCAAGTGCAGACGAGTCACCAGGACAAGTTTCTTCGTCTGTTTCTCCTCGAAGACGGCGTAACGGTCGCCATCCCAGGCTGCTGTCAGCATTTTGGCCCGGTCCTCGTCGAGGAACTGCTTCAAGACTTCCTTCCAGCCATATTCACCCATGATGTTTTCGTCGAGCTTCGACCAGTTGCTACCTAGCAATTTCTCGAGCCGCGGAAGAGCTACAGTCGTAGGAACTTTTCCAGATCGGTAAAGCGCCGGGTGCAGAATCTGCTGCGTGGAAACCGGCGGCCTCTCAAACACGCCCGGCAACGCGGCCCAGCCCTTATTTTTCAAGATGGCGGCCGAGAACGAGAGCCCGCCGATATAGGGAAAGATCAACGTATCCTTTAGGAACGGCGGGGCCTTTTGCAAAGTGGGTGTGCTGCCCAGATCGCCGATCAACATCCCCGGATCAAAATCCGGCAAATCTTTGAGGGAGCGGCCCGTGCTAAGCATGAGATAGTCGACCATCGCGGCCATGGCGCTGCCTTCGAGCACCGCGTCGCGCGCCAGCTCGGCATCTTCGTTGGGCCGGGCCGCCTTTACCCACTTTTCGATCTGGAAATGCTGGTCCTCGAGCGCATGCGTCAATTCATGGGCCATCACCATGCGCTGGTCGGCCAGCGGGCTCCAGTCTGCGATGTAGAATTCGCGGGCCTTGGGATCGTAGAGCCCCTCAACCTGCTCCGTGAGCACGTTCACCATGAAGGCATCGAGATCGAATCCCTTGGGAAGCAGGCCAAAGGCTTCCGCGCTGCGCTCGTCGGCGTAGCGTTCGGCGGCGTTCTTTTCTTCGTTCATCTGCCTGATGACATAAGCGCGTATTTCCTCGCGGGAGCGCAGCGATTTTTTCAGCGGGGTGACCAATTTCAGACCGGTGATTTGACTCATCTGGCCGAGAACTTCGTCGGCGGCAGCGAGGAAATCAGCGTCCATGCCCGCCTTGGAATCAGACGGAGGCGGCGCGACGGCAGCTTGCTGCGCGTGGACGACGGCACCACCAAACAAGAGGGCAAGCGCCAAAAGGAGTGCGCGCAGCCTGAACAGCAGTAGTTTCGTTTGAGAGGCCATATCGTTTTCAGAATAGCAGAATCCAGATTGGCGCGTCTGTCCAGGCACCGGAACTGGCGAGGACGAGTAACGAGCAAGCACATACAGCCAGGTGATAGCCTGGCCACAGGAATTTCGAGGGGGACATGTGCAGGCGCACGAAGGCAAGGCTGCTTACCGCAACAGCTGCGAGCAAAGTTTCATCTGAAGAGAAATGACGCTGCCTCGCCATCGTTCCGAAAACTTAACAGTATGGTAATTCTGTTGTACCCTGCTCTTAGGGATCCCGCTCAGCTCCCGAGGAATTGATGCTGCCAGGTCTTCGTCTGCGACAAGCCCGCGAACGACTAGGACTAACGTATCGAGATGTAGAACGCGCCAGTTACGAATTGGCCGCGCGCCGGGGGCGTCCGGATTTCATTCTGCACATCAGCCGGCTGGCCGACATTGAAAACCGGGGAGTTGTACCAGGATTACACAAATTGTATACACTGGCGGCCATCTACCGATTAAACCCGCTGGAGATTTTTGGCTGGTACGATGTGCCCATCGAAGAGTGTTTTCATGATGGAACGTCCTTTCCGGTGCCGCGAACTCATTTGATGGCGGCACCAACTTCACTGCGGATACCGATGAAATTTGATCCGGCATTCGATCCGCGGCGGACGGAATTCCTCTCGCGCATGGTGGAAAAATGGGGCCACTTCGAAGGTGTGCTCACGAACGGCCACAGTCGCCACTTCTATGGTTACATCGGGACGTGCGACCGGCGAATGATGCCGCTGCTGCGTCCCGGGAGCATCGTGCTGGTGGACGGGTCAGTGCGCAAGATTGACGACGGCGATTGGACGTCCGAGCATGACCGGCCGATCTATTTCGTGGAAGTGCGGGATGGATACCGCTGCGGGTGGTTCCATCAAGAAGGCTCGCGGCTGGTAATGCAGCCGCATCCGCTATCGCATTGCTTGCCAGAGACCTGGCGAATGCCAGACGAGGCGGAAATCGTTGGGCGCGTGACGGGCGTGGTTACGCGTCTGGATGGGCCGGAGAACGCTCCTTATCGAGAACCTCGAGAAGCGCACGGAGATTCGAGCAGAAAAGCTCCTTGAGATAATCCGGCGCTGCTTCGGGCAGCAGAACTCGGTAGGCTTCGTTGCGGCGCCAGTGACAAACCGCGGCAGACACCCCACCTTCCATGCCTGCCAGGCAAGCCCGCAAGTCCTCTTCCTGGCTGGAGAGCGGCGATTCCAGTATCCGCTCGAAAATCTGTTCATGACAGAGCTGCAAAGCTTGCTGGATAGCCTCTTCTGGATAAAGCGCACAAAGGCCTGCGTGTTCATATCGCCCGCTGGAGAGATCCCGCAAGGAAGCCAGATAGGACAACCGGGCAAATAGCCCGGGAATGCCCGCAAGAGTTGTCAGGGTGAAATCCTGAATGACTCTGCGGTTTTGCTGAAGCTGTGTGAGCGTTCTCATACCGCCCCGTGTTCCGGATTCGGAACATTTTCGATCACAAAACACCGCCAAAACTGCCCCCCTCATGATGCCCTTAGGAGGGTCACACCCTTGAAAAAAATAGTGCTCGCAGTGGCAGTTTCTGTTTTGGCTATTTCGATGGTACTGCCTGTTGTGCGGTCCGTCAACGTCTCAGCCGGTAAACTCGTCACGATCCATCAGACGCTGTATGCCGATGGCGCCCCGTTGCCACCGCCGATTCCACCAAAACCACCGTCAGCAAATGCTAATACGCTCGTGGCAGACGGGGCGCCTCTGCCTCCGCCAATTCCCCCGAAACCTCCCGTGGGCCAGGTAGTGGCCTAAGGAGTTTCTAATGTTCCTGGCTGCCGGAACACATCCACTCGTTCCAGTACTGGCAGACCATTCCCGGTGGCGCATACTGACTATTTACCGTGCCGTTATAGAAGTGTTAGTATGCGCCCGGAATGGATGAGATCGTTACTTTCGAACGCCTGCTTTGGGGACTCATCGTCGTCCTTAACGGCGTGCTCCTCGTTACGCTTCTGTACCGCAAGAACCATCGCAGATTCCCATTCTTTTTTGCTTATGCCCTTTGCACGCTTCTCCAGAACCTTTTGCTTATCGAAAGCTATCGGATTTGGCCCTTCAACTCGCCTGTTACTAACCAGATTGCTTGGGGCACGCAAGGCGTGGTGATCGCGGCTCGGGGACTGGCCGTTGCGGAAATCTGCCAGCGTTTACTCGGGAAGTATCGAGGCATTTGGGCCCTGGCATGGCGCATGCTAGTTGCAACAGGGACCGTTGTGCTGTTGTATTCGTGGGCAGTTGCCAGAGGCAGTTGGCAGTTTGCGGTATTGAATTCAGATCGTGGCATGGAGCTGGCGATCGCCAGCGTGATTGTCACCCTCTTTCTGTTCGCTCATTATTACGAGGTCCGCGTTGCGCCTGCAGTTCGCACGCTGGCCGTCGGCTTTTTCCTCTATTCGTGTTTCTATGTTCTGAACGACACAATTCTGGAAGGTTGGATGTATGACTATTCGACGCTCTGGAACATATTGGGAACGCTGGCCTTTCTGGCGAGCCTTTTGCTTTGGAATTGGGCTTTGCGTCAAAAACAACCGGAGACCGCCTTCGAACCGGAAATGCTCTCCCACGGAATTTATCGCACGGCCGCACCTGAAATTAATGATCGCTTGAGAGTGCTCAATGAGCATCTGGAACATTTCTGTCGTGCGGAAAGGAAGCGATCTTGAGCTTGTTTTTTTACTCTTTCTTCGGACTGATCGGCCTGCTCCTGCTTCTTTTTGCCTGGTCGGCTCGAAACCCAAGACGGCCCACATCAGCTCCCCCACTTGCCGGTGACTTCGATGAATGTGGGTGCAGGCATATTGCATGCCTGTCGCAAATGCGGCAGGTGTTCTCAAATTCAGACTACGAGTTCCTCACGAATAATGCGCCGCTAGCTGTGTTGCGCCGAGTCCGCCGCGAACGCCGGAGTGTCGCTCTCGCCTATCTGGCCGCGTTGCGCGAGGATTTTCACAGTCTCTTGCGGACGGCGCGAGTGATTGCAGTGCTCTCTCCAGAGTTGGATGCGGTACATGAGTTTGAAAGGCTGCGCCTCACGGCAAAGTTTGCATGGCAATACCATATGATTCGATGGAAACTGTTGGCGGGTGTGGCCCCGGTGCCGCAACTGAACGGAATGAGTGAGCTTGTCAGTGGGTTGAGCGTTCGAATGGAAGCGGCAATGAAGGAGCTTGGGGAGCGCGCCGCGGTTGCGACGGAGTTAGCTTCATCGGTGAATCGCCGCAGCTTGGATGCTGGTTAGCAGCAATTCGTCCACGGCCGCGAGGAGATCGGTCGCCTTGAATGGTTTCTGAAGAACCCGGCGGCCTTTCCCGCCGATGTGTTCTCCAGCATTTTCGGAAGGCGCAACGGCACACATCCAAATTAACCTATTGATGAGCGCCGGCCTGTGCTGGGCCAGCCATTCACCCAATCCACCGCCGTTCGCTCCGTCAGAAACATGCAGATCCGCAACGACCAGATCGAAATCCTCTTTTTCAATCAGCGCACGGGCTTCATGAATGCTCTTGGCCGTCTGCACGCGATGATTGCGAGCGCGAAGAATGGTCCCGACTGCTTCCAATACCGAATCATCGTAGTCCACCAGCAGGATTCGTCCGTCTCTTACAGAAGTAACTTTTTGACCGGGCGCAGAGAAGCTTGGTAATGCGGTGGGTTGATGAGGCAACTTGACGGTAAACGACGCACCACGCGTCGGGACATTCCTTACATGGATGGTTCCTCCATGCTCGGTGATGATTCCATAGCAAATACTGAGACCCAGACCAGTTCCTTTGCCGACTGGTTTTGTTGTGTAGAAAGGATCGAAGACGCGCGAAGCATCTTTGACTCCGGGGCCACTGTCTGTGAACTCAACGCATAGCTGATCGCCATCGAGCGCGGTACGCACCCAAAGATCGCCCTCGGTTGAATGCTCCAGGATGGCGTCAACCGCGTTGTTCACCATGTTCAGAAA
>Ga0209648_10006066_pt1 | contig 10399 bp, 7 predicted proteins | sample GraSoi2013_115cm_FD_185830 | JGI IMG/M metagenome (GOLD analysis project Ga0209648, IMG submission 185830) | Grasslands soil microbial communities from the Angelo Coastal Reserve, California, USA - Sample 9_17_2013_115cm (SPAdes) (version 2) | ecosystem: Environmental > Terrestrial > Soil >...
CGCTGGTAGCGGCCTTCTCCAGCACCGTCGCTAACGCCTGAACTATCCTCTGGTTTCTCAAACGGTCCTTCACAGCAATCCGCAAAACTCGCGGCCCCAGCGACTGGCTGATATTCCCCGCATCGCGCAGATAAACTCCCAGCTTAGTGGTTTGCGCGCAGATCTCTGCGGTTGGCGGCAAATGCTCCGGCACATGACACATCAGGAAATTGGTTTTGGTCGGAACCACTTCGAAGCCGAAGCGATCACGCAGCGCATTGGCAAGCTGTTCCCGCAGTTCAGCAGTTTCTCGATATCGAGCTTGATAGTATTCGCTCGCCTCGAGCGCAGCCACCGCCGCCACCTGCGCCGGCAGACTCACCGACCAGGGCGGAGCAAAGGCACGCAGCTTCGTCAACTCCGTCGCGGCACCCACCAGATACGCCACCCGAATCCCGCTCAGCGCGTAGGCCTTGGACATTGATTTGCAGACAAACACATTCTTCGTAGCCGCGGCATGGCGCTCCAGAGAATGCTCTGCGCCCGCGTACTCGATGTAAGTTTCGTCAATCCAAATCCGCGTGCTGGACGGTGTACCAGCCAGGACCTTTTGCAGATCGTCGGCCCCAATCATTGTTCCGGTCGGAGAATTCGGGTTCACCAGCACGATCAAGTCGTATCCGTTTGCCAGCCGCTCCGCCAGAGCCGCCGGATTCAGGACATAGCCTTCTTCGCGCCGAAGTGGCAACCGGTCCACCGCGCACCCGATCACCGTTTCGAACAGATGCCGGTACTCGCCATAGCTCGGATCCAGAACCAGGACCCGGGATTGTCGAGTCAGCCAGCGCGGGAAAGCAAGATAGATCAGTTCCGACGATCCTGCCGCGGGCAAGACATTCGCCGGCGGAACCCCACGTACGTGCGAAATGCGACGCACCAGCCCAGCAGCATGAGTGGGCGGAGAAGTCCGAATCAATGCCGCGAGATTGGTCTCGATCGCGCTCAGCACTTCCGGCGCAGGGGGAAACCAGGCATCCAGAACATCTGCGCTGACCACTTCTTCGAGCCTTTCCAGGGAAGCAAAATCGTCCCCCACCGCGTCCCAAAAGGCGCCTCCATGCTCGCAACTATCCGGAGCACGAAACGCAAACGGCAATTGCCAGTCGCACTGAGTTTCGATTCGCCGCAGTACTTCCGGATACGCTTCCGCCTCGCGCCTCGCATCCGCCACGCTCGCCGTCATCAATTCGTACAAAACCTTTCCCGATTGCGTCTGCATTCCTGTTCCACGCAATCCGAATCGCAGATACAAATCCAGGACCTCACGCCGCCCGATCGCGACTATCTGCGTTCCGCCAAGGTCCTCGATGTAACGCAATGCCGCATACATCATGGCTGCCGCCAGCAAGCGTCCGCGATGTTTGGAGATCACGGTGAGCAGGCGGATTTCGAACAGGCCGGAATCGAACTTCACCGGCACATGCGAGCGTCCAAAATATTTGTCGATCGAGTATTCCCTGTCGGGCGGAGTGATGCTGATAAACGCCAGGAGTTCATTTCCCTGCTGCGCAACCATGTAGATATTGAATTCGTCCAATGCGTCGGTGAGTCTGCCACTTTTGTTTGTGGGGTGCTGGCCGAGTTCCAGCCCGTAAATCGCGTGGCGCACCCGGTAGATGAGTTCCCGCCGCTCCGGCCCAGCCAGTTCAATCCGCACTTGCAGGTCCGGCTCCGGACTAGGTGTCTCCATAGGTGCGATAATTATGCACGCCGGAGCCGCGTCCGGCTGAAATTATTCCAGAGTTAAGCAGGCTAAGAACCAGTGAACGATCCCAGCAGCATTCGGATAGGCACGGCCGGCTGGTCCTACAGAGACTGGGAAGGCGTCTTCTATCCTGCCGGAATGCAGCGCCGCAAGCGCCATCCGCTGGAGCTGGTTGCCCGCTGCTTCGATATCGTCGAAATCAACACTTCGTTCTACGGACACATCAAGCCGGAACTGGCAAAGCTGTGGGCGCGGATCGCCAACGACGTCAATCCGAACTTCATTTTCACCGCCAAACTGCATCGCTCCTTCACCCATTCGCCGCTGGCCGCCACGGAACCAACCTCAGCAGTATCCATCCGTCCGAATGATGAGGATGAAAGGCTCGCGCGCGAGGGATTGGAGGCACTGGCGGCGACCGGAAAATTTGGCGCCCTGCTGATTCAATTCCCAGTCTCATTCAAGAATACGGCGCTGAATCGCGAGTATCTGGAAACGCTGCTGCGGCAGTTTATCGAGTATCCGCGCGCCGTCGAAGTCCGGCATTCCACCTGGAACAATCCTGAAACCATCGCCTATTTCGCGGAAAGAAATGTCAGCTTCTGCAACATTGATCAGCCGCAGATCGGACGCTCTCTCGAACCCACTTCGCATGTCACTTCAGCGATCGGCTACGTCCGCCTCCACGGACGAAATTACGATCAGTGGTTCGAAGCCGATAAATCCGCCGACCGCTACAACTATCTTTATAAGACATCAGAACTCACCGGCTGGAAAGAGCGTATCGACCAAATTGCGGAAAAGGCTCGGGTCACATTTGTGGTGACCAACAACCACTTCGAAGGCAAAGCCGGAGTCAACGCCCTGCAACTCAAACACATGCTCACCGGACGCCGTGTCCTTGCGCCCGAACCGCTGCTGGACCGCTATCCGGAGCTGAAAAGAATTGCTGACCCGATAAGTGAAGGTCAGCAGGGCACCCGCCTCTCATTGCTGGCGTAACTTCGTCTTTCGTGAAGAATACCGGTTTTTTATTGACAAACATACTGCCCTCGCGCTAACTTCTGTCCACCGTGGGCAACTTACTTCGCGGCCATCTCAGTAAGAACAACAACCAAAACGCCGCTTTCGGTGGGAGAAAACTGTGGCCTCCAGGAACCTATTCTCGTCCCTTCTTTCGCGCAATATTCAGTGCCTGTTTCTGTTCGCCGTATTTTTGCTGGGGTCATCGGTCGTCTCCGCCGCGCAATGCGGAACGACGCCTAACACCGGCGCCATATCCTGGACCACCCAGTGGTGCGACGAATTTAATGGCGCGCTGAATAGTCCCATCAACAGCTCTAACTGGACCTTCGACACCGGCAACAGTGGCTTCGGGAACAACGAACTTGAGACTTATTGCGATCCTTCCTCGAACGTTGCGCCCTGCAGCGCCAGCACTTCGAACGCATTCCTTGACGGCAGCGGCCATCTCGCTATTCAGGTCCGAGCAGTGGGAAGCGCTTGGACTTCAGCGCGCTTGAAGACGGCGGGCCTGCAAAGTTTTCACGCTGGCCGAATCGAAGCCAGCATTCAATTTCCCTCTCACGCCGGAATGTGGCCTGCATTCTGGATGCTTGGGTCGCAATCAGGAGTCTCATGGCCGACTGTCGGCGAATCCGACATCATGGAAAACTGGACCACCAGTGTATTCAATGGCCCCGGCGCCACCGGAAACCGATCAACTATTCATACGCAAATTACAGCCGGCAACGGAAAAGGCGGCGCGTTCACGTTTCCCAGCGGCCAGCAAGTGGACACGGCGTTTCACATCTACGGCCAGATCTGGTCCGCCAACATGATCCAGTTCTATGTGGACGATCCCACTCAACCCTTTTTCGTGGTAACTGCGTCTGACCTGCAGTCCAGCGACACATGGCCGTTCAGCAACCCGAACAATCCATTTTTTCTCATCATGAATATGGCCATCGGTGGAACTCTGGGCGGCACGCCGGACGCACAGACCGGCACCCAGCTTCCCATGCTGGTGGACTACGTCCGCCATTACACACCTTCGCAAATCCGCGCGCCGCAGATTGCAGCGCCTACGCCGATCACAGTTGCGCCGGGTGCCACCACGGGCAACACCACCGCTCTGAACCTCACCGGAACCCTGGGCACCGGACGCGTCACCTTCTCCTGCACCACGACCGCGCCCAAGCCGAGTTGCGTCGTCACCTCGTCCGATCCAGTGAACGTGCACACAGTTGATTTCAATAACGACCACTTATTACTCGCAAGCCGCGGGCTTTATGGGTCCGGCGAAATGGACCTTCACAACCTGCATCGCGCTCGCGCTGATGGTATGCGTCCTCCTGCGAAATGGACGACAGATCAGGCGGGGCTTTGCTTTCGCCAGCCTGGCTCTGATCATCGCGATCCTCCCCTCATGCGGCGGAGGCTACGGCGGTGGGGGAGGAGGCGGGGGTGGCGGCGGCGGAAACGGCACTCCCAAGGGCAGCTACACCGTCACGGTGAATGCCTATACCATCAGCAGTCCGGATGCGTCAGCCCCCGACGCTACCACCACATTCAACCTGACAGTGAACTAGAAGACGATTGAAGACGATAAACCAGGAGATCGCGTGGGGACAGCCGTCCCCGGCTGTCTGCTCAGCGCAGCCGAGCGATTCAGAACTCACTGGCGTATTCTGGGATTCGCCACCGAGTACAGCAAGTCCGTCAGAAAATTCACGGCAACATAAGTCAACCCAATCGCCAAAATGCATCCCTGCACCAGAAAGTAGTCGCGATTCCCGATTGCGTCCACGGTCAGCCGCCCAATTCCCGGCCACGAAAAAATCTTCTCGGTGACAATCGCCCCCGCCAGCAGCGCGCCAAATTGCAGCCCAAGAACCGTAAGCACCGGCAGCATGGCGTTGCGCAGCGCATGACGATACACCACCGTCCGCTCCGGCAGTCCCTTCGCCCGCGCGGTTCGAATGTAATCCTGTCCGAGTTCTTCGAGCATTGAAGTGCGCACCATCCGGGTGAGAATTGCGGCCAGCGCGCCGCCCATAGTGATTGCCGGCAGCACCAGATTCGCGAGCGTCCCTGATCCCGAGACTGGCAGCCATCCCAACTTGATGGCAAAGAACAGAATCAGAATCGGCCCCAGCGCAAAGTTCGGAAACGACAGCCCGAACAAACTGACCACGCTCAGCAATTTGTCATCCCATTTCCCTCGCCGCTGCGCCGAGCGTACGCCCGCGGGAATCGAAATCAAAATCGCCACCAGCAATGCCGCAAGCGTCAGTTGCAGGGTATACGGATAGCGATGAAGAATCAGGCTTGTTACGTTCTGATTGAATCGCAGCGAGGGCCCCAGGTCACCGTGCAAGACTCCATTCCAATAGTGCAGATACTGCTTCCCCAAGGGAACATCCAACCCATAGGCGTGACGCGTGGCAGCAATGTCAGCCGCCGGCGCGCCTTCGCCTAGCATCTGCAAAATGGGATCGCCAGGCACAAGATGAATCAGAAGGAAGACGACCGACACGACCAGCCAGATCACTGGAATCGCGTAAGATGCTCGGACTAGTAGGTGGCGCAGGATTTTCACGAAGCGGCTCTTGGCTCTTGGCTGTTGGTTCTCACCGAACGCGCCTTTTTTCGGTCGCTCTTAAGAGCTAAGAGCCAATAGCCAAGAGCTTTCTTACGGCAGCAAACCATACCCATCGACTTCGTTCCGCGTTTCAATGTACACCTTACCATTCGCCACCGTCGGCACCGTGAACTTCACGGCGCTCCCGGCCTGATCACGCTGGTTCAGTGCCTGTGAACTGTCCCAGAGTTCAAGCCCAACATTGTTTGCGTCGAACGCGTACAGGACCGCAGGCAATGTGTTCTTTGGCTCTTAAGCCCCTGCTTGTACGGCTACCGGTTGAACGTCTTCGATCTTAACTCTGGAAATCCGATGCCCGTCCATTTCCTGCACCGTAAACCGCCGCCCCCCGTAATAACAGGAATCGCCCATGGCCGGGATTTTTTGCAGCCGCGAAAGCATAAACCCCGCCAGAGTCTCAAAACCTGCGTCTCTCGGCAACAGCAAATCATATTGCGATTCGAGGTCACGCAGACCCACCGTTCCATCCAGCAGCAGACTCTTGCTTTCGCCGAGCGCCGACGGCTGGTGGGGAACCACATCAAACTCGTCTTCAATCTCTCCCACCAGTTGCTCCAGGATATCTTCCACCGTGATCAGTCCCGCAGTGGATCCAAACTCATCCACCACAATCGCCATGTGCCGCTTGCGCTCTTTGAATTCATCGAGCAGTTCGGAAAGCGGCTTGGTCTCTGGGACCACAAGCGCATCGTGCATCACTTGACTGATTTTCATTTCCCCGATGGTCGTTTCGCCGATTTTCATGTCCCCAAACCTCACGTCGGGGCCACGCGCCGGCATGGGAGGCAAGGGCCGCGACGTAAGCCGCAGCACCCAGCGCATCAGATCTTTGGCATAAAGCACTCCAATAATGTGCTCCGGGCCGCTCTTCGGATCGTAAACCGGTACTCGCGAGTGTTGCTCCTCCACAACATGCTCCAGAGCTTCCTGCAACGTCAGATCCCCCGGCAAAGAGAAAATGTCGGGCCGTGGCACCATCACCTCCCGCGCCGTAATGTTCTCCAACTCCAGAGCGTGATGCACCATCTCTTCCTGCGCCTGAGCGATCTGCCCCAGTTCCCTGCTGGCGCTGACAATCAATTTGACTTCATCCGGCGAATGCACCGGCCCCTGCGCCATTTTTCGCAGCCCAAATATTCTCAGAACATAACCCGCCGACTTGCCCATGATGAAAGTCACAGGCCGGGTCAGGGTCAGAAAAACGTCCATCGGCGCCGCCACCGCCAAAGCCACTTGCTCCGCCCTCTGCAGCGCCAGCGATTTCGGCACCAACTCGCCCAGGATGACGTGCATAAACGTGATTAGTCCGAAGGCAATGACAATGGCAATGGTGTGGGCATACACCATGGCGTGGGGGACTCGTTGCAGGAACTGGAAGCTCTCGACAAAGTGAGCCACCATGGGCTCGCCAATCCAGCCCAGGGTCAGACTGACCACCGTGACTCCCAATTGGACCCCGTTGACCACCTCGTCTAGACGGCGGTGGAGTCTTTGCAGAATGCGGGCGCCAATGCGGCGGGCGTCAATCAGTTGCTGGATGCGGGTGTCACGGACGCTGACCAGGGCAAACTCGGCCGCGGCAAAGAAGGCGTTGGCCGCGACCAGGAGCAGCACCAGCAAGACCCGGAGCAGCACAAAGGCGATCATCTGACCGCTAATTCTAACATTCCAAAGCGGGTTCCCCGCCAGGCTCTTTGCGGGCTGCAATTCAAGCTACAATAGAGACAACAGAGACAACTTTGGAAGCTGGTCTTGGCAAAGGGCTAGGCGATATTGCCGACTCTGCCGAAAATTCCCACAGGCTCTTGCTTCCATTTTTCAGTCCGGCTGGTCTAACTGACAGAGATGCTGGAGCCGCACTAACTTGCCGGCCTCCCCTGGCACCGTGGGAACAAATCCTGTGTGTGCTTCGTACCTAAGGGCAGGATCGGAAAACAGACTCAACAGTTCTGCAGGAGGCAGATGTGAACGGTAACGGAAACGGACAAAAGAAGAAGCGGCGCAAACGCATAATCATAATTTCGGCCATCGTACTGGTGTTTGTACTCATCGCGGGCGCGGTTGTCGCTTTCTCTCATGGCAGCTCGAAAATTGATCCTTCCAAGCTCGCCAAAGTCGAGAAAGGCGATCTCGCCAAGAGCGTAGTCGCTACCGGCAAGGTGGAGCCCATCACCAAGGTGGAAGTCAAATCCAAAGCCAGCGGCATTGTGAAGAAGTTGCTCGTCGAGTATGGCGACCGGGTGAAGAAGGGACAACTCCTGGCCCAGCTTGACAAGATCGAAATTGAGGCTGGCGTCGAACAGTCCCGCGCATCACTTGCGGCTGCACAGGCCAACCTCGCCAGCGCCAAGGCCGACTACGAGCGCGCCAAGGTTGACGCCGAAGGCCCCGACGTTCCTCTTCTTAAGCGGTCCTATGACCGTGCTCTGCAAATGCAGAAGGATGGCGTAGTTTCTATGTCCGCCCTCGACGATGCCGAGAAAGAGTACAAACTCGCCGTCAACAAGCAGAACGTGGCCCGCGCGCAGATGCTCGTGCTCCAGGCCAAGATCGCTCAGGCCCAGGCCCAGGTCGCACAGGACGCGGCCAACCTCAAGCAACTCGAAGAGCAGTTGAACTACACCGACATTGTATCGCCCATTGACGGCATCATCCTCTCCCGCGATGTGGAGATGGGCGACGCAGTCAGCTCCATCCTGGTGCTGGGTTCGGGCGCGACTCTGGTGATGACGCTCGGCGATACCAGTCAGGTTTACGTGAAGGGCAAAGTGGACGAAAGCGACATCGGACGCGTTTATCTCGGCCAGCCAGCCCGGATCAAGGTTGAATCGTTCAAGGACAAGACCTTCAAAGGCGTGGTCACCAAGATTTCCCCCATGGGCGTAGAAAAAGACAATGTCACAACCTTTGAAGTACGCGTGTCCATTGATAACCCCGGCGGCGAGCTCAAGGCCGAGATGACCGCCAACGCGGAAATCATTCTGGAAGAACACAAGAGCGTGCTCCAGATTCCCGAAGGCGCAATCATCTACGACAAAGACCGTAACGCTTCCGTCGAAGTTCCCGATCCCAAGGGAAAAGATGGGAAAAACAAGGTCGCAATCAACATCGGAATTTCTAACGGCGCCAAAACCGAAGTCCTAAAAGGATTGAAGGAAAACGACCAAGTCATACTGCAGTAGGGATTCATGCGGTCCCGGTTTATAGCGCCGGGTTTTAGGGGCACGGGATACCGCTTCCGTGCCCTTTTTCTTGATGGAATTTCTAAATTGCAATGAATTGAAACGAGGAGGAACTATGCGTCTCCCAGTTTTTGCTCAAAGATTCGCCGTCGTAATCGGCATTGCCACCCTTGCTCTCTGCACCCTCCCCGCCTACGCCGCCGAAGGCACTTTCGATCGCACCCTGCAAGTCAATGGCGCCGTGAACCTGCAAATCGAAACCGGTTCCGGCTCCATCAACGTTCGCACCGGCAGCTCCAGCGAGGTGCGTGTCACCGGACACATCCGCTCCAGCGACTGGATGGGATCTGCGGAAGACCGAGTGAAGAAGCTGGAAAGCAATCCTCCCATCCAGCAAAGCGGAAATGACATCCGAATCGGCCACATTGACGATCCGGACCTGCGCCGCAACATTTCGATCAGCTACGACGTCATGGTTCCTGCCAGCACCCAGCTGCGCTCGACAACCGGCTCGGGAAACCAGGAGATCTCCGGCATCTCTGAATCTCTCGAAGCCAGCACCGGCTCCGGAAGCCTGAAGATTTCCAGAATCGGTTCCAGCGTCCACGCCCATTCAGGATCAGGAAACATAGACGTTGACGGCGCCGGAGGCAGTGTCTGGGTACGCACCGGCAGCGGATCCATTCACGCCACCGGCGTGGCAGGAGGCTTCGACGGCGAAACCGGCAGCGGCCACCTCACCCTGGAGCAGACCTCTCCAGGTTCGGTGCGCGCCGAAACCGGTTCCGGCGGTCTTGACCTGCACAACGTGCACGGCTCGCTGCAAGCCCAGGCCGGCAGCGGCAACATCAAGGCCGAGGGCGAGGCCACCGGGGGATGGATGGTTCACACCGGCTCCGGTAGTGTCCAGCTGCGCCTGCCCCAGAACGCTTCGTTCGATCTGGACGCCCATACCGGCTCGGGATCCATCAATCTAAGCCACCCCGTAACCGTGCAAGGCTCAATCGGCAAGAAAGAAGTCCGCGGCAAAGTTGGCGGCGGCGGCGTACCCGTAGAAGTCCAGACCGGATCCGGCAATATTGAAATCGAATAATCTGTCACGTGGGGACAGCCGTCCTCGGCTGTCCGCGGGCCACAGGCCGGTTGCTTTTGATCTTGTGCGGTCATTCGTCGACCACCGCCTCGAGTCTTTCGCTCTGCAGTGTCCGAGAGTCCGCCTGAACCTGCCGAAGGCGCAGCACTCTTCCTGAAGCCCGAAGCCCAAAACCTGGGTTCCCTCGCCCCCTTACCTCTGTACCTTGACGTCGTTTCTCCGAACCATTACTTTCGAGTCAGTCCAAAGTCCGGACCATGAGGCTGCCTTGGCGAACCGCCCTATCATCACTTTGACCACTGACTTCGGCCTGAACGATCATTTTGTAGGAACGATGAGAGGCGTCATTCTCGACATCGTGCCCGACGCGCAGATTGTGGACATCTGCCATTCGGTGCAGCCCTTCGACATTCTCGATGCCGCTCTCACCCTTGCGCAGGCCTATGCCTACTATCCGGCGCGCACCGTACACATGGTTGTGGTGGATCCCGGCGTAGGCAGCGCCCGCCGTCCCATTGTTGCCAGCACTGAAAAATACAGCTTCGTCGCGCCGGACAATGGCGTCCTGTCTCTCGTGTATGCGCGGGAGAAGCGTTTGAGTGTCCGCCACCTCACCGCCGACCACTATTTCCTGCAGCCGCTAAGCAATACCTTTCACGGCCGCGATATTTTTTCTCCGGCAGCGGCCTATCTCGCCAAAGGCGTGGACGACGAAA
>Ga0209648_10006067_pt1 | contig 10398 bp, 8 predicted proteins | sample GraSoi2013_115cm_FD_185830 | JGI IMG/M metagenome (GOLD analysis project Ga0209648, IMG submission 185830) | Grasslands soil microbial communities from the Angelo Coastal Reserve, California, USA - Sample 9_17_2013_115cm (SPAdes) (version 2) | ecosystem: Environmental > Terrestrial > Soil >...
CGGCTTTCCAGGACCAGCTGATGGACCGGCTGGCCGCGCTCACCGGCGTCGCGCTCTTTTAGCGTCGCGGTTGCATCAGCCAGATCCGAGGAGACCCCGGGGATCCCAGGCAAGACCGCCGCGATGCATAACACCTGTTTATGCACGGCCGCGACCGCAGCGAACTCACGCTCATGAGCCGCGCCGAACGGCTCGGCGTGCGCCCTGTCGCTGGCATCTCCGTCCGGGCAACTACGTACCGTGACAAGCTGGCGGCCGAAGGACCGAATGGCATGACCGACAGGGCACGATCCCCGGTCACCGTCCATAGAAAGCCAGTTGATGTGACCGGATGACTCGCCATCCCCGGCTTTGGCAGTGATGGCCTTGACGCACCACTTCGTCGTTCGCTCGCTGGCGTTCGCCTCACGTGGACGTGGCACAGCATTCGTTGGCAGGCTGATGTTGGGCGAATGTCGGGCTGGTTGTGGAGGTGTGTGATGGGTGTGGAGCAGTTCCGCGACGACGACTCGGGCTACTTGGGCTGGGTGGCCGCGCACGGCGACGGTTACGTCATCAACATCCAGCGGAGCCTCAATCCGGCTGACGCGCGCATGCACCAGGCCGGCTGCTACACGATCAACGGGCAGCCGCCGCGGGGGCGGACCTGGACCGGGCCGTACGTCAAGATCTGCTCGACGTCGCTGGGCCAGCTCGACGGGTGGGCAGTGGAGCGAACTGGCTCGCCCGTCCGGCGCTGCGGCGTCTGTGCGCCGCCCGGCACAGTGGCCGCGGCAACTGCGACGGGCCGGAAGGGACGGCACCGCAAGCCGCGGCGATCATGAGCAGTAGCTGCCCGGATGCGCCGCTGGCCGTCGCGCGCCGGAACCGGAAGATCAACCGGGTGCCTGGCCCACGACGGCTCTCACCGTCTTATTGCGGAAGTCCCAGCGTCGCGCCACCGGGAATCGGATGACGCGTTCAACGGCAGATGAGTGCAGAGCGTGTGATCGCGCCGGTGGAGATAGCGGCCTGGTCCAGCTGTATATCCTCCGTCGACGCGATCACAACCAGCGGTCGGGCCTTCTTGCAGGAAGTGGGTGCAGCATCCAGATTTTGCATTGGTATGTGGCATCAGAATTGCCAGACATCGACCTCATAGCCTCTTGGCCTACCTGCGGCGTGTCACCTAGCGCGGGGGCCAACTGTAGCTTGCCGACCAGGTTGGCTGCGGTCGACAGATGGTCGAGTAAAATTCAAGAGTGGGAAGTGGATCATACAAGATCACAGTCGGGCTCTTAGGAGCAATCGTAAGCGCCGCCATTGGCTTGGCGCTGGCTCTGAACTGGCCGAGAATCCAGGACGATTGGAAGCAGTTTACCGGGCCCAGCCTCTGGCGGCCAACTCTGGCCAGTTGGGCTCCAGTCCAGCAGACAGCCGTTCGAACCGGCACGGACGGCTCGCTACAACTGACGTCACCCTCTGGTTATATGCGCTGGTTCGGTGCCTACATTCCGGACCCGCGCCTATGCGATTACCGGCTTACGCTCGACGCGCGCTCGTCCTCCGAACCAGGAGCAGCGGCGTACGGCTACGGGATTGCGCCGGGCGTCATCCTAGGTGCAGCTGGCGTACCACAGGGACCAGGAGTGCAATATGATCACGCCTTCAATGGTCTGCGCTATCCCGACTACCCGTATGACAACGCAGACAATCAGTCCGGTTACATCGATCCTGAGACAACGTTTGCAGATGGCACCACCATCCCGATCAATGATCAGTGGAACCATTGGACGGTTGTTGTTAGGGGGTCGATAGCTAATGTCTCCCTCGATGGTCATAAGGCACGTCCGCTGTCCTTGAATGCCGCATGCACTGGCGGGATCTACCTCCGGGTATGGAATGGGACTGCCTACTTTCGTAACATCGTCATCAGCAAACCCTGATGCGACCCAACGGGCAGTGGCGCTCAGCAGCGCTTTACGCATCCGCCCAGGATTACCTCTCATCGGCAGAGTCGGACGTCAGTCAGCCGTGCCGGTCATGCACGTGGCCTCAGATCACCCCGTTCTGCGTCCCCATCAGGCAGTGGAGTCGGCAGCGCCTGGCCAACAGAACGGCGGGTCGGCGCGCGCCCTGGCGGTCTGTCCCGGCGCGCTTCGTGAATCTCCCCGATGCTCGACGCCGTCTTTTCATGCACGAGAGCGAGACCAGCGACGTCCGCTCACCGGTGGAAACGGGCTGCCCGATGCACGAGCAAGGCGAGCCCGCCAGTCCCCAGACCAGGCCGTTGACCGTAGGCGCACAAAACCGCACTTTAGGCGCGCCCATGACGACCGGGTTGGTGCTGGAGGCAGGGACGGTTTTCGCGGCGTCAGCTGATGGTCGAGTCGATCACTACCGGTTGAACGTCGTGTCCGTTGAGGCTGTCGAAGATGCCTGGGGCGTCCTGGAATTGGCCGCTCGGGTTGTGGTGCAGGGCCGAGTGCTCGATCGTCAAGGCACCGTGATCATTGTTCACGACGCAGAAGATGCCGCCGCCGCCCTCGCGGGCGCTGTTATAGCGGATGACGGTGCCGTCGATGATCAGGTTGTAGCTGTCGCCGTCGGTATAGATGGCGCCGCCGCTCCCGCCACCTGGCGTGCCGGGCAGCGCGGGGTTCTGGCCCCAGCCGATCGCCTGGTCACCGGTCAGCAGGCTGTTGATCACGACGAAGTTGGCGTACAGACCGCTCACCGCGCCGCCATTGGAGCACGTGTTGCCGCGGAAGGTGTCATTGGTGATGTAGACCGGAGTGCTCATATCCATGCCGTACGCGCGGATCGCCCCGCCGCCGAGGTCCGGACCGTACCGATAGCAGCGGTTGCCGGCGAACGCGGAGTTGACTACGGTGAGCTGACCACCCTGATCGAAGATGGCGCCGCCGCCGTAGTCCGATGACGTGCTGGTCTGATGGGCGCCTGCGTAGCCGTCCACGAACCTCATGTTCTGCACGATGAGTTGCGGCCCGGTCTGCTCCCAGCAGTCATGGCAGGTGTTCGTGGACAGGATCCGGATCTTGCCGCCGCCGCTCAGCGTGACCTTACCGCCGCCGTCAATGACGATCCGGTGACCGTGCACGATCTTCGCGGTGGCCGCCATCGTGATCGTGACGGGCTTCGGCCCGCAGTTGAAGGTGATGATGCCGCCCATGGCCACGGCCCGGACCACGGCGGCCGAGGTACAGCTGGCGGGCGTGCCGTAGCCGATGACGTGGTTCGGGTGGGCGGTGCTGACCGCCCGGCCCGCAGACGGGACGTAGGCGTGGCCATTCGGATTGCCGTACTTGGGCAGCTGCTGGCTGGCCGTAGCTGGTGGCGTCGCGGCCAGTGCCTGCGGTGTTGCTGGCGCGGCGGCTGGAGTGGGTGATCTCGTTCGCGTGGAGCTCGCCGGGCCGGCTGCGCTCGCCTGGTAACCGGTCGCGCCGCAGGCCGCCACGGCAAGGCCCGTACCGAAAACGGCCAGGGTTCTCCCGAAATCGCCCGTGGATCGCATGGCGCCACATGCTAACCGCCATACCCGTGATCAAACTGTTAAGCCGCCAGAATTGCCATGAGCCGCCCCAGCGGTCAGCCGGCGCTCGCAGCGAGCCAGGCAGGCAGCCAGGAGCCAGAACTCCCCGATATGTGCGCAGCAGCCATTGGTCGATCACGGGCCTCCGAAAAGTTCAGAACGGCGGCTACGGAATACTCGGGTGGATGGTGTTCAGCCACGGAATGTGATGCCGGCCCGGCTGGAGATCCAAGCGCGGAGTTAGCTGGGTGGCGCCTGCTCCTGGCCTGTTCCAGTCCGCTTGAATGCCCGCGCTCAAGCCGTTGTGCGGCGAGCTCAACCGGGGGCCGGTAGCCGCGAGAGCTGTTGATGTTGCGGTGCAGCGCCTGGTTCAGCTCGCCGAGGTCACAATGTGCCAGGCCACCAGCATCGCTGATGGCCACCTCACAAAGGAACGCCATGTCGTTCATGCACCCCAGCATGCTGCGGTCCGCGGTCTTGGCCAAGATCAGCTCCTGCGGGCGCAGGTTGCCGAACGTTGCAGGCGGCAGGCCCTCGCGGCGCAGTTCCCGCTCGACCAGCCGGTGACCAGACGGCGGGTTGCGCGCAGGTCCACTGCGCGCACGCCGGCCTCGAAGACCGAAAACAGGGTGGCGGCGTGAGTGAGCAGCAGGCACTTGCGCCGGCCGGACCACAGCAGGTTGGCGTACCAGTCCCCGGCATCTGGCCCGGGCCCGGGCTCGGCGGCGCGGCCCGCGCCGAGGACAGCCAGCAGCTTCTTCGTGCACCGCAGGACCACCAGCCGATCATAGGGGTGCGCGGCGCACCGGCCGCCCGTCAGGAGGCAGCCGCTGCCCGCCCTGCCAGCGTCCCGAAGGCCAAACGGCCGGCTCGGTTCTGCCCTACCGTCTGGGTATGCCTGCCAGGAACCTGCCCGCGCCCCAGGACGCGGCCACCGCCCGCCGGATCCTGCTCGGCGGGCTGGCCGGGGATACTGAGGTGGCCGAGTTGGTGGGCGAGCCAGCGCCCCTGCATCCCCGCAACAACACCTTCCCCGGCGAGGTCTTCCTCCACGTCGCCGCCGACGCGCTGGACTGGTGCGGGGCCAGCCGCGCCGACCCGCTGGCCTTGGAACGGATGCGGGAGCGGTTCGTGCCCGAGTGCGCCGTCCGCGGCCGGCAGAACAACAAGCTCCAGTTCACGATCCTGGCAGCGGCGGCGCTGCGCGGCGGAACCGAGCCGGGGTTGCTTGCCGAGGTCGCCTGGTAGCAGACCGATGACTTCTGGCAGTACGCCCTGTACGCGGCGGTCGCCTACATCCGCGCCGCCGCCGGCCGGGCCGCCGCCGGCCGGGCCGCCGCCGGCCGGGCCGGCGTGCCGGTGCGCCAGGTATGCCAGGAACTGGCCCAGCGCGACGGCCCGCGGCCCGGGTGAGCCTTCGCTGATGCACCCTGATGACCGGGCTCGCAAGTGGCCAACCGGCTACCAGGTCGGGCAGCCTGGCATGGTCTGACCGCATGGAGGTGTGAAGTGACGCGGACCTGGCCCTCGATCCGGGCCGGCCTGGCCGAGGGCCACGGCGAGCAGTACTGGCCGCGGCCAGGGCGGATCTTCGCGGCCGCGCGCAGCCACACCTTCAAACAGCTCGCCGACGCTACCGGCGACGCGTTCGCCCGCTGGGACCGCTCGCACCTGCAGGAGTTCACCCTCGCCGACGGCAGGCGCCTGTGCGATCCGGACCCGGACGGGCAGATCGAGGGCGAGGTCACCGAGGACTACCGGCGAGTGAAGCTGTCGCGGCTGCACCCGGGAGAGCAGTTCGGCTACGTGTTCGACCTCGGCGACGACTGGGCCCACCTGTGCACCGCCGGCGCCCGGCGGATCGACCCGGTCGAGGTCCTGGGGATCCTGCCAGACACGCCGCTGCCGTACTGGGGCTGGGGCGACATTCCCGACCAGTACCGGCGCCGCTGGGACGACGACGACGGCGAGTCACCTCCGCCCAGGAACCCGGGGCTCGCTGATCTTCCACCGCTCCGGCCTCACCGGGGGACCCGGCAGCCGCCGGCCGAGGCGAAGATTCACGGCGCTGTAGCCAGGCACCCGCCGGCCAGGCAATCACCCACCTGGCCTCCCGAGCGCGCTCCATGCTGCCGCGGGCGCCCGCGCAGAACACCCAGATCCGCACATCATTTGAGGGCGATCCCGTCAGATCCAAACCGACATCCAGATCGAGGCGGCTCCGCGCGTGGCTGTGACCGGCCAATCGACCATGCTGCGAACAGCGTCAGATGTGGATGTGCGGGCGTGTTGGCACCGCGAGCGTCCGCGACGGCGTGTTTGGGCGGGCGCCGGCGGCCGGTCGCGCGCGCCGGTACCGTCTGGGGCATGACTGGTCAAGATTCCCCGGTTCGGTACTCTGCGCCAGACGTCGGCGCCGTGCTGGCGGATCGTCCCGCTCTTTTGGAGGATGCCTGCCGGCGGGCGCTGACCTACCTTGGGGGGGTTGCGGAGCGGCGGGTGGCCCCCGCTGAGGAGGCCGTTGCCGCTGCTGGCCGGCTCGACTTCCCGCTGCCCGGGCTGGGCCTGGCGGCGGCGGACGTGCTGTCGATGCTGGATGAGTTCGGCTCTCCGGCCACGGTGGCGAGCGCTGGTCCGAGGTATTTCGGGTTCGTCACCGGCGGGGCGCTGCCGGTCGCGCAGGCTGCTGCCTGGCTTGCCGCGGCGTGGGACCAGAACGCCGCCCTGAGGGTGATGTCTCCGGCTGCGGCGGTGCTCGATGCGGTGGCGCTGCGCTGGGTTGGCGAGTTGGCCGGCTTGCCGGCCGGGACCGGCGGCTGCTTCGTCACCGGCGCCACGATGGCGAACGCTACCTGCCTGGCCGCGGCCAGGGACGCGGTGCTCACACGGCACGGATGGGACGCCACCGGCCAGGGGCTGGTCGGTGCGCCGCCGGTCACGGTCGTGGTCGGGGCCGAGGTGCATACGACCGTCCGCAAGGCGCTCGGCCTGGTCGGCCTGGGCCGTGACCGGGCCACGGTCGTGCCAGCAGACCGCGAGGGGCGGATCGATCCCCGCGCCCTCCCGGCGCTGAGCGGCCCGGCGCTGGTGTGCCTGCAAGCCGGCAATGTCAACAGCGGTGCCAGCGACCCGTTCGTGCCGCTGATTGCCTGGGCACGCGATCAAGGTGCCTGGGTTCACGTCGATGGCGCCTTCGGGCTGTGGGCGGCTGCGGCGCCCGCCACCGCCGGGCAGGTCATGGGCTTCGCCGGGGCCGACTCGTGGGCGACGGACGCCCACAAGTGGCTGAACACCACCTACGACTGCGGCATCGCGCTGGTCCGCGATCCGGCCGTCTTGCAGGCGGCCATGGCGGCGCCGGCTGCCTACCTCCCTGGTGACGCGGGCCGGGAGCCGATGCACTTCTCCCCCCAGTCCTCCCAGCGCGCCAGAGGCGCCGAGGTGTGGGCGGTGCTGGCCACCCTCGGCCGCGACGGCGTGGCCCAGCTCGTGGACCGGACCTGCCGGCTGGCACGCCGCTTCGCCGACGGCATGCGGGAAGCGGGCTACCGCGTGCTGAACGATGTCGTGCTCAACCAGGTGGTCGTGGATTTCGGCGATCCGGCACGCACCGGCGCGGTCATCGCCGCGATCCAGCAAGAGGGCACCTGCTGGTGCGGCCCGACCACCTGGCACAGCCGCAAGGCGATGCGAGTCAGCGTCAGTGCCTGGAACACAACCGAGGACGACATCGACCAGAGCATCGCCGCAATCCGTACCTGCACCCCACGGTAGCGGGGCCCGGCGGCTGCCACCGGAAGGCTTCGCAGGTCCAGTGGATCAACGGGACTACCTGTCCGGCAACCTACGCACCGACATCCCCCCCAGACGATCAGGGCGGGGGCGAGCAGTGAGGCGAACAGCTGCCCGCGGGTACTCGGGGAGCCATTGCGAACAACCAGGCCGGGGGCAGCGCCCCCGGCCTGGTTGCGCTGGTGGATGGGTTAGGTGACGACGATGCCCGCGGGGGTGGCGCCGGCGGGCAGCGAGGTGGGGGAGCCGGCCAGTTCGGTCAGGTTGCCGCCGTTGACGGCGAAGGCGCCGACGGCGCCGATCCTGCTCTCGTCGACGAACAGGGTATGGCCGTCGGGGCTCAGCCGGGCGTCGACCGCGCCGACGCCGCCAGTGGCTCCGACCGGCGTGCTGCCGAGCACCGTCAACTCGCCGCCTGGCGCGATGGCGTAGCGGGAGATTGTGCCCGATGCTGTGTTCACGGTGAACAGGAACCGGCCGTCATGGGTGATCTCCACCCAGCACGGAGCGGTTTGCAGATCCGCGAACGGGGAGGCTCCGATCGCCGAAAGTGTCCCGTTGGCGGCGTCGCGGAACGCCGAGACCGTGCCGGTGCCTGCGCCGACGTTGTGGGCGTTGGACACGAACAGCTGATCTGGGTTCGCCGGGCGGAACTCGCTGCCGAACGGGCCGAGGCCCTGGGCGGGGAAGGGTGATCCCGGCGCGGCGGTCAGGCGCCCGCCGTCACCGACGGTGAAGCTGTCGATCTGGGAGGTGCCGACGCGGGTCCCGGCGACCTTGGTGCCGGTACCGTTGAACAGCACGTCGCCCGGCTGCGCCCCGTCGGGCAGCGCGACCGCCGACCCGGCGATCGGGTCCAGCCGGCCGCCGGGGTGCAGCCGGAAGCCGGTGTAGTTGCTGCCGCCGGTGCCGGCGTTAGCCACGTACACCAAGTCGCCGTGGATCGCGACGCTGACCGGCCGGACGCCGCCCGAGGCGACGACCCCATGGGGCAGGAGCCGGAGCGCGCCGTCGTGGGTGATCCGCAGCACCGAGATCTGGTTGCTGCCGGCATCGGCAGCGATCAGGAAACCGCCGCCCGGGGAGATCTGCAACGCGCCCTGAGACGCGAGCCCGGTCCCGGTTCCCACGCCACCGGCGGCGAACGGGGAGCCGGCTTCGGGGGTCAGCGTGCCGTCGGCGTGCCGGTCGAACGCCCCGATCGTGTTCGCCCCCGCAGTGTTGTCATTCACATAGACGTGGCCCACGACCGGGGACACCGGGGCCGACGCGGACGCGGCCGCGGGCACCGCCGCAACCACCGCCGCTGCCCCCGCCGCGAGGGCCAGCAGCGCCGGGCCCGATCTCCTGGGTGCCAGAAAACGCATCGCTTGTCCTTTCGCATCTTTGCCGCGCACGGGGCGTAGAGGCCGCGTGGGCGAGTGTTCCGGCCGGGTCAAGCCAGCAGCGGCTGGACCGCCGGGCTCGCAAACGATCGGTCGGCCCAGCCAACTGAGGTCGGTCACAGTAGGCGTTCGTCGCAGGCACCGTTGTGGATTGGTCGGCCGGTGGTTCTGCTGAGCCGATTGCGGTCGGCCTGGCTTGGCATGCGACGCCGGTGGACGGCCAGGCCTGGCGCAGCCTGGGTGGGCGGGCCCCTGTGAGGGTCGGCCGTTCCGGGTGGTGTTCGTAGTTAGCGTGGGGGAACTGGGAGTTAGGGACGGGGGTGGCGAGGTTGGCGGTGGGGGCCTTGGCCGGTGAAGCCGATCACCGTGCAGTTGATGTCGGTGCCGACGGAGCCGTAGGGGGCGGGGGCGCCGGTGGCGGGATCGACGCCGATGAGCAGGTCGGGCCGGGTGGCGGCGAGGTTGAAGGCGACGTTCTCCAGCCCGCCTGGGCAATGGGCACCCGCCTCTCGGCAGGTTGGGCCGGTGCTGCCGCCCCGGGGTGACAAGGACGTAGGCACCCGTCAGCGGGTCGATACGGAGGTCAGACTCACTCATGAGGCTTTACCTGGCATGTCCAAGCCGGGAAAGAACGCGTGCCCGATCGCAGGCCAGGCGCTGAGTTAGCGTCAATGATCCTTACGGGACGTTCAGCACAAAGCGGTCCTCCCCGCGTACGGCGGGGTGAGACGCGGCGGGCGTCCAGCGGCCACGATTCTATGATCACTATGCGTGCTCTTGCCTCAAAGTGGCTTCGCCGGATGGAAGTCCGCGCGTGCCGGTCCTCCCCATCCGCGGCAATGTGGGCCGTCAGCGGGCCGGGCTGGTCATTTGTAGTAGTCCTCGATGTCGGGGAGGTCGAGGCGGATGACGTAGGTGGCGTGGCCGGGGTCGGCGGGGTCGGTGAGGAAGCGGACGCGTTAGTCGGTGCGGATGGTGCGGAACCCTTCGGTGACGATGTCGGCGTAGCTGAACGTGCAGGTCTGGCCGGTCTGGTCGTCGGTCACGACGTAGGTGCCGAACCGGCCGCCGGGGCCGCTGCCCGAGGGCTGGCGGCCGGTGATGCGGCCGAACCGCTGCTGGCCGCCTGCTAAAACCAGTCCGTGCCGGGCCCGGCGGCGGGTGGTCATGGCATGTCCTGGACGCAGCGGAAACCGACCGCGTTGCTGGCGCCGAGGCGGCGGTAGAGGCCTTGGTGATGGCTGGGCCCGACCAGGTAGACCCCTGCGGGCAGGACGCAATCGTCGGTGACAGCCCGGTCGGAGCGGCGGTGCAGGAACTCGCGGACCTGCTCGGTCAGCCGGGGCCGCCCGGTGGCGGCCAGCGCGGCGTCCCGGCCCTGCGGGGTGCGCAGGAACTCTGCGGCCAGCAGCTCCGGGTAGGCCGAGTGCAGGAACGCCACTGCGGCGGGGTCGGCGGAACCGGGGGCGCCTGCGGGCCGGAACAGCGGTGCGCACCGGAAGCTGCCGAACCCGATCCGCCCGCCTTCGAAGACCGCGGCACCGAACTCGTTGAAGATCTCGACCAGGGTGAACGTCACCGCGCCGCGCAGGAACGCCAGGCCGAAAAAGCCGGGCAGCCGGGGCAGCAGGTCCAAGCGGCTCGGCGGCTGGACATTCCTTCGGCCGAAGGGCAAGGGAAAGCGGAGGT
>Ga0209648_10006069_pt1 | contig 10395 bp, 8 predicted proteins | sample GraSoi2013_115cm_FD_185830 | JGI IMG/M metagenome (GOLD analysis project Ga0209648, IMG submission 185830) | Grasslands soil microbial communities from the Angelo Coastal Reserve, California, USA - Sample 9_17_2013_115cm (SPAdes) (version 2) | ecosystem: Environmental > Terrestrial > Soil >...
CACGGGATAAGGTGTTGCACGCATAAGTAACGATAACCGATTCGGAGCCTCGGAGCAAAAACACCCATTTACGGTTGAGGGAATGACCGAGATTCTTTTAAAATCCCGAGCCTGACCTTGCCGAAGGGGAGCGATCTCGATAATCTCCGGTATCACTCGGATCAGCGACTGGCAGAATGGCTTTTCAGTTTGGATTGCCGTTGTCGATTCCCGCATCGTTGGAGGCAATAGGGATTCCTCCCTTCGGCAAGCTCAGCGTCGGGATTCAGGAAAAGACACTTCTACTGTATCGCGCCGTCGATGGCTCCCAGAGCAACCCATTCTGGCTTGTGCTGTAGGACCTCCATTTGCGTCCGACGGAGGCCGTCCAACACGGCGGATGAGGGATTTCGCAGAAAGAGCCGGCGCTTGGCGGTAGAGAGCAACTGATAACACACGACGATAACAAACAGTCCGGCTTCGTCGATTCCGGAGACCTCCTGCACGTCGAGAACCACATCGCGTCGATCGGGCCGGGTGGTGAGCGCGAACAGATACTCAGACGACTCGCCCTGAAGAATCTGCCCGCGGCATACCAGCACCGCGACGTCGTTTGAATCGTTAACCTCAACACTCAACTGCATCGGCAAGCCCCTTGCATCTTTCCGCAGAAGAACTTAAAGAGTTAGATTTAATTCAACATTGAGAAGCCATGAATTTCCGGTGAATTTAGCTGGAGCGCTGGCGTGTTGCGGCTATCACGACTTGTGATTTTGGGAGTGAGCTGTTGCGACGATGGGAACCTAAGGGCGGGAAGGAGCCAGCTAGCGGCTGATCCTTGGAAGTATTGAAAGGCGCAAAGCTATCCTGCCCTGGAAGACTTCGCAGTGCCGCCACGACCCACGAATCACGCGATCAACTGAGCAGTCGAGGAAAATCTTGGCGCTGAAAACCGACCTATCTTGCACGCGCTTCAAGTTTTACTTTAGCTTTTTGCGCATACTCTAAGTAAAGACGGTGTAGATACTTGGCTTCGCGGCGATGTCCCATGGACGCTGCTCCCATGCGGCAATGGGCCATCCGAAAAACCAAATAGGCAACCAGATACTCCTGTACTCTCGCCGCCGCGTTGTCACCGGAGCGGTTTTGATATTCCTGGAGAAGGAAGCTTGCTTGCTCGGGGCTCAGCCTCCATTCAACAATCGTGCCGGCTAGGTCCCAGGCGATGTCGGTTGGTCCAGGAAGCTGATGTCCTTCGCCCTGCCCAACGGCATCGGCCTTCAGCAATCTGCCGTCTCGGGCACGCACCCACTCGTGGGGGAACATGCGGCAATCCGGATAGACCGGATGCTCTATGGGGAGGTCGACTGGCACAGGTTCCAACCCGAATTCAATACCTAAATTGATCTGTAGCATATCTTGCAGCATGGCCGAGTTAGGGCTCGCGGCAGGAAAGCTATAGACGCGAAAAGCGCAGTATTCCGCGATTTGTGAAAGCAAATTCTGGGTGAGATCTGCCTGAGTGAGCGGTCGTCCTCGGACAAACTCGTACCCAGCAAAGCCGTTGTCGAATCCAAGCAGACGGGGAGAGAAGCCCGCGGCCGCGAGGGCGAGGGCCTGCTGCCGCGAGAGGCGCCCGTATCGTCCGAATCCTTCAAACTTAAAGAGAAGCTGGCCATCCCGCGAGAGGTGCTTGATTTGCTCTTGTTCAACCCAGCGAGCCGGCCATAAGGAGCGGGTTTCGTAGAGTAGCTCCCGCCAGCAGCCGTCGCCAAGGCTGCGGCCGGCGTCGGCAGGGACATGCGTCGCATAGTCTACGGTGTAGCATCGAAATCGGCTCCGCGCTTCGCCATTCCTGATCCCCGATGATTGAGAGAACGGGCGGCTTCCCATCAGGATAATGCTGGCGCTCGGGATAGACGCATCCGCTAGAGCCTGAGCTACGGAGAGGAACGTCGATCCGCTGAAGCCGGGACCTTCATCCACAACCAAGAAGTCGGCCCCCTGGTCGAAACCGTGGCCTATCCACTCGAGCTGCGCTGCATCAAAGGTAGTTTCGCGATGGTAGGGTTCACCCGCTGGACGTACCGTGATGCGGTCCACGCTCTTACCGCAGGATCTCAGCTGAGCTGCAACGACCGCTCCCAATACCGTCCCGGCGGAGCGGATGCCGACGACGTTCACGCGAGCGGGCAAATCGCATGAGAACCGGCGAGCAAGATCTGCGAAATCCAGCGGGTTGAGCCCGTAGTAAGAGAAGCCTTCAGGGTGAGCGCCGAGGACTCTTGCAGGGAAGTTTGCGGCCTCGACTCGTTGCAGAGATCGCAGCAGGGGCGAATGCTCTAGAGTGTCCCCACAAACGATCCCCGCGAGATGGTGGACGACGTGCGCCGCATCGATTGCAGCGGTTGAGCCCGCGTCCGCAAGGCCAGTTTCAATCTCGCCGGCAAGCACCAACGCATCGATCGCGGAGCCGGATCCGGCGTCGAGGCAATCGATCTCAGCGCGCAGCTGTTGGAGCAGAGAACGTGTTGAAAGGAGATCGCGACTCTTGCGGAAAACGTAGAGTTTCCAGGCGTCTTCGTCGCGGTCGACCGCGTGAGGAGCGACGAGCAGGTTTTTGGAATTGGAAAGGTCGCCCACGGCAAAGCTGCTTCTTAGGTTGAGATGCGAAGGAGAAGGCCAGTGCTGCGCGAAGTCGCTACTCGTGTGGCGCAGCACCGGCAAGCCACAAGCAAGAATAAATGTGGAGCGCAGCCGTGGAGCGTCGCCATGGAGCGCAGCCGCCCTCGGCTGCGTCTCTGCCCCTCGCGAAATCGTCGCGAAACCAAGAGGATTTTGACTCATAAAGAGCGCAGGTGCCCGCCCGTGAAAGTCGCCTCAGCCGAGACGACGGTGCCACAATAACGATCAGGTTCAGCAACATCCCCGAGCCCTTTGTTTGACCTGGCTGCTCCGCCGTCATAAAATCAACTAGGCTGGCGCTTGGCGCCGGCTTCCTTTTCTCAATCTGCTGCCCCCTCGTTCAACGGCAGGACAGCTGACTCTGGATCAGCATATCGGGGTTCGAATCCCTGGGGGGCAGCCAATAAAAATCAATAACTTACGTTCCTAGGTTCTTCCCAAAAGCCTCAGTCGTACCAAAAGTCGTACCAATTCGTTCGTAAACACGCTGGAACTCCCCTGTATCTCGGGCAACACCAAGCCCGGCCGGGGGATGAAACGTACAAGTTCTTAGAAAAGTGCTGTTTGAGAACTTAGGTAATTGTGTTCAGCCCCGACGGTACCGTTTGCCGTCTCTTGAATTAGAAGGACCACATCGCGAAGCGATCTGAGAGGGTGGGCATGCAGAGTGGAAATCAAGGGGGCATTGCCGATTGCAGAAGGTGCGGGCTGCTTAAAGTCGACAATGTACAGACGTTTCCCCAGCGAGCGTGCGGTGCGAGCTGCCTCAACTGTGCCGCCGCTCTCGCCAGCTTCAATAACAATCACGCTATCCGCCAAACCACAAACCACGTCGTTGCGTTTCATTGCGGCACTAGCGAACCACGGTTGCCCAAAGGGAAACTGGGATATCGCGAGCACATGTTCTGGGTTCACGAGGGGTTTAAGTTCTCGTTTTACATGGAAGTGCTTGAAACCGAAAGGCAACACAAACACTGTATCTCCGCCGGCTTCCAATGCAGCGTGATGCGCGGTGGTATCCACGCCTTTCGCATATCCACTAACCACAACGATACCCGCTTTGGCAACAGCGCGTGCAATCATCGCAGTGGTTTCCAGGCCGTGCTCTGAAGCGTGCCGTGAACCTACAATTGCCGCACTTGGCCGCCTAGACAGTTCGAGATTGCCCGCGGCATCTATCTCTCTCGGAGGCTGCTTCAAAATAAACAGCTTTGAGGGGAATCGAATGTCTTCGCAGATTAGGCGTAAAGGTTCGCCTAATGTTTGCTTGCTGGCAATTTTGTGCCCCATCGTGTTCACCGATTCACGCGTGTTTTAGTCGCCGTAACCAAGTATACCTTTGAAACCCCAGCTTTCCTGAGAGTGCGAGCCACCTCTCCTGCGGTCGCTCCAGACCTGTAAAGATCGTCCACTAAGAGAACGGTCTTGACGCCTTGGTCCCTATCAAAGTTGAAGGCCCCTGCGAGCTCGACTGCTCGCACCGCGGGATCAAGTATGTTCTTAAGGGACTTGGTCGCTTTCGTTTTTCGTAGCTTCTTCGACAGATTCGGCAAAGACAAAATCTCGGACATCTTTTTCACGATCGCCGGAACCGGCTGAAATCGTCTCGTGGTCGAGGCGGGAACCCCCACAATACCATCAATCTTGTCTAGATCAAATTTGCGATGACTCCACTCGGCAAGGACGCGCGCCAATCTCTTCGCGTTATTCTTCTTCTGGCCGTATTTGAGGTCGTACACCAACTGGCCAAGAGGAGTGCGTTCAGTGATGAATCCACCTGCTCCGTCTGGCACGCTCGACACGGTATGCTCGTCGAGCGAATAGCCGCGAGACCAAGGCCCCTTTACCTTTTCAGGACGGCATTCGACACCTTTTAGCCTGACGGGTTTTGCGGGCATTATGGTTTCCCTCCGCGAGTTACGGCCTCCCCGTAGTCGACTCCTTAAAATCAAGCGTGCAGCTCAGCCCGAAGCTCGTCAAACACACGGTCTGCTCCCCACGCCTGAGCTGCCGTGTAAGCTAATCGGCGAAGCTGATCTGGCGAAAGGGCAGTGCGTCCCTTATAGCCAAGGTCATGTTCGGCTTCCGACCATGCATGTTGGAACAGTGTTTTGATCTGGAGTTCGAAAAACCTCGGGACCTCCGCAAGATCGACTCCCTCGGGAACGACATCGCGAGGCAGCGGTAGGACAAAATGTCTTCCAACGTAGCCAAACTCCCACTCCGACTCGGGTACGAGCTCCCGTTTCTCGATAGGTTGAAAATAGCGAGCGATCACGTCAGCGACAACAGACACGTCGTGCTGATAGAAGACAATCACCCTTGCTCCGAGCTGATCCTGGATTTCTGTTAGTGGTCTGTGGTACTTCGGCGAACCGTCTTCCTTTGTGCGGCGAGCCTTCTCAGCAAAACGTGCAGGGTCCTTGGCTCTCGCCGCTATGCGGTCGATATGAGGAACACCTGCAAGGTGTCCTTCCAGGTGACTTTGCAGATTCCGGGCAACCGCCTTTAGGAAAGCCTCGTACCGTCGCTGATAATCGGCGATTGGGTCATTCATTTTGTCTTCCTCAGCTCTTCGTCAACTACTCTTCCCTGCGTGATGTATCGAACTTGGCCTGCTCCCTCACCCACCTCCTGCTGCTGAAAGACCTCATTAAAGCGAGCATCCTCCGCGATCAACAGCGCCCCATTGTCTAGCCCGACTGCGCGGTAGGGCGCGTGTCGCTCGAACTCGGCGCGATCAAACTGGAATACCTCATCCAACAGGTCCGCACGCGGGAAACTCTCCTGAAGAGCAGTTGTAGCTGCTTCGGAAAGGCCAAGCTGCTGAACCAATTGACGGGCGCTCTGACGACGACCTTCCTGACCGCGCATCAAGTTCGCGGCGGAGATTAATTCGTGCTTTACCACGAGATCATCAGCGGAATGAATCGCATCCCGGAGTGCGACGGCCAAGCGCTTCGTCCCGGCCGGCCCGGTTGTACGTAGCTCGGATAAGAGAAATTCTCGAATCCAGTAGTCTGACAACTCGCGTGGGCCCCTGATCTGCAAGTCCACAGCACGGCCATCCCAAAAGCCGCGTTCCGGTGCGTCAGAGGAATAGAAGGCGCTCTTGTACGCTTTGGCGCTCTTCATGAAGACGCGTTCGACGAACTCAACAGACAGATGCTCTGCTTGTTCTTCCGCGATCACACCCTGGTCAGCTGGAAAACGTGAAATGACTAAGCGCTGTTCACCGTCCGCCTCACCCTTCATCAAGAACAGCAGGCCCAACCCCGATCGGTGAGTGCTCACGGATTGCAGACGGCTTGCGATAAGTCGCCCTCTTGGGATTGTGGGATGCTCCACATAAGCGACCAGAAGATGACGACACTCGTTTTGCTGTTCGCCGCCAGGCCCAGCTCGAAAAACGATATCGATTTTGCATTCCTCGGCTGCCCGCTCAAATACTCCTGTTAGCATTCTAAAAAGCGAACCACGCCGCGGAATATCCGTTCCGCCAATATTGGGTTGTTCGGCTTCGTTTTTTGCGGGATGGACGAGAAAGCTATGTACTCGCTCGATTGGCATTTCCCCTCCAGCCACGGAGTAATCCTTCTGACCTGGTCAGTGCCACTGGGGATTTATGGCGATATGTTATCACTATGAAAGGAAAAGACATCCGCGAACGGACCGATTACAAGGCTGTCAGAGCGGTCAGCACCTCGACGACTTCTTGTTCGTCCACTCGCCGGGCGATGCCCAATCATATCGGAGACAGTGGGCACAGAAATCGAAAGACGCCTTTGAAAGACAAAAAGGGGAAACTGCTAGGAGAAAAGGGATCAGCAGAACAAGAGACAAGTGCGGACAAAACACCGTAGTTGGACTCCTTACGGCGTTCACACACACAGAGCCGGGCTCGCTGCTTACGCGGATATTTCAATGGGGTGGGGGCGGAGGTGGCGTTGATCTTCACGTCCGTTGCTCCGGAGGGGAAAAACGTTAAGGAAGAACTGGTTCTGGAGTTTCTGCGGCGTTCTTTGTGGCTTGTTAGAATGATCCAGCAAACAAATCCAGAGTGGGGCCAAATCTGGCGGTGGTGTCGATGTCAGGGACGCGAGGAAAACGAGGATCAAAAGCCGGCCCGGTTCTCTCTGGGGCAGTAGGAGGCCCGAGCACCGGGGCCGGCCTTAATTATCAAATCACCTATGCCCTTCTGCGCCTGTTACAGCTATTTCCAGAAGTCCTAAGTTTTCCCGCACGCAATCCGTCGATCCGTGTCGAACCACGGGAGTTGGATGGTGCGACGGTCACAAGGTGGGACGTAGGCTTTGAGAGCCCGAAGGAAATGGCTGAGGTAAAACTGAACCCAACCAAAGAAGATCTAGACGAGTGGGTACAGCGTGCTGGTGCGCATGGTGGTCGCGAGGGACTCAAGTTCGTACTCGTCTACAGCAAAGCGCCTGTTCGACGGATGGTCGCGATCAGTAATCTCTTACGGATTGCCCGCGAAGTCCCATCCGATGCTGCGAAATTCTTGGCACTCGTGGATCTCGAAGAGATACCTGACGCAGAAGGGTTCTTGTCTCAGCTGGGACACAATCCGCAAGAAGTGCTCGCGACAATGAAAGTGCTTCATCTTCCCGACCACGTATTGGATTCGCAGGTCGATTTCTTGTGCGCCACCCTAGCTGGCCGGGAGCAGGGCAAGGGTCTCCGCGACATGTTGTTTGGCCGCATTGCTGCAGCGATTCCAGACAGAGCCACTCTCCAAGTCCGTGATCTAATCAAGCTCGCGATCGATGCCGGTATCCACCTCCACAGTGCGCCAGAGGTGGACGTGCCAGGCTTGCCTACTGAAATTAAGGAGGCGATGCTTCTCCTCAATAGGTGTGGGGTTCCAGTTCCGGTCCCCATTCTTGCGAACGCAGTTGGGTCAACGCCTGAAGTTCTTAACGAATTGCTTGAACACGCACGGGGAGCGGTTCTGGTTGCGGATGGAAAGTGGAAGCTAGCTCCCCTCCCAGTGCCCCTGCCGCACGCCTCTGGAGATCTCTGCGCTAGAGGATTGAAGGCCATCCTCTCATTTATAGACACTAACAGGTACCACGATGAGGGTCGGCAACAGGTGCACAACGCCGTCGCCCTCGCTCGAATCTGCGCGAGCGCGCGCCCGGATGCCGTTGCCCGAATGTTCATTACGATCGACAAGCCGCTGAAGGCTTGGGGAGATAAGCACCTCGTTCTCGATGCAGCAGAGTTGGTTATAGGATGTGCGCGAAGAGCGCCTTCTCGGGGACGTCCAGAGGTAGAGGGCGAAGCGCAGGCCATGATCTGTGGGAAGTCGTGGGCGCTTCAACGCATAGGACGATTAGACGAGGCGAGAATTGCTGCCGAGAAGAGTCTCAAGCTGGGGGAAGACATTGGGTGGGACCGCAACACAGCCTATTGCGAAAAATGCGTAGGTCGGCTGTACCGAATCATGGCAGAGGACGCGGCGGATCCGGAAAAGAAACGGGAGTTTCTGAACTCGAGTAAAACCCGGCTAGAGACCGCAATTGCGCGATTCTCTCTCTCACTAGAGTTCGGGCCCGACCACCCAGAAATTGGTGACTGTTACAGCCTTCTTGGTCGAACGTACCTAGTCGCACAGGACACTAAGCGGGCGTGGGAGTGCGTGGCAAAAGCCGGCAGCCTTCTGACCCAGAACGATGGCAAGGACTACCTGGATCTTAAGATCCTTGAAGGTGAGTTGTTGGAAAGACGTGATCGAGAAGCAGCGGAAGCTTGTTACAACGAGGTTCTGACGCAAGAGTTCGTTGGCGATGCTGAGAGGTCCGAGATTGCGGCGCGGGCATATTTGAGGCGCGCCAAGAACCGAGCGGCGATGGGGAAAGAGGAAGTGGCGGCTCGCGACTTCGCAAAAGCCGAGGAGCTATGGAACCGCCTCGGGGAACCCGGGAACGCCGCCGTGGCGGCCTGGGATCGATTTAAGATGCAGAAGACCATTCCGGTCTCTGCATTGAGCCTACTGTTAAAGGAGCAGTCCTTCCCCGTGCGTGTCGAGGTTATTCGAGAACATCAGCGCCGGCTGGAAGCCTTCTCTGGGAGACGTGTTGCTAGGCGTGCTGAGCCTAGCATTGAGTATTGGCAGCAGCTAATCAAATTAGCCCGAGAAAAAGTCGCAGTCGAGAACGTTCAATGGTAATGTCCAAAAGATCTAAACAATGGAAGAGTGCAGCGGCGAAGCGTCTGTTGTCATTGGCGGGTAATTCGGCCACTGTTGAGGATGCCGTGCAGATCGTCGCGAACGAAGCCATTCGAGACATACCCCATCCCCCACTACATCTGGAGGCTTTGGCCGAACGGCTCAATGTAACCAGGATAAGCTACGAGGAGATACCGTTTTCCGGAGAGTTGCGGCCTTCCAATGGCGGGTTTGCGATAGTCTGTTCAGTTCACCTCTCGCCAACTCGTCGTCGCTTCACGATCGCGCATGAACTCTCACATGCGATATTTGAGAAGAGTGGTCGAAACTGCCCAAGGACCGGTACCGAACTGGAACGGTTGTGCGACATGTTAGCAACCGAGTTGTTGATGCCTCGTCAAGCGTTTCTGGAGAGGTGCGGTACGGATCCCGACATCAATACCATTTTCGACCTCGCTCGTACCTTCCAGACGTCAGTCACAACGACCGCCATTCGTTGCGCCGAATTACTGCGGCTTTCAGTGTTCCAGGTGCAAGATGGTTCTGTCGTGTGGAGCCATGGCGCCATAAGGAAAGGTCCACTGCACGGCCTTGATGACCATCTGAGGATGCTCATCTCGGATGGAATTGCGGGTGGGAGCGGAGAAGAGCTTCTCCCTCTTAATCTGCGTGGCATCGTTAAGTACTGGCAGGTGAGATATCGTGGCACAAAAGGCCGCGTTCTTTTCTTGATGCGACCAGACCGCTCACATCTGTCTGCAACGACACTTAACGGGAGTCCAACCACTCGATGAAACTTAGCTCTTTTGCCGAATACTATGTCTCTGAAGGTACCGAACTCGCCTAGCAGCGGAGGAATGCTCCAATCGAACCCAAAAGAGAGGCTGAAAAGTCACTGGTGTGACGTGCTCCAATTTGTGATATGAAAGTTGTAGAGTTTTACCCCCGTGAAGAAGGAAAGTCTTGGTGGGGAACTCGGACAATTGCGGTGCCGATCAACAACAAAAAGTCGTACCAACGAGTCTTACCAATTGGATTGTTGGGCACTGAGATTCCCGCATGTTCCTGGTTGTTCACCGAGCGCCATTCCGCGGGGCAGCACTCAAGATAACACTCAGAAAAGAAAGGAGCTTACGTAGCTTTCCGTAGACTTCGGGGAACACCGAGGAACAAGGGAAGAATCAATGGTAGCTTGTCTTCTGGATCAGCATATCGGGGTTCGAATCCCTGGGGGGGGGGCAGCCAAATCAAATCAACAACTTACGCAGTTTCTGTTTCCCCGGTGTGCCGTGAATTTATCGCGGTCCTCACGATTTCCAGTTCCGGGTGTTGGTAAGTCATAGCGATCTTCACATCCGAGTGGCCCATCGCGTCCATCACAGCCTTTAGATTGCCAGTCTTGCGCATGACATAGGTTCCAAAGTCATGCCTCGCGCAGTACAGAACTAAGTCTTCAGGCAATCCCGCGGCCTTCCGAGCTCTTACCCATTGCCTGTTCACAAAAGCAGCCCCGATGTGCTTGCCCTTGTACCGAGATTTGA
>Ga0209648_10006071_pt1 | contig 10393 bp, 10 predicted proteins | sample GraSoi2013_115cm_FD_185830 | JGI IMG/M metagenome (GOLD analysis project Ga0209648, IMG submission 185830) | Grasslands soil microbial communities from the Angelo Coastal Reserve, California, USA - Sample 9_17_2013_115cm (SPAdes) (version 2) | ecosystem: Environmental > Terrestrial > Soil >...
GGGGCGCCTTCATTTGCCCAGCTTCTCCAGCTCCAGATGCCGCACCGCCACCTCTACTCCATTTGTGGCGCGGAAATGTTTCGCCAATTGCTCGGCCAGATAGACCGAGCGGTGTTGGCCGCCGGTGCATCCGAAGGAGACCATCAAATTCTTGAAGCCGCGCTGCCGGTAGCTACTCACGCTCGCGTCCACCAGCGACATCACGCCGGCGAGAAACTGGTGCACACTCTCTTGTTGATTGAGATAGTCGATCACCGACGCATCCTTCCCAGTGAGCGCTTTAAAGCGCTCTTCACGGCCGGGATTCGGCAGGCTGCGGCCGTCAAAAACGAATCCGCCTCCGTGCCCGCTCTCGTCCCTGGGCAAGCCGCGGTGAAAGGAAAAACTGAAAATCCGCACCACGAGGTTTTCCGCTTCGTTCGCCAGGCCGTGCAATTTCTCCGACGCCAGCATGCTCTGGAACGCGCCCATCAGGGTCGGCAGCGCAATGGGCAGCTCCACGTGATGCAGCAGCCAGCGCAAGTTTTTCAACGCGTAGGGCACGCTTTGCAGGAAGTGCGCTTTGCGCTCGTAAAAGCCGCGAAATCCATAAGCGCCCAGGGCCTGCATGATGCGCACGTAAACGTAGGCGTAGTAGTGCCGCGTGAACGCTTCGCGGTCGAGCCTTATGTACTGACCCAATACGTCGAGATAATGATTGAGCAAATCCTGACGCAGCTCCGGCGGCAGATCGGCCTTGGCATCGAACAAAAGAGAGGCAATGTCGTATTGCAGCGCGCCTTTGCGGCCGCCCTGGTAATCCACAAAGAACGGCTGGCCGTTGAGCAACAAAATATTTCGTGATTGAAAATCGCGGTACAGAAAGTAATCGCGATCCGCGGTCATCAAGAATTCCGTCAAGCGCCCGAAATCGTTTTCCAGCGCTTGTTCGTTAAAGGGAATGCCCGCGAGCCGGAGAAAATAATACTTGAAGTAATTCAGGTCCCAGGCGACGGACTGGCGGTCAAAACTGGCGATCGGATAACAAACGTCGTAATTCAAATCGCGCCCGGCTTCCACCTGAAAACGCGGCAACACCGCGACCACTTTGCGATAAGTGTCCGCCACGGGCGGAGCGATGGTCTCCGCGCTGCGATTTGTGGTCAGGAACTCAAACAGCGTGGTGTCGCCCAGGTCCTCTTCGAGATAAGCTCCGTGATTCAGATCTTCGCCATATATTTCCGGAACCGGCAGTCCATGTTTGCGAAAATGCCTGGAAAATTCCAGGAAGGCGGCGTTCTCTTCACGCACGCCGTACAAAATGCCGATCGCGCTGGAGCGTTCGTTGGAAAGCCGGATGATCTTCCGCCCCGACCCGCCGAGCTCTCCCTGCAGCGGCTGAATCCGCTTCACCGGCCAGTGAAAATGCTCCTCAAACAACCTGTTGAGAACATCCATGACGGAATTTTCCAGTAATTCTGTTTTGTACCACAGGTGATTGGCTAGAAGGGATTTGCTTGCAGAGAGGTTGCCATCCCGAATCAGAGGGGGACGCCTTTGGCAGTCTGACCAGCCAGCAGAAACGTCTTGGGATGCGAACCGTGGCCGCAAATCTTGAAGGAACTAAAGTCCTTGTACCAATCGCCTTCCGGGACTTCGGGATTCGACTCAATCCAAATACGAAGCTGATTTAGGTCCGTGAGACTGATCGCCCTTTCGTTCATTCGTTCCGTCAAATGTTCGCGCACGCCCACGGGCAGGTCTTTCCAGCATGCGATCCGTGGCATCAGCCGCCAAACACCATCTGGCCTAGTTTGTCCCCGAGCCGCTTGGCTTCCTCAGGATCCGTGGCATTGCGGAAGCGCTCGGCAAGATCGAAGAATTCCTGCTGCCGACGCTCCTCGGCTTCAATCCCATTCTCGATGAGCTCGACAAGCATCCGGTTCGAGCTGACTCGCCGAGTCTTGGCCAATGTGCGAACCTGCGCAGCTGTCCTCTCAGGAAGGCTCACGCTTTGACGCACAGTCTTGTTTGCAGTTTTCATAGCACCAGTATGCACCATAATGGTGCTGCCACACAAGTGGGGAACCGCGTGCTCACTATTGACGATCTCACAGCAACAGTTCTCTTCTTTTCTGCGTGCGCCCCTGAAACCCTTCAGCTCACGGCTATAATTCTATGATGCCCTACCAGCCCAAGGAACGCAGGCGCAGCGAGCAACGGAACGCCGCGTCGCGAAATCTCGATCGCATGAGCGCGATGCAGATTGCGCGCTTGATGAATCGCGAGGACCGCAAGGTGGCGGCCGCGGTCGGCCGGCAGCTTCCTGCTATCGCGCGCGCGGTGGACGCCATCGTGAAGGCCATTCGCAACGGCGGCCGGATGATTTATGTCGGCGCAGGCTCAAGCGGGCGCATGGCGGTGCTGGACGCCGCGGAGTGCCCGCCAACCTTTGGGACTTCCCCGAAACTTGTGCAAGCATTGATTGCCGGCGGCAGGCCCGCGGTGACCGGCGCCGTGGAAGGCGCCGAGGATTCGCCGGCAAACGCCAAGCGCGATTTAAGGGCAAAGAAACTTGCCCGCCGCGACGTACTGGTCGGGATCACGGCAAGCGGCACCACGCCGTACGTGCTGGCAGCTCTTAAATACGCGCGGAAACGAGGCGCGACGACCGTGGCGATCACCGTAAACCAGCACACGCCAGTAGCGCGGCTGGCGAAGATTCTGATCGCGATCGACGTGGGCCCGGAAATCTTGACGGGTTCAACGCGCCTCAAAGCCGGGACTTCGCAGAAAATGGTGCTGAACATGCTTTCTACAGCAGCGATGGCGCGGCTAGGGCATGTCTATGAGAACTTAATGATTGATGTAAAGCCGTCGAATCAGAAGGTTTCTGCGCGAATCCTGCGCATTCTCGCCGAAGCCAGCGGCAAGAGCCTGTCTGCGGCCGAACACGCTTTGCGTCAGGCGGGACACAATATGCGTGTCGCTTTAGTGATGTTGGAGCTGGGCGTCAATGCGCAAGGGGCGAAAAAAAAGTTGCGCACCGCAAAAGGAGGTGTGCGTGAAGCGTTGGGCGAGTAAAAGGCGCTTGTACATCTCCGCGCAACTCCGCGTACTCTGCGTCTCTGCGTTATCCTCTTCCGCAGTTCGGGTCACATGGACAAATTTTTAATCAAAGGCGGCAAACCCCTGCACGGCACGGTGAGCATTAGCGGCGCAAAAAATTCCGCGCTGCCGCTCATGGCCGCCGCTCTGCTCACTTCGGACCAAGTCTCCGTCCACAACATCCCCAAGGTCCGCGACCTGATCACCATGAGCAAGCTGCTCGCGTTCATGGGCGCCAGCGTTTCCGTCACAGAAATTCCTGCCAGTGATTACACGATCTCGGCGCCCACGCTGAACCACGCCGAGGCTCCCTACGAACTGGTGAAAACGATGCGCGCTTCCATTCTGACCCTCGGCCCGCTCATGGCCCGCCTCGGCGTCGCTCGCGTTTCCCTGCCCGGCGGCTGCGCAATCGGCGCGCGGCCCATCGATCTGCATCTCGCCGCGCTTGAAAAAATGGGCGCCGAAATTACCATGTCACACGGCTACATCGAAGCCAAAGTCCGCAATCACGGCCGCTTGAAAGGCGCGCACATCATCTTTGAAAAAATCACCGTCACCGGAACCGAAAATATTTTGATGGCCGCCGCGCTCGCCGATGGCGAAACCATTCTGGAAAATGCCGCCCGCGAGCCGGAAGTCAGCGACCTCGTCATCATGCTTCGTAAGATGGGAGCCTGCATCGCGGGCGACGGCACTTCCACGCTGCACATTCGCGGCGTGAAGGAACTGCACGGCGCCGAGCACACCGTCATCCCCGACCGCATCGAAGCCGGCACTTTCCTCATCGCCGGCGCCATCACCGGCGGCGATCTGACCATCGCCAACTGCGCCGCGGACCATCTCGGTGCGGTCATCGCCAAGCTGCAGCAAATTGGAGTCAACACCGACATCGTCGATGAGGCCACGCTGCGCGTCCGCCCCTCAAGAAAACTCATCGCCGCCGATGTTATCACCGAGGAGTATCCCGGCTTCGCTACCGACATGCAGGCCCAATACATGGCCCTGGCCACGCAAGCCGAAGGCACATCGGTCATCACCGAAACGATCTTCGAAAACCGCTACCTCCACGCCAGCGAAATGGTGCGCATGGGCGCCAATATTTCCGTCGACGGCCGCCGCGCCGTGGTGCGCGGCCCCGCGCAACTTTCCGGCACCACCGTGCAAGCCTCCGACCTCCGCGCGAGCGCCGGTCTGGTCCTCGCCGCCCTGGTCGCCGGCGGCGAAACCATCATCGACCGCGTCTATCACATCGATCGCGGCTACGAGGGCATCGTAGAAAAGCTTCGCTCCATCGGCGCCGATATCACGCGCGTGCACGGCTCAGGTTTATAATCCCCGATTCGTTCAGCAGCAGACTCCTCTGGAATCTGGTACAATCTCCCGCTAAACCGCCTGCGCTGTCTGCGCAGGCTGGAGGCCGTTATGGCTAATGCCGAACTTCTTGCCCAGCTGGATGCTGCAATCGCCGCGAAAAATCTGCTGAAACATCCCTTCTATCAGGACTGGCAAGCCGGCAAGCTCAGCCGCGAGGCGCTGCAGCTTTATGCCGCGCAGTACTACCGGCATGTGGAGGCGTTTCCGAGGCATTTGCGGGTGCTCGCCGCCCGCACCGAAGGCCCGCTGCGCGACACCGTGATGGAAAACCTACAAGAAGAAGAAAATCCTAGCGCTCCGCACCCCAAGCTCTGGCGCGATTTCGCCGCCGCACTCGGAGTCGGCGAAGACGACATCACCTGCTGCCCCGCGCTTCCCGGCACGCAAACCGTCGTCTCCACCTTCCGCGAAATTTGCGGCGATCGCCCCGTCGCCGAAGCCGTCGCCGCGCTCTACGCCTACGAAGCGCAAGTTCCCGAAGTCTCCAGCACCAAAATCGACGGTCTCCGCAAATTCTACGGAGTCAACAAACCCGCCGCGCTGGCCTACTTCGCCATCCACGAAGAAGCCGACAAAGCCCACCGCGAAGCGTGGCGCACCTGGCTCAACGAACATACCGACGCCAGCAGCAACGACGAAGCCGTCGCCACCGCCAAAGAGGCCCTGGCCGCGCTCTGGGGCGCCCTTGACGCCGTCTACCACACTCGATTAGCCGCCAAACGAGCCGGCGCGAGCTAAGTAACAACCGCCCTTAGCCGCGCGGGAAGAGATTAAACGAAAAAAAGGCCCGGGAAACTGCCGGGCCTTTCTATTCTCTGCGAGTCTCAGAGGACTCTGCGTCTCAGCGTTATCCTTATTTCTGGCTCTATTCCGAAGCTGCGCTAGCGCCCCCGGTGCTCCCACCACCGCCAGTTCCGGCCGCTTCCTTCTTCTGTTGCTTCTCGCGCGCTTCGCGAATCAGCGCCTTGCGCGACAGCCGGACCTTGTTACCCTCAATCGAAAGCACCTTGACCAGCACCTGGTCGCCCAGCTTCAGCTCATCGCGGACATCGCGAATGCGATGCTCCGAAATTTCGCTGATGTGCAGCAAGCCATCGGTGCCCGGGAACAGCTCGACGAAAGCGCCGAACTCCGCGAGCCGCACCACTTTGCCGAGATAGGTCTTCCCAATCTCCGCCGAAGCGGTCACTTCGCGCACCATTTGCAGAGCGGAATCGCCGCCCGCGCCGCTCGTCGAGAAAATGTGCACCGTGCCGTCTTCCAGCACGTCAATCTTCACGCCGGTAGCCTCAATGATCGACCTGATCTTCTTCCCGCCCGGACCAATCAAATCGCGAATCTTGTCCGTAGGAATGTGCAACTTGTACAGCCGGGGTGCGTATGTCGAAATCGCAGTCCGCGCCTCGGTCAGCGTCTTGTCCATGGTGTCGAGAATCTCCAGCCGCGCCTTCTTCGCCTGCGCCAGAGCTTCGCGCATCATACCGATGCTGATGCCCAAAACTTTGATGTCCATCTGCAGCGCGGTGATTCCGGCGCGCGTGCCGGCGACTTTGAAATCCATATCGCCGTAGTGATCTTCCGCTCCGGCAATATCCGTCAAGATCGAATACTTGTGCCCCTCGCCGACCACCAAGCCCATCGCAATACCCGCGCAAGGAGCCTTCATCGGTACGCCCGCGTCCATCAATGCCAGCGAACCGCCGCAAACGGTGGCCATCGACGACGAGCCATTCGATTCCAAGATGTCGGAAACCAGCCGCATCGCGTACGGGAAGTCCGCCTCCGGCGGAAGCAAATTCACCAGCGCGCGTTCCGCCAGCGCTCCATGACCAATTTCGCGCCGACCCGGCCCGCGCAAAAACTTCACTTCGCCCACGCTGAACGGCGGAAAATTGTAGTGCAGCATGAAGCGCTTGAACTGATCCTGCTCGAACAGCAAATCCAGCCGCTGCATATCTTCTTTCGTGCCCAGCGTCAGCGTCGCCAGCGCCTGCGTTTCCCCGCGCGTAAACAGCGCCGAGCCGTGCACGCGCGGCAGCAATCCCACTTCGCAGGTAATCTGCCGGATCTGATCGAACGCGCGCCCGTCCGGACGCCGCCGCTTGTTCAAAATGTCGTCGCGGAAATATTCCTCGCGCAACCGCTCGAAAGCCCGCTTCGCCAGCGTGCGCTTCTCTTCGTTTTCCTCTGGAATCGCTTCGACAATCTCGTCCTTCACCGCGTCAACCAGGTGATAGCTTTCCTTCTTCGGATGTTTCTGTGTATCCAGCGCATCGTGCAGGCGCTCGCCATATTTCTTGCCAATTTCCTTGTATAGCCCCTCATCAAACGGAAACGGTTCGACTTTCACCTTCTTTGGATTAATGCGCTTGTACAACTCCCGAATCGCGCCCACAATTTTCTTGATCTGCGCGTGCCCAAACTCCAGGGCGTCCGCCACTGCTTCTTCGGAAACCTCCAGCGCGCCGGACTCCACCATCACGATAGCGTCTTCCGTTCCCGCGATCACGATGTTCAGCAAACTTTTCTTCTGGTCCGCGACAGTAGGATTCGCCACCAATTGCCCATCCAGCAATCCCACGCGCACCGCCGCGATCGGTTTCTCGAACGGCAAATCCGAGCAGTAGCAAGCCGCTGAAGCACCCGTCACGGCAATCACGTCGGGATCGTTGTCACTGTCCGCCGAAAGCACCATGCTCACGATCTGCGTCTCATTGCGCCACGATTCCGGGAAGAGCGGCCGCATCGGCCGGTCAATCAGCCGCGAGGTCAGAATCTCTTTTTCCGAAGGGCGTCCTTCGCGCTTGAAGAATCCGCCGGGAATTTTTCCCGCGGAGTAGGTGTTCTCGCGATAGTCCACCGTCAAGGGCAGAAAATCGCGGTCATTCGCGGTCGGAGCCATACAAGCGGTAGTCAGCACCACAGTATCCCCGTAACGGGCCACAATCGCGCCGTTCGCCTGCTTGGCGATTTTGCCCGTCTCCAGAATCAGCGCGCGTCCGCCGACCTCAACCGTAACTTGATGCGGAGCAGGCGTAACATTGTTTTCAGACATAACTCATTTTTCCTTTGGCTCCGTCTCAGCGGAGCATTTCTGCGGAGAATGTCTCCGCTCATTTGTGAATTGAAAGAGATGAGAAGTTTCGCGAGGGCTGACGCTAACGCCGGACTACACCACGAGAACGCCGGCCATCTTACGGCCGATTGCCTGACAATTCACTGCCGGCCACAAAGCAACGCGCCGACACACTCCCAGTGGAACTTGTCACTAAGTAGAAACGCAGTGGATGCCGCTGTGTAAATCCGCGGCTACTTGCGCAGGCTAAGACGTTCAACAATCTCGCGGTACCGATCCGGGTCCCGGCGGTTGAGATAGTCCAGCAATCGCCGGCGTTTGTTCACCATCATGATCAATCCGCGGCGCGATGCGTGGTCTTTTACGTGGGACTTGAGGTGCGTCGTCAGGTAGTTGATCCGCTCGCTTAGAAGCGCGATCTGCACTTCCGGTGAGCCTGTGTCCTTTATATGTGCTCGGAACTGTTCGATCAACACCATCTTGGCTGTGCTCAAGTGCCCCTCTCCGTCGTCCCCTGAATTTTTCCTCTTCTCTTCGACCAATTCAGGCTAACACAATACAAACAAAGCTGTAAAGCAATGAGAATCGTCACGGAGGGCCTCTTTTGCGCACCGTCGACCTCTACAAACGTAAATTGCGCGCGTCTAATTTTCAAAAGGGGGCGAATTCTACCGCTACGATTCCGCCCCGTGATAGAGTTCCCCGTCGGAGGACACACTATGCGTAAACCAATTATTGTTGGCGCGGCCTTGCTTGCAACTCTCACTGTCGCTGGCGCCATACTTCTCGCTCAGCAGGACAAATCCAGTCGCCCCAGCCCGCCAGCGAAAGCCGAATGCAAACTTCAAGGCGGCAAGGGCATCACCATCGACTACTCCAGCCCGCGCGCGAAGGGACGCAAAATTTTCGGAGCCTTGGTTCCTTACGGACAAATCTGGCGCGCGGGAGCCAATGAATCCACGACGTTCGTAGTGGGCTCCGATGTGACCGTCGGCGGCAAAGCTGTTCCGGCTGGCAGCTACACCATCTTCACCATTCCCGGCGAAGACAAATGGACGCTGGTCATCAGCAAGAAAACCGGCGAGTGGGGCACCGCCTATCCCGGCCCCGACAACGATCTTACCCGCATCGACATGAAAGTCTCGAAAACTTCAGCCCCCGTCGAGAATTTCACCATCGCCTTCGATCAAAGTGGAAACGGTTGCACCCTGCGCATGGAGTGGGAAAGCACCCGCGCGTCGGTCAACATCAGCGCGAAGTAGTTCGCAAGCGTCCTCAGCTCCGCGCCTGTAGTTGTGTCGTGCCGCGGTCGACGAGCACCACCGCTCCAATCACCATCGCCCCAGCCATCACCACGTTCAACGTCACGGCCTCATGCGCCAGCAGCCATCCCAGCAACACCGCCACAATCGGATTCACGTACGTATGCGTCGCCACCAACGTCGGCGAGTAATGCTCCAGCAGCCAGTTGTAGGCCGTGAACGCAATCACCGAGCCAAATAAAATCAGGTACGCCAGCGCCATCCACGAACGGTGCGACACGGCGACAAAATGAAAACCGCGGCTCTCCCCGGCGACGGTGCCAGCGATCAATAGCATCAGCGAGCCCGAAAGCAGCGACAGCGCGGAAAGCAGCAATGGATGGCCGGAGAGGTGTGATTTCCGCGAATAGACTATCCCCACGGCCCAGGAGACCGCGCCGAGCAGCGTGACCACCGCCGCGGTCATCATTCCCGGTCCAGACATCAGTGAATTTTTCCCGAACAGCAACGCGACTCCGCCCAGTCCCAGCGCAATCCCTGCCAACAGGCGAGCATTCATGCGCCAGCGTCTTTCCGCGGCGGCGGCGAGCACGAAAACAAAAATCGGCTCCGTTGCAATCAGAAGTGAAGCCAGACCTGAATTGATCCGCTGCTCCGCCCAGTGCAGCGCGCCGTGCCCGCCGAGAAAAAATAGCGCGCCGATGATGACGCTCGCCTGCAGTTGCGCGCGCGTTGGCCGCAACTTCTTCCAAAAACACCAGAGCAGCAGAATGCTGCCGGCGACCAGGTGCCGGAATCCGGCGGTGTACAGCGGAGGAATCGTCTCGACCGCGTAGCGGATGGCCAAGTACGTCGAGCCCCAGATGATGTAAATCGCGAAGAACGCCAGCGCCACTTGCACGCGCAGCGAGCGCGTCCTGCTTGCAGGCAAAACTCCAGCCGCGGAAACCCTGGTGATTGCAGGGGCGCTCATGATCGGCGCCTTGCCGGCCCGACGGCGGGGGGCATGGCCTCTCGCGTGTAACGGCCTATTTGTGTTATACTCATTACATGAGAGTAGCGCAGCTCGCGTAACGAGTCAAGTGGATTTATATCATTACCATGATTCACACCTTGCACGACTATCGCCAAGCCGGATTCGGCAGCCAGTTTGCCTGGCTCGACTTCGTCAACAGCCAGGAGCGCGACGGCTTCGGCCGCATGACCGACCATCTCCGGAACCCGTTCTGGCTCGTCAATTTCTCGCATCATTTTCATCTGGCGGATCCGCTTCCGCCTTCTGCTCCGCTCCGCACGCTTGCCGATCTTCGCGAGTTCCTCCGCGGCGTCGCCGAAAATCTGGCTGCCGGCCGCACCCTCAGCGCCTGCGATATCCGCACGCTCAATGACGCGCTCATGGTGCCCGCCCGACAGAAACTCTTCCAGCACCAAAATGGATTTCGCGCCGAGCTCTTCCCCTTGCGTTCCGGCTGGCCCTGGATTTTATCGAGGATCGCCGCGTCACTCGCCGATACGTTGACCCACTACGACCGCGAGCGAGTGAAGATTTGCGCCAACGACGGCTGCCGCTGGGCCTATTACGATGTCACCA
>Ga0209648_10006073_pt1 | contig 10390 bp, 9 predicted proteins | sample GraSoi2013_115cm_FD_185830 | JGI IMG/M metagenome (GOLD analysis project Ga0209648, IMG submission 185830) | Grasslands soil microbial communities from the Angelo Coastal Reserve, California, USA - Sample 9_17_2013_115cm (SPAdes) (version 2) | ecosystem: Environmental > Terrestrial > Soil >...
GCACCGTAGGACGGCAGTATCCCGAGCGAGTAAGAGAAAATCAGGATCAGGAGGATCCCGACCAGAAAGCCCGGCAGCGAATGGCCGAGCATGGCCGACGAGACGATGCTGAAATCCGCCCAGCCGTGCTGCCTCATCGCCGCGATCACGCCCGCGCCGGTGGCGATCAAGGTCGACAGCACGATCGCGGGCAGCTGGATCTTCAGCGTCTCCAGCCCATACACCTGGAGCAGGTCGCCGACCGGCTGGTTGTAGATGATGCTGGTGCCGAAATCGAAGTGCACGATCGCCCACAGCCACGCCCCATAGCGGTCGATGAAGTTGCCATCGAGGCCGTAGAACTTGCTGAGGGCAGCGATCATTTCGTCCGACACGCCGGGCGTTTCCGCCAGCAGGATCTGGATCGGGTTGCCAATGGCATTGATCAGCGCGAACAGAATGAAGCTGACGCCCACGATCAGCACGACAGAAAACGCCAGGCGGCGCAGGATGAAGCGCAAAGCGCCCAATTACAGCGCCCCCTGCAGCGTGGTCATCCGGCTTATTCCTTTGGTGATGCGCTTGTGCACGGCCTCGTGGGGAGTCGCATCTGCAACATTGAGGCCAGCCCGCGCTGCATGCCTGCCGACTATGAGAATCGGCGAATGCGCTGAACGAACCGGAGGATACGGAAATCCAAGCATTCCAATAGAATATGAAGTCGAAAAACAGATGGGGAATGCTTTGTTTTGCGGATACGATAACATTTTGTTATAGGCGGTTCCCGTGAAGATACGGCAACTTGAGGCTTTCCGAGCGGTCATGCTCTACCAGACCGTTACGCTCGCCAGCGAAATGCTTCATATATCGCAACCGGCGACGACACGACTTCTCGCCGATCTCGAGAGATCCCTGAGGTTCAAACTATTCGATCGGGTCAAGGGCCGGCTCTATCCAACGGTGGAAGCGCGCGCGCTCCATGAAGAGGTGCAGCGCTCCCTGGCCGGAGTCGATCGTATCTCCCGGGCAGCGGACGAAATCAGGGATCTACGTCGCGGCACGCTGCAGATCGCGGCAGCACCGGCGATTGCGCTCTCTTTCCTGCCGCACGCGATTGCGGATTATTTGAAGACGCGCCCGGAAGCACATGTCTCGCTGGCCGTGCATTCGTCCCGCTCGGTCGTGGACATGGTGATCGGTCAACGCTGCGACGTTGGCTTCTCAATGCTTTCGATGAGTCACACGAGCGCGCATGGCGAGCGACTGATTTCCACGCGGATGGTCTGTGCATTGCCGGCGGGACACCGGCTATGTGCGCTCGACACGATCAGGCCGCCCGATCTTGCCGGAGAGCGTTTCGTCGCCCACCCGCACAGCGTCGAGTCTCGCTTGCGGATCGATGCGTTGTTTGCAGCCCATGGCGTCGACCTAAAACTGCAGATGGAAAGCCAAGTGTCTCACGCGATTTGCTCATTCGTCGAGGCGGGGGCAGGTGTTTCTTTGATAGACGCGATCAGCGCCTGGGGTTATCGCGGCGCGGGCGTCGTCTTCAAGCCTTTTGAACCATCGCTCGTCGCTGACTTCGCCTTGCTTACGCCTACTCAACGGCCGGCGCCGTTGTTGCTGAAATCATTCGTCTCTCACGTGCGAGAGTTCGCTCTAGCAGAGCTCGGCCCCAGTGTTGTTGCCGCCTGACAGAGCTCCGGTGCCGGAAATCATGACATCTCGGTGCGAATTTGCGACTATGCAGGCATAGCGCCTCAAGTACCTCGGTCTTGTAAAGCCCGGCCTCTGCTTTCATGGTCTGCGCCACTCGCTCGGCGCTGTCCTCTACGACCTGGGCCTCGATCGTGAGGCGAGGAAGGCCGCATTGGGCCACGCGAGCGACGCGGCGAGCGCGGTGTACGAACGCGAGGGCAATCGACGGGCCGCCTCTGACAGAGCTCACGATCCTGGCCGAGTTCTTCAACCCGGATTTCCTGCGCGAGAAGAACCTGCCGCTGCCGCCCTGGATGCAGTGAGCCGCATCATAGGCTGTGGCTGTCACGGCGACTGACGCCGACTACGAACGAGAGCAGAACCGAAAAGCGCCTGACTGCGAGCGGGGTCGTCATAGGGATTGGCAATGCAGTCACTGCTGGCAATCATTTTCGTAATCAGGCAGCCGTTACCTCCTTCGGCGGGGCGCACTTATCGCGGTGGCAGAAAGCGCGCCCACCATTCGCCCAAGCGTTGCCCACCCCAAGCGTTGCCGCTGACGTTTCGGTCTTGACAGCCCTGCGCAATGTTGTGGCTTATGCCTGCCGACGCTTGCAGAGCGAGGATCGGCATCATGGTCATTCATTTCGACGGTGCGGCGGGCGCGAACGGTGCCGGCCCGGAAATCGATATCGGCTCGCTTGAGGACGGCGTGCGCGGCGCTGTCCCGCCGAGTCGGCCCGATGCGGGCATATGGGCCTGGGTGGCCCGGAGAGGCGGAGACGTTGACTGCTGGATGGGTAGCGCTAATTGCGCTAATTGGAGCGCCGGCAAGTTCGTGGATGGTTTCGTCGGCATCTTGCCGATCGTTCAGGACGCGAACAGCCAACCCATTGATTCAAAGCCATTCTCAGATACATTTTTGCGTCGGATGGAGCGCACTTATTCCCGCCCCGTGACGGCACCGACCGGCAGCGGAAATTGCGGGAATTGCACAAGCCGCAAGCGGACTCGGCCGCCGTCGAGGGGTAGCGGAAATTGCGCAAATTGCCCAAGCTCGACCCGGCCCCAGAATTTGAGCCCTACAGCGGTGCGAAAAAACTCCCCCTCGCCGCAGCCTACAAAACTGGTAGCGGGAATTGCGGAAATTCCCAGTCGGCGATGCGGTGCGCCGCTCACGGCACGCTGGTTCGTCCCGGTGCGCTAACTGTGCCGACCCGCCGCGTGCCGCAATGCGACGCCGCTCCGCCGTGGACAACGCGCAGGATGGTATCCGACACTTTGAGTGAAGGTTTAGAGGAGGCAGCATGCAAGCCGTTCCCGTCACCGCCGAAATCGCCCGCCGCGCCACCGCTCTCGCCTGGCGCGACTTGCCCGACGACCTGGTCGAGCGCACCAAACAGTGCCTGCTTGACTGGTTCGCTGTCACTGTTGCCGGCGCGCAGGAGGAGCTGACCGATATTCTGATCCGAGAGGCGATCGACGATGGCGCCAGGGGGCCGGCGACCCTGGTTGGACGCAGCGAGAAGGTACTGCCGTCGACGGCCGCCCTGATCAACGGTGCGGCCAGCCACGCGCTCGACTACGACGACGTCAATTTCGCCATGCACGGACATCCGACAGTCACCGTGGTGCCGGCCTTGCTGGCGCTCGGCGAGCAGATGAAGGCGTCGGGCCGATTGTTCGTCGAAAGCTTCGTGGCCGGCTACGAAACCGCCGGCCGGATTGGCCGCCTGGTCGAGCCTAGTCACTACGACAAAGGCTTCCACGCGACCGCCACGGTGGGTTCGTTCTCCGCGGCCGCCGCCGCCGGTCGCATGCTGGGACTGAGTGACACGCAACTCGCCGTCGCCTTCGGCATCGCCGCGACCCAGGCCGCCGGCCTGAAATCCAATTTCGGCACCATGTGCAAGCCGCTGCATGCCGGCACGGCGTCGGAGCACGGCCTGCGCGCCGCCCGTCTGTCCGCCAAGGGTTTTACCGCCCGCTCGGACTCGCTCGAATGCGACCAGGGCTTCGCTTCCTCACAAAGCGATCATCTCAATGTCGAGCAGGCGCTGGGCGAGCCGCCGGCCGGCTGGCATCTGCGCAACAATCTCTTCAAGTATCACGCCGCCTGCTACATGACCCATGCGCCGATCGAGTGCGCCAAGGAGATCCGGCTGAAGAGCAACTTCCCGCCGGAGCGGGTGAAGAAGATCCTGCTCAGGATCGACGCCGGCGCCGACAAGGTCTGCAACATCGAGAACCCGACCAGCGGCCTGGAAGCCAAGTTCTCGCTGCGCCAAACCGTGGCCATGGCGCTGACCGGCGTCGACACCGCCAACCTTGAATCGTACAACGAGGCCGTTACGCAGGAGCCGCGCATCAGGGCGTTGCGCGACAAGATGTCGATCGAGTTCAAGCCCAACTGGGAACATTCGCTGGCCGAGATGGCGATCCAGCTCGACGACGGCACGACCCTCGAAGCGACCCACGATTCGGGCATCCCCTGGGCCGACATCGCCAAGCAGCGCCAGGCGCTCGAGACGAAGTTCGAGAGCCTGGTGACGCCGGTGCTGGGCGCTGCCGGCAGCAAACGCCTGCACGACGCCATCGAGCGCATCGACAGCCTCTCCGATGTCGGCGAACTCGCGAGGGCGTCGGCGAAGACCTAACTTGGCCGGAGCGCGGACCTCCTCAGGTCGGGGGTTACCCCGACCGAGTCCGCTCATGATCATGATGCGGACCTGGAGGTCCGCGCTCCAATGACACAGGACGTACGAATGGCAGAGGATTTCAGGACCCGCGCCCGGCTGGTGCCGAAGGGCAACCGCTACGAGGATTTCGAGCCCGGGCGGGTCTTCCAGCACCACTGGGGCCGCACCATCACGGAATCGGAGAGCACCCTCTTCTCGACGCTGACCTTGCATTTCAATCCACACTATTTCAATGCCGCCTACGCCCGCGCACACGGCCATCCCGGCATCGTCGTCAATCCGATGCTGGTCTTCACCACGGTGTTCGGCCTCACGGTCGAGGAGCTGAGCGAGGGCGGCGGACCTTTCCTCGGCGTCAACCAGCTCACCTTCCATCAACCTGTCTATCCCGGCGATTCGCTCAGAGCCGAGTCGATTGTCCTCGACCGGCGGATCTCCGACTCCCACAAGGGATTCGGGATCGTCACCTGGCACACCAAGGGCCTCAACCAGCGCGATGAGCCCGCCATCGACTTCAAGCGCACCAACCTCGTGCGCCTCAGGAACCCGTAAGATGCCGTACATGACCGAAGAGCGCCGCATGATCCAGGAGCAGGCGCGCGAATTCACCCTCAACGAGGTGCTGCCCGTCGCCAACAAGCTCGACCCCGAGAAGGGCGACATCCCGATGGATCTGCGGGACAAGATGGCCGAGCTCGGCTATTTCGGCATCCTGATCCCGGAGAAGTACGGCGGCCTCGGGCTCGGCTGCTTCGAGTACTGCCTGGTGACCGAGGAGCTGTCGCGCGGCTGGATGAGCGTCGCCTCGCTGATCGCGCGCGGCAACCTACTGATCGGCGCGCACATGATGAGCGAGGAACAACGCGGCCGTTATCTGCCGCGCATGGCCAAGGGCGAGTTTTTAGGCGCCTTCTCCATGTCGGAACCGAACGCCGGGTCCGACATCTCCAACATCTCCTGCCGTGCCAAGAAGGAGGGCGCGAGCTGGCTGATCAGCGGCAACAAATACTGGTGCACCTTCGCCGACGGCGCGGATTTCATGATCATCATCGCGCGCACCTCGGACGCACCAGCCGGCAAGCGCCATCTCGGCCTCTCCATGTTCTTCCTCGAGAAGAAGCGCGGCGAGCTGCCGCCCGGCTGCAACGGCGCGCCGATCCCCAAGATCGGCTATTTCGGGTGGAAGACCTACGAGCTCGCCTTCGACAATTGCCGCGTTCCGGCCGAGAACATGATCGGCGACGAAGGTCATGCCTTCTACTACGCCACGTCGGGGCTGGAGACAGCGCGCGCCCACACCGCGGCGCGCGCCATCGGCCTGGCCCAGGGCGCGCTCGACGATTCGATCAAATACGCCGGCGATCGCAAGCAGTTCGGCCGCTCGATCGCCGACTTCCAGGCGATCCGCTTCAAGATCGCCGACATGGCCACCCAGATCGAGGCGGCGCGTCAGCTCAACTACTTCGTCTGCGAGCAGATCGACACCGGCCAGCGCTGCGACAAGGAAGCCTCGATGGTGAAGCTGTTCGCCTCGGAGATGGCCGAGCGCGTGTGCAGCGAGGGTATCCAGATCCATGGTGGCGCGGGCTATACCACCCTGCACGCCGTCGAGCGCCACTGGCGCGACGCGCGGCTCACCAAGATCTTCGAGGGCACCTCGGAGATCCAGAAGCGCATCATCTCCGATCGCCTGCTCGGCCGGGGGAGGAACTGATGAAGGTCTCGGCCCTCACCGGAACGCACAACTATTTCGAGGACTTCAAGGTCGGCGAGGTGTTGAAGCACGCCCGCGGCAAGACCGTCGAGCCGCTCGAGCAGGTGTGGATCACCAACGTCACCATGAACACCGCCGAGGGCCACTTCAACGAGCACCTGATGAAGTCGAGCCCGTGGGGACAGCGGCTGGGCTTCGGCGGCGTCACCATCTCGATGTGTATCGGCCTCGCCGCCCAGGACACCGCCGAGAACGCGCTGATGGAGCTCGGACTGGACAAGATCCGGCTGAAGGTGCCGGTCCATCACGGCGACACGCTCTATTGCTACTCGGAGGTGCTGGAGAAAGAGGACGCCCAGCAGGCCGATGCCGGCATCGTGCGCTTCCGGCACTACGGCGTGAACCAGGACGACAAGCATGTCTTCGAGGGTGAGCGCACGGTGTTGATCAAGCGCCGCAGCCATTGGGGCGACAAGTGAGTCGGAGCGCGGACCTCCTCAGGTCGGGGGTTACCCCGACCGAGTCCGCATCATGATCATGAGCGGACCTGGAGGTCCGCGCTCCGCATGACCGTCCTGGGAGCCCTCGACGGAGTCCGCATCGTCGACCTCACGCAGATGCTGGCGGGCCCGTTCTGCACCATGCTGCTGGCCGACCAGGGCGCGGAGATCATCAAGGTCGAGCCGCTCGACGGCGATCACACGCGGATCATCGGCCCCTACCATGCCGGCGACAAGCTGAAGGCGTTCGGCGGCTACTTCGCCTCGGTGAACCGCAACAAGAAGTCGATCGCCATCGATCTCAAATCCCCGGAAGGCCGCGAGCTGGTGATGCGGCTCTGCGATGGCGCCGACGCCGTGGTCGAGAATTACCGCGGCGGCGTCATGGATCGCCTTGGCCTGGGCTACGAGACCCTGCACGAGCGTTTCCCGAAGCTGGTCTATGCCACCATCCGCGGCTTCGGCGACTGGCGCACGGGTAAAAGCCCTTACACCGACTGGCCGGCCTATGACGTCGTGGCCCAGGCGTTCGGCGGCGTCATGGCCATCACCGGCCCCGACAGGGACACGCCGATGAAGGTCGGCCCCGGCATCGGCGACCTGATGCCCGCCACCATGTGCGCCGTCGGCATCGTCAGCGCCATCCTGCGCGCCCACAAGACCGGCCGGGGCCAGTTCGTCGATGTCGGCATGGTCGACGCCATCCTGTCGATGTGCGAGCGCATCGTGCACCAGCACGCCTACACCGGCGGCGTGCCGGTGCCGGAAGGCAACCACCATCCCCTGCTCTGCCCGTTCGGCATGTTCCCGGCCAAGGACGGCTTCATCACCATCGCCGCCCATGCCGACACGCACTGGCCGATCCTGTGCCGCCTGATCGGCCGGCCTGAGCTGGGCACAGATCCGCGCTACGCCACCGTGCAGGACCGCCGCGCCCATCAGGACGAGATCCTAGCCGCCGTCTCGGCTTTCACGAGCCGGCGCACCAAGCAGCAGCTGCTAAAGCATCTCGGCGGCCAGGTGCCTTTCGCGCCGGTCAACGACGTACGCGACGTCTTCGCCAATCCGCACTTCGCCGCCCGCGACATGGTGGTGTCGGTGCCGCACCCCGGCCTCGACCATGAAACGAAGGTCGCCGGCGTCGCCATCAAGATGAGCGAGACGCCTGGCCGCGTGCGCCATCGCGCCCCCTTGCTGGGTGAACACACAGACCAGTATCTGACTGCCCTCGGGCTCAGTGGCGCAGAAATTGCGCGCCTGAGAGCCGAGAAGATCGTTGCCTGAGGAGACGTGACATGACCGACCGTCCGCGCCGCGCTCGCCGCGTCCAGCTTTCCACGCCCGGTTCCAGCGAGAAGATGATGCAGAAAGCGGCGGAATCGAAGGCCGACCATGTCTTCCTCGACCTCGAGGATGCCGTCGCCCCCAGCCAGAAGCGCGAGGCCCGCAAGAAGATCGTGCAGGCGCTGAAGACGCTCAACTGGACGGGCAAGACGCGCTGCGTGCGCATCAACGACCTCACCACCGAGTATGCCTTCGAGGACATCATCGAGGTCGTCGAGGGCGCGGGCGAGCATCTCGACACCATCATGATGACCAAGGTCATGACGCCGGCCGACGTGCTGTTCGCCGACAAGCTGCTGCACCAGCTCGAGAAGAAGTTACAGCTCAAGCGGCGCATCGGCCTCGAGGCGCTCATTGAAGAAGTCGAAGGCATGCAGAATGTCGACGCCATCGCCAAATGCTCGCCGCGGCTGGAATGCCTGGTGTTCGGCATGGGCGACTTCTCGGCGTCGATGGGGGTCACCAACAAGAACGTCGGCACCAATGACGGCTATCCCGGCGACCTCTGGCACTATGCGCGCTTCCGGCTGGTCATGGCCTGCCGCGCCGCCGGCATCGATCCGGTCGACGGCCCCTTCGCGGACTTCCGCAATGCCGAAACCTATCGCGAGGAGTGCCGGCGCTCGATGATCCTGGGCTGCGTCGGCAAGTGGGCCATCCATCCCGCGCAGATCGACATCGCGCTCGACGTCTATTCGCCCAAGGCCGAGGACGTCGCCCGCGCGAGGATGCTCGAGAAGGCCTATGCCGAGGCCGAAGCCAAGGGGCTGGGCGCCATCAATGTCGACGGCGTCATGGTCGACGTGGCTTCCATCCGCATCCTGCGCAACACGGTGCTGAACAAGGCCGACCTTTACGGGATGTAGTTCGATGCAAAGAACACCTCACCCTGAGGAGGCCCGCAGGGCCGTCTCGAAGGGTGGGCAACAAACACCGCGTCGGCGGCCCATGCTTCGAGACGCATCGCTGCGCGATGCTCCTCAGCATGAGGTTACTTTTGTAAAGCCTTAGCAGATGCACCGCGCGGTCGTGCCGGTGGCCACCATGCTGGCCATCCAGGTGATGATCTCGCTCAGCGTGCTGGCGCTCAGCGTCATGATGCCGGTGGTCGCCCAGGACCTGGCGATCGATCCCAAGCTGGTCGGCATCTTCACCGCCATCATCTACGGCGTCGCCGCCGTCACGGCGCTGGCGGCGGCCGAGCCGATCGTGCGGCTGGGCGCGGTGCGCATCTGCCAGGCCGCGCTCCTGATGGCGGCGATCGGGCTTGCCGTCAATGCGCTGTCGATGGTCGCGGCGACGGTGATCGCCGTGATCTTCATCGGTGCAGCGCAGGGCCCGATCAACCCCGCCTCGGCCCATGTCCTGGCCCAGCGCGTGCCGCGCGAGTGGTTCGGCATGGTGTTTTCGCTGAAGCAGACCGGCGTGCCCATCGGCTTTGCCCTGGCCGGCTTGATTTTCCCGTTGCTGCTGCAGCTTGTGGGCTGGCGCGGCGCCTGCCTGGTCGCCGCGGCAGCGGCCGTGGTGACAGCGCTCATCGTCGAGCTTCTGCGCGCCAGCCTCGACGCCGTGGTCACCGCCGGCAAGCCGTCGGTCGGCATCTGGCGATCGATCCGCTTCGTGTTCGCCCATCGCGAGCTGCGCGTGCTCGGCTTGTCGGCAATCGTTTACGTTATCGCCCAGCACACCTTCACCTTCTATCTCGTGACCTACCTCTACGAACATTGCGGGCTCAGCATTGCCCTCGCGGGCTTCCTGCTGTCGGCCTCGCAAATCGTCGGAACGGCGGTGCGGCTGGTGAGCGGCGGCATGAGCGATCGGCTGCCGCGCATGCAGCTCCTGGGATGGAGCGGCATCGGCATGACAGCGGGCTGCATCGCCGTCGGCCTATTGGAATCGGATACGCCCTTCTGGTTGATCGGCCTGGCGGTCGTGGGCTACGGCGCGGTCGTCATCAGCTGGAACGGCACATCACAGGCCGAGTTCGCCCATCTCTCGCCGCCCGGCGAAGCGGCCGCCGTGGCCTCGGTGCAGACCGCGCTCGCCTTCTCCGGCGCCGTCATCGGCCCGCCGATCTTCGCCTTGATCGCCTCGCTGGCGAACTACCGTATGGCCTTCTTCGCCGTGGCGATCTGCGTGTTCATGGCCGCGGTTTGGCAGATCGCTGCGGCGCGGCGGCCTGCCGCGTCGATGTGATAGGGCTGCGTAGAAGACAACAATACTGTCATCCCGAACGAAGTGAGGGACCTTTGTTGATCAGTAAAGGTCCCTCGCTGCGTTCGGGATGATAGCGGGGTGTGTCATCCACGCCATCTGTCAGTACTTCTTAAGGCTCCTTCATGCCGGCGACGGCGATGATCTCGCCCCACTTCGTGGTTTCGCTCGCCTGGAACGCAGCCAAATCCTCGGGCGAGCCGGAGAACGGCACGCCGTAGGTCGTGCGCGCGAGGCTGCGG
>Ga0209648_10006074_pt1 | contig 10390 bp, 8 predicted proteins | sample GraSoi2013_115cm_FD_185830 | JGI IMG/M metagenome (GOLD analysis project Ga0209648, IMG submission 185830) | Grasslands soil microbial communities from the Angelo Coastal Reserve, California, USA - Sample 9_17_2013_115cm (SPAdes) (version 2) | ecosystem: Environmental > Terrestrial > Soil >...
CTTGCCTATGTGCAGGTTCCAACGACGCTGCTTGCGCAAGTCGATTCTTCTGTTGGCGGAAAGACCGCGATCGATTCTAAACATGGCAAGAACCTCATCGGCGCCTTCCACCAACCGCTGTTGGTGATTTCCGATACCGCTTTGCTCGACACGCTACCGGCGCGCCAATTCCGCGCCGGTTATGCCGAAGTCGTCAAATATGGGCTGCTAGGGGATGCGGGCTTCTTCGCTTGGCTGGAGGCGAACTGGCGAGAGATCTTCGCCGGCGGTGCGGCGCGCGAGCATGCGATCGCGGTGAGCTGTCGCATGAAAGCGGCGACTGTGGCGCGTGACGAGCGCGAGAGCGGGGAGCGGGCGCTACTTAATCTCGGCCATACTTTCGGCCATGCACTCGAGGCCGTAGCCGGATTTTCTGATCGGTTGTTGCACGGCGAGGCAATTGCGCTCGGCATGGCACTCGCATTCGGCTTCTCTGCCAAGCGCGGGCTGCTGCCGGTCTCGGAGACCGGGCGGGTTGAGCGCCACCTTGCGACGGTCGGACTGCCGATCCATCTCTGTTCTGTTCCGGGCCCTCCGCCCGACGCTGATCGCCTGATGGAACTCATCGCTCAGGATAAGAAAGTCAAGCGAGGCAAGCTGACGTTCATCCTGGCGCGCGAGATCGGCGCAAGCTTCATCGCGTCCGATGTCGATGCCGCCGAGGTCCGCGCTTTCCTGGCCGAGAAGCTCGCCGAGCGATGACTGCCTACGATTGGCTCGCCCTGGTGGCGGTTCTCATTTGTATCTTGTTCTCCGCCTTCTTCGCGGGCAGTGAGACCGCGTTGACCGCTTCCTCGCGTGCCAGCATGCACCGGCTCGAAAAGCAGGGGAATCAGCGCGCGGTACTGGTCAATCGTCTGCTCAGTGCGCGCGAAAGAATGATCGGCGCGCTCCTTTTCGGCAACAACGCCGTCAACATCGCCGCGTCTGCGCTTGCGACCGGTGTGCTCCTCGCCTGGTTCGGTGAAGTGGGCGTGATCTATGCTACCGTCGTTATGACAATTGCGATTGTGGTGTTCGCCGAGATCTTGCCGAAGACCGCAGCCTTCAACGCGCCTAACCGTATTGCGCTCGCTGTTGCGCGCCCGATCGATTGGACGGTCCGGTTGCTCGCGCCCATCCTTGTCGCTGTCGAATGGGTGGTGAAAGGGGCGCTGCGGCTTGCCGGGATGAAGCTCGGTCAAACCGAGTCTATCCTTTCGCCGCACGAGGAGCTGCGTGGAGCGGTCGATCTCTTGCATCGGGCGGGCAGCGTCGAGACGCTTGACCGCGACATGCTGCGTGGGCTCCTGGACTTGCGCGATCTCACGGTTTCAGACGTCATGATCCATCGCACCGAGATGGTTACAGTCTGCGCCGACGATCCGCCCGAACAGGTGGTCAAGGCGGCGCTGGAATCGGAGGTAACACGGGTGCCGCTATGGAAGGGAAGGCCAGAGAACATCATCGGCATCCTGCACGCCAAGGACCTGTTGCGTGCGATGCAGGTAGCGGAGGGCGACCTTGGCAAAATCGACATTACCGCGATCGCCCGGTCGCCGTGGTTCGTGCCCGATATACGCCCGCTTTCCGAGCAGTTAAAAGCCTTCCGCCGGCGCAAGACGCATTTCGCGCTCGCGGTTGACGAATACGGCGAGGTTATGGGGCTGATCACTCTCGAGGATATTTTGGAGGAAATCGTCGGCGACATCTCGGATGAATACGACGTCGCGGTGCCCGGCGTGCGGCCGCAGCCTGACGGCTCAGTGAACGTCGACGGCGGCGTACCGATCCGCGATGTCAACCGTGCTATGGAATGGAACTTGCCTGATGATGAGGCAACCACCGTCGCGGGTCTCGTCATACACGAGGCGCGTTCGATCCCTGAGCCCGGCCAAACGTTTACGTTTCATGGCTTCCGCTTCCGCGTGCTGCGCCGCGACCGCAATCGCATCACTGCCTTGCGCATCACGCCATTGGTGCGCAAGACAGCGCCGAAGGTGGCTTGAGCGAGACGTTTGGAGCCGCTGCCGGATCGAAATCATCCGCTGCCTTCGCCGGGTGCCGCGGCATGGATGGCGAGCGCATGCACGCCGCCTTGGAGCTCAGCACCAAGTGTGTCGTTGATCATCCGGTGGCGCTCGAGCCGGCTCTTTCCGCGGAAAGCCTCCGCTACAATGTAGACCCTGAAATGAGTCTCGCCGCTGTCCCGATAGGCAGCATGCCCGGCGTGCTGATGGGATTCGTCCACCACCTTTAGGCTCACGGGGGTGAAAGCCTTGGTCAGCTTGTCCGTGATCAGATCGCGCGTTGCCATGATGTCGCATACCGGGAGCCGGACCTACAGGTCAACCGGGCCACGAAACCGCGCAAACGCAGTTGTCAAGACTTGAAGATAGCTCCGCCACACGCGCATACTGATCGGTCATGAAAAGCGACTCGCCCCTATTCGATCGCATCCGGGTCAAACCCGACAAAGACCGTCGGCTGCGCGCGCAGTGCCCAGGCTGTGAATGGCCGAATTGCACGGCGCCCGCGACCCACCGCGCCCCCAAGGGGCGGCTGCGCGAGCGCGAATATTGGCGGTTTTGTTTGGAACACGTGCGCGAATACAACCATGCCTACAATTTCTTCGCCGGGATGAGCACCGAGGATATTGCCCGCTATCAGAAGGAAGCCGTCGTCGGCCATCGTCCGACCTGGAAAATGGGCATGAGTGGCGGACGGCCCAACTCGCGCTCCAACTCCTCCCGATTTCATTCTGAATTCACCAGCGCAGATGATCCATTCGGCATTTTCCGGGAGTTCGGCGGACCGGATGGCGCACGGCGGGCGTCCCGGGGCGTGACGACGGAATCCCGCACGGTGCGCAATGCCGAGCGCAAGGCGCTCGACGCGCTCGGCCTCGAGGCGGACGCGTCCGCACAAGACGTCAAAGCGCGGTTCAAGTCGCTGGTGAAGCGGCATCATCCCGACGCCAATGGCGGCGACCGCTCCTCGGAGGATCGGCTGCGCGAAATCATCCAGGCCTACAAGTATCTCAAATCGATCGGCTTCCGTTGACGTGACCCGGTCGATTGCCGTGGCGGCTCGAGGCTTTTGAAGGCCGCACCCGGTGCGCCTGCGCACCCGAAGTTTCGATCATCGGCGTCAGCTCGAGTTGCGCCCGACGCGGCTCTGCCATGACTACCCTTGCAGCTGGTTTCGGGTCATTTCGAAAGCTCGGGCCGTGCGCGAACCCGAGCGCGCGTCGCGCGCTTCTGCAGCGAAAGCGAGCGGAACATGAAGGCGCCCATTACCGGGCGGCAAAGTGGAAATTTCGCCTGGACGGTCTAAGCGCCGGAACGACGTACTCGCAGCCTGAACCGGGCGCGCAAGGCGCGCGTTCTCACCCTGTTCGGGCTCGCTGCATTGCCCTTACAATGCTCGATACTTATCTGAAATCATGAGATTTTCAGTCGACCACATCGCGCCTTTCGCGGCCCGCCGGCTTTCTGCTAAGTTGGCGGGCGATTCCGCACCGCATTCCGTCGACCGAAAACGGGTCTCGGTCGCTTCCGAGATCACGGAGGAGCAATGACCGCCCCAACGCAAGAGATCGCCAGCCTTCCCGATATGAAGGTATCGATCCGTCAGCTCTTCGGTTTCGACAGCGACATGGAGGTGCCGGCCTATTCGGAAGCCGATGAGCATGTTCCGGATATCGACGCTGACTACCGGTTCGATAAGCCGACGACGCTCGCCATCCTCGCCGGCTTCGCCCACAATCGTCGCGTCATCGTCACCGGCTATCACGGCACCGGCAAGTCGACCCACGTCGAGCAGGTGGCCGCTCGTCTCAACTGGCCGTGTGTACGCGTGAATCTCGACAGCCATATCAGCCGCATCGACCTGATCGGCAAGGACGCCATCGTCATTCGTGACGGCATGCAGGTGACCGAGTTCCGAGACGGCATCCTGCCGTGGGCATACCAGCACAACGTCGCGTTGTGTTTCGACGAATATGATGCGGGCCGTCCGGACGTGATGTTCGTCATTCAGCGTGTACTGGAATCCTCGGGCCGGCTGACTTTGCTCGACCAGAGTCGTGTGATCAGGCCTCATCCGGCCTTTCGTCTGTTCGCGACAGCGAACACGGTCGGTCTGGGCGACACGTCCGGGCTCTATCATGGCACGCAGCAGATCAACCAGGCGCAGATGGACCGCTGGTCGATTGTCACCACGCTCAATTATCTGCCGCACGACAACGAGGTCGAGATCGTGCTCGCGAAGGCGAAGCATTATCGCACCGATCACGGCCGCGATGTCGTCAACAAGATGGTGCGCGTCGCCGACCTCACGCGCAATGCGTTCATGAACGGCGATATTTCCACGGTGATGAGCCCGCGCACGGTGATCACCTGGGCGGAGAACGCCGACATCTTCAAGGATATCGGCTTCGCCTTCAGATTGACTTTCCTGAACAAGTGCGACGAGCTGGAACGGCCTATCGTAGCCGAGTTCTATCAGCGGTGTTTCGGGGTGGAGTTGCCAGAATCGTCAGTCAATGTGGCGCTGAGTTGAACGTTGCTATGCCCGTAACGCTGTGATGTCGTCTAACCTGCGGCCAAGAAATCCCTTAAAAGAATCTCCGACGGAGCCGTTCAAACGTGCGGTCACGGGGTGCCTGCGCGCCATCGCTCGCAAGCCGGACCTCAGCGTGGCATTCGCCGCTGAACGCCCTGGGATCGTGGCCGGAAAGGCGCGCCTGCCCGAGCCGCCGCGAAAGCTCAGCGGAGCGGATGCCGCGATCGTCCGCGGCCATGCCGACTCGATCGCGCTCAAGCTCGCCTGCCACGATCCTCTGGTGCATCGAAAGCTTGTGCCGGGCGGCCAGCAGGCGCGGGCTGTGTTCGAGGCAGTCGAGCAGGCCCGTGTCGAGGCGATTGGCGCCCGCCGCATGTCTGGCGTTGCCAGAAATCTTTCGGCCATGCTCGATGACCGCTTCCACCGCGGCAAATTCGACCAGGTCACCGACCGGGCGGATGCACCCATCGAGGAAGCGGTCGCGCTGATGGTGCGAGAGCGACTGACCGGCCAAGCGCCACCCGCAGCGGCTAGGAAGATCGTCGATCTATGGCGCCCGTTGATCGAGGATCGCGCCGGACGCGATCTTGATCGTCTCGAGCGGCTCATCGAAAACCAAGCGCGTTTCGGGGATGCCATTCACGATCTGCTCGATGCGCTCGACATGGGCGAGGACCGCAGTACCGAGTCCAACGAGGAGGAAGGCGAGGAGGGAGAACAGGACCGTCGCAAGGAAGAATCCGGGGAAGACGGGGAGGGTGCCGACGCCGAGGACACGCAGACTCGGATCGATGAGGCCGACGTTGCGGGCGAGGACGCATCCGATTCCACGGCTGAGGCGGCCGAGGCGCTCTCCGCGGAGATGGCCGACGACGCCGAAATGGGTGATGCCGAGGCTCCTGCCGAGCCGCGGCGCCCTCGCCGACATGGCCAGAACGAGCCGCGCGGGCCGGACTATCGCTGCTTCGTCACAAAACACGACGAGACCGTTGCGGCCGAGGACCTGTGCGAACCAGAGGAGCTCGAACGGCTGCGCGGCTATCTGGACAAGCAACTCTCGCACTTGCAAGGCGTGGTCGCGCGGCTTGCGAACCGTCTGCAGCGCCGGTTGATGGCGCAGCAGAACCGCGCCTGGGAGTTCGACCTTGAGGAGGGATTGCTCGATCCGGGACGACTCTCCCGCGTCATAGTCGATCCGCTCCATCCACTCTCATTCAAGCACGAGAAGGAAACCAGCTTCCGCGACACCGTGGTCACCCTTTTGCTTGATAATTCCGGTTCGATGCGCGGCCGACCAATCACGGTGGCGGCTACATGCGCGGATATCCTCGCGCGCACGCTCGAAAGATGTGGCGTGAAGGTGGAGATTCTCGGCTTCACCACGCGGGCGTGGAAAGGCGGGCAATCGCGTGAGGCGTGGCTCGCCGCCGGCAAACCTCCGAACCCGGGGCGGCTCAATGATCTGCGCCACATCATCTATAAGTCGGGCGATGCACCCTGGCGGCGCGCCCGTAAAAACCTCGGACTGATGATGCGCGAGGGCCTACTGAAGGAGAATATCGACGGCGAAGCGCTCGATTGGGCGCACAAGCGGCTGCTGGGCAGGAGCGAACAGCGCAAGATCCTGATGATGATCTCCGACGGCGCGCCCGTCGACGATTCGACGTTGTCCGTGAACCCCGGCAACTATCTCGAGCGGCATCTGCGCTGGGTAATCGAGGAGATCGAGACGCGCTCGCCCGTGGAATTGATCGCGATCGGGATCGGTCACGACGTCACGCGCTACTACCGCCGCGCTGTCACCATCGTCGATGCCGAGGAGCTCGGTGGCGCCATGACTGAGAAACTCGCCGAATTGTTCGACGAGCAGTCGCCCGGCGCGCCGCGGCGGAGGTTCGACGCGTGACGAACCGTATGACGGTTCGGCCTTGTAGTCTTGCATGGCCAAACCGACGGATGATCACGGCGGTCATCGCAAGCGTACCGTTATTGGCAGCGATCCCCGGCGCGGCACAGGTGTTGCCGTCTGTTGCGCGCCCGCTCGCAATCGATATTCGGAGCGAGCCGATCACGGCATTCGACGTTCGGGACCCCTCCCGTCGCCAGTTCGGCCTGCTGGAGTTCCGTGGCGGTCTCGTCCTGCGCTCGCCCCATGGCAGCTTTGGGGGCCTATCCGCCATTCGCGTCGCAGCCGATGGCGCGCACTTCATCGCATTGACCGACAAAGGCTGGTGGTTTCGCGGCCGCCTCCTTTACGAAGGCACGCGGCCGAGCGGCATCGCCGACGCGGAAATGGCGCCGATGCTGGGCGCCGACGGGAAACCGCTGGCCGCGCGGGGTTGGTATGACGCGGAGTCGATCGCGGAGGACGGTGGCACGCTCTATGTGGGGATAGAGCGAGTGCATCAGATCGTCCGGTTCAACTACGGGAAGGAAGGCCTGCTCGCCCGCGGCCGTGCGATCGCGCTGCCGCCCGAGCTTCGTGCGCTTCCCGCGAACAAGGGTGTGGAGGCGCTGGTGTTCGTTCCCAAGGGCTTCACCCTTGCCGGCTCGCTCATTGCGATTTCCGAACGCGGTCTCGACAAGATGGGTAACATCGTCGGTTTCCTCATTGGCGGACCGACCCCCGGCAATTTCGCGATCAAGCGCAGTTCGAACTATGACATCACCGACGCTGCCCTCCTGCCCGGCGGTGACGTTCTGCTGTTGGAGCGCAGATTTGGCTGGGACAGCGGTTTGGGTGTCCGTGTGCGGCGCATCGCGCTCGACGAGATCAAGCCGCGCGCGCTGGTCGACGGTTCCGTTCTGTTCGACGCCGATCTCGGCTATGAAATCGATAACATGGAGGGCCTCAGCGTTCACCGCGGCGCCGCTGGCGAGATCGTGCTCACGCTCGTTTCCGACGACAATTTTTCCGCGGTTCAGCGCACGCTGCTACTGCAGTTCATCATGGCGGAATTCTAGTCCATCCACGTCGTCGGTCTGCGCGAAATGCTGCCCATTTCGAGCTTGCGTCAGGCTCATCCCGCTGCGGCAGCGTTTTTCTTTCTGATCTGCCTTTTCAGTTCGAGCGCCTTATCTGACAACTCGCTGTCCCTCGCCTGCAACAGGAATGCGTCAAGCCCGCCGCGATGATCGACGGTTTTCAACGCGTTCGCGGATACACGCAATTTGACCGTGCGGCCAAGCGCGTCGGAGATCAGGGTGACGTTGAGGAGATTGGGCAGGAAGCGCCGCTTGGTTTTGATATTGGAGTGGCTCACCTTATGCCCAACCTGCGCACCCTTGCCGGTCAGTTCGCATCGCCGCGACATCGAGACATCCTATATTTGTAACGAGATTGCCCGCCACGCACCTTGGCAGAACGGCTCGAGACCTGCAGCTTTTCGCAGGGCTCGCGGACCTATAATGAGAGCGTTAAAAGGCGTCAACCGGGGTTTCGTTGGAGATTGCGGGGGCAGCGACTTTATGACTTTATGCCCCAACGCAACGCTGGGCTGGCAATATTCGACGGCCTTGATCGGGCCAAGATGCCGGGTCAAGGATGCCTCGGCGGCGAGCGCGTCGGTCCGGCCGTAGACGGCGGCGGCCTGTTTTAGTCTAGTTTCTGTCGCGAAATGCCTGGATTGAGTGGAAGCAATCCAAGTTATCTCGATAAACTGGACACAAATTGGCAGGAGACGCCGGCATTGACAAGCTCGGCGCAGGTGACTTTTCGCCCGCGGCGTTGAACTGGAGGACAGGCCTGCGGCTCAAGACGCGGCGAGCCGTGGCAGCTTTGATCTGCCGGGAGGCGGCGGCCGACATGTCATCAAGCGGCTTTTCGTCTGCGCGACGATCGCTGCGTCAGTAGTGCCGCGATTCTCAAGAGGTTGTTGGCGAGCACAGCTGCCGCAACCAACAACTCGAAGCGGTCATGTCCCTCGGCGAGACAGCGCTTCATACCGCGACCTCGGAACAACACCGAGATGCGCCCCTCGATGCCGGCGCGAAAGCGCTGGCCTTGCTTGAAGGCCGCGCTGTTCTCGTACGCTTCGCGCTCCGTGGTCTTCTTGCCGCCGCGCTGCGGAATGCATACCACCTTGACGCCGGCGTGCTGGCACGATGTCAGGTTTTGTTCGCTGAAGAAGCCGCGATCCGTGCCGTACAATTCCGGGACCCGACCAAAGGCTTGCCTGTGACGCCGAAGGGAAGGAGCCACATGGACCTCGTCGGACGGGTTTCCCTTCAGCACCTCGTATTGCGTGATCAGGCCTTGAGCGCTTTCGGCGAGGAAGACCTTATGGCCGAACTCGATAGGCGTGCGTACCTTGCCTCGCTTGATTAGGTCGGTATGAGGCTCGAAAATGGAATAGATTTTCTCGCCGTTCGGGACTTGCTCTCCATCGAGCACACGGCGACGTGTCTGATCGATCACACGGCTCCCCAGCTCGCAAAAGTGCTCGATCTGTTTGCGGAGCTCTTCGATGGCCATGTCGGCGAACATGTCCCTGCCGCGCATCTTGTCAGTCTTCTCGAGCGCCGCTCGCGCGTTCCCCACGACCTCTTCGGCAATGCCGATGAGCTCGCGATATGTCCCAGTCTGCTGCTCGTGGCGTTGCCTTGTCGTCATGCGCTGGATCTCGTACATCCGGCGCCGCGCCGAACGCCTGCGATCGCAAAACCCCTTGATTTGTCGCAGTTCCAGCCCCTTGGCCAAGCGGCGGACCAGGCGCGTGACCACGCGCACCACATCCCACAACAACGTGTTGTCGGTCGGATGATGGATGTCGGTCTGCACCACCGTGGTGTCGACCCGCAGCTTCCCACCGTCCTCCAATCCGAGCTCGACCGCCGCCCGAACCACCAGGTCGTTGACGGCTTTGAGCGTCTGCGGCGTCAGTCGGATGAAGCCGCGCTGAAACGCGTCGTGTTTGGGCACCGGCGCGCAATAGAAGTCGGTGAACTGACGCAGCGTCAATCCATCGGCGATCCGCTCACGCAGCTCGCGATAGTCCCAGTTCTTGAGCCGCATCAGAACCAGCGAGCGCAGGATTTGTCTCGGCGTCAATCCGCTGCGACCACTTCCGGGCTTCTTCAGGCCGCGCACCAGATCACGCCGGATACACTCGATCATATCCCCCTGGTCGTCGAGAAAGTCGGATATCGCCGCCAGCAGTGGCTCCAGGCGCACGCCCCGTTCCCCCTGCTGCATCAATTCCCAATCGGCAAAACTGATCTGTCGCGCCGTCGCTCTCGACACCGCTCAGCTCTTCTTGCTCTTCGGCGCTTTCGCCCGCTCTCGCTTCAACGCTTTGATGTAGCGCGGCGCAGCCTGCTGCAGCAGTTCCTGCAAGGCGCGCCCATTGTCCAGACTGCGACGCACTTCGGGCACTAGTTCTTCCGGAACGTAGACCGCAACCCGTCGCCCCTTCAGCCGGCCGTACAGAACGTAGCTCGGATGTTGCTCGCCGGACCCGCAGGCCGGGCAGTTCTCGCGCACACATGGGCTGCGACGAAAGCTCAGCGAACCAAGCAACGCCGGCCAAAGCCCCGCCGCCTCACTTTGCAGCCAGCGCACTACATCGGACGACGATTCGAATCTTGCGCCTTTCATCTAGTTCGTGTGCCGTAAACCACACGTACGTGTCAACAAAAACCTGTAGGAGAATGGGCGCACAAACCCCTACTTTTACGTGCTAACTTGCATTTCGCGACAGAAACTAGCTAGCGTAGCTGAGCGACGCCTTCGGCAGGACTAACCACCCTTTCCACGTGCTCAGCCCATTCGGTGAGCAGCGCGCGCTTCAGGTCGAGCGGGTAGCCG